>Ga0209713_10003096_pt1 | contig 10476 bp, 10 predicted proteins | sample ArcOceMetagenome_3_FD_187444 | JGI IMG/M metagenome (GOLD analysis project Ga0209713, IMG submission 187444) | Marine eukaryotic phytoplankton communities from Arctic Ocean - Arctic Ocean- Svalbard ARC20M Metagenome (SPAdes) (version 2) | ecosystem: Environmental > Aquatic > Marine > Oceanic...
GGCGGTCCCGGGCCGGGCACGGCGCCGGGGGCGCCACTGGCACGGATGCGTGTGGCGCGTGCTGCTGGCGGCGTCCCTCGCCGGGCTGGAGCAGGGCGACGCGCGCATCGAGAGCAGCAACGCATGCCAGGACAATGTGACGACCGACGTGCTGTTCGCGGCCGGGGCCTTCCACACGTGCGGGGCGGTGGGCAGCGTGCCCAACGAGTCCAGCCCGACCGCCGTCGCCTACCGTCGCAGGCTCGTGTGCTGGGGGTGGGAGGACTTTGGGCAGCTGCACCCGCCGGAGTTGGACCACGTCACCGCCGTCGCTGCCGGCGCCCGGCACTCGTGCGCAATGGACGGGCAGCGGATGGCTGCGTGCTGGGGCTTCAACACGCACCAGCAGTGCAACCTGCCCCGCCCGTTTGTTACCGTAGTGGAGATGGCCGTGGTGCTTCCGTACAGCACCGACGGCTTCACCCAGCGCTTGCAGGAGGCGTTGAAGACTGGCATCGGGGCGGCGACCGCAGTCAAGCCGTCGCGAGTCGTGATCAGCGCGATCGAGCCCGTCGATCCGCCCCCGCCACCCCCGCCTCCCCCGCCTCCCCCGCCTCCCCTAGCACCAACACCCCCGCCTGCTGTTGTCACTCCCGTCCAGAACGAGAGCCACTCCAATCGGACGTGGTCCTCCCGCCGCTCTGGACACGAGTGGGTTAAGGTTACATTCGGAGTGCAGGTTCCCGTGAATGCAGACACAGAAGGAGATGCTGGGATGATCCGTTCGGCGCTGGACGAGAGCAAACTCAACGTCCAATTCAAGGAGCAGGGTCTGGCAGAAATAGCTGCCGTGGCGCAAGCAGCGGAGGTGCATGGGCAGCACCCCTACTACTGCAGGGTCAGCGACTATCCATCCCGGAAGAGGTCGTGCGAGGTCAAGGTAGTAGTTCTGCCCCCGCAATGCCGATCACGCGCTGGAAGCCTTCATGAATGCGCTGCAGCACGTGGGCGGCCACCTGGGCGCACGGCCGTCTCCTGTGTGGCAGGCGCAGCCTCGGATTGACAATTTCCTGTGTGACAGGCGCTGCCTCGGAACACCTCGTCTGCGGTTTGCTTCCCGTGTCCAGCCTTTGAAGTCCTCCACTACTTCAACCCCAATAATACCAACGCATCGAATACTACCAACGCCACCTACTGCGACTGCGTGGATCCGTTTCTGAAGCCCGAGTGTCCTGTGCCCAACAACCGCTTGGGCATTTTCGTTGGTCTGGCCCGGAAGAATACCACGGCGGACACGCCCGTGTTTCGCTTTGACAACAAGTTTGTGTGCAGCGTTGTGCGAATGGCTGCTGGGGGTCATCACACGTGTCTGATTTTTGGTACGGGCTGCAAGCGACTACGGCACAGCGCTGTCTAACTACTGCGTTCTGCGGATGCTTGAGTTGCTTGAGTGCCACGGCACTATTGTCTCTTGACTGTGCGCTGTGGACAGGAGACGAATCATGTGCGAATTGCAATACTGGCTACATGGAATGCTTTGGCTGGAATGAGTACAATCAGACAGTAGTGCCCCAGTGCTTCGACGCCAGGTTTGTGTTCAACACATGACACGAGTTTTCAAAAATTCCCCCGCTCCACTGATTGTGTCTCCGCACGGCCGCACAGCTGCACACGGCTTGGCCCAGACAAGCCAGTGTGCGGCCCGTTTACGTCACAACGCCCACAGTCAAAGTGGGATGCGGTTTGCAGAAAACCGTGCATTACCTGCTGAATCTTTGCCTTGCTGCAGCACACCAAAGCGCATCAATGAGACCGTGCAGTGCGACGACAAAAGGTTCCCACTGTACTACAAGCAAGTTTCAGCAGGTGTCAGCGACAGGAATGATAGATATTGCATATGCATGCAAGCTAGGACCTGGGGAGTGCTGTGCTGTTTTCGCGTCTCAAAAAGTTTCGACTTCACGCACTTGAAATTGCTCTGCCAGCCCAAGCCAATTGCTGGATGCGGATGTTGCTTTACCTGTTTCTTTACTTGCAGGACTGTTTCACACTTGCGCAATATCAACACTTGGTGAGCTGCTTTGCTGGGGTGATAACCGGTCGGGACAGCTAGCAAATTGGGTTGCGGGCGATCCGAGCTACCCACTGGTATCAGCCTGTTGCATGTATCGTGCGAGCGTGTGCGTACGGTTTCATCCCTTTGTCCACTGCTAGTCCTGCGAATCGACTTGTTGTGGTATGGTGTCCTAAGAAAGTGAAGAGGGCGCAGGTCAAATTCAGTGGAGTGTGCGCTGGAACGTATCACAGCTGTGCAATCATAGAGACTCCACCAAGATCGGGCCAGGTAGTGTGCTGGGGATATAATGAACATGGTCAGGCCCAGAGTTGGGATGATCTCCTGGAAGCAGAGCTTGTTGAAGAGGGTGGCAGGTATGAACTTTTACGCCCATCTTTCATGTGCTTACGAGCAGTCGCCCCCTGGACATTCGAATATATAATGTGGCGCCCTGGCTAGCACTGGTGTGTTTTTAGTTGTGTGTGCTTGCTGTCTGGCTGTCTGTGCGCTGCCGTTGTTTGAAACAGGTTCTTCCAACTGGCTTGCGGAGCCTCTCACACGTGTGGGACCTACTTATCACCTTCCAACTCCATGCTAGGTCAACCAGGTTCTGCGTCTTTGCGTTTCTGTGCCCTTGAAGGCGTGTGCTGAGCATGTGTGTTTCATGGCCTCACTGCCGTCTTGACTTTGTGTACCATCGTGGGCGTAGGGGAGGGGGATGATGGGCAAAAGGTCGTCTGCTGGGGCGCCGACTTCGCTGGGCAGTCTACGGTGCCAGCGGACCTTGCGAATGGACTTGGCAATAAGCACATAGTGGGCATTTCAGTGGGCTGGGAGCATTCATGTGCCGCTTCTTTGGAGGTGAGTCAAACCTGAGAGCATGTGTATGTGATTCATGTTCTCCAAGTGCACGGACGCGTCCCTCTTCCGTGTTCCAAAGTTGTGAAGATGTGTCCATGGGGTCAAAGCTGATGGTCCTGCGTCCAGGGAAATCGTGTCTTTTGTTGGGGTGGCAAACAAGCGAAATATGGATTGGACCATTCTCTGTTGGAGCCTCAATGCATCGGCATGTGCACCGGTATCGCTTGTTGTGTCAACCTACTTGCTTTTCTAACTTTCATGTGTGCACTGAGAAAATTGCCCTTACTCACATCTGTTTTGTCATGTTTCCTCAACAGGATGTGATTTTGCCTCCGCTGGGCTAAATCGCCCGCAACTTCTGGGATTGACGCTGATTGTGCTGGCTACACTTGCGCATAACTGCATTAGACCAGTAAATATTTTCAATTGAAATTTATCAAATTAATGCGTTGCTATGTTATCACACATCTATTTACATTCCATGTTTCAATCGACTGAATCTCCTTGTCGCAAGTCGCTGCGTCATTCAACACTGAAAGCCACGAAACTCTACCGACACTCACCCTCTCAACCAAGAGACTCCACTCTGCTCATAAGCAGGAGGTTCGTCACAAGCCCTCAAACTCTTTGAGAAGTTGGTCTGCCATCGAAGCAATAATAGCCGCGGGCGCTTTCCCGTCCGCTGCTGTCTCCCGGTCACTCTGCTTCGCCATATCATCATGTCTGTCATTCCCGCGCGCCTGCTTCTCTGCGCGCAAAGATCTTGCCCTCCCGCGAGTTCGTTGCCTTGTCGCACCACGACGCCCACCGGCCAAAGGTCGCTCTTTTGTAGTTGCTCCCGGTACTTCGTTTTTTCCGAGATCTCGCCGTACTGATCCTAACAAGGGGTCGTGCAACTTCAGGTGATAAAGGGAGGATGCATTGGAAAGGTTGGCCATGGTAGGTGCTGGATTGGACTCAATGTAGCCCTTAGTGTTTTCGACGCTGTTCTGCATTCGTTTGCTTTTGTCGTGGACTAGGCCTTTGTCCCCCAGGTCATGCGTCTGGTCTTCTCCAAGTGCTATGGCCACAGCAAGCTCTACATTGTCTGCCAGCTTGCTTGACTGGTTTTGCGGTGAAACGAGGTCAAGGATGGAGTTTTTGGTAATTCTTTTGACGAGGGGTGTGGGAGTGATGTTGTTCTCTTTGTTGAAAGCTATCTGGAGAAGCCGGCGACGTGATGTCTCTGCCATGGCTCGCTGCAAGCCACCAAATGTTCTCTCAGTGTCTGAAACAAGCGCTCTGCTGTAAAAAATTGACATCATACATTTACCTTCATGGAGGCAGTCACAGTCTGACAATACAGGATGACAGTCCCGTTCACATGACGAGAGGCGCGGCCGATAGTCTGTGTGGTCACGCATAGACAGGTAGATCAGAAACAAAATATAGACACGATATGGAAGCAGACGAGTCTATTGCCAATGCCTAGCGTTGGTCGAAAATACCTGAATGAGACTCTTGTCGCTGCGAAGGAAACCTTCCTTGTCGGCATCAAGAATGGCCACGAGGGAGACTTCAGGCAAATCCAGGCCTTCGCGAAGGAGGTTGACGCCTACAAGCACATCATGCACCCCTGCCATTTCACGCGTGGGCGCAATGAGCGCTTTGGGACACACCAGTAAAAAGCAACAGTCGAGACGCACGGTGTGACAGGAGAGAGAAAGCATGACAAGTGCAAAAACAAACCTGCACGTAGATCACGAACTATGGCAAGACGATTCAGAGCCTTCACCTCCGAGTGAAGCCAAGCCGCCTTGAGCCCATGCTGAGCAAAAAAGTCAGAGACTTCCTCAGCTGTGCGCTTGGTAAGCGTTGTGACCAATGTGCGTTCGCCTCGCTCTATTCGAAGCAGAATTTCGGACAAGAGGTCATCCACTTGCCCCTTGGAGGCCCGCATCTCGACAATCGGGTCGAGGATTCCGGTAGGCCGAATTATCAGCTCTGTCACCATAGATGAAGAGTTGGCGAACCCTGGAAGTCTGCGAGCAGAGGCGAGGCAGGACGAAGATTGCTGCATCTCCCAATCTCCAGGAGTCGCAGAAACAAAAATGCACTGCTGCACCCGTGCCCAGAACTCTGCCTCTTGCAAGGGGCGATTGTCGAGAGCAGATGGCAGCCGAAAGCCTGATGTATGTTCAGTATACATGTGTGATTTGCGGTGTGAACATAATGTCGATGCATATCTTGACTTTGAACTGTGCTCTACGACTCCAGGTACCAACCCAAGCTCCAGAAAACAGGCCAGCTTGTCTGCTGTTTTCTGGCTTCCAGAGGGCACTCCCCTTTTGACAGGCGTCCTGGGAAAACAAACAAAAATTGATGCATTATGGGGGACACACCGTGTCGAACCAATGTCTCCTTGCGCATTCTGTCCCCAAAATACATACCACGAATTTGCGGCACAGAAATATGTGACTCATCTACGATCAATAACCAATCGCTTGGGGGAAAATAGTCCACGAGGCAATCAGGTGGATCGCCAGCCTGAAGCGCACAAAACACCATCAGTGCACGGATGTGCACGTGTGTGTGCGACAGACGGTGGAGCTTCAGGAGCATGCAAGAATGTTCGAAAATACAAGCGAACCCGACAAGAAAGTAATACAAGCTGCTTACCGCCCGACATGCCAGATGACGTGCATAGTTCTCCACCTGCCAAGGGATAAAACACAGACATTCATCACACATTTTGTCTCAGGAAAGGGGTGTGCGAGCACGAAAGAACGTGCTGTGCTCAGCACATGATAAGCTGCGAAAGAAACACGCAGGCTCTTCAAGTTCGTGCGCAGCCTCAAACTCTCTTCATACCCCACGACAGTAGCCGACAGTTTCAATCTGCATTAAATCCGCCTCGGTCCGCTGAGTCAAGCGTTCAGCTTCCAGAAACAGCCCTGACTCCTCCAATTCTTCTACCCTTTCTTGTAACTCGGACCGAATAGCTGCGAGAATGCGAGATTTTTCATCCTGCGAAGTTACAAAGTGACTCGCTGGGTAGATCGTGAATTCCTCAACTATTTGACAATCATCGGCAGTTTTCGACTGGACGTCATGCGGGCGCTCGTCAGTCGCAACCTTCGCTGCAGCGACAGCTACTGCAGCAGTTGAGTTAAGGCTTGCCTCCTGTTCGCGCCGACGCTGCCGCCTTGTAATGTTCGCTATGTACATTTGCAACTCCGTCGCAAGCTCCGGCCTTTTGGTCATGTCCTCGCACTGAATGAAGCTTGTAGCGAGGGCTGGTTTGTCTGCATCATGTGTCTGCAACGACTTTGTACTCGATCCCAATTCTGCCTCTCCTTCCTCACTGGTGTCTGATGGCAGCGCGTGAAAGTAAAGAGTGAAAATGTCTTCAGTGTGCGCTGGACCGAGCTCCAGAGTAGCACAGAGAGCGTTTGGAGGAGCATCGCGCGTCCCCATGATATGATGGGTAACAAGAAACTGGCCACGCTTGAGTTCATCTATGTCATTTGAGACATAGTGGATCTCCTGAAGACGTCCGGCAACGGCCGAGACGGTGCATCGTCTTCCAATATACAACCTGAGCGCGTGTTTCAGGTACTCGGTTGGCATGCCAAGCCCATAGATGCAGCTGACGCTTGATACAATAACAGTGTCCCGTCTTTCAAACAGGGAGCGGGTCGCTGAGTGCCTCAATCGATCTATATCGTCATTGACAACTGATACTTTTTCGACGAAAACGTCTGAAACAGCAAGGTACGCCTCAGGTCTGTAATAGTCGTAGTATGATACAAAATATTCAATTTTGTTCTGCGGGAAAAACTCCTTGAGCTCGTTGCATAACTGAGCTGCAAGCATTTTGTTCGGAGCCAAAATCAACGTGGGCCGCTGCGTTGCATTGATGACACTGGCCATAACAAAGGTTTTGCCTGTTCCCGTTGCACCTCGCAAGGTCTGAAAGCGCAAATTTTCCTTCAGACCCTGCACAAGTCCAGATATTGCGCCGGGCTGGTCTCCACAGGGCACATAGGGAGCCTGCAAATCAAAGGGCTGCACTCGCATAGGCGATGTCAACATTTTGTCCGTAAACTCGGCAGCATCCGAGAGCTTTGACGCGAAAGAGCCCCGGAAACCAAGCGCTACAGAGCGAAGTCCTTGCCATGTCACAATATCACCAGCTTGTGACCTTATCAGTGCAGTGGCCCGAGATTCAGCTGCAGCACGAGTAAGAACTACCAGGAGTCCAGTGAGGTTGGTTTGCGCAAGCGGCGTGCCTGTGGCGCAAACCTCGATGCGCAACTCGCTGGGAATGTCCAGCAAAAACCGCGAGCGTTTAGTAGGCAGGTCCTGTTGGAATCAAGTGTCAAGACTAAGAGCAGGCGAGATGCATATAAGTAATGGGCAGCCGAGAGGCATCAAAAGCGCAACACGGCAAAACAAGTACCTTTGGCATTTGGTGCGACGTAGTTGAAGGCACCGTTCTGCGGGTTGTCAAGTATAGAACATCGCGAGCGCGAGTGATCGCAACGAATGCCAGGCGCCTTTCCTCGTTCAATTGAGATGCATCCTGCAGCGCACGGTGATGAGGGAATGTGCCCTCTTCCATACCCACACACATGACCACCTTAAATTCAAGCCCCTTACTGGCATGCATGGTGACCAGCGACGCCTGCCCCCTTTCTTGAGGGTCATGACGATCTGCAACCAATACAGCCATCTCCAAAAAGGCACCAAGTTCGTCCTTGCCCTTTTGTGCAAATCGAGCTGCTGCGGATTGCAACTCCAAGACATTAGCCCAGCGGTCGTGCCCTTTGTCCTGTGACTTGACGTAGGGCTCGAGGTCCAATTTCAAGATCACATGCTTTATCAGCTCGGCGGGAGTCGAAGCAGCAACCAAGAGCTGAAGCTCTTGCAGGATGTCGCACAACTTGGTCAGGGCATCTCGTTTTCGGCCAGATAGCTTAAAAGTGCAAGGCTTTGTGGGATCTGCAGATGCCTCATTTCTCAGTGACTCAAGTTCCTCGCCCGCTTCAGGCATCTTGCTATCAGCATCCGTTCGATCGTCTAGACCATGCTCTTCGTTCGCTAAAGTCGAATTTGGTCTGCAAAGATCGCGCATCGCGGCCAGGATCGAGCAGTTTTGGTATTGCGCGTACGCCTGAATGTGACGGCGCGTCTGCGGGCCTATACCACGAGGAGGGACATTGAGGATGCGCTCCATGCTTGTTGTATCGTGTCTGTTGTACAGCATGCGTAAAAATGCCACCACATCTTTCACCTCCTTGCGTTCGTAAAAGCGCATGGCTCCAACCACACGGTGTGGAATGCGAAGGCGACAGAATGATTCTTCAAGAACTCGACTCTGCAAATTCGTGCGGAACAGCACACCAACGTCCGCAAACGTTGCAATTATTCCCTTGTCCAGCAACTCGAGTACTTGCGTGGCGACGAACTCAGCTTCGTCACGATCATCGTACGCTTCAAACACCCTAATGGGATCGCCTATTTCTCGTACTGAGCGTGTGGTTTTATTGGTACGATCCATTTCTGCACCTTCAATGACATGCTGTGCGGCCACTGCAATCACCTGATGCACATGGACACAGCCAGTCAGTGATCTGTACATCAACAAAAAAAATCAAATTGAAGCATTTGCTATCCCAGCCATAGGCGTGTACCTTGGTACAGCGAAAATTTGGCTCAAGAGCAAAAATTTGACAGTCTTGGAAGTGATCGAAAAAGTTGCGCACGACATCAACAACTGCGCCACGCCACCCGTAGATGCGCTGATCATCATCTCCTACCACGTATACGCTGCTAAACGTATTGCTTGACTCTACAGTGGCCGCATTGCATGCATCAGAACGACCGCCACCTTCTTGATCCGTATCCAGGCTGAATTCATGCGAGTGCCCTTTCGCCAGAAGCTGCACCAGTCGGTACTGTGGCAAGTTTATGTCTTGCCACTCATCAACGAGAATGTGCTTCCAGCGACGACGCAAACCTGCAAGGAGGTTGAAGGCGAGAAGTGCACGATCAGAAAGCATCCCACTGAGCAGCAGGAGACTATAGCAGTAACTCACCATTTAGCACTCCAGGATGATCCTCTAAAAGCCAAATTGTCAGAAGCAGCAGCATATCAAAGTCCAGCGCCCTGGCTCGTTCCAGTATACTGCAGTACTCTCGATGAATATGAACCAATCCCTCTGCATACTCCTCTGGTATCACTTTCCACCCAGCACCAGCCTGCAATGCTGACTTGAAATGGTGCGCAGACAACACCCGAGACCCTGGACCCTCATCTTCCAATGCTCTAGATCGAGCCTTCGAAATCGTGTATAGCAGTGTGCTGCTCTTGTACTGCGCCGGGTCGAGACCAAGGGAAAGCAGGGCATTCTTGATGCATCCCTGGGAGGTCACGTGCGTCAGACCACGGGAGTGCAAGGCGTAATGCCAGGGCTACTGGATTGTATCTGCGGCTGCTCTTACCTTTTGCTCGTCTGCGTCATATATGGTGAAATAAGGTGGCAAGCCGATCAAGTGTCCGTACTGGCGCAGGATACCGGCACAGAGCGCGTGAAACGTTCCCGCTATGATCTGCACGACACATAACAACACAACGCAAACGCAGCAAATCCGTGATTCCATCAGACACACGATGCGGCCAAGCCCATGAGCGTGGAAGCAATTACACAAGCCCGCTTGCATGCCGGCAGCAGGAGAAGATCGGCGAGCGCACCTGGTCCGGAGCCTTCATCGCCGTAGAAGGAAATGAGCAATTCCATCCTAATGAATTTAGCCGCTCCTTGATTTCGATCGCTGCTTTGTTCGTGAAAGTAACAGCCAACACGCTTTTCGGCAATTGCCCGCGCTGTTCGATCAAGAATTGAATTCTTCGTGTCAGCACCGTTGTTTTACCAGACCCGGGCCCTGCAAGAACCAGTACTGCCTGCCGGTGTGACTTGGAAATCCCATCGTGTGCCGCCCCAGAGCTGCTGAGGTCTTTCACGGTCACAGCAGCTATCTGCTCGTCAGTAAGTCCGTCATTCCAAGATATACGCGGCCCTGCTGACTTGGCTTCATTCTTGAGCTGCGCAAGTCGATGATTTACTCTATCATCAGCTTCCCCGTTGCCATCTTTTTCCTGCTCTTGCAACCAAGACGAATTGCCCAGTGCTGTGTCGTGCTGCAACGAAAGAAGAAACGATGCTGCGCGCTGACCGTAAGATTCCATGATGGCCACGTGCCCTTGAGGAGGAGCAGCGCAGCTTAGCCAGCGATGTACCAAGAGCAGTATTCTATGGGCATCCTGCTGGTCAAACGTAGTCTTTTTGTCAACGACAACTATGGCAGATCCTTCAATGCGCGCCACCGACACTTCGCCCTTGACCGCAGAAAGGCTGGTATCAGGTGCGCGCACGCGGCCAAAAAGGCTCTGCTTCCTGCGCCGTTGCTTGTGCATCCACCAGATTCTTACCGCCTCTTCGTGGGCCGAGCCATTGCAAACTTGCCAGGCCAGCATGCGCATATCGACATCGCTCGTACGATCACTGTTGGAAACAGCTTGTGCCAAATCATCTGGG
>Ga0209713_10003097_pt1 | contig 10476 bp, 6 predicted proteins | sample ArcOceMetagenome_3_FD_187444 | JGI IMG/M metagenome (GOLD analysis project Ga0209713, IMG submission 187444) | Marine eukaryotic phytoplankton communities from Arctic Ocean - Arctic Ocean- Svalbard ARC20M Metagenome (SPAdes) (version 2) | ecosystem: Environmental > Aquatic > Marine > Oceanic...
CGGCCGGCTGCAGCGTCGCCTCGGCCGCGGGCAGCAGCCGGCGTGTCTCCGGCGAGCGCACGAGCGACTCCGAGCGCAGCCACGCCAGCAGCCGCACATTGGAGCGCCAGCTCGCCAGGTCGGCCCACGCCTCATTCGGCAGCAGCACGGGGCGCATCGCCCGCTCGAACGCCTCGTCGCACTCACCGAGGCGCCGCGCGAGCAGCTGCAGATGCAGTGTTTGGATCGGCGCCAGCACCGGCGCCAGCCACGCCGGCCAGGGCGTGAGGTGGAGCGCACGGAAGAGGAGTGGGCTGGGTGCTGTGGATGCTGTGGGTTGCGGGCAGACCGTCGAGGAGGAGGAGCAGCAGCGGAGCAGCGGGCGTCGGCTGGAGACGAGAGCCGTGCTCCGACGCGCCAACAACATCTTCTGTATGTTATGTATGACCAGCGAGGCGATCCGATAGCTAACCGCCTAAACAGCATAAACATCCCTAATTGTACTTGTGCATGGCTATGCAGGATTCCCAGGCCTCAATAGCCTCAATACATTCACTGGTCCCACCACTCGCACCCCAGCCGCGCCCCTCTTTTGGGTGGTGTGCTTGCCCAGGGGCAGAGGCAGAGGGCAGAGCGCAGAGGCCAGACCGCAGAGATCTACCGTTAAACGCGAATCTGCTTCTTCTAAGGTCAAAGTTCGCTCTTCTGCGTCCCCGAAGGCGGCGGCGCCGGGAGCTTGCGCGCGTGCACGGCGTACACGGGGTCGGAGCGGCCCGGGTGGGGCGAGATGTCCTCGCCGACGGCCGCCGAGAAGCCGCCGCAGAAGTGGACGTACGCGCCGCAGATCCACAGCCGCTCGGGCTCCGAGGCGAGCCGCCACGCCGTGATCGCCTTGGTGGGGAACATGCGGTTGGACCACGTGAAGACGACGAGCCCGCCCGGCTTGAGCACGCGTCGGATCTCAGCGAAGACGGGCACCGGCTGCGAGAGGTAGTCGACGCTCACCGAGCAGAAGACGGCGTCGAACGACTCGTCCGCGAACATCTCGAGGCTCGGCTGCCGGTTGAGGTCGCGCACGTGGTAGTCGTGCGCGCCCGAGTTGGCTTTCAGCTCGGCCTCGTTCATCCCGAGGATCGACAGCCGCGCAAAGTGCCCGTCCTCGCGCTTGGCACCGGCGCCCTCGGCGAGGTGCGACACCCAGCTGCTCATCAGGTCGAGCACCGCGCCGCCCTTGGGCAGCGTCTCACGGTAGTACTGCTGGAGCCTCCGCTGCGCCTGCCCGTCGATGTGATGCAGGAAGCGCGGCTCACGGTAGAAGTCGCTGTCGGGCGACTCGTCGATGCGCTTCAGGTGCTCGGCCGAGAGAGGGAACTCTGCGGGCCATTCGGGCGCGTCGAGGATCGTCGCGGCGGGCGCGCCCGGCCGACTCCACGGGTACTCGGCGCTGTTCATGCGGTGCGCGGTGACGCCGATGAGCCCGCCAAGCACGCCAGCAACGGCCGTGGCTGCTCGGCGCATTTAGGAAGACTACGCTATTTTCGCGAAACTATGCGAAACTATGTGTAGAGTAGTTGAGTAAGCTGGACGCCCTAGTGCAAGATGCTGGGGTAGAAGCTGGCAAACGCGTCGCCTCAATAGCCTCAACAGCGTAAACAGCAAAAACAGCGTAAACAGCGAATGCGCTACCGCGAAACGGTGGGCTGAGGCTAGTTTGTGATGTCTTGTGGTTTGTTTGTGGCTTTTTTATTCCTGTGGGGATGAGGGTGAGGTGCGTGCTGAGAAATGTAAGTCTTAATTAGAATTTCCACTCCGCGTTTTTTCCTCCGCTCACCCCTACTGCGACACTAGATATACCCCTGCTCAAAACGACGGCGTCGGCACGTGGTGCAGCGCGAGGCTCTTCTCGGCGGCGGGCGCGCACGGCGTCAGCTTGGTGAAGACGTAGCCGCCGTTCTCGTAGAGCATCTTGATGCGGTCGCGCTGCTCCTCGGTGGTGGCCATGCCGACGACGGCGCCGCCCGAGCCGGGGAACTTGACGGGGAGCCCCTCGGCCTGCGCGACGGCGACCATCGCCAGGTTGGACTCGCCGAGGCACGCGTCGCCGTAGATGCGCCGCCGCAGCGCAAAGTTGGCGCACATCATCTCGCCGAGCCGCGCCCAGTCGCGCTCGAGCAGCGCCTCGCGCGCCTGCTCGGTGTACGAGGCGAACTCGCGCATCGCGTCGACGACGGCCGTCTCGCCGCTCTTCCAGCGCTGCTTGACGTCCGAGTGGATCTTGCCCGAGTTGGACGGGTCGGGCAGGTAGGCGAGCCACAGCGGCGGCAGCTGCTCGATCGGCAGCCGCACGTACTCGCCGTAGCCGCGGCTCTCCATGAGCTGCTGCGAAAAGTCCATGTAGATGCAGCCCTCGTAGGCCTGGATGACGCGGTCCTGCAGCCCCGCCTGGATGAAGAGCTCCTCCATCTCGACCGACAGCACGAACTCGGGCTGCAGGTGCTTCGGGATGTCGCGCTCGGTCAGCGCGAAGAAGGCCATCAGGCACTGGAAGGCCGCCGTCACGATGGCCGACGAGCCGGCGAGGCCGACCTGCCGCGGGATGTTGGTGTTGTACCGCAGCGTGAAGTTGCGCTTGGCGAGCGCGATGCCGCGCTTCGAGCAGTACTCGTAGAACTTCTTGCACGTCGCCTGCAGCAGGATGAGGCCGCCCTGGTAGCCCTCCTTGCGCGAGATGCCGTGCAGGTCGGCGAGCGAGCCAAAGTCGTTGGGGTCGGAGAGCACGTTGGGCACGAGCCGCACCGTCTCCGACTCGTGGATCGACACCTCCGCCCAGAAGTTCTCGACCGAGACCGAGATCGTCTTGCCGAAGAAGCCGTCCGACGGGTTGCCCACCAGCCCGACGCGCGCGTGCGCGCGCTTCGTGATCGTCGCGGCGCGGCTCGCGGCGAGGGCCTCCTCCTCGCGCCGCAGCCGCTCGACGCAGTCGAGGTACTCGCGCAGGCTCGTCTGGCCGATGAGCTGGAAGGCGGTCGAGAGCTTCATGCCGTGCAGCGGCGTCTTGCGCCCCTCGACGAGCCACGCCAGGTACGAGCCGAAGACGCGCTGCTCCGGCTCGCCGTGCGCGCGCAGGAAGTCGCCGAGCAGCGGCAGCGACGTGCGCCGGAACATGTAGAAGACCACCGAGGCGAGGCGCGACGAGGTGACGCCGTCGGCGGGCTTCTCGTGGAAGGAGGTGACGACCGACGTGCCCGGGTCCACCTCGACGATGCCGCGCGAGCTCGCCGGCTCGGTCGGGCTCAGCTCGTAGTAGACGGCGACGTCGGCCTGCTTCTCGCGGAAGAAGCGCTGCACGCCCGAGATGTCGAAGCCGCGCGAGAAGACCATGTCGCCCGCCACCACCATGATGTCGGCGTCGGTGATCCGCTTCGTCCGCAGCACCAGGTCGAGGTCGGCCACCGAGCCCATCCGCGAGGCGCCCGACGTCGTGCCGTCGTTGATGATGTTCTCGACGGGGAAGTCGTTGGCGGTCGCCCAGCGCTCGTAGTACTTGAACTTGTTGGCGTTGGTCACGAGGAAGACCTCCTTGAACTGCTGGCGCGTGTTGACCAGGTCCCACCAGCGCCCCAGGATGGTCCGCTTGCCGGCCTGGCTCGCGCCGAGGGCGGCGCCGTCGAGGTCCTCGGCCGGCAGCAGCGCCTTCGGCATGCCCTTGAGCTTTTCGAAGCGGCCGGAGCCGTCCTCCTGGATCTCGCGCTCGAGCCGGTCGTTGTGCCCCGCCACGAAGATGATGCACACCATCCGCGGCGTCTTGTCGTCGGCGGCGCGAGAGGAGCTCTGCTCGGCGTTGAGCGACATCACGGTCGACATCGAGCGCAGCCGCGGCTTGGCCGAGTCCGGCGTGGCGCCGACCTGCGTCGACGCCGCGGAGGGCGGCGGCGAGGCCGACGACGCGTCGGCCGTGAGGTGGGGACTGAGGCCGAAGTTGGACATTTGGCGGCGACGGAGTGAGTGGCGATCGGCTGACGTGGCTCGCCAACACAGCTCGCGCGATAACTTATAACATTTTTCTCTCGTCTCCCGACACCTATTCTACTTCTCTCCACCTTTCCTTCCCTTCCTTCTACATCTTTTGTACCTTCCCCTCAAAAATCACTTCACAACTTTTCTCTTCACCCCCAACCTTATCAACACTTCCGCCTCCACACACTTACATAATCAATTTCCCAACAAAATCCCCCTCCCCAAAACAACTTCACAGCCCAGCGCCGCAAAGATGGTGCTAGACAACTGCAAGCAGCTCTTCTGCACGTGGAAGGGCATCGACAAGGTCAAGCGGCTGGTATCGCTCGGCGCCGGCGCCGCGGTCCTCGTCACGGCCGTGCTCACCATCCTCAACATCTTCAACGCCTTCGACCTCGTCAACTTCATCAGGCAGGTGTGGAACTGCCTGTTCGCCGTGCTGATGATCCTGCTGCAGCTCAACTGGACCGCCTGGATCAAGAGCCGCTTCGGCTTCCTCACCGGCTGGTTCGGGCGCGGCATGTTCTACCTCTTGTGCGCTCCTGCCAAGTCTCCCGCGTGCTGCGCCCCGTGCCGCACGCCGCACACCTCACGCCTCACGTCCGTGCGCACGCGCGCGCCTCGCACCTGCCGCAGCGTCGGCACCAACATCATGAGCCCCGCGTGCTCCGACAACGTCGGCATCAAAATACTCTCGTGGGTCGTCGGCTTCGCCTGCCTCTTCGTCGGCGCCGTCGAGCTGCTCTTTGGCGCCAAGTGCGCCCCCGCGCAGGTGGGCGACGGCAACGAGTCGGAGGCGCGCGCCGCATGCAACGAGGTGCCACGGTGGTGCGGGGAGGGGTTGGCGGCACGGATGGCCCCCATGCCGCGCACAGAGCCGCTACCCAGCCGCCCGCCGCGGGCCTCGCTGGAGGCCTCCCCGTCGTCATGGCCTGACGCTCACCTCGCGCGCCGCAGCTGCAACAGGCACCTCCCGCGCTCAACGCGCCGTCGGGCCAGGGCAAGGAGAAGTCGAAGAGCTCCTTCACGAATATATTCGGCGGCGGCGGCGGCGGCGGCGGCGGCGGCGGCGGCGGCGGCAGCAGCGGCGGCGGACCAAGCGTGGGCATGACGCCGGGGCAGGGCGGCGGCGAGCCGACGTTTACGGTCAACGTCACGCCGTCGCAGGCGCTCGAGGGCGCCAAGCTGGCCGCCAAGGCTGGTGCAGCCGCGGAGTCTGCTGCGGCGGCGAGCGGTGGCGGCGGCGCGGCCGCCGACAACCCCTTCTTTGGCAACACGCATCTCAAAAGCCAGGGCTGAGGGGTCGGCACGCACCACTCGTGCGCAGGGGCGCGGTCGTTGTTTTCGAGTGAGTCTTTATCAATGTGTGGGGTTTGGCAGACGTGTGTTGAGATGTGTGTGGGCTATCTCGCGTGTGGTCTTAGCTCTCATTGGCAACGCTGTCTCTCGTCTACGGACTACGGTTATTTGCACATCTCTACCCGGCCCAGTACGGACATCAGACCCCCACGACCCACGAGACGGACATGCACACCGGGTCGGCCGTCGGACATCGAAGCACACTCTGGTCGTGCTCGCACTCCCCTCATGCGTCCCAAACTAGCCCCAGGCGGGCACTAGTTACCAGACGTCCCTGCTCGTGTGGAGCGTGCGCATCTGCTTGGCTGGCCGGCCCATTACGTGCGGCTTCTTGCCCGGCTTGAGCTCTGAGTTGGCCAAGCGCTGGAGCTGACGTTCATTGAGAGCCTTCGCCGGCTTCGTGTTCTTCGCCGCCTTTGGGTTCTTCGCAGCGACCCGGCGCAGCTGCTTCTTCAGCTGCGACTCGCGCTCCGCCAAGCGGCTGATGCGCTCGTCCATCCGCTTCCGCTGCTTGACCTCCAGCCTGGGCTCCACCAGCAGCTCCTTGGTCGCGGCGAGCATCGGCTGCACGCCGGCCAGCTGCGCAAAGATGCCCGTTGGCTTCGCAGCGGCCGAGATGCCGTCAGGGAACTGCATGTCGAGGTGCTCGTACTTGTGACGCGTGTCGTGCCCATAGAATTTGGTGGCCTGCGCCGGCTTGACGACGAACCGCACGCCGTTGGCCTCGATGTCGACCAGGTTGTCCTCGCCGACCTGGATGTTCACGTCCTTGCCCGCCCTCGCCGGGCGCTTGACCCGCATCTGCCGGTCATCCGTCGTCGCCGAGACGTCGAGCACGGTCGTGCCGTTTTGCGCCACGACCACCTGCTTGATCCACTGGTTGCCCGTCTCGGGCCGGTTGAACGTGCGCGCGCTGAGCTCCATCACGAGTCCGTCGGCCGTGCGCCAGAGCAGCAGCGGCGTAAGGACGTCCTCCTTGATCCAGAAGTGGGTGCCCGTGCCGTTGTGCTTGAACATGGGGTCGCCATGCACGCTGATCGGGCTGGGCACGGGCGTGCAGGTCGGCAGGTCCTCAAAGTGCGAGTCAAAGGGCGTCTCCACGCACTCGCCGTCGCCGACGTTGCTGTGGCACTCGCCGCTGCCGTCGCCGGAGGGGCACTCGGCGAACTGGCAGCAGCCGACCGCGGCGCACTGCTCCTTGGCGTAGCCGTGCCCCTGGCACAGCTCCTCGCCGTTCGGTGCGACGTAGGGCCCCGACGGCGGCGGCGGGGACAGGGTCGGTGGCGGGGTCGGTCCCGGAATCAGTGAGAGCTCGCAGGAAGTGCGGCCGACGTGGGTAACAAGTGGTGCGTCAGCCACCGGCGTTTGCGATAGCCAGCAGTCATGAGTTCCGGAGTCCCAGTCGAATCCGATGCACGCCGCATTCTCGCAGCATCTCTGCGCGCAGCTCGTCGTATCGGGCTCCGTCGTCGTGTAGATATCGAGGCCGTACTGCGATCGATCGCTGAGGCAGGTGTACTCGCTCAATGAGCAGCTTAGACTTGACGGCGGCGTGGGCGGCGGCGAGGGAACAGCCGACACAAGGAGCTTGATGACCCGAATCTGCATGTGCTGACCCTCCTCGCTGTTCGACGAGATCGCGGTCACGCCAAACTTTCCGGACGCAGGCGTGCTGAAAAGGATGCGCTCCGTGCCCTCGACGCTGTTGTACATTGGCCAGCCGATGTCCTCACCATCAACGCTCACCTTCATGTAGTCGGACTGATCCCGACCGGCATACTCATCGGGATAGTACTCGAGGAGGATGCCCTGAATGGAAACGCCGCCAAGATCGCAGTCCCATGAGGCCGTCTGGTCGTTGCCTAGCCGAAGCCTCCCTTGCCACTCGACACGAGTGGGATGCCACTCGACGCCAGTGACGAGTGTACAGGCGCTCTCAATGTCGAGCGCCTGCTCGCCGCTGATTGGTCCGGCGGGCGGAGCCGAGGGCGGCGGCGATGGAGGCGGCAACGCGCTCTTTTCGTACACTTGGGACAAGACCCGACCGGCCGTGTGTGAGGTCGTCAACACGCAGGCGCCGGCGTAGGTGGCACAGCCGTTGTCGAACCAGTAGCCGAAGTGGGTGCAGGTGACGTCAGCGTCGCAGCGCGCCTTGCACTGCGCAAGGGTGTCGCTGTTCGGGCCGCGGGCGTACATCCAGGTCGTCCCACACGACTGGGACGTGCCACCAATGGCAACGTACCCGTCCACATCCGGCGGCGGCGGCGGTGGCGGCGACGGCGGGGGGGACGAAGCGTCGGCGGTGGCTGTGACGGTCTTGCAGAGGCACGTGTCTACGGTCTGGCAAGCGTCAGTCACGCTCATGTCCGTCAGGGTATTGAACCGAGCAGGGACACCGTTCTGGCTCGCACCGGCGTACTTCCAGCAGCCGACGGGCCAGTCTTGACGGGCCTGCACAAGGAAGTCCGAATCGTAGCCGTCAAATCCCATCGAAGTCAGCGCGGCCCGGCACTCGGCCTCGGTGTCAATGAAGAAGCGGTGTTCCACGTCGGTGCATTGACCCGAGGTGAGCCACCCGTAGGCCACTGTCTCCGTCTGCTTCACCTCAAGGTCGGTGGGGCCGAGAGCTGCATCGCGCTCCTCCTTGAGCCCGAGCGACAGCAACGAGAGGCCGAGCATCGCAAGCAGGTCCCTCGCAGGCTGCCTTATTTGGCGACCGGGCTGCTGCCTCCCCCCTCCCCCCTCACCCCTCCTGGACCCCCACCCACCCCCGCACACCCCTCCACTCACGCCTCCCTCCCCTCACCCTATTTCATCTAGAGTGAAGAGCAACCACAATACATTTCAGCGTCGCTTTCTCTTCCCCTTTTTGACAGTTCCTGATTTCTGACAGTTTCACACATCACGGACAGGGCCATCACAGTCAGAAGAAAACTAATACTAGATGCACCGACACGGCTACTCCTTCGGATACACCGGCGAAGACACAACGAAAGGAACCACCTGGCACACAATATGCAACAAAGGACATTTTCCCGAGTTGCATGAGACAGCTCGCCTCACCCCGCACTCCACACCCCTTCCGCGCTGCATCGACCTAAGCGCGTGCCGTGCTGCGCGACACTGCTCTTGGCTCACGCGCCCTGCATCCGCTCGGGGTCGTCGCCGTTCCACCCCTCGCGCACCCACGACATGCCGCGCGACAGCCGGCGCACGATGGCGCCGCCGCCGCCGCCGCCGCCGCCGCCGCCGCCGCCGCCGCCGCCGCCGGCCTCGCCGTCGCCGCCGCCGCCGTTGCCGCCCCTCGTGTCGGTCTTGCGGCCGTCGCCCATCTCCAGCTCCTCCTCGCCCTCCTTGGCGGCGCTGTCGGCCGCGCCGAGGCCCTGCTCGGGCCGCGCGCGCGCGCCGCCGGGCAGCTTGCCGCGCTGCCGGAGCATCGACCAGCCGTGCGACATGAGCAGCCCGAGGATGACCGAGTAGGCGATGTTGGTGAGGACCGTCATCACCGAGACCACCACGATGACCAGCGCGTCGAAGCGGCTCAGCTGGTGCGTCGCCTCGGCGCCGCCGCCGCCCCCCGACGACGACGACGACGACGACGACGACGACGACGACGACGACGACGACGAGCCCGGCGAGCAGCGCTCGTAGGCGCCGGCGACGCGGCGGCGCGCGGCGGCGGGGACGAGCGCGCGCGAGACGGCGGGGAGCGAGCTCCACTTGAACGTGTGGACGACGACGACGATCATCACGCCGGTGAGCGCCGAGATCGGTATGAAGTTGAGCACCTGGTGGAAGACGGCCATCGTCAGGAAGACGCCGACGGCCGTCACGACGGGCGCGATGCGCTCGCGGCCGCCGTTGAGGCACGCGATCGTCGAGAGACCGATCATCGCGTTGCCGCCCATGCCGCCGAGGAAGCCGGAGACGACGTTGCCCATCCCCATCGCCGCGACCACCATCCCCGGCTGGTGGCGCGTCTTGGTGAAGTCGCTCACCACCTCGGCCGTCATGAGCGACTCGATCGAGCCGACGCAGCAGAGCAGCGCGCCCTGCAGCACGATCGTGCCGACGCTGCCGCGGTGCAGCTTGCCCATGTCGTACTCGGCGTTGAGGAAGAAGGGCATCGGCAGCGCGTCCTTGCTCGTGAACTCCTCGATGTCGCCGATGGTGTCGGTGCGGTAGCCGAGCGGCCGCACGACCAGAAACTCGAGCACGAGCGCCGACACAATCGACAGGAAGGACGACGGCAGCTTCGAGAAGCCGACGAGCACGTACCACGCGCAGAGCACGCCGTTGCCGCGCCCGACCGGCCGCGCGGGCATCGGCAGCTTCGGGAAGTACTCCATGATCGCCATCGCCACCGCCGCGATCAGCAGCATCCAGAAGAGCGTCCCGCCGTGCCGCCAGCCGCACTCGGGGTTGAGCGCGTCGAACGGGCCGAGTCGCCTCCGCCCCGTCGGCGCCTCGCCCGTGTCGAGCGCGGGGCCCTCGTCGCACGCGTCCGGGTGCTCGTGGAACGGGTGGATCTGCGCGAGGCCGATGACCGTCGCGAGGCCGTTGCAGAAGCCAATCATCACGGGCGACGGCATCGAGTTGAGCAGCCGGTTGAGCCCGAGCGCCCACACGAGCATCATGAAGACGCCCGCCATCATCACCGACGGGAAGAGCAGCTCGATCTCCTCGGCGTTGCCGCCCGGGTACTCCGGCTTGCTCAGGAAGGTGTTGATGATCGCCGCGAAGGCTCCGGTCGCTCCGTTGACCATGCCCGGCCGCCCGCCAAAGAGGCCGCAGATCAGCCCGACGACCCACGCGGCGTGCATCGCCACGGGCGGCCGCACGTGCGCCATGTAGGCGAACGCGATCGACTCGGGCACCTGCGCGAAGCAGATGATGATGCCGAGCAGCACCTCGCGCACCCACACCTCGGCACGAGATTCGGCCGGCTTCTGCGCGTCTTCCGTCAGCTCGACATTCTGCATCTCCTGCTCCTTAGCGTCGTCCAGCTCGACATCCTCCGTCTCGGCGGTGGCCTTCTCCTTCTCGCACATGCTGCAGACCCTGGCGATGCAAGCCGCCCGCCGCGGCGCAGCAGACTCTCTCAATTCTCAATGCGTGCGG
>Ga0209713_10003098_pt1 | contig 10475 bp, 5 predicted proteins | sample ArcOceMetagenome_3_FD_187444 | JGI IMG/M metagenome (GOLD analysis project Ga0209713, IMG submission 187444) | Marine eukaryotic phytoplankton communities from Arctic Ocean - Arctic Ocean- Svalbard ARC20M Metagenome (SPAdes) (version 2) | ecosystem: Environmental > Aquatic > Marine > Oceanic...
CCGATCTCGGTTCGAAGACGTGTGTTTCGGTCATGATGTGAGCATGCGGAGCATGACCGTATCCCCCCCACGCCCCCCCCAAAGCCACACTGTACGTGCCCCCACTGCCGTCGTGCAAGGTCCCGCACTTGTCGTCATTGTCCGGCATCTCGAGGTGGCCGATTATCGACGCCTGCTCGGCTTTCGCCTTGAGCTCGCGCGCGCGGTCCTCCACCTTCGGGTTTTTGGCAGCTTCCTGCGCACGCGCAGCAGGTAGTTTGAGGCGCGGGAGGTAGGCCGGATGAAGCCCGCACCAAGCGCCCCGGAGGACTGCAGCAGGCGTGCCCGACGACGCCGCACAGCACAGCACGCCTACACCGGGGCGGACGCAACCTTTTTGGCCTGGCGGTACTGCTCGCATACGCGACGCTTCTTGTACCACTCCTGGGCCACCTCGTTGGGCACGCGGATGAGCCTGCGGGGGGAAAGGGGGACGCGTGTCAGGGCACGCCTCACCGGGCGGCAGCAGGGCACCAGCCGCCACAGCCGCCGCCAGCATTACCAGCACTTTTGCTTCTGCAGAACGTCTGCGTGGATCACTTCCGGTTCCTCCTCCTCGTCGTCCTCCTCCTCCTTCGCGCGCTTCGACATGACCAGCTAGACAGGAGCTGTGGGACATTGGTTCGTAACTGTCGGAAGTTGGACGGGCGGGAGTGGCGGCACGACTGCACCCCGGCGGGGCCGGGTCAGGGGGGAGGGAGGAGGGACGCAGACCGGCAACGTGTCACAAGAGGAGCCTGTGATGTGCGGGCCTGCCCGCGGGCGGGCGACGCCGTGCTCCCGATCACGCTGCCCGGCCGTGATGCCGCTGCGATCGCGGTAGCACCGGGAGGCCGGGAGAGCTCCGGGTGGCGCAGGGGCGGGCGCGCGGCAGGCGCGGGCGGGAGCAGGGATGCGTCCGCCGCGGCCCGCCACTGCGCAGTCGCGCCTGGGCGACATCAAGGCCGAATGGCAAGCTGCCTCGCAGTCAGTTCTCTCAAGCGGGGCGCATTCGCGTGCTCAGACACCGGACCTCGGCGCCAGCCGCCCCGGGTCGCGCAGCCAGCACCGCGCGCAGGTGGCGCAGGCCCGGTCGCGCCTTAAGGCGCTCGAGGCAGAGCTGCACCACATCAACCGGGCGGGTGCACGTCCTGGCTCCAGGGCCGATTCGCCCACAGATGGCCCGCGCCAGCCCGCGTCCATCCAAGATGAGATGCGGGCGACGTTTGTGCGCAAGGATGACCTGGTGGCCAGCCACGCACAGGCCCCGTCCTACCGCCCCGCCGCCCTGCCGAACGCCGTCGCAGAGAGGGACGAGGGTGCCAACAGACGCGGGATCCTGTCGCCGATCACAGGCGCGCACCGGAGGCGAAACAGTGCCTCAAGCCTCCCCAGACAAGACAGTGTCTCGAGCCTCAGACAGCGCAGCGCCTCAAGCTCTCGCGCCACGAGTCCGCGTGAATCTGCGTGGCTCCGGCCTGCCTCAGGTCACATGAGTGCCGGCTCGAACGGCAGGCGCGGCTCTTTCAGGCAACCCTCTTTCAGGCAACCTAGGCCGCGAAGCGGTTCGTTTTCGAGCGTGCAGTTTGCCGAGGTGGGCAATGGGGGTACGGGCGAAGGAGGATGGATTGCGTACGATGACATCCGGGAGATTATCAACGAAGAGACCAAAAAGGTGCTCAGCCTGCACGCAGTGAACAAGATGCACAGGGAAAAGCAAAAGGGCGCTGGCTGGGTTGTGCCAGAAACGGACGCTCCGCATGAGTCGCTGGCACAGCCCATACGACAAAACGCAGCTTTGCAAAAGCACGGTGACCCGAAAGCTCCGGGGAGTCCAGTGCAAGGGGCCCTGAATTCTGAGCAGCCCCCAACTGCGAAGTCGACAAGCCCTAAAAAGCTCAGCAGCCCAGCAGGTTTGCCAGGGAATGATGCACAACATGGTTGGGATGACGAGGGACGCGGCCATGGAGGGGAAATCCCCCATTTTTTTTCCGACGGGCGGGTAAACCCGTATTACTTGCTAAAGGACGAGCAAGCGCGCACGATGACAATTTTGGGTTTTTTCGGCTTTTCACGGCACAGCTTGATTCGCAGCAAAATGATTTTAATCCTCAACGACGGCCATTGGCAGGCGATCTTCGTTTCAGGTGCTATTTTGAACTCAATCTATATTGCTGCACTCCCGTCCTTCGATCCGACAGTCCTGGCTGAGAACCAGGCCGCGTTTGAAATGGCGGACGCCGTCTTCTTAGCAATTTTTTACTTCGAAATGATCGCAGGGTGGATTGCATGGGGGTTTGGTGGAAAAGACACGGCGTGGTTCAATCGCGATTTCTTCAATCGTCTTGATTTCTTCATCTTTCTTGTCTCAATCTATGAACAAATGACACGGCTGCTCAACGTGCAGAGCTTCACGCTGCGACCATTGCGCCTTCTTCGCATAATCAAAGTAATGACAAGCCTGGAACGGTTTGCGAGCGTCAAAGCAATCCTCATCACCCTCGGAGAAGGCATCGGCCAGCTACTTGTAGTGTTTGGAATATTCGTATGCTTCTTGGGTATCTTTGCCGTGTTTGGCATGGGGGCATTTCGCCAGTCTTTCAGCCGCCGCTGCGCGATGCTGCCAGTGCCTGTGCCAGCATGTGCTTCTGATAACAGCACAGGCTGGCATGGCGCCTGTGACTTCAGGAGCACAGATGAATATGTTGCGGCTATGGGGGGCACAGAGGTGATTGCGCCCGGGTATCCGTGGGTTCTGCCGTGCAAAATCTATTTTCCCACAAAGCCTGGAGAGTACGACGGCATATATCCCAAAACGCCGGACGGAAACTACCACTCATGCCAGCTCCTAGAGTTCCGCAGGGGGCTTCCTATAAACCAGGTCTGTGTGGACCAAGGAAACCCTCAACGGGGATACCAACACTTTGACGATATCAGCGGTGCATTGCTCGCGGTGCTGCAGGTAGCACTGCCAGACTCATCATACGATATCCTGCACATAGGGCTGCAGTCGGAAAGAACCGCCCAGCCTGTGACCTACGTCTTTATTCTCTGTATATCGATCTTCCTCACCTTTCTCGTGTTGGGACTCTTCGTGGCGGTTGTGACCGGCACCTTTGCACGCGTGCGCGAACGACAAGCCGCCGAAAGGAGAGCCCGCGAAACGCGACACAAGAAGCAGCTCGAGGCTGAGTGGGAAGCTTGGGATGCATGGCGAGCAGAGGTTGGTTCCCAAGGAGAAGACTCAGAAGCGGCATCACATGCAGGGTCCCGTCCTAGCTCTAAGTACGGCAGGCCAGGCTCGGCAAGGCCAGCTTCAGGTAGGCCAGGGTCGGCAAGACCTCATCGTCCCTCGGGCCCAAGACCGCGCTCAGCTCTCACGCTCGGTTTGAAGTGGCAAATCATTGGTCAGGATCCCCCAAGGTCATGCACGGAGCTCAGGCATCAAAAACTGGAGGAGTTGATGCAGACAAAGCTCAAGGAGTCGCCCGGCCAAGACGATTTGATTGAGATGACCAGAGATGAGCTGTCACAAATGACCGTGTTTGTTATTTCTACAAGCTGCATAAAAGTGAGCGGTTGGTATCTGGTGCCAATAACACAGTCAGAGGCATCTGGGTTCGACGGTAAGGAGGGTGCTGATGATGGAGATGATGAGGAGGAAGGTGGTGAAGGTGACCAGGGTTTCGCGCGTCTGGACTTGATGGCCCGAGCCCGGCTTGAAGATCTGCGGCTGAAACGTGCAATTTGGGCAACAGTCGTGCTTCACTTGGTCGGCATTGCGGGTCTTACGAACGAAGTAACGCCCGCCGTGTGGTTTGACCTCCTAGACATCTTGTGTAATCTGGTTTTCTTCTCTGAAGCTTGCCTCCGTTATGTAGCCCTAAACGGTTTCCAAGGCGTCGTCTTCGACTTGACAGCGCGTAACGAAGTCGGCTTGCTCTGTCTGACGCTATATGGGTATGTCACTCTTTGTTAGTGTGTATGCATATGAGCCTACATATGTAATGTTCGTGCTATCCATGGGTGCCCTGCGCTGGAACAAGCTTGGGAGCGAAAATTGAGCCGTCATGGGCATCACGTAAGCTGGTGATGGCCATCGACGCACGTCGGGTGCCTCGACGTGCCACTGATGTCGAACGTAACACGCCTGACTTGGTGTTCTTGCTTTTGTTCTGTTGCATTTGCTCACGCGCAGGCATACCACCAACGAAACTTTTTTGAAGCTGCTGCCCGTGTTGCGCATCTACCGGCTAATGGTCTTCCTCCCGACTCTAGAAGACCTGCTGGGAAGCGCGGTGGCCAGCAGTGCATCACTGATCAATCTGATCATCTTTATTTTTATCTGTGCATTATGCGCCGGCGTCACGGGGCGGTACCTCATTGGAACAGACATGGATAGTTTAACCAGATCTAGCTTCGGCACGTTCCTGGGCGCGATGCTGACTGTATTTCAACTCCTGTTTGGCGACTCTTACACTAATATCGTCTACTCATCGCTCTGGTCGCAGGACTCAGCATACGGTCAATTTTTCGCGTGCATCTTCGTGCTCATCTGGTTTTTCACAGCACAGCTTCTGATCGCCAATCTGTTCGTGGCCGTGATCATTGAAAACTTTCAAGTCTCGCGCACCATTCTTAAGACTCAGCAACCCGGATACTGGGCGGCGCTAAGGGGATACGCGCATTCATCGTGGGATACGTTCAAGCATCTTGGGTTTGTACGGCGCGAGGGGTTGTCTCTGGATAAGGATGGTAACATCAAGGTAATACAACATCTTTCTCTAGATGTCAACTACGATGAGCTCGTCGCTTCTACCCAATACAATGCTCAGATCCAGAAACTCGTCTCCGATGTGCTTCCATCCAAGGCGGTTCTGAATGCGCACAAACGGAAAGATGAACCAGAACGAGTCCTCTACTGTCTGCAACCGCGAAATCCGATCCGCCGTCTTTTTATTTATATTTCACAGCAACCCTTATTTGATACAATCGTCTTCGGGGCCATTGGATGCAGCTGCGTCTTTCTTGTCGTCACGCCTCCGTACGAGAAACTGCCAAAAGGACCTACTGACCCAACAGTGATTGAACCGCCAATCCCGTTGGCATTAATGGAGCTGTTGTCCCTGGTATTCACTTTGGTGTTCTCCATTGAATTCATATCTCGCGTGATGGCAGTTGGTCTCTGGCAGACCAGGCACGCGTACCTCAAGTCGGGATGGAACGTGATGGACACAGTTGTGCTTGTTTTTGCCATCGTCGACGAGCTTCAACTTTTTCCTGGGGGAAACGTGGCAAAAGTAATGCGATTAGCCCGTGCCCTCCGCCCACTCAGACTCATGAAGCGAAATGCGGGCATGAAGCTGCTTATTGACGCCCTCATCGGTACTCTGTACCCCGTTGTGTATGTGCTGCTCTTTGCCTGCATCACAGCTCTGGCATTTGCGTTAGTAGGCCAGGGGCTCTATCGCAATCTGCTGGACAGGTGCAGTACTCCTGGCGCCGAATATCCCGCAGGCAGAATCGAGTGCAGCGGTTATCACGTGCAGGAGAATGGCATTCTGGTACAAAGGGCGTGGGTGAAACCATACGCAACATTCGACACCCTCCCCTCAGCGTTGCTCACTTTGTTCCAGCTCAGCACTCTCAAGTACATCTCCGTCATGCAGGATGTGATGGATATCACGGCAAAGGACAGCTCGCCTCAAATGCGATATTCGGAAGGGAACAGCATGTTTGTCATGGTCTATCTCATCTTCGGCTCGCTTTTTATCATGAATCTTTTTGTGGGCTTCATAGTGGATGGTTTCAATTCGAACAAGGGTGATGACTCTGAGGCGGAAACGGAATACGGCCGACTCTTGCGTGCCACGCGCGAATTTTCCCCAAGCTACGACCGATACCTGACGCCCCAGAACAAGTTCGCCCGTGCAGTGCGCCTCGTGATTGATAGCAGCGTGTTTGTGGGGCTTTCTATGTCTTGTGTTTTCATCAGCATTTGCTTCATGCTCGCGGACCACCGAGATCCGGCTCCTGAATTCGCGCAGGTCTATGAGTTGCAAAATACTGCTCTATTTTGGGTCCTGGTGGGCGAAACGACGCTCGTTGCCATGGGCTATGGGCCACAGGGGTGGCTCAATGATGGGTGGAAAGCATTTGATCTCTTCGTGTGCGTGGGTTCCGCTGCCGGTGTCATCAGTTCGCGCCCAGACATCCAGACTGTGTCGCGATGCTTCCGGATATTTCGGATTGTAAGGCTGATGAAGATGTTCAGGCCCATCCGTATCATTCTCAACACGCTGATTGCTAGTTTACCGCAGCTTGTTAACATCGCTGCTCTTCTCTTCATGTTTTGGTCCATGTTTGCAGTAGTTTTTGTGCAGCTGTACTCCACTACAAAGTTCGGCATAAGGCTGGGTCCCACTGCCAACTTCCGTTCTTACTTTGAATCTTTGATCACCGTTTATCAAATGGTCACGGGCGACGAGTGGATGTTGATCATGAAGGACTGCTATGTTGTCTGGCCAGAGTGCACACCGATCTTTTCGCAAAATCACCCAAGGTACTACTACCAGGGCCCAGAGTACGAATTCGGAGACTGCGGAAACTTGTGGGCACCAGGAATGTTTGTGATTTTCATGCTCTTTTGCCAGTCGGTGATGCTCAACTTGTTTATCGGGATGATTCTCGATAACTTCTCTTTTATCACCGACGACGGGCAAAGTCCCAATCTTGACGAGGATCCAAACACACCGAATATTCAGCACATTCGACAGCTGTCCATCGTTTTCAAACGATATGACTATACGCACTCGGGCATGGTGGCACTTTCAAATCTGCATCGCATCCTGCTCGATTCACCTAAACCCCTGGGCTTTGGTGGGGTGTATGGGCCCGCGGAGGACGCGGCACAAAAAATGATCCGGGCAGAACTCAACACACGGATCACAGAGAGAGTCCGCAAGAGTAAGAACCAGATGTGGATAAACAAGCTCACGGGAATGCTGGTGCGCACACTGTTGGGGGGACTCGCGGAGAATGAAAATCTGTTCAAGTCCATGTCATTTGAGGATTACACGTGTACGCTTATAAGCTGGAGATCACCAGAGTGCATTCCCAAGGCTCTCAGGATTGCGCGCGTCAAAGGCCTGCCCGAGATCCTAGCGATGACGCAGGCCCTCATCATGCGTGACTTTTTATGGGATATTGGCCCATCCAAGCGCCGAAAGCAAGAGGTCACTCGCGTGATTCGACAGCGGCGCACGTTCTTCCGATGGACCAAGCACGATCAGCCCTATTGTCGCTACCGTTTGTTGAAAATTGAGATGAACGAGGAGCGAGAAGCCAAGGCCCTCCGCAATGTAGTTTACCGCAATATTGATTATTCACCGCCTGCAAACACGAGCTACGCGCTCATAACACCACTCGAGCACGTGCCCAAGGATTTCATCAAAATTCCTGAGGCTGTCATTCAGTATCTCAGGCACCCAGTCATAAAACCATCGCACGGGATCGAAAGTTTCCTTGGAATGATACACGGTGGAACAAGCAAAATTAAACGGCAGCATTATGTCCTGTGTCGCTTCGTTGATGATCGCACTGTGAAGCACAAGAATTGGGGGGAGCTCGTCTATCTTGCCGACTTTACCAATGTCTCTCTCTGTTCTCTCTTCACGTTGCGCCATGAATACCCCTATCCCTTGCTGTTGCCGTGAGCCCTGTATAAAACTCGCATCGATGCTGAATCGATGAGCATTTTGCTGTTGTGCAGGTGGAATATAACATGTGGAATGAACATGACAAGGATAGCGACGTACTTTTCCTACCACAAACAAAAAGGGATCGAGTAGACGCGGAACATCCTAACTGGCGCCGCATTGACATAAAGTTCAACAAGTTCCGCGTGAATACTATCAAGCGAAAGCTTGCCACCATGAGCAAAGATCAGCTCGCGCTCCATCGTCGCGCTGCCCTGCTCGGTGACTCGCTAAATACCCACTTTCATACGTCAAAGTATGAATAAATCGCCAGCCATTAGTACACGCACGCACACACGTTCAAACACACGAGCGTGCACACACATACGCATACACGCACACATCAACATACAGACCCGCACACACCCACGCATACGCACAAACAAATTCAGGTGCCACAGCAGATGTTGACTATGAATCTGAGTTTCGAGTCTTCAATCCTCGCGAATTGGTTGGCATTGGAACCCTGTTGGCTGTCCACGCATATTCCGTTGAATCGGTCTCTGAAGCAAGTCTGCTTGCCTGCTTTTTGATAATGCACAGAGGGTATCATTTAGTTGCAAGCTCTGTGCATGCGCATTGGTTGTGGATGAAAATCGATAGTCGAGAGTTGGTGCGCTCGTTCTGTTTCTCCCTATTTACTTCTCCTCGCCTTTTTTTGTCGCTGGTGTTTCTCTGGGAGGCCAAAACAGGACTCCTTCGCAAGGACTCCTTCGCAAGGTGAATACGCTATTGACGTCAGACTTATCCTTGGCACCCATCCTTTGGATCCCCCCGATATGAGGTCTCTCCCTTTCTTTCTGCCGTGTGAAAGAGCGCACAAAGATCAGTCACTTGAGTGCACTTTGAAAGAGCGTTTTTGCTTTTGTGCGCCCGCCCTGACGAGGTTCCGGTTTCTGGAATTTTGCCTTGACTTATCTCAATCCATGCCTCCATCTTTTCACCTCGGTCACCCTCTTATCCCTCCTCCCTGTGCTTACACTCTCCCCTACTCTGCTCTTTTAAATCTCGGTCTAATATCTTTCACCCATCCACAGGCTGAAAGCTCTGCGGGATCAAGGTTTGCAGAAGTGTGAGGATGCAGTCCTGCAAGTAAGTACAACGTTTGGCCATGCTAAAACATGGACGCAGCACTGTCATTTTGTCCACTCTGATTTACCAAGCGGGAAAGCCGTATTCGATCCTATGGCTTGTCGCTGTCTTTACGTGTCTGCACGATTACATATGCACAGGTGCTCGGCTTCTTGCCAAAAGGACCAGTAACCAAGGAAGACCAGGAGCAAGACGAGGAGGAGGAGCCGGATCCCGGGCAAGAATTCCAGTCGATGGCAGCAGACGTCCAGAGCGAGACAAATGAGGAGAGCGGACATGTATCTGGCAGTGACTCCCCCGTTGGAGGACGAGACGGCCAAGCGTAAGTCGTCGTCGCGACCATCAACTTGCCATCAAGGACCATTGACTTGACATCAAGACGTCCTTGGTGCTGTTGTGCCTCCACAAGTGGCAGGAAGAGCGCGAAGGCAAGATTGGAGCAAGTTGTAATTACCGCATCAAGATTGTACATGACATATTTTTTCGTAGATGTAGATGATGTGCCACAGATGTGTGGCCGACTCAATAAAAATTTACAAGTGTGCGCGCTCGTGGCTGACGATTCTCGGGAAAAGACGTACTGCTTTTGCAATCATCTCGTGAACGTCAGAAAGATGGGCACAAACACTCTGTTTTGCGTAAACTCAAGACTGGCTGAACGGGCTTGGATTTATAGAAAAATTTACCCCAGTGTGACAGTGCACCATGAAAGCCCTCGCTGCAAATTGTTGTGAAGCACTAAAACCACCATAAAAGCCCCTGTTCCTAAGTACAGTACAAGTAGGTAGAAGGTCTCTAAAACATGCCGAAAGTGACACCCGAACACCGACGCCGTCTTCCGAAGACGGCGTTCGAGATCCGCATGCGAGCGCAGACTCACGCGAGCTAGATTGAAGATCTTCTCGTTGGGCCCTTGCGTGCACCGGTTGAGTGTGCACTTGTTACTAGTACGTCTAAACCAACTTTCGACAACTTTTTGCTCGAAGACATCGTATTTCCCTGCCATAGAAGCATGCGTGTGCGTGTGTGTGTGTGTGCGTGTGTGTGTGTGTGTGTGTGCGTGTGTGCGTGTGTGCGTGTGTGCGTGTGTGTGTACAAACACACACATATGTGAGCAGAAGAGGCACAGACGCACACACACACACACATACACGCACACACACACACACTCTCTCTCTCTCTGTGTGTGTGCGCGCGCGCGTGCGCAATACCCGCTACCCTTTTTGACTGCTCAGATTTCCATGGCTTCAGAAGCGTGTGCACAGAGATTTAATCGTTTTTTTGTTATTTCAGGAGTGTATGCACAGAGATTCTACTTAAGTTATAAATCGTGCTGTATTTGGCTTACATTTCGCGGGGCATTTGCTCCCATTTATTTATGTTTAGGGTTTAGGGTTTAGTCATTACGCATATGTTTAGGGTTTAAGGTTTAGTTCTTATGCTGTATTGGGCTTACATTTCGCGGGGCATTTTCTCCCATTTGTTTTCCTTGAGCATGATAGCGGCGCGCACGGCAATATCGTCTAGGATTTGACCTGCATGCGTGGGTTTTTTCTTGTTTTTGTTTTTGTTTTTGTTTTTGTTTTTTTGTTTTTTTGGTTTCTTTTG
>Ga0209713_10003099_pt1 | contig 10473 bp, 19 predicted proteins | sample ArcOceMetagenome_3_FD_187444 | JGI IMG/M metagenome (GOLD analysis project Ga0209713, IMG submission 187444) | Marine eukaryotic phytoplankton communities from Arctic Ocean - Arctic Ocean- Svalbard ARC20M Metagenome (SPAdes) (version 2) | ecosystem: Environmental > Aquatic > Marine > Oceanic...
CGGTGATGAGAATGATGCTGACGATAAGAGCAAAGACGGGGACCAAAGTCTTGGGCCACCCGTCGCTGCCCCTGAGAAGAAGAGGGACAGTAAGAAGAAGAAGAACGTTAAGGCTTCCAAGTCGAAAAAAGCTTTAGGCAAGTCCCCAGGAAGCAGTAAAATTATTTCCTCGGGCCCGACCACACTTGCAGAAGATGACATCATGGAGGTGAGGCGGAGTGAGTGCGGGGATCGTAGTGATTTGTAAGAGATTATATGGCGTGATGTTGCTGGCGATTTAAGCACCAGCTAACCCCCTGCTCGTCGCTTCACTGATCGCAGGACTCATCGGACGACGAGGTCGCCCTCAATCCCAAGGCTAAAAAGATTCCGAGGGTCAGCATATTCGGCGGGCTCAACTTCCCCGTTGTGAAGAAGAAGAGGGGGAAGGGTAAAGGAGGAAAGGAAGAGGACGGCAGTAGGGACAGCCAGAAGGAGAACAAAAACGATGGGAACAAAAGAAAGGAGGAGAAGGAGAAGGAGAATCTAAAGAACAAAAAGCAAAGGACCTTGGACGGAGACGTTGCCGAGGTTGGTGAAGAGACTTCAGCGGAGGAAGAAGAGGCACACTCCACAAACCCAGAACGGGCCGAGGCTATTGCCGCTTCGTCAGCTACTGCTGTTCCTGCCATGCAGCCTGGCCAAATGACGCTATTATCGATGTGGGCCACCAAGACGAAGCAATAGAAGGTCAAGAAACTCATAATTCACTGTCGCCTCAAATGGATTTCTTAGATTTTCAGTTAAGGGCCCCCCCCTCCACCCTCGTCAGAAGTATAAATTTTCCTTGTTTTTTCGTCCTTATCTAAACTCTCTGCACCCTCTCCGAGAGTGCATCCCCCCGTTCCTCCCATTGAGAGGCAAAAGCCTGGTCGGCAGAAGGATTGATCGGGAGAATCTGATCTTTTGATATGGAAGACGAAGATGGTGCTATTGCACTCAAATCCCTGCATCCGTACTATGTAGCTTGCGTTGTGGTGTCGTTCGTAAGCCTGTTATCGTGCTTGTATATGATAGCCCTTTTCTATTCCTCCGACCTGCTCCGCTCCCAACCTCACCTGTGTCCGATCGGTTGGCTGTCTTTCTCTGATTCGCTATGGGCGTGTTGGGCGGTATGGTGTTTTTGGCCTGCAATGACGGGGGGGGCTTCGATCGATGAAGTGAGCCATCTTGAGTGTCAAGCTGTTGGGGTAAGTGAGCAAGGAGAGGGAAGGAGGGGAGCGAAGCAACGAACGGAGGTTTACTGGTAATGCGGGTACGCGGTTTGATGCATTTGCTGTGGCTTCGCACTAACCTTCCTTCGCTCCTCGGTCATCATAGATATTTGGGAACTTCGGAGCGTTGAGCTCCTTCTTCTGGTATGGCGTCATTGCTCATAACACAATTTTGGTTATTTCTGGGAAAGGCGAAAGCGTCGTCGAGAGTGGGGGGGGTGTTGGGGGGGGGGAGGAAGGGGAGGAGGAGGGGGGAGAGAACAATAACAAGATTTCATTCCGAACACACATGGTTGTGTGGCTTCCAGCACTTTTTTGCGCGGTGCTTCCGCAGGTCTGGCCTGGCGCGGATGGTTACGGCCCTGTAGATCGTGGAGGCTACGAGTGTTGGATCCCAGATGGAGATTATGAGTTCCTGCGGTGGACGTACTACGGGCCTTTGGTCGTGATAATTTTTCAGAGCCTCTATTTGCTGTGGCTTGTGGGGAAGTTGAGGTGAGGGCGGCGAGAACGAAGTTAGGTGGCGAGAGCGAAGCGATCGCATGAAGGGAAAATGATCCTTCTTGAATATGCTCCTCTCCCTAACACCTTTCTCGTGACATCTCGTTGCTATCCTCCTCTATCGCAGCTTTGTCGACTGGGGTGAGGAGTGGAACGGGGTCCGAAGGCAAACCATTTTTAGGTTGATACTGTTTGTATTAATCTTTATCCTCATTTGGGGGGAAGCGCTGGTTTCCAGGGTGCTGGAAATGGTGGACGGAAGCTATAATCAATACAGTAGCCAACACTCAAACCTGGAGAAGTGGCACATTGTGATGAAGGGGAGCAACGGGGTAATCAACGGTATCATCTGGCTCTCCTCGACGACGATGAAAAACGAAGGGGTGCAGTTCATGGGTGATGTGCGGGATCGGTGCGACAGATTAGGGCAACGGCTGGGATGTGAGGTGAAGAGGAGGAGGGGGGAAACGGATGATGATGAATTCTTCCTTATGGACAGCTGATGTGATGAGCGAAGCCATAAGCAAAGCGAAGTCATGAGCAAAACGAAGCCAAGAGTGAAGCTATGAGCAAGCGAATCGAATAGCAAAAAGGGTTGGGTTAATCGGAGGAGGGGAGGTTTGCCTTGTACTGAAGTACGAGCGCGTGCGCTCCTCTTCAATCTCTCCGGAAGCTTTTGTTTCTAAATTTTCTCTCTCAGTAGTTGAAAACATTTTTTATCTCCCTGATGGCCTGATTGCAGCTAGATTATTCTCCTTTGAACCTTTCGCGAGTGGTAATTTTAAAGGCCCGCTCAAGAGCGCCTTTTATCTTAATCTTCATACTCAATCATCTTCAATCTCTCCACCCTCCTGTAAGGACATAAGGGAACCTTCTCCGATCCAAATCGGTTTTCAATCGATGTCTAATGAGGACTATCTAGGCTCTTCTGCATCAGCATTCAAATTCGTGAGTACTCTCCTACTCGTCGTAGCGAGGGACCTAATACGCAATATTTATGGTGCGTGGCTATTGATATGAACGGTACCAAAGCTGGTGTGTCAAAAAGATGCGTCTGTTCGATGGCATGGCGTCTCGAGGGTCCCGGCTGTGACGAACCTCGTGACGGTACACTTATTTCCACAGGCTGCTTCATTTTCGGCAGCCTTCTTCTCCTCCACTTTGTTCTAGGTTTGAGTTCCGCGCATTACTCGTTCTGGGGATACAAGTCCACGGCGCCCTCCAAGGCGACCAAGAGCAAGTGGAACGCGTCGAATGTGGCTGCTGTGTTTTTAACAGGAGCGTGCTTCTCGGAGTGTTTTCGCTGGACCGCGCTCTTTCTCCGCAACGGCGGACACGTTCCAGAAAAGACTTATCACGCCATGCTCTTTGGGGTCGTAGTATCGATGCAGTGTGTTGTCCAGTGTTTGTTGACGGTTTGTATTGCCTGGATCGATGTGGCTGATAACGCAAGCCAGAAGATGAGCAGCGGTGGAAGCGGTGGTGGGATATTTTCATCAAAGTGTTTGAAGATCTTTCTCAAGTCGATGATGGTATTCATCCTTGTTTTCACAATCTTCTTGCAAGTCTCTATCAACGAAAATTTGACCGTGCTTGTCGCCCTCTTCGCGCAGCTCGTTACTATTATCTCATTGGGAGTTGGGGGCTATAAACTGAGGCGATTGCTACGTTTGGCGGGAACCGAGGGGCCGAATCTCCCTTGGCTCATCAAGCGCACGAACATCGGGATGGCTGGTGCATTCGTCGTGAACCTATTCTGCATACTGCTTTACACTGGTTACAACGGGAAACTGGTAAAGACAGGAAGCAGGGACGGAACTGAGTACGGAGTAATGTTGTCTTTCGGCGGACTGGGATACGGCATCTTTACTCTCCTTCTCACCATCAACAGATTTGTAGCTGACACCAACTTAAAGAAGATCAATAAATTCAGGGGATCGTCAGTGGCACCGGACAAAAAGAACATGAAATCCACAACGGTTGAGAGGAGTGTAAAGGAATGAAGGGGTAACGTGGGGTGGGGACGGGGTGAGGGGAGAGTAAGCGAAATCGGCGTCAGTCGGTTGCTCGGTGTAATTGAAGTGCGTCAAGATACACGCTTTTGAGGGCGTCCTTTATAGGGATTCGTAGAGAGCTTGCTGACATAGGAATATGTAAATCCGCTCATTCGCAAACGAAAAATAGATTCGACTACAACACAGCCATCCTTGTACCGATACCTTAACTACCCTAACTCTCCCTAACCAAAAAGACTCAAACCTTCTTCCACGGGCATCGCCACACCGTCCATGATCCTCCCATACACAGCCTCTTTCTCGCCATATTCACCGTACAAATCATACACGTCCCCGTCCCCGTCCCAATTATCCCTCTTCCTCAACATCAAACCACACCAATGAAAACACTTTTCCTCCGTCACCAAGCTCCTCCTCACTGCCTCCCTAATCCCCCTCTCTAATACCGCCCCCTCTTTATCCACTAAAACTCCTCAGTGACTCATGTTCGCATCATTCTTCTCCATCCTTAATACTTTCAACTCCAACCCCACCTCCAACAACTTCGCCTTACTCGCCTGCCTCAAGTCTCCCTTCCCGACCTTTACCCCGCGCATGAAAGAGAGAATAAACTCTGCCATACCACACTCCGGTCCCGCTACAAAGCCCCATATCGGATCATCTGTCCATGCCCACATCCTGGAGCGGGTGATTGTTGTGTTACAAAGCCTGTTCAATACTATCGCGGTCTTATAGTACTCCTTCCTATCGTCCATCTAGTTACGCAACTTCTGAAACCTTGTTATCCCGATTGTAGGGTCCTTCCAATTGCCACTCCCAAACTTATCTCCATTGTCAACCTCAAACCCAACAGAAGCTGCAAAAACTGCGAGCGATTGGCACGACACGAACGCTTTCGCTTTCGTTTTAACGCTAACATCGGGCCTAAGGGTCACGTAGCGGAGGTTTGATACCCCCAAAAAGCCCTCTTTCCCACCTCTTCGACTAAGGGTGCTGTGACCTTGACTAAATTCCTGCAATCTTCAAACGCCCATTTCCCAATCAGCCTAACTGATCGATCGCTCACCACAACATGCACCCTTGCCGTAGCCACCCTCCAACACTCGTCCGTCCTGTTGATCCTGTACACCTCCATCCTCCTTCGCCGCTCGTAAAAGGTGTTGTGCTGGTCAATACACTCATAATGTTCACTCCCACTGACAGTCGAGGGCGAAAGCTGATAACTTTATACCTAAAGTCGATACGCCTCAATAAATAACAAGAAACGATAGGAACCGAGCCTAGAATAGTGAGAGGAAGGAGAAAAGTAACGTTCGATACGAGTTGATAGAGAGAGAGGAGCTCGAATTTTGCCCAAAAAATCGAAAAAACCTTAGTTCAAATTGTAAAATACTATTGATTTATATTTTCGAATACGTTAAATATTGAGACGATACAAAAAATACTCAAATTTACCTCAATATATTTATGGATAATCGTCAAATTTTACCAATGAAGAATACATATAAATTGCAAAAAATTAATATATAAAAATTAATATATGATTCATGTTTATACGTATAATAAATTAGAGTAAAAAATGAATTAATATGAATTACTAAACCTTAAAAATAATCAAGAAAATATTATTCAAAAACTTAAATTCCAAAATAGATATATTGATACATAATTATGTTATAAATTATATCCAAAAAACATGAATATGCTTGTAATATGTACTTTAAAAATCGCTTTTTGTGAAAAATTGACCATTTTCACTTCTCGGCCTATTTCTCCCCGACTATGTCAACAGCGAAGCGCCAGAAGCAGAGCCACCCACCTCGACATGAAATCTCCCATATTTGCCTAAAAAATCACGTGAAGCCCATTACCAACCTAGAAATGAAGGTCACAACGAGTTCAGGCCTCGGCCTCTTCACTCCTGCGCACAAGGGGATAGCTTCGAACTCAACCATTGCGAAAATTAGCACTTCCTTCGTTATGAGCGTACCACGCTCTGCAACCTCTCCCGTGGGCCTTGCAGTTTCGTCAATAATCCCAGCAGACGGTCCTTCTGGAGAGTTCGTTCTTTGGCTGGATATGGCAAAGGGCCGCCTAGACCCGTCCCACCCGAACCACCCCTATCTCGCGTCTCTTCCGGAAGAGATGGCTGACGTTCCATCATGGAGTCCTATCGAGCGTGAGAAGTTGAGGTGAGGTGGAGCGAAGGATGGCTGGAGTGAAGCGACAGCATAATGCCTATAGAAACCCTTCAGCTCGTCCCTACGCTCCACTGCACAATCTCGAAACTCTTTTGACTTGCTTTGCTCGTCCTACATCTAACACCTCTCTCCCTCACTTCGCTCCCATTCCCCTTCCTCCCCCCCCCCCTCTCCCTCCTAATCACAGCGGTACAAACCTCGGAAAGGGCGCCTCCGATAGCATTTCCGAGTTGGAGAGTGCCATCTCCCGTTATCTCCCTCACCTGCTCTCCGCTCCTGTCTCGTTCTCAGGTATGTTCGAGGACTTACGCGGTGGGGACGGTATCCGTTGGGCCAAAGCTTGCTACAGGTCGCGTCGATTCCCTGGTAGCCTGCTGAGGAAGGCTGGGGAGGGTCAGTACTGCAGTAAGGAAGATGGCATCTTGCTGCCTTACTTGGACATAATGAACCACAAGAAGGGGACCAAAGTTACGTGGGAGCCTGTCGACGAGGACGGCATGATCAGTTTCGTTGCCGGTGAGGACATCGGTCCTTCCTGCGAGGTGTTCAACAACTACGGCGGTAAAGGAAACGAAGAGTTGATGATGTGCTACGGCTTTGCGATCCGGGACAATTCGGAGGACTGCTACCGGCTTAGGCTCGTTGTCGGGGGGGGGGAGACCAAGGAGGACCTTGGGGCTTTTGATATATATAGGGCGGACGTGGACACGCACGAGCAGTTTCCGAGGGAGCTGTGGAAGGCTTTGGCAAGGTGAGGAGGACCGGGGAGACAGCGATCATAGCGAGCTGCCTAATGCTGCTCCATACGAGAAGCTAACCCTTCTACTCGTCGCTTCGCTCCTCGCCACTCCTATCAGCCTTTACATTGAGGACGAGGAGGAGGATGGTGCTGACTCGGTCGTAGACTCCTCCTCCTCCCCAATCCAAATCGGTATCGAGGAGGTAGAGCTCCTTCTCTCCACACTCTCTCTTCGTCTCCGTCCCTTTGACCTGACCCGGGAAGCGGACGAGATTGCTGAGAAGGGTGAGAAGGGTGAGACGCACAAGGAGAGGGCTATCGCAACGTACAGATGCGGTCAAGGGGACGTTCTGAGGCAGGCCGTGAGAACTCTGGCGGGCTTTTGGTGATAGAAATAATAGATTTTTTACTTGTTGTGTAACAACAGCAGGCGCAATTTTTGGATACTCTTTTTACACGCGTCCCCAAAAAGGGCCTCTCTTCCCCGACGTGCCGCTAGACCAGTTCGACGACGAGGCTTATGCTCCTCCCGCCCAGTACCTCGTCTGTGACAATGATCTCCTCGTTGTTGGCGATGAGGTCCCCAAGTTTCTTGTCCTTGTTAGGCCTAGTCATGGCCTCTAGGGCGGGGGGTTTCTGCATGTAGAGAGTGTTGGATCCAACCAGGGAAGGCTTCTTGAGTCTCAGGTCCCCCTCGATGAGGGACTGAATGAGTTCGTTGAGGGTGGCTGTTTTCTTCATCGACACCTTCCTGGACTTGGACTGGCAGACGGGGCACTCCTCCTTCCTCTCGTACACAAACGTGTGGCTGTAAACGCCCTCGGAACCCATGTACATCATGTAGGTGTTGAGGGTTTGGGACGCGAAGCTGCGATGAGCGGAGATGATGGGTGAGGCGAGGACCGAAGTGACGAGTGGAGGGTTGTTAGTTATGTCGGTTGACGTCATGTTGCTTTTGCTGTCGTTTCTGCAGCCCCAGCCGTCCTCCTCTCACCTGAGCAATTTCACGCACTCATTCACACATGCAGCAGCAACCACGGCGTTCGTGGAAGCCACAGCTGGTATGATGTTCTTAACTACCCCCATGGTAAGCATGTAAGTGACGCCCTTGATGTTGTACTTATCCGCCCTTATCTTGGCCCTCTCGTAAACCCACTTCATGTCGACCGGGCTGTCCTTGTCAAGTTTCCTATCCGGGAATTCCTTGTTCCATTCGAGCATGAAAGCGTAGCTAATGCAGTGCTCCGGTAAACGGGGAGTCTCGGCGATCGTGCACATGGGGAACGTTTTCTGCGGCGGGAACGCGTCCAGGGAGCATTCAAAGCAGGAGGTTATACGGGGGAGGATCACACGGGCTGAAGATGAGCGGGGAGAGGCCGGAGCGACGGCGTAAGGGGGGTTAGCGTGTTGTGGCATTAAAAGGAACGGCACCAGACGGCATTGTTGCCCTTCGCAAGCTCGCTCGCTCCAATCCTCACCCTGTCCTCTGAACCCCTCAGTCCCCCCGTCAATGATGGGTATTATAGTCTCAGGGTCCGGGTCCCCGTCCTCGTCGACATCCACGAACCCGACGACCGTTCCGTTAAGCCACCTCCTCGCCTCCACGTTATCCAGCCCGCTGATGATAACGTCGAACCCCTTATACCAGGTTAAAGGCTTGTCCTGGATCTTGCCCACATGGGAATTTACATTCATCCAGGGACATCGGGAGTTTATGAACGCGGCGGCGACGTCGGATTTGTTTCCGCCAACGTCCTTTTGGCGGAAGAGGAACTGACGGTTCAGGTTGGTCACGTCGATGGTGTCAAGATCTATCACGTCCACGTTCCTGGGAGAGGAGGTGAAGGGAAAGAGCGATGCAAGCAGGGGAAGGGCGATTAGTTATATTGGATAGGCGGTATAATGCTTTTGCTGTCGCTTCGCTCCAGAATTTGCTTCCCTTCCTCCCTCTCACCTAATCCCTGAGCACGCCAAGTCCTTGAGGAGCTCGCATCCCAGTCCCCCCGCCCCCACAATGAGTACCTTAGCAACCCTAAGTTTCCCGACTGCCGTGGAGGGATCGTGCTCTCCCATCGGCAGGGCACCGTGCTCACTTGCGAACACACTCCCTCCGCGGAGAAGGATTGTCTCAAGGTCTTTCCTGGGGTTTGTTAGTGTGAGGGAGGTTAGTGATTTAGATAGAGGGAGATTTTAGAGTTATTATTATATATAAATATTATTTATATTACGTATATAGTTTAATAAGATCAATAAGTATCTCCTAAACTGTAAACAATCTCGACCTCCAGGATTTCTTACCTCTCCTCCTCTTTACCTCCCGACATAACCCCGTTTCTTTTGTTAGAAGTAGCTTCTATATCGTCCATTAATGCTGGGGACTCTCTTTTCATACGCGGATAATTATTTATAATTGATAAAAGAAGAGATTTGATCCAAGAAAGAGGAGAAATAAATTGATAGTTTTGGAAAGTTTGAAAAGACGATACTAAAAATATATTTATAGCTACGTAGGTAATACATCTTCCCACTATAATAATCATAATAATAACACCCAAATAATGTCCAATAAAAGAAATTCAATCGCCCAATCGCCACCCACCTTCACCTCTTCATATCCTATACCTAACCCTGTAGTAAATTTCCTCCCCAATCCACCCAGAAATGGGTCCCAAACTAAGTAAATCTCCCTTCATGCGTAAGCCTCTGACCCTCTCAGAGGTAGAATCAGCCCAGAAAGCCTGGGGTGACGCTATAGTGGCAATCTCAGCATCCCACAAGGCCTCAGAGGATTTCGTGTCCCTCGCAGGTCGTTACGCGGGGGAGATGTACGGCTATGGTCACTTCGATAAGGTTCTGTTCAAGCCTACAAAGGCCTCCTCTGACCCCTTCCGTCCCTCAGCCTCCTCAGCCATGAGTTACTTTGTCGGTGGAGACAACCTGGAGCCGAAGGGTTTCGACGAGGACAAGGGGTTCGCGATCAACGGGGGGAAAGGGTGGAGTAAGGTAGAGTGGAAGAACCATGATGTTATCCTCAACAGGGACACAGCAATCGCCATGGGGGAGGTGAGCACGTGGAGGGTTGGGATGATGCTTTGAGAGGAATATACCCGAGTTCCTCACTCGCTTCGCTTCACCCTCGCTTCGACCCCCCTCGCTTATCTTCGTTCCTAGTACTTCTTCACCTGTGCTACAACCGCCACAGTATCCAAGGTAGAGTACACCTTCGGTTACAAGCGCGTCTCCCCAGGCGATGGGGTCAGGTGAGGGGGGAGCGAGGAGCGATGCGACGCCTAACTGCCCAACAAGAGTCAATAGCGACCAAAAAACAATAGACCATGGACTTAGGTACTGGACGGATCCGACGACGTAACCAATGCAATAATACCCATCCCACACCCTAACTCTTTTCGCGTTTCGCTTCGCTCATTGCTTCGCTCATTGCTTCGCTCATTGCTTCGCTCATTGCTTCGCTCATTGCTTCGCTCATTGCTTCGCTCATCGCTATGCCCATCGCTTCGCTTTGTTTCGCTCATCGCAGGATCTTCCTCCACCACTCAAGCGTCCCTTACTCTGGATAGGGAAGTGTCCCTTACTCTGGATAGGGAAGTGTCCCTTACTCTGGATAGGGAACCTGGGAGAGGAGGGAGGAGATAGGGGGTGGGAAACAGGGGAGAAGACAGACGGGAAAATAAGCTTAAACACTCGGTATTACGTAACAAACCAAATAGTTTAACGTGCACAATCTTCCCTCGCTAACTCCCTCC
>Ga0209713_10003100_pt1 | contig 10473 bp, 6 predicted proteins | sample ArcOceMetagenome_3_FD_187444 | JGI IMG/M metagenome (GOLD analysis project Ga0209713, IMG submission 187444) | Marine eukaryotic phytoplankton communities from Arctic Ocean - Arctic Ocean- Svalbard ARC20M Metagenome (SPAdes) (version 2) | ecosystem: Environmental > Aquatic > Marine > Oceanic...
GGGTACTCGCGATAGCAGCCCGCATGGCCCCCCTCGTTGTACGCGGGCGCTCCGATCTCGATGGCGTCGCCGATGGCCGCCTCGACGGTCTCGTCGAAGGCGCGCCGCATCGTCCACACCGCCTGCGTGACGCCGTCGCCGCCGCCGCGCTCCGCCTCCGCGCCGGCCTTGCGCAGCGCGGTACGGAACCGCTCGAGCACCGCCTTGCCGTCGTTGTTGTCGGGCTTGACGCAGCCCACGATGAGCTCGGCGGTGCGCCGGTAGAGATGGAAGCAGCCGAGGTGGTCGCCCTCGTTGTAGGTGGGCGCGCCCTTGCGAATCGCCTTGCGGATCGCGTCCTTCGTCGACGAAGGGAACGGCAACACCGGCGCGTCCACCTTGAGCGGCGGGTCGGCCGCGCCGCCCGACAACGAGTCGAAGCAGTGCCGCATCGTCCACGCCGCCTCGGTGGGGCCCGGCCGACCCGACGCGGCGGTCGTCTTGCTGGCCTCCTCGGCCGCCTTCGCCAGCGCCTTGCGCACGACGGTCTGGACGGCGCTGCTCGTCACGCGGCACAGGATCCCCTCCGCCGTGCGCTGGTACTCGCGATAGCAGCGCGCGTGGTCCCCCTCGTTGTACGCGGGCGCTCCGATCTCGATGGCGTCGCCGATGGTCGCCTTCATCGTCTTTGCCGCGCCACCGCCGCCCGACGGCGGCGTGGCGGTGGCGGCGGCGGTGGCGGTGGCGCTCGCCGACACCTTTTCGAGGTAGTCGTCGCTGGTGTGCCACGTGGAGCCCTCGCCGTCGAAGCGCACCTCGAAGCTCGACGGGTCCCCCGACTCGATCCTGCCCAGCTTGCCGACGCACCGATCGGGCACCCCGCACCGCTCGATGCCCTTGCGCCCACGCACGCGGTCGCCGACGGCCATGGGGCCGATGGCGACGGCGGTCGGCACGGCGGCGTCGGCGTACGCCAGGTCGTAGGCGCCCTCACGGACGCGGTATGTGAAGCAGTCGCCGCTGCCGTCCCACAGCACCTTGATCCACCCCTTGTCGCCGTCGAGCTTGGTCGTGCCGGCCTGGCGCACGCCGTTGTGCTTGGCCGCCCCACTTCCAGTCGGGCCCACGCCGGACGCGCACGCCCACCCGGGCCTCCTTGAGCGGCGAGCCCGCCTTGGACGTCGACGACGACGCAGCGGAGGATTTGGCGACCGGTGCGCTGGCTGGCCGCGGGGCGTGGAGGACGTCGATGAGCGGCGCGGTGCCCGGGTATATGGCGGCCTTGAGGCTCCTGTGCCACTCTCCGAGCCTGTCGCCGGTGAGCACGAGCCACTCCGACCCCGACTTGATGGTGAGGGCGCCGCCCTCGTTAGTCAACTCGACGGTGCAGCGGCTGTCGACTGTGATTTGCCCTTTGGGCCAGACGAGGGTCGCGGGTCGGCCACCGCTCGCTGGCTTGAGCTCGAAGAAGTGCTCGCTCGCGGAAGAGAAGAACCCACCGTTGCGGGGCTGCTTGGAGAGGAGGCCCTTCATGGCCATTTTAGCCACGAACAGCTGGGTGCCGACGGATAGCTAACGCAGTATGCACCGCACCCCGGCGGTCGGTCACACCGAGTGCAAGATCCTGATCAACACGATGCCAGCCCGCCAGCTCAGCGCGCCTTTTTCATCGGGTGGTTTACCCCGGTGTTCTGCAGCTCGATTCGCGCACGACGGTTCGCGCAATTCACACCACACTCCGCACCACATACCACGTCTCACGCACCCGTGAGAGGATCTGACCGATAGCCGTCCGGGTGCGTCTTCATGAAGTCGTGCACGGTCTTGATGATCTGGTCGATCTCCACAAGCTTAGGGTACCAACCGAGCTCGCGGTTGGCCTTGCTCGGGTCGCACCAGACCGCCGCGGCCTCGCCGGCGTTGCGTGGCGCCTGCTTGACCTGGAGCGCGTGGCCCGCGACGCGCTGCGTCGACTCGATGAGCTCCTTGATCGTGAAGCCCTTGCCAATGCCGAGATTGAACAGGTCGCGCACACCGCTCGTCGGGTCGATCTTCGCGAGGGCGACGATGTGCGCCTCGGCCAGGTCCTCGACGTGTATGTAGTCGCGGATCGCGGTACCGTCGCGGGTCGGGAAGTCGCTGCCGAAGATGGAGACGTGCGGCCGCTTCTGGGGGAAGAGCGCCGACTCCATCAGGATCGGGATGATGCGGATCTGCTGAGGGCGCGCCTCTCCGAGCAGCGAGTCGGCCGAGCAGCCGGCCACGTTGAAGTAGCGGAGCGTCGTCATGCCAAAGGGCCGCTTGGCCTCCTTCTGGACGGCGTCGAAGTAGTCGTTCATCAGAAACTCCATCGCCAGCTTCGACTTGCCATACGCGCCCGACGCACCGGCGGTGGTGGTCTCCTCGACGATCGGCATCAACTCGGCGGGCACATCGCCATAGGTGCAGCACGTCGAGCTGAAGACGAAACGCAAGACGGTACCGGCGGCCTCGATGCCGCGGAGGAGGCCGATTGCACTCGCAGTGTTGTTCTCATAGTACCTGCGACGCGTACACACGCCAGAGTGTTGCTCAACAGAGTCAACTGGTTTCGCATCGGCGGGCACCGGGCAGGGAGCATTCTCTCACATGAGCGACCATACAGCCGTGGAGAGGCTCTCACGGAGGTTGGCAAAGGCGGCAAAATGGATGACACTGTCAACGTTGTGCTCCTTGCACAGCCGCTCGACCAACTCCGAATCGCCACACGAGCCTTCCTCGAAGAAGAAGCGCTCCGCGGCGCCCGGCAGCGACTTCACCACCGGCAGTGCCTCGCGCTGGCTGGTGGAGAAGTTGTCGATGCCCACGACCGAGTGGCCGTCACGCAGCAGTGCACGCACGGTGTGAGAGCCAATGTAGCCAGCCGCGCCGGTCACAAGGACTCGCATGCTCGGCCGCCTCGCCAGCAGACCGCGAACTTAGGGTGGTTTACCCCCTCTACGGATTTCCTGCACGCACGGAGATCTAAATCTGGCTCTCAGCTCTCCACCCACGACTCGACGGCGCCGCACTGGGCCGGGCACGAGCCGGGCCTCACGACGTACTCCTGCGCCTCCTCGTCGCACGCGAGGAGCGCCTCGCACACGGCGTCGGGTGGCGCGTCGACCCACCCGTCGCTCGCACAGAGCGCGATCAGCCCACCGGCGCCGCCCTTGCGCCACGCGCCCACGCCGCCGAGCGCAGTGAGCGACTCGGCGAGCGCGCCGCCGTCGGGCGCCACCACCGGCTCGCGCGTGACGAGCCGCTTCACCCAGCCGTGACCCGGCTTCTCGTACTCGTACGAGAAGCCCTTCGCCCCGCCGTCCGTGACGCGCAGCACGCGTCGGATGCCGCTCGACGCGCCGAGCAGCTGCGTGAGGCCGCGGTGCAGCGAGGCGGGCGGAAGCCTCCCCGCCCGCTCCCCCACCCCCGGCTCACGCAGCACGGCGATCGCGCCCGCGCGAGAGAGCGAAGCGTCGCCGCTCGTCAGCGCATGCCAGCCGGCCGACGCCGCCTCCCACCCGTCACGCCACGGCGCGTCGGCGTCGTCATCGTCGGCCTCCTCCTCCTCAAGCGAGGTGAGCAGCGCAGGCAGCGCCTCCAGCGCCGCGTCGTACGCGGCGGCATCGCCCTCGGCCTCGTGAGCGCTGCCGATGGCCTCGATGGCCGCATCGAGCCTCACGCCAGCATCGCTGGTCCACTCGCCAAAGTCGCCGGCCGCCGCGCCATCGGCGAGCAGCACGGCGTGCCGCAGCGCCGCCTCCGGCTCGAGGCAGGCGAACGCACTCAGGACTCCGTCGGTGTCAAAGTGGTTGTTGATGACGAGCGCGTCGTCGTGGTCGGCGTACTGAGATCCGCCCTCGCGCCGGAGTCGGGCGAGGCGCAGCGCGCACTCGGTCGAGGTGTCGGCGTAAAGGTCGTCGGGCGTCTCGTTGTCTGTCCAGTGCGTCAGCTCGAGGGTGGCGCCCGGCACCCGCCCGTCGCAGGTGATGGTCGGGCTGCCCAGTGGGGCTCGCTCGCCGTACGGCACGCAGCGGAAGAGGCGGAGTGCGGAGGTGGTGGCTGGCGCGAGGACGAGGAGCAAGTTAGCTAATTGCATGCTAGCGGGCTTCTTTATCATGAAGCTCTCTTCGTCGCCAAAACACAGGGCGGCGCCAAGACAGCGCGTCAATAGCGCCAGTTCGACAATGGGCTTGAGTGTGTCCAAGCCTACTTCTCCAGAGCCGCACGGCTCCTCACAGGCCAAAACCGCTAGGCAGCTCGTCGCCAGGTCGCTCGTGCAAGACGCCGCTCTCGAGTGGCCGTCGTCCTTCCTCAAGGCGTCGCACGGCGGCGCCAACTCGAGTGGCAGACCAGACGATGACGCAGCCTCCTGCTCCGAAGTGCTTCGGCTCCATGGCCTGTGCGACCCCGAGCTACTCCGTACGCCACGCGTGCCCAGCTCTCCCGGTCGGCCATTCCTCTTCCTCCACTTCTCCAAGTGCGCTGGCACCTCGATAACGTCTGGGCTGGACCACTTGAGGCAGCAGCCATTCTCGCTTCGGCTGCTGCCAAAGGTCTCCGCACGTGGCTGCTTCCATTCTCGCTACGGCTGCCGCCAACGGTCTCAACCTCACGTCGGTGCGTCCACGTGCGGCGCGCGCGAGAGCGCCAAGTGCTGCTGGTGGCGAGAGCGCCTCGCGAATCTGAGCGCCAGCGGGCAGAGCCCCAGAGTTCTGACCCAGGAGCCGGCCAACGACGTGCACTGGCTCGAGCCGCCGCCCTCGGGCGTCTCGCGCGGATCACGAGCCCCAGGGTGGCGCCAGATGCAGGCCGTCGATCCGGGCTTCGACGCGGCGACCGACCTGTGCGGCGACGACCTCGGCTATGTCACGGTGCTCAGGCAGCCGATGCCTCGCGTCCACTCTCACATGTGCGAGATCGGCGTCGGCCACCGCGCGTGGCTGCACCCGAAGAAGGGGGCCACGGGCGGCGTGAAGCGCCAGCTGCGCGACAACTACTACGTGCGCGCACTCGGCGGCGCCGAGGCGTGGGATGCGCCCGAGGGCGCGCTCGCGCAGCGCCACCTGCTGGCGGCGGCGCGGGCGCTGGCGCGCTTCGACGTCGTGATGACCGTCGAGACGCTGCAGAGGGACGCGCGCGCGCAGATGGGCCGCGTCGGCCTGCCCGACTTTGCGCCGAGGCACGTGTACGCGCGCTCGCGCACCGACAACCTGCATCGCGCCTCCCGGGAGCCGTGGCTGCGCGCAAAAGGCGCCACCGGCACCGCGGCGTGCGAGGTGCCGCCGACGGCGCCCGAGCTGTCGCGGCTGGTCGCCGCGTCCACGTGGGATGCGATTCTCTACCAGTTTGCCCGCACGCTCGCGGCGCGTCGCGCGACCCCAGTCAAAAAACGGTGATGCTGAAATTGAAAACACCACAGTATGATCCTGCAAGCTGCAATGCTGCAACCTGCAAGACCAAGAGAAAACGTGTGCTGACCGGCTCGTGTGCCCCTAAAACTCACCTAAGGCCAAACATATGGCTTTTTCTGTTATCTTCCGCGCCTCAGAGGAAGAAGTCCCACGCCATCGGGTCCTCCTCGTACGGCGGATCGGCCGCAATGTCGATGGGCTCGGCGGAGAAGGAGTCCTCGTCGTCAAAGTTGCGCGTGTCCTCGCCGGAGCCGATCGTCGGCAGGTGCGGCGGCGCCACGCGCTTGCACAGCAGCGCGTCAAAGTCGACGCCGCCGCCGTCGCGGCAGAAGAGCGGGTGCGCCATCACGTCGCGCACGCCGCCGCCGCCGCAGCCGAGCCTGCCGACGGCGTCGCGCGTGAGCAGCTTGAGGATGAAGTCCTGCGCGACCGGCGTGAGCCACGAGGGGAAGGCGAAGCGGTAGCTGGGGCTCGTGATGTTGCGGCAGATCTGCATCTCGTTGACGACGTTGCCGTGCTCGGTGTACGGCGTGAAGCCGCAGAGCATCTCGTAGACCATCACGCCGAGCGCCCACCAGTCGGCGCCGAACATGTGGCCGCGCTGCGCGATGACCTCGGGCGCGAGGTACTCGACGGTGCCGACGACCGAGAAGGTGCGGTCGCGCAGCTTCTTCGCGTAGCCAAAGTCGATCAGCTTGACGTAGCCGTCCGGGCAGAGCATCACGTTCTCGGGCTTGAGGTCGCGGTAGACGACCGAGTGCGAGTGGAGGTGGCCGAAGGCGAGCGTGATGATGGCCGCGTAGAAGGGCACGTCGCGCTCGGGCAGCATCCCCGTCGGCGTCGACGTCAAAAAGGTGAACATGTCGCCGCCGAGCAGCGGCTCGAAGACCAGGCAGACGAGGCCCTTCGTCTTGTGCGTGCCGAACATGGTCACGACGAACGGGTGCTGGATCTCGCGCAGCAGCAGCACCTCGTTCATCACGTTGACCTCCGCCTGCGAGTGCGGCCCTTCTCTCGACGGCTTCTGGTCCTTCTCGAAGGCCGCGCGGCACATGACCTTGACCACGTACGTGCCGAAGCCGCCGCCGCCCGAGACGCGGGTCGCGTCGCCGCCGACGTCGCCGTCGCCAGCCCCCTTGCCCTCGGCGCCAACACCACCACCACCACCGCCCGTGGCGCCGTCGGCAGCGTCGTCGTCGGCGGCGGCAGCGACGTGCGTGTCCGTATTGGAGAGGGATCCCTCTGACGGGTCTCCCTCACGCGGGGCCATCATCATCTGCTCGCGCAAAAGCAGTGAGAGAGAGGAGGCCGCGGGCGAGGCGGCTTCGCCAGAGGAGCCCGGCGTGGCGTCGGCGGTGCCGGTCGCGGCGTCGGCGGAGGACCTCGTCAATGCCGACGCGGCGCGCATCAGCTGGACGGGGCCGTAGGCGCCGCGGCCGACGACGGCGAGCGGCTGCAGCGCCGAGAAGACGACCTCGGTCTGCAGCCGAAAGTCGGAGAGGTACTTGAGGCCGCGCAGGCACGCGAGCAGCGCCGCGGGCAGGCTCGCGTCAAAGTCGGCCGGCGCGAGGCGCAGCGTGACGCACGGCGTGACGGCGGTCACCGACGCCGAGACGGGCGCGCGCCGCAGCAGGCTCCGCTCGCCCACAAAGTCGCCGCGGCCCATCCGCCGCACGAAGGCGTCGACGCCCGACGCCGAGCCGGCGCGCTGCGTGATGAGGACCTCGCCGTCGACAATGACGTGCCAGCCGTCGCCCGCGGCGCCCTCGGTGAGGATCGGCGCGCCCGCGGCGTGCGAGAGCGGCGCCATCCTCGCCGCGAGCGAGACGAGCTCGGCGTCGGCGTACGGCGCGAGCAGCGGCACCGCGCGCAGCATCTGCGCGACCGACTTGGGCTCCGAGAGCAGGTCGGGCGGCGGGCCGAGCAGCAGCATCAGCTCCTGCAGCGACATCGTCAGCACCTCGGTCGGCTGGCCGCCACCGCCGCCGCCTGCAACGCCGCCGCCGCTCTGCGCCGTCAGCCGCAGCTCGCCGCTGCCGCCCGGCTTGAGCTGCACGAGCGGCTGCGCGGCGCTCTCGGCGAGGTGCGCGAAGAGCTGCACGTCGAGCGGCCTGCCCGCGATGAGCACCGTGCCGGCGCGCGCCACCTCGGACGTCTCCCCGCGGTTGACGACGACGCTTCCCGCGCGCACGATCAGCAGCGCATTCGTCGACGGCCGCGCGAGCATGACGGTGTCGCCGTCGCTGAACGAGCTCGGCTGCATCGCGCACGCGATCCGGAAGAGCTTCGGGCTCGTGAACTGGTGGACCAGCGCGCGCAGGCTGTCAGCCGGTCCATCGGCACCGCCCTCCTCGCCGTCGCCGACGCCGCCGCCGCCGCCGCCGCCTCCCTCGCCGCCGCCTGCTTCGCTGCTGCCGGCCGCGCCGCCGCCAAAGAGCGGAAGCCGTCGCAGCGCCGCGACGATGCCGATGCCGTCGTCGCCGCCCGCGCACGGCGCGTTGACCATTAGGTCGAGGTACGTGCCGCGGTGCAGCGCCCACACGACGGTCTCGCTCGTCGCGCGCGCCGAGACGGTGCGGCTGCGCGAGTAGAGCAGCGCCATCTCGCCAAACGTCGCGCCGCGCCGCAGCACCGTCGACAGCAGCGCACGCTGCCGCATCTGCGCCGCCGCGGGCTCCGCCGCCGCCGCCGCCGCCGCCGCCGCCGCCGCCGCCGCCGCCGCCGCCGCCGCCGCCGCCGCTGCCGCGTCCGCCCCGCCACCGCCGACGCCGAGATGCACCGCACCACCCAGCTGCACGCCCAGCTTCTGCGGCGGCTGCCCCCAGCAGCTCGCCGCCGCCGCCGCCCCGCCACCGACGCCACCACCGCCACCGCCCTCGCTGCCCAGCGAGAGCTGCTGCCACGGCTGGCCGTGCCACTGCTGGCGCTGGCCGGCCTCGTTGAGCGGGCTGCTGGGGTGGCGGTACGAGAAGCCCTGCGGCGGCGGCTGCTGGCTCGGCCCGTCCCGCGCGACGGCGAAGCCGCGCTGCGGCGGCGGCGCCTGGTCGCGCACCGCGGTGGCGGTGGGCGGCTCTGCGACCATCTCGCCCGAGACAAGCAGGTAGAAGCGGTCGTCGCGCTCGCCCACCGAGAAGAGTGTCTCGCCCGCCTTGAGGCGCACCAGCTCCATGCACTGCATGATGCTCGCCAGCGTCGTCGGCGCCATGTGCGTGAAGAGGAAGTTCTCGCGCAGGATGCGCGCCGCCCACTCGCGCTCCTTGGCCATCGCCTCGCCCTGCACGTCGCCCAGCGTGGCGCGGCGCGCGGCCTGCCGCGACGCAAAGTCGACGTTGCGCTCCGACTCGACCACCAGCCGACCACGCCGCCGCTCGTCCGAGTCCTCGGGCGTCCACTCCACAAAGTCCACGTAGCGAACAATCGAGGTGGCCGCGGAGATCGAATGGCGGCGCATCGGGTTCGTCATGCGTTGGATGTCGCCGTTGCGCAGCATGCGCCCGCCGGGTGACATCATTCCGGCGGGCGACGACTCGGCGCTCGAACGGCCCGCGTCGGGCGAGAGGCAGCTGGAGCGGCTCGACAAGGGCGACGAGCCGCGAGAGTCTGGCCCGATGGTGCGAAGCCCCGAGTCGTCGGTCGACGTTCGTCGCGACAGGTGCCCACGATGGATTTCAGCAAAGTCGCCCTCGGAGACCTTGCGCTCGGTCACCACAGGTGAGGCACCAGGGCGAAGCAGCCGTCGAGTGCTCGTGCTGGGGCTGTGTGAGCTCGGCCGCTCGTTGACCGTCCTCGCCTGGAGCGTCTCGCGCTCGAAGCTGCGCATCGCCTGCTGCCCGCCGGGCGACGTCGCGACGGGCAAAGGTCGTTGAAGTGGCTGCATCTTGGTGCCGAATAGCTTCGTTCCGCTCCGCTTGGGAAGCTCACTCCATGATTGGATCCCCAGGTCGCAAAATATTCCAAAGATAGGCCATCAAGTTTCGTCCCCACCGACACTTGGAGGGGGCACACCACCGGGCAAGCTCTAAGAGCGAATCTGTATTCTCACGCTACCGCTGAAAGTAATCCCGGTCTCCCCTCTGGCACTCCCTGTCCACCTGCTTCGCGCCTCCGACGGTGACCTGCTCGTAGTGCTCCTGTGCGCCGGCGCGGTCCATGGCCCGAAAGAGCCCCGCGTCCTGGTGCTCGCCGTACTGTGTGACCCCCGTGGTGCCGATCGTCGTGCGCACTCTGGAGTCGGCCGGAATGGCTGCAACCTCCTCGTCGGTCAGGCGCCGCACCCCTTTTTTCCCGTTCGGGTCGTCGACGAACGAGTAGACCCAGACCGCGTCGAGCCGGGGCGGCGCATAAGAGACGGCCATGAAGTAGTCGCGATTCGCAAGCCGTCTGGACTCTGGACTGACGAGGTCAAAGCCCTGGCTTATTTTGTAGTGCCCAGCCGGCCTGTACGGGTCGAAGAGGGTACTCAGGATCGAGAAGAACTCGGCTTGGAGATCGCCCTCCAGCGCGTCGGGATGGCCCGCTGGAAGCGGGGGCTCGTCGAGGGCATCGTACTGGTTGATCATCTTGGCGAGCATGGCGATGATGGTCTCCTTGGGCCCTTGGTCCGTGCACGCCGCGATGCACTCCAGGTACGCCATCTTGGCGCGCTTGAAGCGCATGCCTCGCTTGTGCGCGAGCCCGATGTTGTTCCAAATGACCGCCTCCACGCCGGGATGTGACAGGCTGCCCGCCTCGGAGCCATGAAGGATTTCGCGGTACACGTCGGCAGCCTCGTCGTAGCGCCCAATGCTCTCGAGCATCTCGCCGTGCTTCTGAGTAGCAAAGCAGCTGTCGTTGCCGACCGCCTTCACGATCAGGTTCTCGGGCTTTACGCGGATGCTTGTACCGTCAGCCAGCAGCACGACGTAGCGCGGCTCCGAGTAGCTCTGGACGTCGACTTCCGTGCCGTTGAGGTCCTGGCGCGAAGACAGGCCGCGGAGCGTGACGCCACGGATGCCGACGAGGTGGGCGGCGCTCATCTGCTTGCTTGTGTTACGCGTAAAATAGCCCGCACGCTGTGAACGGG
>Ga0209713_10003101_pt1 | contig 10472 bp, 6 predicted proteins | sample ArcOceMetagenome_3_FD_187444 | JGI IMG/M metagenome (GOLD analysis project Ga0209713, IMG submission 187444) | Marine eukaryotic phytoplankton communities from Arctic Ocean - Arctic Ocean- Svalbard ARC20M Metagenome (SPAdes) (version 2) | ecosystem: Environmental > Aquatic > Marine > Oceanic...
GCGCCCTCGGCGGCGTCGACCGCCGCCCAGCGCCGCTTCCACGACTTGACCTTGCGCCCCTGCTTGAGCATCCAGCCGAGGTTGCCGTGCTCGAGCTTGACGCCCGGCATGGCGGGCCCGAGCAGGCCGAGGCCACCGGCGGCGGTGGCGGTGGCGCCGCCGCCCCCCTCGCTGTCCTCCTGGAGCTGCATGAAGTTCTTCATCTGCTCACGCTCCTGCATCGAGCCGCCGCGCGGGATCGTCGCCGAGGCGTCGCCGGCCGCCGCCAGCGATGAGCCGCGCGGCGTCGCTCCGTCGATCTCCGACTCGTCGGCGTCGAGGTCGCCGTACACGGTCAGCGCGCCGGCCGTGCTGTCGCCGCCGTACTGGCGCCGCCGCTCGGCGACGTAGCAGCGGCAGTGCGCCTTGCCCTTGTGCGGGTCGACGTAGTGCTGCGCCGCGATCGGCTCGCCGCACACGAAGCAGCTCGCCGTGACGCGCGGCGCCGCGCGCACCGTCGAGACGCCGCGGTAGTCGCGCCCGCCGCCGCCGCCGCCGCCGCTGTGGACGGGGCCGTCGTCGTCGTCGTCGTCGTAGTCGGCGTCGGCCTGCGTGATGTTGCGCGAGCGGCGCACCGACGAGAAGAGGCCCGCCGCCTGCTGCTGCAGGCTCGCCTGCATCGCCGCGCGCTGCTCCGAGCGCTTGCTCGCGCCCGCCCGCCGGCCTGGCGCCGCCTCGACCTTCTTCGCGGGCGGCGGCGCGGGCGCGGGCGCGGGCGCGGGCGCGGGCGCGGGCGCGGGCGCGGGCGCGGGCGCGGGCGCGGGCGCGGGCACGGGCGCGGGCGCGGGCGCGGGCGCGGGCGCGGGGCGCGGGCGCGGGGCGCGGCGACGCGGGCTTGAGCGTCGCGGCGCCGCCGCTGTCGCGTGGCCCCGCGGGGGCGGTCGCCGGGCGCTCCGGCGCCGCCGCCGCGCTCGGCGGGAGGGCGGCGGGCGGCTCGTCCGCGGGAGGCGCGGAGACGCGCGACTCGACGCGCACGAGCATCGGCGAGGAGAGCTGCTGCGCGGCGGGCGCGGGCAGCGCCGCCGCCGTCGCGCGCTGCGGCCACGCGAACTCGATGACGACGGCGGAGATGTCGTCGGTGCGATCGTCCTCGTCGAGCCACAGGTTGAAGCTCTCGCGGCAGAGCGACGTCGCGGCCGCGCGCATGTCCTTGTGGCGCGCGACGTGCTCGATGACCTCCTCGTCCGAGAGCATGTCGAAGACGCCGTCCGACGCGAGCACGACGAACTGGCGCTGCCCGGCCGTCTGCGCGATCAGGTGCTCCGACATCTCGGGCTCGGCCGTCACGCCGCACGCCTTGGCGAGCCGGTCGCCCACCGAGCGCGTGAACGTGCAGCCGGGCAGCTCCGAGTCGGTGAGGAAGATCCGCGCCTTCTCGTCCTCGTCGAAGCCGCCCGCCATGTCCTTGTCCCAGTCGTCGTGCCACGGCCGCTGCTTGCGCAGCTGCGCCGTCGTCATGACGCGGCCGCCGCACGCGCGCACGCGGTCGTACTCGTCGCGCCGCCGCGGGATGTGGTCCTGCGTCAGCCGCTTCACGCCGAGCTCGCCGCCGGCGGCGCCGCCCCACACGCAGCGCGAGTCGCCCACGTTGGCGATGCGCACCACGCCCTCGCCCGTCACGCACGCCGCGACGACGGTCGTGCCCGACATCTGGTCGGGCACGTCGTCGTCCTGCTCGACGAGGTCGTCGATCGCCACGAGCGCCTCGACGCACGAGCGCGCGAGGTCGTCGGGCCAGCGGGCGCGCGCCTCGCGCAGCTGCGCCTCCAGCCTCGAGCCCGCCAGCCGCGACACCTTGTGCCCGTTGCCGCCGTGGCCGTCCAGCACGGCGAACGCGGCGACCGCGCCGGGCGCCAGCTCCGGCATGACCACGTACGTGTCCTGGTTCTCGTGCGCGTCGTCCTCGGGGTAGTAGCCGCAGATCGTGGCGGCGCCGCAGCGCAGCTGCAGCCCCGACGAGAGGTCGACCGTGCACTTCTGCCGCGGCTCGGGGATCGGAGGCGGGTCCTCGCCCCAGATGTCAGGGTCCATCGAGTCGGCCTCGGCGTCGGCTGGCGTGCGCTCGTCCTCCGCCTCCTCCTTGAGCGACGGCATCGAGGAGACGGTCGAGCCCTGTCGGGAGAGGGGCATCGGGCCGCCTCGCTCCTGCGTCGCCGACCTCGCCCTCGTCACCGCGCCAGCGGGCGAGAAGCCGGAGAGGGCGCCGCCGTCCGCCGCCCGCGCGGCGCGAGCGAGGCAGGCCTCCAGCGACGAGCCGAGCGTCTGCTCCATGAACGGGGGTTTCGTTCCATCGATGCACATCTCCGACAGCTTCGAGAAGTCGTCGTCCTTGACGTCCGATAGCTCGGGCGTCGTGTAGCAAATGGGCTTCCAGTGGACCCACGTGCCCAGACCCACGGTGCCCGCAGCCCAGCGCTCCTGCATCTGCGCCCTGGGGAGCGGGCCAACGACCTCGTCATCGGTGCGCACGAACCACCACTCGCTGGCCTCGTCGTCGAAGGCAGCTTCCATGGCGGTGAGAAGCTGGACGACGCTTGTGGTGACAATGGAGATGGCGGAACTGTGAAGACATCTGTTTTCCAGCGTCCGTCTCGTCGCGTGCGGTGGTTTTCACCTTGAAAATATTCCTAGTTGAGCACCATCCCCTCCGCCCAAAACCTCTTCAGCACGTCGTCGAGCACCTCGATGGTCGGCGCGAGCTCGACGGCCGTCGCGGGGGCCCCCGCCACCTCGCCTGCATCGTACTCGAGCAGGCGCTGCATCGCGCGCAGCAGCGGCCCCAGCCGCGGCGTGGCGAGCAGCGCGGCGCGGAGCCGCTGCTTGGCGGAGGCGTCGGAGACGTGCGAGGCCTTGTCGCCGCGCGGGTCGTTGGTGGCGAGGTCGTACTTTGTCGTGGCGAGCAGCAGCTTGCGCGCGACGCCGAGCCGCGCGTCGACGCCGAGGGCCGCCTCGACGAAGCCGAGCACGCCGTACATCTCCGACGAGAAGTTGGCGCCGAGCGCCTCGAGCCGCACCGACCGGACGCGCATGTCGGGGTGGCTCTCGTGCGCGCCCGACGTCGCCGCGTAGAGCTTCACCATCTGCTTCATCTCGGGCAGCGCGCGCACGCACTCGGTCACGACGCCGTCGGCCTCGGCCGCCTGCTGGAAGTACTGCTGGTAGCTCGCGCCGCTCAGCTCGGGGCGCGGCTGGCGCACCCACGGCTCGGCCGACGTCAGGTGGTACTGGTAGCCCGAGACGCAGATCTCGAGCGGGTCGCGGATGAGGTGGACGAGCGGCAGCTTGCCCGAGCGCACGTCGGCGCCCACCTCGAGCATCGTCACGTGCTCCTCGAGGCAGATGGCGCGCCGTCGGCTCGCCACGTGCTCGGCGCAGCTCGAGAAGTTGGTCGGCGCGCGCAGCAGCGGCGTCGGCACGCCGGTGAGCGCCTCGAGCTTGTGCGCCGCCGTCCGAAGCACCTGCCCCATCAGCACGGTGCCCGTCTTGTGGTGGGTCCCGATGAGCACGCACGACGAGCTCGGGCCCTGGTGAGACCATGGAGAGCCGCCGTCGTCGCCGCTGCCACCGCCGCTGCCACCGCCGCCGTCGCCGCCGCTGCCACCACCGCCGTCGCCACCACTGCTGCCGGCACCGCCGCCGCCGCCGCCCTTGCGCCCACCGGCCTTGACGCGTCGCTCCGGCGACGACGACGACGACGACGACGACACCGGCGCCATCACCTCGGGTGCGCCCTCGGGCCGGTCGTCGCACTTGCAGCCGTGCGAGGCGTACGGCTCGAAGTGGACCTCGTGCGGCGTCCCCTTGAAGTGGCGGCAGAGCTGCGGCAGGTTGGCGATCGCCACGCACAGCGAGTCGGGCGTCACCTTGACGAAATGCTCCGCAGCCGGCTGCGGCGCAGCGACAGCGGCCGCTGCCGCGATGTCGGTGGAGCCCATGGCAGCGGCGCCAATCGTTGCGGTGGAGGCGGTGATGGAGGCCGCAGTGTTGGCGGCGGCCGTAAGCGACAGTGGCGGCGACGTAGCGGCGGCGGCGGTGGCGACGATTCCCCTCTCGAGGTTCTCCTCCTGCTCGGCCTGGTTGGGCGCGGCGACCTTGAGCGACTCGACCTCGCGGCTCGAGATCGCGGTCTCGACGCCGAGGTGGCGGAGCGCCGCGCGCATCGCCGTCGGGAAGTCGGCGAGCATGTCCTCGTACCAGACGTAGTGCGTCGGCACGTCGAGCGACGCGACGGCGCACGCGATGCTCGCCTCCTGCTGCTCGCGGTGCTTGAGCAGCCGCAGCATCTCCGACGGCTCCACCAGCGAGGCGCTGCTGTCGGGGCCGCCGCTGTTGAGGAACTGGCCGCGCCCCTCGACGCGGCGCCGGTACAGCGAGAGCGCCTGCTTGACGGCGTTGCGCCGGTTGACCACGAGCAGCCGCCCGCCCATCGCCTTGAGCGCCGCGCGCAGTGTGCCGCTGAGGTGGTTGGCGGTGATCGTGCCCGGCCGGATCTTGAAGCCCACCGCCTGCGCGCGGCTCAGCTGCGTCGGCTGCGGCATCTTGACCGTCAGCGGCGAGCGGTGCAGCTCGGGGTCGAGCTTCTCGTTGCGCATGTACCGCCCCACCCACTGCGCCCACGCGCCCTCGGCGGACGCGGCGGGCGACTCCTCCGCCGGCCCACCGCCGGCACGGATCGCGCCCGGCAGGTGCCAGATGTCCTGCAGCCACCCCGGCTGCCACTCGGTGGCGTTCCACCCGATGTACGCCGGGTGGCCGTGCCACTCGAGCGACTCGTAGCCGGCCACAAACACGCGTGGGTGGCGGTCCAAGCACTCGGCGAACCACGACGAGCCCGCGCTGCCGTCGAAGACGATCAGGTACGGCACGGCCACCGGCTGCGTGCCGTGCGGCACGGTCGCGTTCCAGAAGCTCTGCGGCTCGGGCGCGTCGGCGCCGGTGCAGCTCGGCTCGGCGGCCGCCCGCCGTGGCGACATCCTCTGCATCCTAACTTTCTCTTGGAATTTTTGCGCAAGTTTGACAAATGTGAATTATTACGGTTTTGATCGAAGGCGTCGCTTAGGCTACGCCACTCTTCACCTAGTTCGCGCCAGATGTACGCTCGTTCGCTTAGGCTCGCGGCCGCGGAGATGTCTCACCGCGACGACTTCGTTGCCCGCAACCGCATCTGCTCCCACGGGGTGACGTGCCGCACGCTGAAGAAGAAGAACAGCGCCTTCCAGAAGGTCGTCATGCCCGCGATCACTGCTTCCTTGCACGGCGACGGCGTGTTCCTCGATGTGCCCTACATCATCGAGACCGCAGAGGATCGTCAGCATACGGCCGCAGTGCGCAAGCAGTGGCGTGTGGCGTTTTGCGAGGTACTATGCTCGCAGGATCCATGCAAGCTGATCCTGCTCCACATCATCGGCCGCGCCGAAGGCTTCTCGGCCGTGCCGCTGGCTGACGAGAGGGGCATCTGGCAGGTGATCGACGGCCTGGACCTGCCACCTAGCGAGAGGGAGGCGATCCGCAACTGCATCGAGGAGATGGGCTGGGACGAGTGTCCTTGACGCTGACGTGAGCCGGGGTCGTGTTGGCTTCGCACGGTGATTCGGTGTGCGCCTCAACCCAGCCTGGCCGTTTGCCCCACCCTGCCCATCGCAAGCAGCAGCTGGCCGTAGTCTCCCTCGCGCGGGGTGCGCAGTTGTGGCGGAAGGTGGGCCGTGGCCAGTGATGGCGCGATGAATTTGCACTAAAGTACACACCGTTGCATGCGACTACTAAACAGTTTCCAGATTTTCGACCCCTACGGACGCCCCCGCTCGCGTCGCCCTTTCCCCCTGTACGTGCACCCCGGGTAGCCGCCCGGCGTTGCGAGGACCTCGCAGGCCTCGTCGCAGGTCCCGGCGGCGGGCGGCGCGAGCAGCTCGACAGGGAACTCGCCGCCAGGCACGTACGCGGCGAGCTCGAAGTCCCACATCTTCAGACTCGTGCCGTCCTCGTGCTCCATGAAGCGCACGGGGCGGGCCGCGGCGTCCGGGGTGCTGTAGTAGTGGTTGTCGGAGCTCGTGAAGTTGGCGTCCAGCAGCCAATGATCGGCTTGGACGCCATCGACGAGCTCCGTTCCCATGTAGCGGGTCTCCGGCTGGCGCAGCCAGTCGCTCTTCACGAAGCCGAGGGACGGGTCGTCGGTGCACCGGCAGCATCGCCCGCGCTGCGGGAACCTGATGTACAGCCAGCCGTCGGTCGCATGCAGCGCGTCACACGGGACGCCGGCGGCCGTCAGGTTGGGCGAGCCGCGGGAGCAGACCCAGTCGCGCTGGCCCTCCAGGTGCTGCCAGAGGCTCGCGTTGACGTCGGCGTCGTAGTAGTAGTTGAGGAGCCACGGCCTCGCGGAGGCGGACACCTCGTGGCTCGTGAGGTTGATGGCGAAGGAGGCCCAGCGGCGCGCGCCGCCCCAGAGCGGTGGCGTCGGCGCCCTCGCGGCGGCGGTCATTGTCGCGAGCAGGAGGTGCGTCGGCATGTCCGAATTGGGACACAAACACCGCGTTGCGGAAAACGCGGTGGTTTGGCATGCCAGCTAAAGAGTACTTTCAGCCGGCAGTCGCTCTAACTAATGCTCTAATGCAGAGTCCCCGCTAGTCGGCAAAAGCATCGCCTAAACAGCCTAAACAGTTGAAGCCGGTCCCCGTGCGAGCCTGATCTCTGAGCTTCGTAGCTGGCAAGTCTCTCCTCTGGTCTCTATGGTCTAGGGTTGTGCGCGCCTTTGCGGCGGCCGCGCCCAAGGGGTACAACCACCCGACAACGTCAACTTCGCTGTTCACCAGACGCTCAAACGACATCCTAACGAGGAGCTTTGCCCTCGCGCGCTGCTACCATGGTTATGCCATGGGAGGAGGAGGCCGAGTACAACTCGCGGCTCGCGGGTCTCTTCAAGGGTCGCAACCCGCAGACATTGGAGCAGTACATGGCGCCGCGGCCGCCCTCGCCGCGCCGGCCGGGCTCGGCGCAGTCTGGTGGCCGCCCGGGCTCGGCGCGCCCGCAGAGTCCGCGCATGGCGCGACCCGGCTCTGCCCGCCCGCAGAGCCCGCGCATGCAGCAGCTGTCGGGTGAGAACGCGGCGCTGCAGGAGGAGCTCGCGATGCTGAGGCCGACGACGCCGCGCGGCCGGGCCGACGAGCTCTATTCGGAGAACGATGAGCTGAGGCGGCAGGTGGAGCGGCTGAACGCGAAGCTCGTGTACGCGGCAGCGTCGGGCCGCGACTTCAGCCAGGTGATTCCGGGCAGCCGCCCCGGCACGGCGCCGCGCAAGAAGCTCAGCAACCGCATCACCGGCGGCATGAACCACGAGCAGATGGTCTACGAGGCGAAGCTGCGCAACGAGTTCAACAAGAAGCGGCAGAACTTCAAGGGGCTGGTGAAGCTGGCGGCGGGCAAGAACGCCGACGAGGTGCCGGTCGACGAGCTCGAGCTCGCCGCCAAGCTCGCCAAGATGGCGGTGCCGTCGGACCTGATGCGGCCGCAGTCGCCGCGCCAGCGCCTGGCGGGCGTCGTGCCGTGGAAGTCGGTGCTGGGCGGCGTCGAGTACCCGACGATCGGGACGGAGACGGTCAGGCTGGAGGCGGCGCGGAGAGCGGAGGCCAAGCGCGAGAAGATCCGCAAGGAGAACGAGGTGGCGGTCATGCACCGGGTGAAGGTGCTCGAGGAGGCCGAGGAGGAGGACATCTCGGAGGACGAGCTGCGCAAGGCGCACGCGCAGATCCGCGACCACTTCATGACGCGCTTCTCGCAGGTGCGGCGCGGCTTCCGGATGCTCGACGAGGACTCGTCGGGCAAGCTGACGTACGCCGAGCTCAAGTCGGTCGTGATGATGTTCAACCTGAAGATCCCGGCGAAGATCGTGCAGAAGATCATCGAGCTTGCCGACTGGGACGGCTCGGGCGACATCGACTACGCTGAGTTCGCGCGGATCATCTCGGCGGAGGACATCGTCTACCTGAAGGATTCGCTCACCGCCGACGACGCCGCGATGGGCCAAGGGACCACGCACGTCAAGACCAAGGGGCTCAAGGGGAAGGCGGCCAACCGCGAGGGCCCCGCGACGCTGCGGCCGGGCGTCACGGAGAACGAGGTGCGCTATGCGCAGCGGAAGCTGCGCGAGGAGCTTGAGGAGAAGTACTCGACCGTCACGAAGGCGTTCAAGTTCATCGACGCCGACCGCACCGGCAAGCTCGAGCGCGAGGAGGTCAAGCGGCTGCTCGTCGAGTTCAACATCGTCGACGTCTCCGACGGCGCCATCGAGAGCCTCATCGACTTTGCCGACTTCGACGGCGACGGCGAGATCAACTACGCCGAGTTTGCGCGCATCCTCACCGCCGACGACGTGGTGCGCCACGCCACCGACCACCAGCTGCGCCTCACGGCACATGCTCGCACCCACCGCGCACGCCACACACCACGCACACACGCCCGCGAGACCGCGACCATGCTGTGCACTTCCCACGCCACTCACCTCACCGCAGCTGGTGAGTGATCGCGACGGCCGGCCTTCCGTCTCAGCCCGCACCCCCTGCGCCCGAAGCAGCATCCTCGGCTCACGCACGGCTGCCCCTCCGCCTCCCCGCGTTGCGGCAGATGGCGATGAAGCCGACCACCACCGCCGTCCACGGCGCCCTCAAGCTCGGCCGCGGCGACATGCCGCTCGCCGAGAACTACGCCGTCGGCGCCAAGACCCTCGAGGGGGTCAAGACCGGATTGGGTCGGCATTGACCGCGGCGACCCGAGGGTGCAGCGGGACAGTGGCGCGGATGGTTGAGGGGCGACGATACGGAGCCACCGGACCAGGGCGGCTCGGATGCCCTGTGCGTGTCCGGCGTGCCGTGTCAGCGCACCCTGTGGCGTGCCTTTTCATGACTTGTGATACGGCTAGAGTGTGGTGCACATGTTCAGGATCCGAGATGCTTTTTTGAGTTGCTTTTCTCATCATTGACTTTAAACACACTGGGTGTGCCGTCACTTATTTTGAAATATCCATGCCATTCTACACGCTACCGACCATCGCATGCTGCACGCTGCAAGAATTCAGGAGAAACGCGGGGGCCGATTGCCGGCTTGCGACGCCAGCACCCAGCACCCTCCCAGATCAGGCACCAGCAGGGCGGCCCTCAAACTGCTTCAGCTGCTCCTCGATGTTGCTCATCAGGTGGTCCTCTACCGACTTCTTCGCCAGCGCCGCGCGCTTGGCTGCCGCCTCCTTGGTCAGCGCCACCCGCTTCCCTGCCGCGTCGGCCTTGCTCTTCAGCCAGGCGCCCGCCTTGGCGCTCAGGCTGCCCTCGGCAAGATCGGCGCCGTCGCCGCCCGCGCTGTCCTCGACAGACAGCGCGCCGGCCTCGTCAGTCAGCTCCGTGAGGGCGGCCAAATCGTCCGGTGTCGCCACCGCCGCCGCGAGCAGCGAGGGCGGGCACAGGTGCCGGAAGCCCGGCGCGGGGACGCCGCGCGGGATGACGTCGAGGCCGTTGACAAACCTCGCGGTCGTCGCGAACCTGCCGCCCGGCGCACCCCGGTGGTAGAGCTCGACGAAGCCGGCGTTGCCGATGCGAGGGCCGCCCCACGTGATCAGCTCCGTCGCGCCGCCGAGGTGGCCGAGGTCGGCCGCACAAAACGTCGCGAGCGCACCGCCGAGCGAGTGGCCGCAGATCACGCAGCGCTTGATCGAGCCGATGCCGCCCTGCTTTTCGATCCAGGCGAGCAGCTGCGGGCGTAGGCTGAGGTACGCCTCCTGGTAGCCCTTGTGGACGAGGGTTCCCTCGGGTGCATCGTCAAACCCAAACTCGGGCGACAGCTCGACGGGGCCGGCGTTGGCGTTGATGCGGTGCCAGTTGGCGAGGTGCCGCTGGCCATCGTCAGTCTTGAAGACGGAGCCGCGGAAGCCGAGCTCGATTTGGCCGTCGAAGGCGAGCGCGATCAGCTTCAAGTTGCGCTGAGGGTCGGATCCGATCTGAGCCCATGGCGTGGGGTCGACCTCGTACGCCCGGTTGGCCAGCTCCCACCATCGCTTCACGTCGGAAGAGGCGAACGAGTCGAAGCACAGGAGCCGCGGACCGAGGGCGTCGGGCGCGAAGGCCTCGTCCGGCTCGTCAAAGGGCTGCCCGATGGTGGTCTTTGCGAGGGCTTTGCCCTGCTCCTTCTTCTCTGACAGGTTTTGCTGGGCGGCGGCCGCCTTCACCTTGGCAGCTTCGGTCACGGTGGCCGCCGTCCCCTTGGCAGCTACTGTCGCGGCGGCGGCCTTCACCTTGGCAGCTACTGTCGCCGCGGCGGCCTTCACCTTGGCAGCTTCCGCCGCGGCGGCCGCCTTCTCCTTGGCCGCGGCAGCAGCCTCTTTGGCCTTCGCCACGGCATGCATGGCTGCGCAAGTGGCGAGATCGCGAGACCAACGGCGAGCAAACTTCTCGGCG
>Ga0209713_10003102_pt1 | contig 10472 bp, 5 predicted proteins | sample ArcOceMetagenome_3_FD_187444 | JGI IMG/M metagenome (GOLD analysis project Ga0209713, IMG submission 187444) | Marine eukaryotic phytoplankton communities from Arctic Ocean - Arctic Ocean- Svalbard ARC20M Metagenome (SPAdes) (version 2) | ecosystem: Environmental > Aquatic > Marine > Oceanic...
CGCCGCGATCGTCGCCGACCGAGGCGCTGCTGATGCAAGTGCTGCGCGCGGCGCAACCCGCCGACGACGAGGGCGGGGGCGGGGGCGGGGGCGGGGGCGGGGGCGGCCGGACGCGCAACAAGCAGCAGCAGCTGCTGCAGCTGCAGCGATCGGTGCCGCCGTCGCAGCTGCAGATTGTGGCGCTCCAGGCCATCGAGCAGTGGCTGCGGCACGGCCTCTCGGCGGCGGACGCGACGCCGATTGCGGAGGCGCTCGTCGCCGCCGGCCTCGGCCGCGCGCTGCGCCACTGCCTCGAGGTCTCCTACGCCGTCGTCTCCGGCGCGACGGCGCCGCGCGGCGCGCACGGCGGCACGGCCGACGCGCCGACGGAGCGAGAGGCGCGCGCCCTGCTGGCGGCGTCGCTCGACCTGGCGGCTCAGCTCTTCCGCTGCGGCGGCGGCGGCCGTGACGTGGTGGCGGCGATGGCGACGGTGCGCTCGGCGGCGCTCTCGCACATCCTGCAGCGGCCGACGCTGCAGAAGGACGCGGCGGTGCAGTGCGCCACCGTCAACTGCCTCGCGGCGCAGCTGTCGCGCGGCGAGGCGAGGCGCGCGCTCACGTCGAGCGAGACGGTGCCGGCGGTCCTCGGCGCGCTGCGGCGGCACGCCTACCACGCCGAGCTCGCGGCGCACGCCTGCTCGGCCATCGCGACGATCGCCGCGTCGTCGTCGCTGCAGCCGAGCCTCGAGGGGACCACCGCGCTGCCGCTCGTCGTCACGGCGCTCCGCCGCCACGCCGCGCACGCCGAGCTGGTCCACGCGGCGTGCTGGGCGCTTCGTGGGCTGTGCTGCGTGGCGGAGGGCGCGCGCGCCGCGCCGTCCGCCGGCACCGTCGCCGAGCAGAGCCGACAGGCGCGCCTCAAGGAGCTGAGGCGCGCGGGCGGCGTCCCGCTGCTGCAGAGCGCGCTCGAGGCGCACGCCGGCGCCGACACGCGCGTCCGCGCGCTCTGCCGCGAGCTGCTCGCCGCGCTCGCCGCCTCGGGCGCCGCGGGTACCGACGTCGACGATGTCGCGCTGAGGCCCGCCGCCGACGCGGCGCGACGCGACGCCGCCGACGTCGCCGGAGGCGGCGGTGGCGGCAGCGGCGGGGACAGCCGCGGCGCGCGGCCGCAGCAGGCGCAGCAGCGGCAGCAGCGGCAGCAGCGGCCCGTCGCGGCGCGCGGCTACGGCGCGGTCGCCGGCCGGCGCGAGGCGGTGACGTACGACGAGGCGCGCGACGAGGCCGACGCCATCGGCGAGGGCATCGGCCTCGAGCCGATGCGTGTAGACTATGCGCACCTCGCGTCGCTCTCGTCCATGTAGCTCGGGGCAGTGTGTAAATATCATGATTTTGTGCATGCCTGCATGCACACAGTTTATCTTCGGCCGCACACACGCTCGCAACTCGTCCACGCCGCTAAGCGTCTCCATGCCGTCTGAGTCTCCGCCCGAGTCCACCGTGCCTTCGCTCAAGCGCGAGCGCCCGCCCTACACGCACTCGCTCGAGGAGCGCCACCGCAAGTCGCAGCGGCAGCCCGACTTCGACAAGCTGCCCAAGCTTGAGAAGGGCCCCAAGCAGGGCTCCATGCCCGCGGCCGGGCCCTCGCGCGCGACGGAGCCCCGCCTTGGCTGCGTCGCCGTGCGGAGCGTGCCCCCGCCGTCGCGCGTCTCGCCGCGCGACCAGGCGCTGGCGTGCCTGGCTGCGATGCAGAAAAAGTATGGGGGCGATCTCAAGCCACTGAAGCAGAAGGAGATTGACATCCGTCGCGGCGTCCTGCGCTTCGTTCAGGAGGTGCGGCAGCGCCCGCGGCTCCTGATCCGCGTCCCTCGCATGCCCGCTCCTCCATTCCTTCGCGCACGCGTACGTGCGCGCGTGCTGTGTGCTAACCACACACCCACTTCCCCACAGGTCGTGCGAACTTTCGACCTGCCCATGGAGACGGGCGAGGAGACGCAGAAGTTCTGCGGCCTTGCGATGACCTACTTCGACACCTACCTAAGCAAGGCCAAGGAGCCGCGGCGCAAGAAGGCTCTCGAGGACAACGACTCGATTCTCAACCTGGCTTCGGTCTGCATCTCCCTCGTCAGCAAGTTCATGCTCACCAAGTCTCTGTCCCATGACGACCTCGGTACCGTCGCGTGGGACTGTTTCCGCCGTGACACGGCCAAGCGGCCGCGGGTCCAGAAGACCGAGCTGAAGAAAGACCAGAAGGATCTCGAGATCGAGGTGCTGAAGACGCTCGAGTGGAAGCTTGCGGTCGTCTCGCCGTGCGACGCTCTGCCGCAAATCTTCAAGGCGCTCGAGCTCCACAAGCGGGAGCCGATCTTCTGCGAGGAGATCGCGCAGCACGCGCACTCCAACCTCTTTCTGTCGGTCCAGTACGAGGAGGTCGCCCACAAGTTTGCGCCGGTCACGATCGCCGCGTCGTCGCTCATCGCGGCGTGCAACAACCTCGGACACCACCAGCTGTGGAACAACAACTTTGAGCGTCTGCGCGACATCTGGACCATCTGCGAGATCAGCAACTCTGATCTCGAGAAATGCGCGCGCTACTTTCCTGGCCCCATCCTCCGTTACCAGCCGGACAAGACGGAAGACCTCCTGAACACACCGCTTGCGCCGGGTACCGTCGCCAACGCCGGAAAGACGGGCCGTCCCACCAACCGGATGCCTCCACTACTTGCGCCGCCTTTCATGGAGGAGGAATCGGATGTCGATGAGTGGGAGGAGGAGGACGAGATGCAACGCGACATCAACGTGGAGATCGAGCTCGAGGCCGACGACGAGTCGCTCGACTTCGACATGGACACGTCGGACGAGGACGAGGTGACGCCCTCGTGGTGACGCCACCTCAGTCGCCTGTCTCCTGACGCGGCTGAGCGAGGAGCGACGCGCGGCGATGCCGCCTCCGCCGGCCGCGGCCGACCGAATGCCGCGGCTGGAATATATAGTCTTGATAGTCCTTCTACTTATAAGCAGCACCTACGAGCCTACGACGCGCCACCACTCCCACGCGGCGCATGCGCGCGCGCGCAAGTGAGCCTCCACGGTGCGAAGCTGCCGAGCTGCACCTGCACCACCTTGGGCTCGACCATCTTCCACTTCCACGCGTACGAGTACTCGCAGAGGACGGGCAGCGCGGCGTCGCCCTTGCCGCGGCAGATGTCCTGCGAGCGGATCGGCGGCCCATCGTCTCGCTCGGGCTCAGTTGGCACCGCGACGTTGTGCGCGATCGTCACCTTGACCGCCGTCTCGCCGACGCCGACGTTGTCCTTGGTGTCGACGGGGTGGTCGGACGTGCGCCAGTTGGGCAGAACGCGCGACGTCAGCAGCCGCGCCGGTGTCTCCCACGATTCGCCGTCGACGCTGACGCTCGCGTAGACGCCGCCTCTGTCGCCCGGCTGCAGCACCGCCGGGAAGGTTGCGAGCAGCAGCCGACACGGCCCGGCGCGCACCTGCGGGCGCGAGGAACGTCAGGCGAGTGCATCGCAAGGGCGCCGTGGCTGGCTGGCGGCGCGTGACGCGCACCTTGCGCACGTTGAAGTAGTAGATGTTGGTGGCCGAGCTACCAGAGGCGACACCCGCGATGCGCAGCTGCCGGAAGCGGCTCCATCGGCTCAGCCCGTCGGCGCTGGCCGCGAGCTGCACATGGCGGCCGCCCTGGCCTTTGAGGTTGGAGCGCGCGAAGAGCAGCGTGCGCCCGTCATACCGCGTCTGTCGCAGGCGCAGGCGGGCGTTTCGCACGGGCTTGGACGGTGGTGTGGCCAAGGCAATAGCGGGACGGCGCACCACGGAGTTCTTGCCGTCAAACTCACAAAACGAGCGGCCACGCTCGTCGATGCAGCCAGTGTCCTGTGGCTTGGCCGGCACCGCGAGCTCTGGCCGCGCCCACGTCAAGGGCTGCGCCTTGAGCCACCACATGTAGTGATCCTCGACGCGCAGGTATGCTGTCGTGCGACGAGCGCCGCTCGACGAGTCACCGTCGCGCCCTTCGCCGCCGTAGGCCACGAGCGTGCGCTCGTCCGGCGCACAGAGCAGGGCCGCGTTGGCCGCCAGACCGAGGCTGCTGTTGATCGCGATCTGAAGCGTCGTCCACGGGACATGGCCCATAGGATAGTCGTCACGGCCGGGGCCCTGCCGCACGACGTACTGCCAGACGGGCTCGGGCTCGCTGTTGGCCGGCGTCGACGGCGGGAAGTGCTCGATCCGGCTGAAGAGCAGACGCTTGTCGCCGCAGCGGAGCAGCGTGAAGTACCGCTCGGTGCAGTCGGCCTCCGCGAGGTCGAGACGACGCGAGTGGTCGGCGCTGGCAGCGGCAGCGGGGCACACGAGGGCGCTGCGGTTGGCAGCGTAGTGCGAGCGGCAGTCGGTGCAGAGAGCTCCCACCAGCGGTCGCAGCAGCGGGAGCGGCTTCACGCTGGGTGGCTTCGGCGGGAAGTTCGCCTGCGATATGTGCTGCACCTCCGAGAGCTTCCACTCGCGGATCTCCCGACGCGTGGGCGTCCTGGGCCCGTCGGTGGCCACCATCTCGGGCATCGCGTTGCGGCTACTGGCCGCCGAAATCAGCTTCACGTCAAACTTCGCAAGTTCGTTGTGAAGTTGTATGCAGGAGATCGTGCGTTGATTTGCACCGCCAAATCTCGGCGACGTCTACCCGGAGACAGCCTGTTGGTAATGCCCGCCTGCCGCCTCTGCCTTCGCGTCGTGCCGGGCTTGCGTGCGGTGCTGTTGCTCCGCTCGTCGACTGCGCGGATTCAGGGTTCACCCTCGTCTCACGCTCGCAGACATACTCGTCACCCATGGGTTTCAGCGCCACCGAGCTCGACTGGTGGACCAACCCGATCCCAGGAAATCGCGGTAGCCTTTCTGGCCTCGACCAGGCCTCACGCGACTGCATCAAGGACCTGGCCACCATCGAGACTATTCTTTCCGCTGCCGAGGCGACGAAAGCTGCCAGTGCGCCGCTTTCAGCTTGCCTTCCTCAGCCTAATCTGCCACTCACGCGTTCGCGCCCAACTTCGGAACAGTCGACTCAGACCTGTCGGCCAAGCTGGTCTCGCTGGCCTCGCGCGCAAACAAGCTGCCCAAGAGCGTCTTCGTCCCCAAGACGCCCGCCGTCAAGGAGGCCGTGGCGCCACCCAAGCCGACGGTCATCGCGCTCAACCCCAAGAAGTGGACCGAGTTCCCGCTCGAGAAGCGCACTGACATCAACCACAACACGCGCCGGCTGCGCTTCAAGCTGCCGGTCGAGCACCTTGGCCTGCCGGTCGGCATGCATATTTTCCTCAAGGGCACGGTCGCGGGAAAGCCCGTCATGCGCGCGTACACGCCGGTCGGCTACGGCCCGTTCTACGTCGAGTTCGTCATCAAGGTGTACTTCCCGCTGCCGCCGCGCTTCCCCGAGGGCGGCGTGCTCACGCAGCACATGGAGACGCTCAAGGTGGGCGACGCGCTCTCGTTCAAGGGCCCGCTCGGCCACTTCGACTTTGACTGCGCGCCGGCGCCGTCGGTGCCGCGCGACGCGCTGTGCACCTTCACCAACGAGGGCAAGCCGTCCAAGTACAAGCACCTCGGCCTGATCGCGGGCGGCTCGGGCATCACGCCGTGCCTCCAGGTGGCGACTGAGCTGCTGAAGCTCGACCGCGACGTAACCGTCTCGATCCTCTACGCCAACCAGTCTCCCGAGGACATCCTGTGCGACGAGGAGCTCGCCGTCATCGAGAAGGACCCGCGCGTCAAGGTCTGGTACACCGTCGACCGCGCGCCGCCCGAGTGGAAGTACTCGGTCGGCTTCATCGACGAGGCCATGTGCCGCGAGCGGCTGCCGCCGCCGTCGGAGCACACGTTCATCTTCATGTGCGGCCCGCCGCCGATGCTCAAGTTTGCGTGCCGCCCCAACCTCGACAAGCTCGGCCACGCCGAGGAGCGCGTCCTCGCGTTTTGAGGGGTCGCGTGCGGGTGGCTCCCTCCTCTCTGGCACATCCATATTTTTGCATGCGATGTGCAGCCAGCGCCCAGGCCCCGCGAGCAGTGATAAAGGGTGCGGATGAAAAGGTGAACAGGTGTTTTCTGTAAAGCTACCAAAATGTCCTCCTACACCCTCCCGTCCCTGGGATCATCCTCACGTTCCAGTAAATGTGCATCCATCCCTACTCATCTACACCTCGGGCACGCAGTCAAGGGGAGGCAACACCAAACCGCTGCTGACTGCTGACACAACCTTGCGTCCCACTCCTCTACAGTAGCGCCGTGTGGTGGCGGCGCTGTCGGCGTCGCTGCAGAAGCGCTCGGTCACGTGTCAAACTCACAAAAGTGCTGGTTTAACGAGCAGTTCTGCGGTAGACGGTGGTTGATTCTCCGGAGGGCTGTCGCGTTCCATCTGCCAATGGCCCACCCCTTCGGGCCCACGTTCCGGTTGTATTCGGTATTCTCGCCCATGTACATGACCTTTTTGACCGTCGTTAGCAACCCCTTCTCTTCGTACAGGTCCCATATGGCCCTGACGCCGGGAAATCGCTTCGAGTAGTCGTCCGCCATCACCCAGCCATCAAAAGACGCCGCGACGAGCGCGTGCCTCATATCCTCTCGCATGCACTTCGTATCGTGACAGCCGTCAATGTACCACAGGTCGCACGGAGGCGCCCGGGCATGCCGCACTTCCTTTGCCAACTCGCGTAGGGTATCTTCCGACCTGCACGAGCAGCGCGAGGGAGCGATCAGGAAGAGCGAGGATGACTGGAAGGGAGGGAGAGCGCGCGCGCGCGCGCGGATCCAGCGGCACCTGCCTTTGTGGAAGGACGTACGGTTTGGGAATGCCGCATTCAGAAAATCCTGCACTCCGTTCGAGTATGCGCGTTCGAACATATCGAATTCCTGCAACTGGCCATCTGTGCCATGCAGCCAGAGGAGCGCGCTCGAGCCAATGTTCATCCCAATCTCGCACACGTTCCTCCACTCGGCGCGAGGTCTTGAGGCCAGCATCTGCACGGCGGCAAGGACCTCGAGTGGCGACTCAGCGGTCGCTCCACCGGCGGCCTGACCGTAGTTTTCTGAGATCCGGTACGACTCGTTCAGCAGCGCCCACAAGCGACCCTCTTCCGTCGTCTGAGAGCGCATGTTGTCGTTCAAATGCTCCATGTGCGCGTCCAGCCGCTCTTTAGTGAGCCGCGCGTAGTTCTTCAGTGCATTCTCTCGGAACACGAAAGAACGAATCCGAGCGCGAATCAAACTCGTTTGAAGGAGCAGTACCACCACCAAGCGCCAGCAGGTCTGCAGCATGGTCACGGAGCACGGAAGTGAAGTTCTAGTACAAGTTCGCGAAGAAAATGTTTTTCGGGGGACACTTTTTTCGCGTGGACACGCCTGTTTCGCGGGCGGGGGACACGCCCGACACCGTTGTTTCGCGAAGCGATTTTTTTTAATCTACCGCACCAATTGGCCGAGGCCAAACAACCGCCCTTTAATCTACCGCACCACCGCCCATTTTCCGCAAGGAGAAAACATGTACCACCGATCTTCGCATCTCAGAGTGTGCCTCAGGTTCATGCGAAAAGCTGGCGCTCCGCGGTGTTGTGTGTGTGATGGTACATACATAGACGCGCGCAGCGCGTTAGAATTTTTTGGGCGTGGGGACACTCTGGACACCTGTGTTTCGCCAGGTGGGGACACCCCCCCCCCACCCGTATTTCGCTAGGGGGGACGAAAAACATTTTCTTCGCGAACTTGTATCGCAGCATACATGTACTACGAGTATGCACGCGAAGCTCACAGCTTAAACAGATGGTCTTCTTCCGGGACAACAGATGCAGAGATTACATACTCCCTGACGCTCTTCTATGCAAGTAGTCATGTGCTTCGGCAAGGGGTCTGAAGTGTGTAGTTGAGGGAAGCTAACAGCGTAAACAGCGTAAACTGCAGTTGAAGATGACACACAGATTGAACTCACTAATGTAGCGACTACAACCGTTGCGGCGATCGTAAATACATTTTACAACATACCGTACATGAGTCGTACTAGGTAGATGCGGGTGACCTCTATTTTGTGAGCGCTTGTAGGGTTTGCACTGCGTTCCGAGACACCGACGGCACCAAATTCTCTACACCACACGAACAGTTCCTCTCCCCCCTCCCACGTTCCCGTCATGCACAATGCGCGTCCCAAGGGGCGCCTCCCGTCCCTCACCTCACGCCCTCGCCCCCTCTCCGCCGCGCGCCTCGTCACGCCTTGGCCTTGGTCTTGGTCTTGGGCGGCGCGAGCGTGGCAAGGAGCTTCTTCTCATAGTCGGGGTCCTTGGCGGCCTGCACCATCTGCCCCGGGAAGACGCCGTTGAGGATCTTGAGCGCGTCGCGCAGCGCGGGCGGCCCCTTGTCCGCCTGCTGCGCGCGCGCGAGGGCGCCGCGCCGCACGAAGTCGAGGCGGTGCTCGCCCGAGCCCTTGGCCTCGAGCGCGGTGGCGAGGCCGCGGAAGAGCGCAGCGAGCACCGTCGCCTCGCCGTGGGCGCCGCCGTCCATGGAGCCGCCGTCGCCGCCGCCGTCGTCGCCCATGCCGGCGGTGGGCGAGAGCCGCTCGGGCGCCTCGCCCGACGGGTACGGCAGCGACTCGGCCATCCACACGAGCACAGCGTAGCTCTCCTGCTCGCACTTGCCCAGCACGCGCGCGAGGCCGTTGCGCGCGACGGCGAGCGCCGCCGACTGCGGCGGCCGCCGGTGGAGCAGCGTCGACGTGAGCATCGCCTGCAGGGCGCCGCAGCGGCACATGGCGTCGGTGTTCTTCGCGTCGACGTTGGCGAGGGCGCCGAGCGTCGCCGAGAGCACCGCGCACACGTGCGAGGGCTGCTGCTGGTGGGGGCCGTTGACGCCCAGCATCGCCGCGATCGAGAGGACGACGCCGTGCTCGATGGCCACCGGCGCCGCCTCGGGGCTCGCGTCGCAGATGTGGCCGAGCGCCGACGCCGCCGAGACGGGCGAGCCGGGCGTGCCGGGGCGCGACGCGTGCTCCGAGAGCGCCGCCGCGAGCAGCGGCACGGCGCCCAGCTCGTGCAGCGCCGCCGCCATCGTGCGCGAGGCGCGCGCGAGCGCCTGCACGAGCGCCGCGGCGAACTGGTGCGTCTCGGCGTCGGCGCCCGTCAGCCCGAAGACGAGCTGCTTCTGCTGGTCGTTGGAGAACCACGCGGCGGAGCTCTCGTGGTGCTGGCAGCACAGCGCGAGCAGCCGGCACGCGTGGCGGCGGAGGAGCGGGTCGCGGTGCGTCATCAGCGCCTGCGCCGCCGTCACCGCCCCATCCTTCTGCATCGTCTCCGCCAGCTGCTGGTCGTGCTTGCCGATCGAGCCGAGCGCCGAGAGCGCGACGCGCCGCAGCGGCAGCGACGGCTCCTTGACGCACAGCAGCAGCGACGGCACCGCGCCGCAGTCGACGACGAGCGTGGCGAGCGCGGCGTCGTGCGCGGCGATCGAGCCGAGCGCCCACGCCGCCTGCATCTTCGTCGCCGCGTCGGCGTCCTCGAGCCGCTCCGCCAGCGCCGCCAGCGCGTTGTTCTCGACGGCGAGCCGCGCCGCGTCGGGCGAGTTCTGCACCGTCGACTGCAGCAGGAACATGCTCGCCTTGAGCGTGGCGGGCGACGCGGCGGCCTGGATGGTCTTGATCGTCTCCGTGATCAGCACCGGCTGCGCCAGCTTGCCGTGCAGCTTGTCCGACAGCGTGCACATGCGGCCGATGGCGATCATCGCGCACTCTCGCACCTGCGGCGCCAGGTCGGTCGCGAGGCCCACAATCTGCGGCGCGAGGACGTCGACGCCCTCCAGCGTCGCCAGCACCTTCTCGGGCGCGTCCACCTCGTACGTCATCCCCTGGATGCCGGCGCCCGAGTGCGTCGCCTCGTACGGCGCCGCGAGCTTGGCCAGCTCCGACGCAAAATCGAGGCGCGCCGACTGGAAGGCCTCAAATACGGGCAGCACGACGCCCGGGCCGGTGCCCCAGCTCGGGGCGGCGCCCGGCCCCGTGCCGCCGCGCACGCGCGGCAGCAGCTGCAGCGTCATGCCCGACCGCACGCCGCTCTCGCCCAGGGTCCTCGCGGCCTTGAGGGGCCGCCCGCCGAGCGCGAAGCGGTGCTCGCCCTGCGCGCCCTCTGGCACGCAGCGGGCGAGCAGCTGCCCCACCGTGTCCGAGGACGACGCCGTGCACGCGCTCGTCCGGTCGTCTCGTCTTATCAAGAGCTGGACCATGCTGCCTGTGTTGTTGCGCAACGAAGCTTGCCAGGCATTTGGCTGTTGCGGATCTGAGTGTCTGGTTTTTAGGTGGTGTTGCCCCTCCCGGGGCGGACGACGGCCCGAAGTAAGTAAGTAAGTAAGTACTTGAAAGCAAAGCTAAGATCTAAAGTAATCTAAAGTCTGACCAGGCAAAGCTAAGATCTAAAGTAATCTAACCTATGGAAAAGGCTGCAGGAAAAGGCCAAGTA
>Ga0209713_10003103_pt1 | contig 10471 bp, 7 predicted proteins | sample ArcOceMetagenome_3_FD_187444 | JGI IMG/M metagenome (GOLD analysis project Ga0209713, IMG submission 187444) | Marine eukaryotic phytoplankton communities from Arctic Ocean - Arctic Ocean- Svalbard ARC20M Metagenome (SPAdes) (version 2) | ecosystem: Environmental > Aquatic > Marine > Oceanic...
CCCCCAGTCTCCCCCGCAGTCTCCCCGAAGTCCATAATAAGCCCCCAAAGTTCCCTGATAACCTCCGTCCAGAGTTCGCTCTCCTCCTCTATCCCCTCTGGCGCATCCCTCCCCCCCAACCCCCTGAAAGCCGTCAACGCATCATCCATGCTAAAATCACCCAAGCAGGCTCTGACGCGGATTTTCTCCTCCCCCCGCGGTGCCGTATCTTCTGTCTCCCGCGGTGCGATAGACAAGAAGCAGATGGGTATATCAACCCGTGGTCTTGAGTCTGACAAAAGGGCCGTGGAGTTCAGGAAGGCACACCTGGAGAGCGAAATGGCGGAGAAGGAGAGGGGGCTTACGAAGGAGACCAAGGAGATGTTCAAGTCCGCGTACAACAAGCTGACCAGCGGGGGGGATCTCAGCAAGGCCAACCTCCGCAGTTTGTTCGGTAACCTCGAAGACCAGGCATTCGAGGACGTTTACTGTCTGTTTGATTGGGACAACGACGGTTCCGTCGACGTGCACGAGTTCGTGTTAACTATGTCCCTCCTCGCCACCCCAGCCACTTCCTTCGAGGCGGAGCAGGACCTGCTTTTCGCTATATTTGACGTTGACGGAAGCGGGACTATGGACAGGGAGGAATTCGGGAAGATGATGAGGGCTACGTTGAGGTGCAAAATGACCCACTTGGACTTCTGCATGAAGACGGAGGACAGGAAAGCTACGTTCAGGAGGCATTTGGAGGGGGAGTTCTCCACTGAGACTCTGGAGTTTTACAGCAGCGTTGACCAGTACAGGGAACTTGTGCAGAGCTTGGACGAGGAGGAGTATGAACAGATGAAGGACGAGTGCAACGAGCTGGCGATTAGCATATTCGAGCGTTTCATCAAAGCGGGGAGTAACGAGGAGGTTAACATTCAGGGACGCATCAGAACGGAGGTCACAACGACCGTCCTGGAAGCCAAGGAGAAGGGGGAGCTTATACCATTTACCATTTTTGATTTAGCGCAGCAGGAGGTGAGATTGGACGAGGACGTGTAGGAGTGACGGCGGCACACCGACAACTACAATTACTTACAAGCTTCTACCCGTCGCCTCGCTCCTCTCCTCCGCAGGTCTACCAGCTCATGAACAGGGACACGTTCGAGAGGTTCAAGCACAACGACGACCTGATGGATCAGATGCTTAAGGGTTTGTTCCAGGAGGTCGACACCGAGAACAAGGGAGTAATCACAGTTGTCGAGTACAAGGCGTGGGCGACCAAGAACCCCGAGCTAACCAACTTCCTTAAGGACCTCCACAACCAGACGTTCATGGGGGTCTCCAAGGCTGCGGGACTAGAGAAGAGGAAGGCCAGGAGGATAAGCGTGCAGAAACAGCACAGGCTGAGCATCGGGTCGCTTCTAAGCGGTGTGGAATTCAAGGTGTGCGAATCGTCCCCGTCTAGCTCCTTCAGAGATTCCTCGGGACCTGGGGGCAGCATGAGGGACAGTGCGTATGACTCGTGGGCGAACTAAGACGTGTCAGGACCAACTAAAATCTACTTTGCGTACATTTCGCGCAGATTAATTAATTAAACACAGGCAATGTTTTCACTGCTAAAAACTATTTCTATTCCATCTACACCGTCAAGACCCCTCCCTAGTTCAACTGCATCAGGTGCAGAGCCGAGTGTTCCACCACAATCCCATCTGCCATTCTCTTGCAAATTTCCACCACCTCCAAGTCGCTCGCATTCTCAAGCTCTCCATACCCGTCGCTCTTCAAATTCTCGGGGCTGAAATAGCCCGTCTTTGTGCTCCCTCCATCACCCAGTCCGTCAACCTCGAGCCCTCCCGCGTCTTTGGTGAACCTCAGCATGAGGAGCTCCCCAGCAACGTGCTTGGGTTCAGAGTACACCACGGTTTTCTTGGTCTCGATCTGCGAGGGGTCCAGAACCAGCGTTTTGTACCTTTCCACGAAGTTGAGGCTCGTGCTCTGGGGAGGGACCACCACGCTTACAGCGTCAACGGTTTCATCAACGCTGGCGATGCTGCTCCTAGCACTCAACTTCTGACCCCTCTCCTCCTCCTCCTCCGCAGCCTTGTCAAGCACGTTTTCTAGACCCTCATACTCCCCGTCTGCCTCGGCCGTCTTGTCTACTTGAATCTCCTTAACGGCCTTCTTCTTCACCCCTGCCGCCTTCTTCAACAATTCGTCCATCTTCTCACACTCCCCCCTTGCCCTTTTGATTCCCTCCTCTATGTCCCCCACGCTCACCATACCGTCCATTCCCCCGACCGCATCGAGGCTCTTGGCCGCAAGGTTTGCCTGCCTAAAAGTGAAAAGCGGAGGGGCAGCCTGAAGCTCAAGGAACCTGCGATGAGCGAAGCGACGAGTGGAAGGTTGTTAGTTATTGTGCTAGTATAGTAAGTAAGTAAACGGTCGTCGATTCATTCCTCCCCCCCCACCCTCACCTCTCATGCTTGAGAATCTGTTCCTTCTCCCACAAGTACCTCCGGTAATCAGTAATGACCTCCTGGAGCTCGTCGATTTCCATCTTTCCGTCCCCCTCGTCGTCGATGTAAGTGCACAGCTTGTCGCACTCCTCGTTACTCAACTCGAGCTTCTTGTCCAACCTCTGGCAAATGTTCAGTAAGTCGGAGCTCGTGATAGTGTCCTCCGCTCCTTCTTTCTCCATCTCGGCCGCCTCCTTCTCTTCCTTTTCCTTCTCCTTCTTTGACTTCTTCTTTTTGCCCTTGCCGAACTTGCCCTTGCTCCCGACCTTCTTGAGCCCCACCAAGTCCTTAATCCTGAGCTGCCTCGTCCTCATGACGCCCCCGACCTTGTCCAAGATATCGGTAATCCCCTCGTCCTTCGCCTTCTGCATCTTGTCGAAGAAGGCCTTGACCTCCGCCTCCTTCTTCTCCTTCTCGGCCTTCTCTTCCTCCTTCTTCTTCTGCTCCGCAAGCACAGCGAAGGTGCTCACGTCACTAGCCGCAGTGAGCAGCTCGAGCCCGACCCTCAGCTCTCCTTTCTCAATCGTTCCGTCTCCGGTCTTGTCGATCTCGTTGAAAACGCCAATCAAAGTCTTGCCCTTTTCCCTCATGATTTCGTGTATTGACCTCATGACCTTCGCCGTCCCCGTCTCCTCTAGCATTTTCAACAGCCCCTGTACTCTCTCGTCCTCTTCCTTCATTTCCTTGTCGAGCTTCTCCTTTTCGAGCCTCGCCTCCTCCTTCCTGGCAACTAGAGCCTTCAAATGTGGACTGGGCTCGCAAATTGCCCTAAGCCCATTCTTTAGGCTCCCCGTGCTCATGCTCCCGTCGCTTCCCTGTCCGTTGCCGCTACCAACGCCCGAAAACTGAGCAAGAAGATCTATCAACCTCATGCCTCTGTCCTTCATGAAGGTCTCGAGCCTGCTCAAGGCATCGCCAACCTCACCCTTCAGCAGATCAGCAGCGGTTGGCTCGTCAACCTTTTCGATGGCCTCATCTACCTCGTCAATCGACAGCTCTCCGTCCCCTGCGGGGTCCAGATACCTGAGCAACTTGACGACCTCGGCCTGAGTAAATCTCACCATCCCAGCGGGCCACTTCATCGTCCTCAAACCCGCCTTCAGCTCGCATTCGGTAACTGTTCCGCCAACGCCTTCCCCAAAGCTTGTGTCCATCAAGTCGAACCAGTCTTCAGTGCTAATCTCCACGGTCTTGAGGGCCTTGATCAACCTCTTCAAGAGGTCCTTGGCCTCGAGATTGAATTTTTCGACAGCTTGTACTCTCCTTGCCTTCCTGAACGCGCTCTCGAACTCGCTTATCTCGATTATTCCGTCGCCACTGGGATCCAAGTAACCAGCAATTGCGTTAATCTCGGCATCACTGAAGTCCAGCTTCGGAGTCTGGCTTGCATCCTTCAGAGTCCTGTCCGCCTCCTCCATCTTCTTCCTTAATCTCGCGTCTTCCTTCTCTTTTATCTCTAGCCTACCAATAGTAATGTCGGCCTTTCTCATGGCGGCTCCGAGTTCGTCTGTTTCCATATCACCATCCTCATCAGGGTCCAGGTACTTGATGAGTGCCGCGACGTCGTCGTCCTCGAGGTCGACTTCGGCCCTTAGCCAATTAGTGATCTCGGCGTGGTCAACAACCCCATCCCCGGAAGTGTCGAGCCTCTCAAATAGAGTGCTCATCCTGACCTTCTTCTCCTTCATGACGGCCTTCATCTTCCTCATCGCCGAAAGAGCCTCGGGGGCCATCTTGCTGTGGGCGGAAGCCATCAATACGAGTTTGAACGCGTTTTGTAGCTCTTTCACATCAATCCCGTCGCCTTCGGGGTCAACAAATTTGCAAATGTTTTCCAGGTCCTCCTCGCTGATCTTTGGCATCGGCTTGATGTTATTTATGGGTTTCGTTAGCTTCTTCACCTTCGCGGCAACGACCTTCTTCTTCAGTGACGAGAGCCACTTCTTGACGTCTTCAACGCTCATCTCGTCGTAGTTGTCACCCCCCAAATACTCTCCAACAAACTCGCTGAGCTCTTTCCCTTCCAGCCAGTGACCAAGGGTACGCAGGAGGTCCTCGGCTACCTTGGAATCTTCCTCCCCAACCTTGCTGTCCGGATCTGATGGCATGCTGATGTCACCGCGGAGCCTTCTGAGTCCAAAGTTCATGTCTTGGCGAGAAAGAGTTCCAGAAATGACATCCGTTGAGACAAATATTGACTCCAGACTGCCGTACATTGTAGTGAGAGGAAGCTTTTTTGCTGATAGCATGTGCTTATTCTTTTGCTCATAGGCGAAGCGCCTAAAGTCTCGGATCACGAGTTCTAGCTCGTCCCTGTCAATTTCCCCGTCACCGCTTGTGTCCATGAAACCAATGAGACAATCCACATCTTCGAGACTCATCTTGAGCTTTGCCTTTTTTAGGGCAGCATGGAGCTCCGGCGCGTCAGCGGTGCCACCGCCGGATTTGTCGATCATGAAGAAGAGGTCCTTAACTCTCATCTGTTTCCTCCTCATAAAGCTTTCGAGTTTGTTGATGACCTTGTCTGCGCCACACTGGCGTGCAACGGAGACTTTGTCTTCGAACTTCTGAGCCGCCATCATTTTTTCCACCAACTGCTTCCTCTGGTTCTTGAGCTTTTCCTTCGCCCTGCGGAGAGGCGCAAGAGCCTCAGCCTTGGGCTCGGACATGAGTTTCATCCCGTAACTAAGCTCCTCCGCAGTGATCTCGCCGCTATCGTCTTTGTCGATTTCTCTGAAAAGGTCCGTCATCCTTAGTCCCTTGTCCTTCATACAATTTTCCAACATGATGAGGATATCGGCAGCTCCGGAAGACTTGGCCCTCTCTATATGGTTGTTCAAAGTTATATGGTCTTCTTCACGAGCAAGTCTATCGACTTGCTGCTGTTCGAGGGCCTCGTCGCGGCGCTTTATCAAAGCTTTAACTGCACCAGAAGGCTCACTCAGGGCCTTGAGGCCTGAAGTAAGTTCTGCAATGTCGATGTCCCCGTCGCCCGATTCGTCCATGGCGGCGAAGAAGTCCATAAGCCGCTGACCTTTTTCATTCATAAAGTTCTCGAGCCTCATCATCGTGTGGCCAACCTCCTGCTCCATTAGTTCGTCGGACGAGACCTTCCCAAGCTTATCAAATGCCGAAATTGCCTCCTCAATGGATATGTCGCCCTCTCCCGAAGGATCCATGAAACGCACGAGCTTCATAATGTCTGGCTCCGAGAAAATTTCAGTGGCATTTTTGCCCCTGCCCTGCTTCAGCTTCTTGAGCCCAAGCCTGAGCTCACGGGTCGAGACAGTACCGTCAGATTTGGCGGCCCCTGATGAATCCATCTTGGAAAACCAGTACTCTATAGTCCATGACTTCTTGTCGATGATAGCCTTGAGCTTGGTGAGGAGCTTCTTGCCTTTCTGGACAAGTCCTTTCTGGGCCCTTGCCCTTCTTGCTTTGCGGAAGGCGCCCTCGAGCTCGCTGATGTCGACGAAACCGTCACCCGAGGGATCTAAGTACTTCACGAGAGTGTTGATTTCTTTGTCCTCGAAAGAGTCAGGTTGCATAGCGAGGGCCTTTTTGACAGCCTTGTCAGCGTGAGCTACCTTCTCCAAGACAATGGCCTCCTCCTTCTTCTCGATTTCAATCCTCCCGACAGTAACTTCCGCGCGACGCATAGCGGAGGCGAGCTCCTCGGTCTCCATGTCACCATCATTGTCAGGGTCAAGATAACGAAGAGTTGCGTTAATGTCGTCGATGTCTACTCCGAAGGAGGATAGCCAGTCGGCAATCTCTGCGTGCGATACGATGCCGTCCCCTGATCGATCAAGCTCAAAGAAAAGGTCGTCAATCTTCTGATTGTTCCTCTTGATGTGATTGATGAGAATGGTCACACAGTTGATCGCACCTGGTTCCATTGCCTCTGCGGCTGCGGAACGTTTGACGAGGCGGAAGGCCTCTTCAAGCTCTCTGGAATCAATTCCATCTCCGTTTGGGTCCATGAAGTTGATGACCTTGTCAATGTCCTCGTCAGTCAATGTTGGGGAGTCATTCATGGCGTTTATCTCCATCTTTGCTTCCTGTTTTCTCCAATCGTCGACTAAGATGAGGAGTATCTCAAGGCATCGCTTCAGAACTTGCTCGGCGTTGCTCTTTGTGGTGCCTGAGGCAGACACGAGAGCGGCAGAGAAATCGGCAAAGGAGATGCGGGAGGAGGAAGAGTTAAGTTTGAGGTGGTCAAGGACTGCCTCGATCTCGTCGTCTGCGATTTGAAGGCGGCGAGTCTTAGATCTGTGCCTGTGTTTACGCTTGGAATGACGTGTGGGTTTCGGAGTGTGTGAGGACGCCAACGAAACCTGTTCCACGTAGTCGTCGTAGAGCTGTGGGGTTACGGTCATGGTAGACTCGAGGGCGCGGGCCAGAGTGTCGGCGTCACGCGGTTTAGTAAGGGTGTTGATGGGGTCGAGAAGAAGGCCGAGCCTCTTGCTGCGAGGTGAAACTGGGGGTCCGTTGTCGTTACTATTCCAGAGCTTTTTCACAGCCTTGCGTGTGAGCTTGAGGGACTGTGAAACATAGATTCCCTGGGTAATACTATCCTTCTGGAAACGGCGGAACTGGCGAAGCGCCTCCTCCAATTCGGCAATGTCGACCGCGCCGTCTCCTGAGTCGTCAAGGAAGTTGACGAGGGTTTGCATCTTGTCATCAGCAATGGTACACTTGATGTTCTTGAGAGCAAGTTGAAGCTCTCGGCCGTCCAAAGAGCCGTCGCCGGACTTATCGATACCGTAAAAGATGTCCTGGAGCCTAAGCTGATACTTCCTGATGAATCCCTCGAGCTTTCCCAAGACGGTGGCCGCGCCGCAAAGCTCAGCTTCGGCCATGCGCTGTCTCATAGCGTTCTCTTCCTTGGAAATCCTGATGAAGTCTTCCACGTTGGTGCACTGGGAGAAAGGTAGGGCAGCCTTGAACTTGGGGCGAATGCGAATTTCCATGTTTGCAACACCGCGCTCGTCGAAGGAGCGGAACAGGGAAATATCCGAAACAAAAATGAAGGGTTCTGTTTTCTTGGTGATTACGTTGGTTGTAGACGTAGGGTTCCCGGGGAAGACAAACTGCTTCGGTATGAAGTTGTGGTAGTGAGCAAGGAGGAGACTCCTTATCTTCGACAGAGGTGACTTCTTCATGACAATCATTTTTCCGACAACAGACTTAGTCTTCTCCATGACGACAGAGAGGTTTACAGGAGCGTCGTTCAGGGGATCGTCGAAGTAGTCTGACGCAACAGAGAAAGACTGGGTAACAACAAGGGGGGGGGGATCCCTCCCTGCAGCCATAGTTACACTCGACGTCGCGTGAGCGTGTATAGCGGCAATGTCTGGTGGTGAAAGGGGTGGCGGAGGTGATAGGGGAGGAAGGGGCCTCGTCGCATCGATCATAGGGTGAGCACTTGTGTTAAGGTTGTAGGATTCGTAGGTCTCCCTGTGTTGCGTCACGAGGGTTGACGAACCAAGAGTTTGATCGTCGTCATCGCCCTCGATGGAAGAGTCGTCGGGGTTCAGGGCCTCGAAATTGAGGAGCTGATCGAGGAAAGTCTGCTTGACGGAGGAAGTTGCAGAGTCGACACCGTCTATGGTGGAATCCTCGGCGGCAGAGGAGATGGTAAAATCCTCGGGGAAATCCTGAGGGGGGGGGTGAGAATTAAAGAACAAAGAATAAGGAGGGAAGAAGGTTAGTCTCACCTGTAATGATGGCACAACCCGATACACGGCAGAAGATTCTTTTGTGAAGCTCCTGGACACGGAAAGATGCTCAAGAGTCGAAGGGGACATAATAGAGTCGGAAAGTTCCGCCATTTTCTCCTCCTCTTTCTTGGCAGCCTTTGCCAAACGTTTTTTCTTGGCTTGGACTGAGTGAGGAGGGGGTGTTAGGAAGCGGTTGAGTGAGGGTGAGAGGTTAGAGGGTTGTGGGAGTTATTACGCAAGTGACGTAAAGGACTCACGTTTCTTCTTCATCTGTCTCTGCTTTTTTGTTTCCCATTTACGTCCAACCTGCTGAAGATAAGGTGATGGGTTGGGAGGATGGCTCGACTGCTCGCGAGCCTGAACAAGCTGGGGAAGCGTGATGGACGAGGATAGCAACAAATCCATCACTTGGATGGATCCGTCTTTCATTGCAACGGCAGGGAGGAAGGGGGGGGGAGAAGTCGATGTGGTGAAAGTGGAAAATAGGGGAAAGTAAGTTGTGCTTTGATGAATTGGAACTGGTGAGGAGGGGGAAGGTGATGAGAAGGAAAGAGGGGGAATGAAAAATCCCGTCGTCCGCCGGGTCAAAAAGCCCAGAGATGACCGCTGTGACGGAAGGTGCCATCCTGCGATGCTCGTTTATTGCGCTTCCACTGTCTGAGCTACTCGTGCTCCTTAAAAAAATGTGAGTTTCTTTCAAATCTCAGACGTTACCTAAAACCAATTACGAGTGACCCCAAGCAGCTTCAACCGAAAAGAAATGTCCAGCACCCAAAACGTAAGACAAAAGCCTAAGCGTAGCAACCCTGAGTAACCCCAAAGTCTTCAACAGACGCCTTTACCTTCACGAACATAAACGAGCACAAATTCGATCCCGTTTCTAAGATGACGAACAACAAAAGAAAGCGCACATGGTTGTATTCATCTCCCTCGTTCATTTTATTATCACCTTTTGTTTGGTAATCCCTTATTATCCCTTATCTTATTCCTTATCCCAATACCCATCTCCCTCCCCCCCCTTTACACGTAAGGTTTCTCAACCTCCGCCTCCTCCACGACGTTCATCTTCTGCATCTTAGCCGGTTGGTTGACCTCCGGTTTCCTGGTCGGCGTTCCCGGTGCGCTGATAACAGCCGGCCTTGGCCCCTGTCCGTGCCCGATGCATCCGATGTCAGCCTGCTTCTGGAGGTAGTTGACGATGCAGTTGTAGGCCTCGTCAACACTGTCGGTGAAGAGCAGGTGGTCGACGTCGCTCTGAGAGATTGTTCCGTAGTCGACCAAAAACTGCCAATTTACGGCGTTCTTCCAGTAGTACTTTCCAAAGAGAATGATGGGGAACTGCAATGAGCGAGAAGTGGCGTGACGAGCGTGGGGGTTTAGTTACATATCCAGGTATTGTTGGATACATGTCTCCGATCCTCCCTCCGATCCTCCTTCCCCTCACCTTGACAGATCTTCCCGCACTGCTGGAGGGTCATGACCTCAAACAACTCGTCCATAGTCCCGACCCCTCCCGGAGCGACAATCAGAGACGTCGCCTGAAGGACCATCCAGAACTTCCTGGTGAAGAAATAGTGGAACTCGAAGGCGAGGGAAGGGGTGACGTAGGGGTTTAGGGAGGGCTCGAAAGGAAGGGAGATTCAAATACCGATGGAGCGGTTGGGAATCTGCTTGTAGGCACCACCGTTGGCGGCCTCCATCATTCAGGGTCCTCCTCCGGTCAAAATTCCGACTTTCTGGAACTGAGGGTTGGTGAGGAAGATTCCAACCTGCGGCAATGAGCGAAGCGAACAGATTGCTGGTTGTTAGTTTTTGGGCTGTACAGTATGCTGCTGTCGCTTCGATCCAGCCTTCTTTCTAGCCTTCGCTCCTTCGTCCGGTTTCACCTTCTCCGCAAGCACCTCAAGTCTCTCGTGCAGGTCGCACATCCATTCCGTCTTCTCGAGCCTGGCAGTGTCCTCCCCTGCGGCCTTCATCTCTTCGAACTTCTGCTTGTGCTGCTCCTTCGTGCGGGAACGGGCTGAGCCAAAGAAGAGCACGGTACCCTCGATGCCCGCCTTCTTCATGCGGAGCTCGGCCTCGGTGAGCTCGCACTGAATCCTGTTCGTGGAGAAAGGGGGAGAGAGGGGGGGGAGAAAATGAAATAGTCAGAATGAATTGTAAGGCTTCTGGGCGCTAGAAACTAAGAAACTTTTCGCTCGGCTCGAGGAAAAATTGAAGGGCCTTGGTGCTTTGAAACTACTTGACATTATTAACCACTTGCCT
>Ga0209713_10003104_pt1 | contig 10471 bp, 3 predicted proteins | sample ArcOceMetagenome_3_FD_187444 | JGI IMG/M metagenome (GOLD analysis project Ga0209713, IMG submission 187444) | Marine eukaryotic phytoplankton communities from Arctic Ocean - Arctic Ocean- Svalbard ARC20M Metagenome (SPAdes) (version 2) | ecosystem: Environmental > Aquatic > Marine > Oceanic...
TGGGGTCGAAGGCAATGCTGCTCCGATATTTACAAAGCATTGTTCCGTATTGGCCTCGTCTTTCACCTTGAGCTTGATGGTGCTTGTGGAGTATGTGACACATCCTGGGCGTCCTGCGGGTCCGGCTTCTAGGCTGAAGCCCGTGTCGATGGTCGACAGACCGTTCCACCACTGCACACACACGGGAGCGTTGTCGCGGTCGCCCGGAAGATGAAACAGCTGTCGATCATCTGAGTATGCCTCCGGTGCAATAGACTCCGTTGTGCCCGTGATAAGGTTGTTGTTCACCTTGGCGGCTGAAGATTGAGCGCAAGAGACAGACTGTGCTACCTTGAGCTGTACGTGCCCGTTTGTGGCCGGTGCACACCGTGCCGAGCTACCTGACGTCGCTTTGGCATCTGGCACTTTGAGCTGAAGCATTTCGGCCTCGTCGATGTTGAGCAGCCGGCAGCACCTCACCCGCGTTGCAAGAGAGCATCGGGGGCCACGGATAGTGGAGGTATGCGCGCTATTATACCACTCAGTACCACCGGTGCCAGGAATAAAGGTCACATTTCCGGCTGGGCGCACATAGACATCGCGAAGCGGAACATCCTGCTGCTCGCACGATGTGCAGTTATCATCGTCGGTGATGGTCCAGAAGCTACAAGTAGGCTCTCGTGCACATTTGTCGCAGCATTCATCGTCCTTGTCCACTTGGATAGCCTCGACCATTTCGTCAAGCTTAATTTGCGGCACAAGCCAAGGAAACTTGCCATTGAGGTCGCAGAAAGGCTGCAAGTTAGGATCCGTGTTCCAACGTGTGTACGTCCGATAAAACGGGTACGTGTCTTTCGAGGTCACGTTGTAGTTATTAATGTATGCACCATCCCGGGAGCAGTGTTGGCCAGGAACATCATACAAATCGCTGCGCGTGGTTCGATAGGCAACGCGGAGGGGCGTTCCAAAGTACTTCCAGCCTTTCTCGACAAAACAACCTCTGCAATTTGCGTCATAGGGTCGATCGGAAAGACCCGTGTACACCTCAGAAGTAGCGTCATACGTGCAGGCCGTGCCGTCATTCCCGCCCCAGCGGCATTTGCCCCACGTGTTGCTGTATGGAGTCTCCAAGCGGATCTCCGCATCAAAGCCCTCTGGGATAGGCGGAGCTTGCAACAAGACACGCTCTCGAACTAGTATTCGGCCTGAGCGCACTTCTCCTGCAGACAAATTGGCGCACGGCAGGTTCTGGGCATAGGTTTCGACGTCTTGCCGGGCGGTAAGAGTAAACGAGTAGGGGGCAAAGACTTCGCTCTCACCGAAGACTGCGATCATGAAGGGCTCTTTTGGGTACACAGGAGCTTGCAACGAAGCTCGAGCACCGTCACGAGGGTCGTTCGAGCGCGCTTCAGTCAAAACACTTCCATGCACTCGGCCAGTGCAGTTGTCGCCCCGCGACACGTCACACACGCACATGTCTCTGGAGCAACGGCGACATGTAGAAGCTCCGACGCCTGTTGTAGTGGTGCATACGCTTGCTTCTGACGGATCTGATGTCGGAAACGTCAAAAAGGACTCAAGCGTCGGCAGAACCTCTCTTTGCACCAACAAGCGTAGCCCAAAGGAGCCTGAATGCTGATCAACAGTGATGGTGAGAATGCCGGCAAGGGCGGTTCTGAAACGGAAAATGCGCCATCTACCCAGTTCAACGGCTCTAGTCTCGGCCTTGCCATCTTGCAAGTCAATGATGGGCTGTTCTTCAATCTTCCCGCCTAAGTGAGCTTTGCGCTTTGCGCTCTGAAAGGAGTATCGTCCTTGCGGTGCTAGCGATCCCTGCGCATTGTCGCTTCTGGGACTTGTGTCATCCACAACTGGCACTGGAGCCAGCGCACTATGGGAGAGCGACTCCTGACCACCGACGTAGTTCGTAGAATCTGCAGCCTTTACATCGAACTCAAATGAATCTGTAAACCTGGGTCCCAGATATTCGGATTCGTTGGCTCCCGTGATTGAGATGAACCATCTGGGCGCAAGCTGTGCGTCAAACTCGATCTCGTACGTTTTGTACTCGCGGCAACAGGTTTTCGTGGGCATACTGTCACAAGGGCCTGAATCGATACATATTGCATTTGGCGCGCTCACTGCGTAGCTATGGTTGCCTGTCATGCTGTTGGCAACAGCGACTTCGATATTGAAGCCTCCGAAAGGATTTCGAGCGCAGCATGAAAGAGATTCGCAGGCACTCACTTGCTTACTTGTTGCCTCAAAGCACCTTGGATTAGTAGGTCGCACGCGCAGCACCAAACGTCGACCTTGGTGAGTATCCGAACCAAGAATGGACAGGTATCGCTTCTGACCTGTCGATGAAAATTTGTCAAGGCGAAGTATCCCGACATAGTTTCTTCCCAGCACCAAGGGAAAATACGGTGGAGAGAAGCTGATGGTAACCTCTACATCCACAGAGCCTGAAGAATGCATGCCCACTTTGACGTGGCTCTTTTCGCCTTCGGGTCGCAGCACTGTGATGCTGATCGATGGATTGCCCAACGCAGATTCCGACCGGTAGCTCTCTGGCGGTAGAGAAGCCCGCTGCGGATAGGGAATGTCGTTGGACACAAAGAGATCAAAGCTTCCCTGGCCTATTGACCATTCCCTAAGGGTTTGGGCGGTGAAATGCACTGCTGCGCTTCCAATCACCTCAACTGTAAAGTACTGATGCGCGTCAAAGGGCGAACGTAGGGAAACGACGTTGCTCCCCTCCATGAGCATCTGATACAGACCTAATCGAGGCACGCGAGCAGCTGTTAAAGTGAAGGACACCTCTTCAACACTGGCTGGGTCGCAACCGCAATCTTTCCCAGGACGCGTTGAGGGCTCACAGGGAGCCCAATCGGGTCCACACCCTGTGCCGCCGCCGCCAACGCTAGTCTTGGCATAGCTCGTATATTCTGACTTGCTGATGCTTCCGTCGCCGCGAGACACAGCGGAAAACGTGCTGAATCCACCGTATACTGCTTTGTATTCACGAAACTCTTGGACTGACCAGAGGTCATCTGCGTCAGCGTCGAATCTGCTAAATCGGTAATGGTACTCTGCTGCCCACGCCGCACAGATCTCAAGTGACCGGCACCCCACCGCGTAGACACCCACATACCAGAAGGAAGAGTTGGCAAAATTGTCCTCGGGACTGATGAGCATCGAAGGAGACTGTGAGGGATGGCATCGCGTGTCGTCCGTCGTGTCAGATAGCTGCGAGCATACTTCTGCTGTGAAGAAATCAACATGTGATTCGTTGTAAGGTGGCTCTCCCAATGGCGGCTCTTGCCTCTCGGGAAGATAGAATTTTCTCGCCACTAAAATCAGCGGGCCGTAGCTGGAATGCCCGGTGCCGGAAGGTGATGCTCCTGCTCGAAAAGCAAACGATCAAACTAATGGCACAAACAAGGAAAAAGAAAGGCATGAGAACCTTTCAAAGGTATGGGCATCATGAGCGCCACGCCTAAGTCATCAATAGCTCGCATGCCCCCGGCCTATGCACATGTACTGTAAGGCTTGGTCTCACCAGCGATGGCAGTAACACGTGTGAGCTCCGACACTTGCAGACGGAAAAACTGAAACGTGCCGTTGTTGAGCAGACGCGATGTAAAGGGGACATCTGGTGGCAGAATCGTGTACGCCGTGATGGGCGGAGGGATGTAGTTGCCTGGAGGTGGTACGAGTGGTGGGTCTTGCGTGTACGGGGAGCTTTCATACAGCATAAACATGTCCTTGGAGAGAATGGTCCCGAGAAAGTAATAGTTTGCGCCTCGTGGCAGGAGTCCAGCAGCCAGACCAAAGACACCGACGTAATAGACATCCTCAGGCCGTGGCAGGTCGATGTCGAGGAAGAACTCACCGTTGTAGGTGGACACGTCAGTGCGTATCTCGTAGTCGAGGATGGTTGGCATTTCATTTCGCTTTGCATACAAAGCTAACCCGGTGTTATAGGGGCGCTGAAGCTTGACCACAAACACGAGCCGCGACAAGATCATTCCGCCGACAGGAAAACGGAAGGTGGAAAAGGCCATTTCAGCCACCTGACTCCTAAACATCGAGCCCAGGGGCACAGTAGGCGGCGGGCGATCGAGGCGCGCAATAACATAGTAGGAAGTGAATGATTTAGAAAAGATTCCGACGTAGTAGGTTGCTGGCGATTTGTATCCACGTTCAAAATTTCGGATGGCGATCCGTTTGCCGCCACCTGCTACTGCTTCCGTCTTCCACCACCCGGGCTTGCTGGCATTGTAGTTGAACAACGTTGGCCAAGGATCGACGTTAGAGATGACGATGTCTGTCTCTCCGAACTGGTGAGTGACCTCTATGGCGACATCTCTCTCATCTTCCGGCAGGTAAATCTTGTAGTATCTATACTCAAGCGCCGGAACGGTATCCGCAGCTACGAAATAATTTCTCAGCACTGTGACGGTCGGAACTACTGTGACACCGGGATCTGTAGAGGCGATAATCACAAATCTAGCTTCCTTCATGTCCAGGACCGACGCATGTACGCCTATGTAATACAGCCCCCCAGTCACGGGACTGGGCGCACGAACAGTGTACTCGCCATGCTCATTTGGCATCTCAGCTTTGTCGATGTAGGTGAAAAGTGTGGGCTTGTATGAGCGGCGCACCACGAGCGAGAAAGACAGGCCCTTGGACAGTGCGCGAGCGGTCACCGTGAGCACCGAGGAAAATGAAGAAACATACACGCTGTAGTAAACCCATTGCTCGCCCAGAAAGGCAGCAGTCTGCGGTCGAGTCATCTCAATCATACGCACTTTGGAGGATGTAAAGGACGGGCGATCAAAATCCCAAGATGGCGGGCGAGGAAGTCTAAGATTTTCGTATCGCTGGTTTCTGGCAACCCGAAACGGCACTTCACGCCGCGTATCGCGCACTGCCTCGTAGCCTGGTTTATCATGGTCGTCAACTCGGACGTCAATAGTGTAGGTATGCGAAAACACTGGCCCGGTGTATCCTGTCTTGAAAAAGTGGACCATGAGGTAATACTCATCAATCTGCGGCATCAAGAGCTCATAGCGCATGTTGCCTTCTTCGTCCGGTGTATTGCTGTACCAAAGATGCCGTACATCTGACGGTTTCTGGCCCTGCATGAACAGAGCAGTCATGAACAAACCCGACGTTTCCTCGCGAAAAATGACCGTCAACCTGTCATATACCTTTTCAACTTTGAAGCGAAAGTACCTAACGGAGTATGTGGTGGCTTGTATACGGTACGCCTTGCTTAATTCCAACAGAAATGACGTGGATTCAGTGTATGCAGCGATTCCAAAGTCCGCATTGGATTGCGCAAAGAGACCTACGTAAAAAACCCCTGTTTTAAACCCGGGGTCGTAAGTGTGGATATTTACGGACATGCCTCCGTCAGCAGCGGCCATGCTGCTCCAGCCGACATTTTCCAGCTCGGTCCTTTTCGGATACTTGACAGTATTCGAGACGACAACATCGACGACACCAGCCGCTATCCTCACAACGATATGGAGGTCCTTGGAAACATCAGTGTGCGGGATCGAGTAGTAGGCGTACTCGCCCGCAGGCTTAAACGCAAAGAAGAAACGATAAGTACTAGCAAAGTTGCGATGCTCGGGCAGACCCAAGCCAGAGAGACGTGGGGCGGTGGATGCCGTGATCGTGAAATGATACAGCGGCTCACGCATTTTCGTATCCGCCGCCTGCATGTTTTGAAAGTCGTATGAAAAGCCATACACGCCAATGTAGAAGTCCTTGCCCTCATATGCTGGAGCCCTGTAAGAGTAGCCCTCCACGCCGTTTTCGAGCACCAGCCCCGTGGTAACATTCTGCGTGATGTGAGAGACTAGAGACGGAGGCACACCATTCTGTGCGTAGATGCGCAGCCCATTCGAAAACCGGCGCTCAAACACGCGCACGTCTAGCCAGCGCAGCGACCGCGTGATGCGCAAGCGGAAGAATGCGAACCGTCCTACCCGGACGCTGGCCTTGACACTCACTCCTTCCGTAATCTCTTGGGCATAGAACTCAGTTCTTGCTGTGGGCACCCCGCTCAAGCCCGGGCGGCCGTAGGGATCAGCTTCGAAGCCAGCAGCAAAGCTTCGTCCCGGAAAGAGCTCGTCACTTTCGATCATTGGCGAGACGGCAAACGTGAAGTTGAGAATCTCCAAACCTTCAATCGGTACCAGTCCTTGGACACCCACGAACCACGGCGCCCGGCTTGGAGATGAAATGGGCACTGTGAACTCGTAGTAGCCTTGACTGTCGCCAAACATCGTGTAGGCGGTGTCAGTGAGGTCGCTCGAAGGCGCGTCTCCCTGCCGCAAAGCGATGCGCAGCCCCACAAAAGCTGCAGGCGTCTGCCAAGCTCTGACTACCAGACCACGCCGCGTGGGTTCGGGCGAGTTGCCAATGTACAGTTTGAAGTAGGTCCACGCCCCAATTTCCACAACACGGCGATACAAGATGGAAAGCCGGATGACAGGAGATGTTTCCAACTTGATGTTGACCAGCACCGTCGTCGGCGTCGTGCCGACACCGAGAATCCCAACGACGATTGGAGTTGCAAAGGGGCACAGTGGGCATGTGGAGTTTCGAAAGTCAATAACCTGCATTCCCAAGTGCTCATCAGTATGTAGTGCGAGCAGGCGTTGGCCTCCCAAGCCTCCCTCGGCAGTCATCGAGGTTGCGCTCAGTGAGTGATTGTGCATGTTTGGTCGCCGTTGGCGCGCAGAGAAAAAGATGTCGACAGATCCAAAGAATTTCGTCACCGACACCATCACATCCGTACCAACCTCAGTCAGGTTGAGTGTGTAGTATTTATACTGCCCAGGGTGGACAGTCTCCAAAAAGGGGACGTTTGGCTGCACCACCCGAATGCGTTCCTGCACGCTAAAGTAATCCGACACATAGCTGTCGGTATAGCCTTGGCGCTGGCCTCTGACGTGAATCCAGTGCTTGCCGACCTCGGACACTTGAACGGGGCCACTATAACGAGTCCACGACTGAACCCCCGCAATCGTCAGGGCAAACGCATACCAGATCTCCGCCGCAGTATCGTCTATGCTCAACTGGATGGTGGCACTACCGGTAAAGGTCTTAGCGGCCAGTGGGGGGTTGCCTCCCTTGAGCACCATGGGTTCCACCTCACCATAGATGCTGGGCAACGCGGGTACCGGCAGCCGCTCCTTGACCGTGAAGGGCTTTGACACCGCCACCGCGCTCGGCGCCATCCCCGGCACCCAGGCTGTGGAAAGCCCCACAAGCCCACCTACTCTCCCATCTTCTGCCCACTCGCCGGGGTGCCAGACGCGAGCACGCAGCGTGGCATTGGAGACATTGCGCAGGAGGATGCTGCCGGCGTAGAGCGGCGAGGATAAGTCTGGCTCTCTGCCATCAAGAGTGTAGTGGATCACCGCTCGAGAATCCCCATCCTCATCAGTGGTGGGCAGAATACGCACTTCTTGGACGACCTCGTATTCCCCGCCGTCGGGCAGGATGACAGGGACGTCAGCCTGGAGTTGGAAGGCTGTAGAGGTCGCCAACAACGAGCGACGCAGGCCGGGCACGTACGCCACTGCCCGAATCGTAATTGAGCGCATCTTGAAGGGCACCGAGAACCGTTTTGTGGTTGCCTGCGGCAAGAGCCCCTGCGTCATAGTCGGCAGCACATCTGGCATGAGGCCATCCGTGGTGTAGAAGATCTGCGCTCCTGGTGTTGCGCAGGAGATGGAGACAGAGACAAATTTGCTCTGCTTGACCCTGGTGCTGTCTTGGCGCTTGCCAAGCATGTCCAGCTCAAATACCGGCGTCGCCACCCTGTCGATCTTGACGGGAGGGTAAATCCACGACTTTACGCGTCCAACTAGCTTCACGTCGCCAGACGCGCCGCGGAATCCCCCTACCGCTATGTAATATGTAACCCCGGCATTGGCCACAAAGTCGACCTCGCTCTGCAACCGCTCATTCCACCAAACGTCGTCGCCGCGCGCGATCTCTTTGACGCCAAACTGGTTCGAGGCCGTGACTCCGTCCCAGTGCACGCGCGTGTAAACGCCGAGCGCCGTGTCGAACGATGAGCCCTCGGTCGTCAGGCGCATGGTCGCATTGACTGGAGCCTTCCACTTCCACCACACTGACTTTTCAGTCTGCCGGTAAAAGTGCAGGTCGGTGAGCGCTGGACCCAGCTGGGAGTGCGGCGGGGGCGGAGGGAGCTGGTCGATGCCGCTGAAGTGGGTCCCGTGCGAGGGCTCGTCCAGCTCCATGGTGGCCTGCTCGTTCGTCCCGGCGGCCGAGAAATTCACGAAGTCGTACGGACGCTGCGGGCTGAGGTACGCGGTGGCTGCGTCGCCGCCGGGGTATGCTGCAGCGACCGCGGCCGTGGACGAGTTGCTGCGAAAGCGGATGAGGGTCCGCACCCATTGCGCCTGCGCAATGTCGTCGTTGGCGGGCGGGTCAGCGCGCGAGCAGGCCGCCAGGAGGAGGAAGACAGCGGCAGGCGCCGCTCGGCCGCGTGCGCACCCACGCTCTGCGCGCCTGCGCATGCCTCTGCGCCCGTCAGGCCGCCGCGGCCAGGCTGAGCCTCAGCCTCCTAGTCAGGCTATCCGCGGCCATCATGACGGTTGATTCGGATGAATCGTCCAAAATCTACGCCCCCCGGCCAGAACCGGTAGCTTGGGACGTTTCCCGCCGCTTTGCCCGTGATGCCGTGACGACGATCGCACCAGGCCGCGGCGGCTTGGCATCTCTTTGAATGCACGATGCAGAGACGGCGGGCCGCGTGCATTGGGACTTCAACGACGCGGGCGAGTGCGCAGGCATGGGCCTGTTTGCCGCGGTTCGCCTGCTCAAGGCGATCGAGGTGTCGTGCTCGGCGGCCCCCTGTGCTCGGCCGCACACTCGCGCGCGGCGGTGGGCGGATGGGATCTGCGGATGACGCGGTGTGCTCTTCCAGGTCGGGTACCGCGCGGCGACCTCATGCCGGGCGCCCTTTGCGGGGAGGCCAAGGTGCTCCACCCCCCGGCGTCGCTGCGCATGAGTTTGCGCTCCCCTGCTCGTCTAGGGTGACTGGTGGATTTGTGCACAGGGCCGTGGTCTGCATGGACTGCATCATTGTGCTCATGGCAGCCCTCTTTTCACTGGTATGTGTGTTTGAGTGCACAGCGAGTCGCGACCTGAGCTCGCTTCATGCTTTGGCGTTTTATGCACCCCCCCCGCGGAGCAGCAGTAACAATATAATACCCTGCTCCGCGCGCCTGCATGTTGCGGAGGCAGACGGGCGCAGGAGTGGCGTGCGCCGGAAGCCGCGTGTATGTGTGGTACCAAGATTCCCTCGGGCGCTGGTGTCCTTCTCCGCTGCCTGCTGCTCCCTGCTCTTCCTCCTATCCCTGCAAGGCCTGCCTATTCGTCCTCGTGCTGTGCCTTGCGCGCCCCCCGCACGCACCGGATGGTAGTGTCTGATAAGCGACCGTGCGCATTATACTCAGCAATTGGCAGGTCGTCCTTTGCATCTTCTGGACCACATTTCTTGAGGTATGATATGTGTGAGAGTGTATGTGTGTGTGCGCGCGCAGTTGTGCGTGTGCGTGCATGTGTGTGCGCGCACACATGACTGGACTGAATTGAACTGGACAAACTAAACAGGTGGTATTTGCCATTGGTGATCGTCTAGCCGTGACCTCCGGACGTGTGGCACAGGCACACATTCGCAACAGTCAGCTCTGGCGTTTACGGTTGGGTTTAGGCACGCCTGCACACATTCGTAAGAGGCAGCTTTGTGGTTGCGAGTAAGTGTCACACACACACTCACACACACACACACACACACACTCTCTCTCTCTCTCTCTCGCATTTTCTAGGGTGTGTGTGTGTGTGTGTGTGTGTGTGTGTGTGTGTGTGTGTGTGTGTGTGTGTGTGTGTGTGTGTGTGTGTGTGTGTGTGTACAGTGCTGTGTGCCAAAGAACTGCTCGCACGCCCGCAGGCACACGCGCACGCGTGCGCGTGCGCTCGCGCGCACGCACACACACATGCAAGCACGCACACGCGCACTCGCACATACACCAGTGGAACTCATTCAGAAGTTGGACGTTGTGCAAGAAGTGTGATCCGTGCGTTAGGCAGAAATTCACAAAAGTACTCTTTGTCGTGGCTTTGTAGATTAAATGTACTCGGATGCTGACTTTTCAGAATGTCTGCCCAGCTACTACTCTTGCCATCTCGCCTCTCTCAATTTCCTCCTAGGTAAGAGGCGCGCGCGCACACACACACACACAGCAACAGAGAGCGCGCGAGAGCGAGAGCGAGCGAGAGAGAGCGAGAGCGAGAGCGAGCGAGAGAGATATAGAGACAGAGACAGAGAGCGAGAGAGGGATATGGTGAACGGGCTGGTCTTGTTGGCTACACACACACACACACACACACACACACACACACACACACACACACACACAGATCTTGTGGCGGC
>Ga0209713_10003106_pt1 | contig 10469 bp, 1 predicted proteins | sample ArcOceMetagenome_3_FD_187444 | JGI IMG/M metagenome (GOLD analysis project Ga0209713, IMG submission 187444) | Marine eukaryotic phytoplankton communities from Arctic Ocean - Arctic Ocean- Svalbard ARC20M Metagenome (SPAdes) (version 2) | ecosystem: Environmental > Aquatic > Marine > Oceanic...
GTGTTTAGATGTCAGCATTGCCGATAGTTCTTCGCACTTGTGGAGGTATCGGTCCGCAATCGCGTCTTGCTGATTTCTATCAGCCTTCGCTCTGAACTTCAAGAGCGCTTGCCCCATGGCAATGATACCCGCAATTAAAGATCCTATGTCACGGACAAGATCTTTATCGTTGAGTACTTTCTCAGCGACCTGGACTAACCTCTGATTCTTATCAGAGTACGGCGTCATACTTACCATACTATGTCCCTTGGACACCACGTCGTATGGTCGACCAGGGGTATCTCCCCCAGCCCCCACTTGGCCCCCGTCATCAGCATCTGCTGCCGCCTTCGCTTCTTCCGCGCTCGCAACGCTTCCTTCGGCGCCCGACACAAGTTTCCTCCTAACTCCGTATCTTGTCCCGCTAGAGACTGGATCGTTCGTTACACCGCGCGATACGTCGCCTGGATCTCGGTGGCTGCTACTCTTATGCATCTCCTCCAAAAACTCCAAGTCGAGTGCGTCGACGGTCATTTCACCGAGTATCCCGCCCTGCTTGGTGCCGGCGTCTTCATCACCCGTGGCTTTCTTCCACTGGTCCGACTGGCTTAGTGAGTAGTGATTGTCGATCAACCAATTCTCGAACTTGGGTCCTCGTGCTTCTTTATCACCAACACGTTCCCTGTGTCTTTGGTAGCTTTCGAAGAACGCAGCAGCTTGTTCCGTCATCCGACGCTGATTACCTAAATCAGTGACTGAGGCTAGGAATCCGTTTTTTCCGCTGTCAGCCAAGTCGTCATGTCTCGGGATTCTGCACAAACCACCCTCTCCATGAAGGGTTTGTTCGTACGTCCCACGTAGTAGTGATCCCACGCTGGACATTCGTTCATCATTATCTTGTTTGCTCGGGGTCGTCCCCTTCTCTCTGCTCGATTCTAGTAGCTCGACTACCATTTCTCCAAACTCAGCGAATTGGGCCGTAATTTCGTTGCAGCCGACTCCGTTCCTCGAGTCACCACTCCTTATCGTGGCGAGTTTCTTCTCAACTTCACCGATGGTGATCTTCGTCATCGCTCGTTCAATACTTGTGAAGGCCTTTAGCTTCTCCATGCCGGATTCATGATAGCGTCCTCCGCTTTGTAGCATGTCTTTGAGACCTCCGTTGGTCATAAATCCAGATGCTTTCTGAATTGCATTGTCCATGGCCTCCATTTCACTTGGAGTTGCCAGGCAGGTAACTAGGGCAAGGCACACTTGGCCACTTCCTACCACCTCGTCGATGTCTTGTGGGAAATCCATCTTTTTCCTTCGACATTCGGTAGCCTTCGGGTGATTCCTTTCCACCCCACCGCCGAGTCCTAAGCTTGGAGCTGCGGCGCCTGCAATCATCTTGATCGCTTCTATCGTGGTTGCTTCCACCTTCCTGGTCGTAGCTCCTCCACTCGCGAACAACGCTTGGACGCCATTCAGGGCTCCGGTCGCTGTTCTCAATTCGTCGACGGTCAGGGTCCTCCCCACGCCGGTCCTCCGGTCACCCGTCTCTTCATCGTCCATATCTCCCCACTTGGACGTCATCTCTTCTTGCGCTTCTGCTTTGGGTATCCCGATCGTCACCGGGGTCACCAAGCTTCAGCTTCTTCTTTGTTTACTCAGTGATGGTACTCCCTATGAGCAGGGTAGGCCACCACTTGCGACTCTTGAGTCCGCTTCAGAACCTCTGCAGAGATCTTCGGCCTTGCGGTCGAATATCGACTATTCTAGAATGTCAAAGTGCTTACTGCGGTCAATCGTCGCAATGGATGGTAGAAGCACCACCCACTCAGGCACAAGGCCTGGGTTAAAGATTACCGCCACCAGTCCCTAAACACAGGAACACCGACTCTACTGCGGTATACCCATCCAAGGGTGGTGGACTCGTTTAATAGTATTCTTTATTAGTGACAATATTCTTTCCTCGAATATTTCAAGTCGATTCAGCACCGTTATCTCTCTCCGGTTTATCTACGATTGGCTATCTTTCCAAGACAGCTTTTCTCGTCCAGTCATATTCAGCCCAATTGCTTTTCAGCAATCAAGCTGAAATATTCGTAAACCAACTGCTAATATTTCCCGCTCAATGCGCAAATATTAGGTAAAACGGATCTACCATCCATTTTACCCAATAAGATAATTCTCCTATTTTTGCTCATATCTCGCGCATCTCATTCCTGGTGGAAACGGTTTGTTACTGTTTTCCACCAGTAGAATTCATCAGTAGAATTCTGTTCTTCACCTCGTAGGTTATTGGCTAGATCTTTGGTCTTTTCGTCACCGATAAGCCTCCGATCACATTCCATTTAATCCCTGGTAAGCTCTTATTCAGCGGCTCCCCAAAGGCGGCTCTCCTCCCATTGTTATCATGGATCCACGATAACAATATACTTCCCCGTTTCCACGGGACTCTATCTTGCTCCTCCCCGGAGTAATGACGTCCATTCGTCACCATCCCCGATGGATCCGTCTGCATTAATACCCGATGATAATCCTATCATCGAAATGCACACACACCCATTTAATCGGGAGATTATTCACACCCATCCTAATGCGTGTTCCTCATACATTGTCCGGATCTGCGGGGTCAAGGCCTCCATGGCTCCTGACACCCCCTGCCTGGAGGTCTTTAGCCATCCAGATCATCACCTTTCCCTTCCGGTGGGTCTTGGTTCATCATCGAGCACCGGTGTCCGGTAAACTCTCTCTCGGCAAGCGCTTTCGTCATCACGTCTGCAACTTGCTCCGCAGACTTAGTGAATATCATTTCCACAATTCCAGTCTGCATCACCTCTCTTAACCACATTATCCTTACAGCAATGTGTTTCCTTGCTTCATACTTCCCTCCATCTGGTACGGTCACTACGGCAATAACACTCTGGTTATCTTCGTGTACGGTCCACTTCGATTTTCCAACCACAGGATCAAGTACTTCGAGATCCCACTTTAACGCTATCACTTCGCACAATACGGCCCTTGCGGCCACAGCCTCGGCTTCAAGAGTAGACAGGGCTACGCTCGTCTGCTTCCTAGCGCTCCAACTTACGGCACCTCTCCCCATCATAACCACGAATCCTGTTATACTCCTTCTTGTATCGGGGCAATCAGCATAATCAGCATCAACCCACACGTGGATTGTCCGGTCCTCTACTGGTTCATACGTAATCCCCATATCAGCGGTAGCGAGTAAATATCTTCCCAATACTTTGGCAGCTTCAACGTGCTCTCGTCGGGGGTCGTTACAATGCGACGCAAGCTGAGTCACACTGAACCCAATATCTGGTCGAGTAAAACAGTATATGTGTAGCACCTGACCTACAAAGGCCCGGTAATCTAGCTGCTTCACAAATTCCTTATCTTCATCAGACATATCCTCTCTCTTTCCGACGGGTTTTGTCAGTGGGCTCTTCAATGCAAGCATCGGCACTGCCCCCCATCTTTTCGTTTGTTTCTCATGTATAACCCCTGCCGCTGTTGCAGCTTTCAGGCACTTGCTTGGTTGGGATATCTTGATTTTACCATCCTGGCTTCTCTCAATCCGGCAACCCAGGAAACTCTCTAGCTTCCCTTCATCCTTCATCCTGAAGGTTCTTTGTAACTCTTTGAACACTTCATCAATAGCTTTGTTGCTGCTAGATGCAATGCACAGGTCGTCTACGAACGTCGCAATAGCAACCCATCGTACGCCATCTACCTCCCCAGTTCCTTCACCGAGTTCACAGGCTCCCTTCCTGTATCCTAACGCCACGTCATAGTTCTTAATTATCTTCCCATCTGGTCCGATAGCGCGCGTCCATAGGCACGCATCACCTCTCGAGGGGGTAAATCCCAGTTTGCGGAAACATTGTATCAGCATCAACCAGAATCTCCTCGACGATTGTTTACACCCGTAAATAGCCTTTATCGCTTGCGCCGTCATCCCTTCCTCTTTAACCACCTTTGGGATGATTTCGCTCGCCTTCTCGTACATCTTGAATAGGACGAAATAGTCAATGTATGCACTTAGGAAAGCTAAACTAATATCGAATCCACGCAAGGCGAGGTTGTATTGGCACGCCAATGCTAACAACATCCGAAGTGTCTGTGGCCTCACCGTCGGACTCGTTGTCTCCGCATAGTGTGTCCCATGTCTCATTGAATAACCGGCCAAATATGCTCTTGCGCGTTTGGTCTTCTTCTTCCCCAATGGGCATCTCTTCTGTAGCATCCTCCACCCAGTTCTCAAGACCAGTTGTCCTCTTGGTATACTGCTCTTATCAACCACTACGAATGCACCCATCTCCACTTGTTGTTCCAATTCGTGGGCACACGCCGCCAGCCATTCTTTATGGTCTGGGTAAGACGGTAGCATCGCAAGTCTGAAGGGTGGTTGGTCTGGGTCGATGTACACAGCCTGCTTCGATCCCTTCAGTACGCACCTATACACGAACTCTCGTGCCATAGTCTCATCTTCTATGGACTCTGACTTTTCGGAATCATATGATCTACCGTGACTCATCGGTCCGGTCTTCACAGTCGCTTTATCAATCGCAACCTTGATCATTTCCAACTCTTCAACTTCATGTTTCATATCAGGCAGACCTCCGCATGTAGCGAAGTTGCCTAGGGATCCTATCTTGGGGTCTTCATAGTCATCCTGAGTTTCCGACCCGCCCTGGGCACATGCCATACTCCTTCGACACTTCCCAGTTACCCTCGTATCCCTCATGCTCCTCGCCATTTCTTCTGGGCAAGCTCTCGATGGGTCTATAAATCTAGACGTACCATCTTCCTCATAGCACCTCCAAGGCGCTCCTTCTTGGTCAGTCGTTTCTTCCAACATGTCGAAGAAGTTGCCAGGTAACTGCCCTGTAAGTTCATCGAAGTTTTCCCCTCGGTCTAATCTGTCCAAGATTTCATCCACTCCATGACCCATATCTTTCTGGTTCATCAGTCTCCGGATCCTATGCCCTCCAGGCAATAAAGATCCTACTCCCCCTACTTCAAGGTTATCCAGTTCCCCTTCGGTAGTACACTTGGCTTCTTCAGCCGCATCATCACGCGCTTGTAGCCGGTACGTTTCTATCATCGCAGCATAATATGCTCGCATAACCATACGGGCTTCCCTATCGGTGAGTCCTTCTCGGTCTTCATCGTCATATTCGATGTTCCAATGAATCCCACCATCCGCGTCTCTCCACTGAAGTTTTACGTATCCGTGGCACCACCCATGTACCTCGCCGAAGTACCTAGCCATCCTCATTCCTTCTGCGGGTTCTAGCCATGCTACATACATGGATCTATCTCTTTCATCGATATTGGGAGGTGCCCCCCCTTCTTCAGCATCATAAATCTCTAACACTGATCCTTCGCATCTTTTGTCTACTTCGTGATTCTCAGCCATACCGAAGTCGATAAGGTCCATAATTTCGATAGTACCCCAATTACCCCGTAGTCCGTCCATATCATCGTCGAGTTTCTTTCTCCTCTCATTAGTGAGTCCATCGATGACAGTCACATGAGTAGTTTCAACGAATTTCTTCTTCCCATCGCAATCTGGTACGAAGTATCTACCAACGTGAGGACTTATCTTCGATTGCCCCATGTAGTATCCAACTACCCCGCTCCGCTCGCCCTTATGCTTAGCCTTCCAGACGCCTGGTATTGAAGGGCCATGAACTGATACTTTTGCTCCGAACACCATTAGGCCCGCACCTTCTACCAGTCGGCCTTCTTCCGAGTCGTTAATCTTTTCTTGGGGAGATGGTCTGTCTTGTTTCATTCGTGTGATGTTAGTCACATGTGCTGCGTGGCTTATAGCTTCGCCCCATAAGCTTCCGAGTTTCTCGAAACCAGCGTGTGTAAGCATGCATCGCACGACCATCAATAATCGCCCCCATCCTCGTTCAGCCCTCCCGTTCTGGGATGGTTGGTAACGTGCACTAAATTCTTGGTTAATGCCATACTCTGTGGCTGCTTGTCTGAATTCAGCACCAATGAACTCCGTGCCTTGGTCACTCCGTATAGTCATAATCCTATGTCCTTTCGCCGATATATATCTCGCGGCTACTCTTAATGCGGAAGCTGCGGCTCCTGCAGACTTCGTCGGTGCTACATGAACCAGTATAAATCCAGTGTATTCATCCACGATGATCACGGCATATCGCTCGCCACGTGGACCTCTTTCGAATGGTCCGCACGTATCCATATGTACTCTCTCACCAGGCCTAGTGGCTTGGTTCAGTGAAGGTGCTTTGTTCTGTCGTTTGTGTTTCGACTTGCCTAACTTACAACTTTCACAGTCTGTCACCTCTCGATCATCACCCATTCGTTTCCTTACATGGATGTGCCGCAGTTTGGTGTACATAGCTGAGTCGCTGCTGCAGTGTCCCAACCGTAGGTGCATCTCATATGGGTCGACAGTCTTCGAACGCAACCTTTCCGTTCGGTCACTGACTCCTTCTTTGTCTTTAGTCTCCGCTTGGACTGTGTAACACGTTTCTTCTCGGCACCCCGTGTTTGGCGCCTGTACCGAAAATTCGATTTGCGTACTGCCTTAGCTATGTCTGATTGAGCGTTACGCCTTGCTTCATCCAATCGCCAATGTTGCCTAGTACAATACCGTTGGCATGCTATGGGGATTTCATTGCTTCCGCTATTGGTATCTATTCCCCGCATGCATCCTCTTAGTGCGCACATCTTTCTCGTTCCACCTTGTCGCTGTCCCACTCCCCCAAGGTAATGTTCCTTTGAGCAATGTGACATCAAGGTTCCCTTGATGACAACGCGGTTCTTCATGCACCCTCTCACAGGACACAGTAGCTTCTCATTGCGGACTTTATTAGCGACTTTGCTAATCGTCTTTTGGCGGACACTTTGTACTGATGCCATCTCAGAGTTGCCATTCGTGGTGTTGCATCGTTGATCGATTAAGTATTTGCTGTATACTTCGGGTACGTTCGTACGTAGCCACCCCAAACATCCGGGTCCCTCAGGACTGAGCGGTAGTCTTGCTTGTACGTGTTCTTCCTTGAGCATATCCGTTCGGCACTCCTTATGTTCGGGGTAGTTGAGGTTGTATGTTAAACCATCACTACTCCAACCCGATAATACCTTTAAGTCTGGTTTACTCAGTTCGTCTCCACTGTTCGTCAACGCTGTACGGCTTAATACTCGATTCCTCATAATATCTTGTTCGATCAGATCATTCTCTTGAGTCCCATAAGCATTGCTAGGGGCATAGCTCGATCCTCTATCCTTGAGGGCCGTCCGAACTGCTCGGTTTGTGAAGTTATTCTCATCATAGGAGTTAGCCGGGTCTTGTTCCATCGTCTCTGCTACTGCTTGCCAGTCGACTCCCCCATTATTGAATGTGTCCTTACATGTAGGGAGTGTATGCCAATCGTCGTCAAAATGAGACGGACTTGAAACTAGCCACGCTTCTTCATACCCTGGGTTTTGGGATCCAGGCCCCAGATTATTACGCAAAGTCTTTTCTTTCTTGGAGAAATCTTTCCAATCTTTGCTATCTCCAGGTACCCCGCCGTCAATCCCCAGTTGAATTACTGTGTTCTCTCGCATCCGGTGGTCCCAGAATGCAGATTTATTCTTCTCACCTATCTTATACATGTCGTATACCGCGGCCCCCTTCATGACCTGGTCAGTCGGGTTATCGTTGTGGTGTTTATCCCGGTTATTCACCCATTCCGATATAGATGCAGTACCGCTCATCATCGCTTGGTAGTCGATGTTCACCATAGCTTCGCGGAGGTCCCCTCGAGGAGTCCACGGCGCGTTCCTTGACTCGTGGCTCCTTGCTGCTAGTGGTTCTTCGTACTCGAGCAATGCTTCTACGCCGTAGATCCGACCGAAATATGAATTCTTTTCTACCATTGATGGGAAGAATCCTCTCCATCCATCTCTTGACATCGATATGCCTGAAATCGACGGGGCTCCAGTAGTCAATCCAAAGTCATCATTTCCCCCCTGCTTAACCCAACTTACTGCCAAAGCCGATGGACTTATGTATGGTTGTTCGATTTGCCCTTCTTTAAACACATATCCTTCAAGTTTGACAATCCAAGCGACTTGATTATCATCTATCATGATAGTTGATATGGTTCCTTCACAGAGTGGCTGCATGGTACTCCCGTCAGGATCCGCAGTCTTAAATTCCATAGTCGTTGCTCTGTATGAATCTTTGTCAAGTAACGTGTCAAAGCTTCTTTTAAACATGTTCTCAGGGAACATGTTTCCAGTACATCCTGAGTCTTGGATCGCCAGCTCCATCTTATGATAACCTTTCACACACTCATCAGTGGTGGCTCTTTTCCTTACGGCCCTTGCGTTGTGTTGGATATTCTCCTTCTGCCGGGTGTATAATTTAGCCACGGTGAATTCGCCATCCCCAGTTTCACGCCGATTAGCCTGACACAGGGTTAACATCCGTACGCGTTCTCCGTTGTTTGTCTTGACAACGGTTCGCTTCTTCTTTTCAGGTTCACCATTGTTACCGGCACCTCCTGGTGCCACGCATACTTGCGTGGTTAAGTTACTTGTATCCTCCGGTGGATCCAAGATACTTTCCCCGTCTTTGAATGCTACGGCATTCCTATATTCGATATTCTCAATATGCATTTCATCCGACTTGGCTTCATTCTCAACCTTGGTCGGTACTATTGGATTGGGTATTGGACATGGTGGTGATGCAGGCCTCGTGATCCCATTTCGGATATCCCGCATAATGCCGCGTGCCCTTGCGTTCCCGTTCTTAGCAAGTCGTCGTAAGTTACTCGTCTCAAGCTGTTTGTTCCAAAACGTACTCACTTCATTTCTTGCCCCCGTCGGATAGGTAACAGATACAGACCCATCACCGTCGCTCTGTAGGATATAATCAATCCCACACAATGGTGGCCCACCGTCCAACACCCAAGAGAGTGGCCAGTACATCCTCGCAAGTTGATGGGTGGCGGCCGCTGCTTCATAACTCAGTGGGCGTTTCGCACCACTATTCGTCTGGAATGGGGCGAAGTGTCTGTTAGTTTTGCAAGGGTATCCCTCCTTGCATCCCTTAGAACAATACTCACCGATAGTATTATCGTAAGTGGACGTGCATGGGCACCCTGGCCGAACACACGTCGGTGTCCCGCCTTCAGCAATTACTCTTGCTCTTGCATCTCTTCGTACTGATTCGATTTCGTAGTGGACATTCGTACGGCACGCCCTTCCTCGTCTGCAGGTAATACAACAATACTCACCTTCCTTCCCATTGTGAGATTGCGTGCATGGACATAATACCCTACAGCACGGGTGTGTGTAAGGCCCATTCCTAGCCCTCTCGTCGATCTCCTTGCTAACAATCAGGTCCCACGGTTTGTCCTCGACCCCTTCCCTAGCTATCGGGGTGAGTCCTTGGTCAAATCTTGAAACTTGGTTTAAGTCATCTCTATGCTCTCGATTCTCAGTAACGTTTCCACGATCCCTGTAATCAGCTATCCTTCTTAGTGTTTCCCTGAAGTCGATGAACTCGTCACAGTCAAATGAGCTTGGACCACCAATGTCATGTCTTCTTGCCCATTCTGACCAATGAGACCAGTCGGGGTTGAGCATCCTTTCAGTCTCATCACTCAGGGTTCTCAACATCGATCCGGTGTTCCATATGATCTTGATCAGTTCGACGTTTAATCCATCTGGTAGTAGTCCAGACGTCATAATAGCTTTCTCGACGGTCAGGAGTTTTGTGTCGGAACGAATCGATCTATTACTGTATGCCAAACCTCTAACTATCCCATCGTCATCCACGACCGCGGTGATGCAATGGCCTGATAGCATGATGTATCCAACTTCCGCATGTATCTTCCCCTTAGGGCTCCCCCTATCTTCCGGTGCCCGATTTTCGTTCACTGTCTTGATTAGCTCTCCAATCCTTTTAAGGTCGTCGTCTATTTCTTGGCTTGCCATGGGTTCATCCTTTGACCATAAGCTCTGTTGCTGGTTGCAATTGGATTGATACTCTGAAATACCCACCTCACCACAGGATGGTTGTGTACATATGTTCGTATGTGCGATTTGATCATCGCATATCCAGTCGAGGTCACTGACCAAGTGGTCTCTAGCTTCATCGATTTTTCCATCAACTTGAGTGTGATAACCATGTTTACAAGTCCAATAAATGAGGTTATGTGTTTCCCCAAAACCAGTCCATGGTGGATATTTCTTTGGTCCAATCTGCTTGGGTGGGCCATCCCCTATTGCGTCAGAAGAGAATCTCGATCCGACCAACGCACACCCAGGGCTTCCCCCAGTCGGATTTAGGGTCACCCCTTCCTCGTCTTTCGGGTGCTGATTTCGGACATCTTCCTCGATGGGAGCGCCATCCAAATGATGGATCCTTAGATGTTCGAAGAACCATTCTTGTTTTCCTCTGCAACACACTCGATCATTACATCGAAGTACTGGGGATCCATCGGTCATTACATATC
>Ga0209713_10003107_pt1 | contig 10468 bp, 7 predicted proteins | sample ArcOceMetagenome_3_FD_187444 | JGI IMG/M metagenome (GOLD analysis project Ga0209713, IMG submission 187444) | Marine eukaryotic phytoplankton communities from Arctic Ocean - Arctic Ocean- Svalbard ARC20M Metagenome (SPAdes) (version 2) | ecosystem: Environmental > Aquatic > Marine > Oceanic...
TTGGCCTCCTCAAGGTGGGCCAGGACGGTCAACATAAGAAGCCGCCGTCTTGGCGAGGCCGTAGCGGGCCTCCACGGGCTCATCGGACCGCATTTGAAGGCTTGGGGCTGCCCTCCGCGCTCGTGAGGAGAGGCCCAGCGTCTCAGATCCCACCGGGAGGCCGTGGCCTTCCAGCCAGAGGGCCGCCCAAGTCGACGATTTCGCCGCGTTTGTTGGACCATGCAGGTGGGCGGCCGCCTGGTCTACTCGACGTGCTCGATGAACCCGCTCGAGGACGAGGCGGTCGTCGCCCACGCCGCGCTGCGCACCCAGGCGACCCACCGGATCATGCCGTCGGCCGGCCTCGTGCCGCTGCTGAAGCGGCGCGAGGGGCTGCGCAGCTGGCGCGTGCAGCACGGCGGCGCCTGGTACGAGCGCTACGAGGAGGTGCCCGAGGAGGCGCGCGCGGCCAACCGCGTCCAGCGCACGATGTTCCCGCCGACGCCCGAGCAGATGGAGGCGGTGGGGATACGCCACGCGCTGCGCGTGCTGCCGCACATGCAGGACACCGGCGGCTTCTTCATCTGCGTCTTTGAGCGCGTGAGCGCCGAGGGCGACGAGGCGGCGGGCGCGGCCGCGGCCGTGGGCGCGGCGGCGGGCGCGGCGGCGGGCGAGGCCGCGGAGCAGGCGCAGCCGCGGAGCGTGGCGGCGGCGGGACCAACGGAGGCGGCGGCGGCGGCTGGCGAGGCGGCGGCGGCCGAGGCGTCGACCGATGCGGCGATGGCCGAGGCGACCCAGGGCGAGGCGGCGCCTGCGGAGCTGTCGTGGGGCGGCAACCGCCCCAAGGACGGCGTGGCGGCGTCGCACATCGCTGGGCCGCTGCACTGCGCGCCGCACAACCACGGCAAGTACGACGCCATCTTCCGCCTCACGCCCGAGATCGCAGCGCGGCTCTGCAGCTTCTACGGCCTCGGCTACGCCGCCTCCGCCTCCTCCTCCGCCTCCTCCGCCGCCACCTCCGCCTCCGCCTCCGGTTCTGCCGGTGAGGGCGACGGCGACGGCGACGGCGCCGGCTTCCCGCGCGAGCAGCTCGTGGCACGCTCGGCCACCGGCAAGGCGATCTTCTTCGTGGCGGCGCCGGTGCTGCGGCTGCTGCGTGCCGACGACAAGTGCCGCCTCAAGCTGATCAACACCGGCGCAAAGGTCTTCGAGCGCGTCGACTCGTATCGGCTCGTGCCCGAGGCGCCGCCGTTTCGGCTCGTCCCCGAGGGCCTCCACCTGCTCGTGCCGCACATGTCGCGCCAGCTCGTGTACGTGTCGACGGCCGACCTGCGCCTGCTGCTCGCGCGCCCCGGCGGCGTGTTCGCCTCGCAGCTGAGCCACCCCACCGCGCAGGCCGCCACCGAGGCGGCGCAGCCCGGCTCGGTCGCCGTCATCCACGACCCCCACGGCGTCGGCGCACTCACGCCGGGCGCGCCGCTGCCGCTGATGCTCACGGCGCTGCGCGCGGGCGGCGGCGGCGGCGCGGGCGGTGGCGCGGGCGGTGGCGGCGCGGCCGCCAAGCTCGAGCTGCAAGTCAAGCGCGCCGACATCGACGCGCTCAAGTATCGGCTCGACTACCTCGTGCAGGTGGCCGAGGAGGGCGGCGCGCCGAGTGGGGGCGCGGCGGCGGCCATGGAGACGACGGGCCCACAGCCGTGAGAAGAGACGAGAGGGAGAAGCGGTGTACGACACCGCCGGGCGTGAGTTTAGTTAGGGGGTGACTGGGAAATACCGACCCTCTGATAGGAGGCAGCAACGACACGTCGAGGGCACGCGCGTGTGGGCTGGTGCGTGCCCCGGTCTTGTCGCTAGAGGGCGGCGTCAGAGCTCTCTCAAAGAAGTCACGACTCATGATTTAAGTACCACGTGACCACGACCTTGCTTCCCACTCAAACAGCAACCCCCAAAAGCGTCCTCTGCGAGTTGTACAGTCTACAGAGTTCCCGCACGCTGCACTTGCACCCACAGCCGGCCATCCCCGTGTGGTCCGTCTCGGACCCCCCCCCCTCACCCCCTTCCCCTCACCGGCCACACCAAACCTCAACTGGGCGATCCCAAACCTACTCCGACCCAGCGCGTCGCTCAGCCGCGCGGCGCACAGCGCGTGGGGTTGCCTCGCCGGCGTCGATCACAGGTGCGGATTGGACACAGTACCGAACGGACGCAGTACCGAGGAGGCCTTGGCCTCCTTGGCCTTGGCCTCCTCGGACGCCTTGGCGTCGGCCGCTGGTGCACCGAACGGCGACGTCGCGGGCGCACCGAAGGTCCCCGGGGCCGCGCCAAAGGGAGAGGGCGCGGGCGTGGGCCATGTGGGCTCCTCGAACGCCTTGAAGTCGGCCGCTGGTGCACCGAACGGCGACGTCGCGGGCGCACCGAAGGTCCCCGGGGCCGCGCCAAAGGGAGAGGCCGCGGGCGCGGGCGCTCCCCCCAAAAGGCCCGCCGCTGGAGCTGCGCCGGCGACAACTTCAAACAGCGACCCAGGCATCGGCTGCATCGGCTGCACCGGCTGCACTGGCTGCACCGGCTGCACGTTGTTCGTCAGCGCCTCGGCGCCGTTGTCGTCGCAAGCCACGCCCATGGCGAGCAGATGTTCCCCTGCCGTCTTGCCACCGAACATGGAGCCTGCCACGAGTGACCGCACGCATCTCAGCAGAGGCAGGAGCACCAGGGAGTTAGCTCGTGTGCGGGGAGCTAGTCCGCCATGCGCAGATTGCCGCTGAGGCGTGTGCAGAGGGCACGGGCTGCTGCCGCGCGGGCCAATAGGCCGACAGCGAAGGACAGGCGTGTGTACGAAGGAGATCGAGACCGTGGACTTAATGAGTTTTGAACTTTGCGTTGACACAGAACAGTTAGGTTGGCGGTTAGTATGTTATGTTTAGGCAGAGGGTACTACTCTAGTTTATCTCTGGGGTCCGCGCGGTTGCGGTGTTTCCGAGGTGCGAGGAATTTACCATTACATAGTGACGGAGAGCCTAAAAGAGGTGCACCAGCAGTCGACCGACCGACGCGTCGAACCTCGCCGCGAGAACTGGCTTCGCACGGGCCGAGGCCGTGGTGGCCTGGGCCGCCGCCCTGCCGCCTCCACCGCCACAGCCTCCACCGTCACCACCGCCTCCACCGCCTCCACCGCCGCCGCCGCCGCCGCCGCCGCCGCGGCGCTCACCTCGCGGACCAACGTCGGGCTCGCCGCGGCAAAGCCCGAGGCGATGCCGCTCCAGCCTTCCTGCAGCACCGCGGGCGCGTGCTCGCCTGCAGCCGCACGTCGAGGCCGCGGAAGTGGCGGCGCGCCAGCGCCTCGGCGCCCGAGTGCGCGGACTATGATTCCTAGTACTAAGTTTCAAGCTTCAGCAGGAATGCTCCAACAAGGCCCACACTTTTAGACTCTAGTCAAGGTAGAAAACGCCCTCAGCGACTCATGGATCGCAAAGGTTTCGTGCTGCGCGCGCCTCTAAAGACTTGGGGCTCCGCCCCCCCGGATCAGGGGACCCCTTCTCGAACGCTCACCCCCGTCACTCTGGAGGGGCGTCGCCACACCGGTCCAGTGGCTCGGCCCAGCCGGCGTGCACGCCGCGCACCTCCGTGCTCAGCGCTTGCCAGTTCGGCCGCCTCCGCGGTTCCGGCCGCCGCCGCCGTCGCCGTCGCCACCGCCGCCGCCACCGCCGCCGCCGCCGCCGCCGCCGCCGCCGCCGCCGCCGCCGCCGCCGCCGCCGAAGCCATGGCCATTGCCACCGCCGAAGCCAGTGTAGCCAGAGCCGGGCGCGTTGGCGCCCTGCTGCGTCTGCGAGCGCCGAATGTGCGTCGTCATTCGCGCCTGTACTGGCAAACCCATGAGGCCGCCGCCCCCGCGGCCTCCCGCCGCGGCGTTGGCTGCCGGCTGCCCAAAGGCGGGCTGAGCCCGTTGCAGCGTCTGCTGCGTCTGCTGCCCAAACGCGGGAGGTGGCCCCTGGCCCTGCGGCGGCGGCTGCCCAAAGGCGGAGGAGGCGGGGGAGGCGGAGCCGGAGCCGGAGCCGGAGGCGGTCTGCTGGCGGCGAATATGCTGCGTCATCTTTGCGTGCACCGGCAGCCCACCGACCTGCGCCGCCGCCGGCTGCGGCTGCTGCAGCTGCGGCTGCGGCTGCTGCTGAGTGCCAAATGTGAGGAAGGCCGCAAACGGCGACGGTTGCGCAGCCATGTTGAGCTGCGGCGGCGGCGCCGCCGCCGCCGGCTGCATCGGCGGGGAGGCGGGGTAGCCGCTGGGAGGCGGTTGCGGCTGCAGCTCGGTCGAGGGCGCCGTCACGCCACCACCAGCAGCTCCACCAGCGGACTGCACCTGGCGCAGTTGTGCTATGACCTCGGCCCGCACGATGCGATTCACCTCGTCGTAGAACTGGCTGAGGCACTCCTTCACCTGGCGGCGGCGACGGAGGTGGAGGTGGACGGGGGGCGGAGGTGAACAGTGGCGGAAGATGCGACGGTGGTGGTGGTGGTGTGGTGGTTGGGGGTGTAGGGGTGTGAGGGGGGGTGGGAATGCCGGGTGGACGCGGCGCACCAGCACGTTGGCGCGTCCCTCGAGCTTCTCAAACCACGCGTACAGCTCCGGAGTCTGGAGCGAGATTTGTCCCCCGGGCGGCGGCAGCGCCTCCATCCTGCTCAGCGCGAGGCGCTTGATGCCCTGGATAAACTCCTGCGGGCTGACTTCGCCGTCGCGCTGCCCGTCGTGCTGCCCATCGAGTTTGTCGAGGATGAGCTCATCGAAGACGCGGTGCACCAGCCGCTGCTCCGGCAGCCCGTTCTGCTCCGAGAGCCGCCGCATGTCCTTCGCCGTGAGCGTGCCGTCACCGTCGACGTCCAGCACGCGGAAGAGGTCGTTCATCTCCCTGCGGCGCGTGGACAAGTTTGTGCGCATCGCGACAGACGCACGCGACGCACGCGTGCGGGATGCGGGCGTCGGGACCAGTCGGGGTGGGGGCGGGGGCGGCGGGGGCGGCGGGGGGCGGACCTGCACGACTCGCCGTCGAGTCGCAGTGCCGCCGTGACCCCTTCGCCTGCCGGCATCGGAATGCTGTGCACATTGCCGCCGTGCAGCGCTCCGACGACATGGGGGAGCTGCGACTTGACGGTCCGGAGCACGACGAGGTGGCCACCCGGGCGCACAAGCTGCGAGAATGTTACGAGGCGACGGGGCACGAGCTGCGCGTCTGACGGGCAGAGCACGACGAGGTGCGCGTTCTCCAGAGGTACGAGGTGCTGTGCCGCCGGCTGCGGGTAATTCCACAGCACGTCGTACCTCTGGAGATCAGATTGGTGGGTGGGGAGCGGCGTGGTCTCCTTCTGCAGGTGCCGTCGCTCCTTCTCCAGGAGCGCCTGGTCACTGTCTGCGCCGGTGCCGGGCTGCGCCAACGGGTGCTGAGCACCAAACGTGAGGGCGTAGTCTCGACGGCGTTCATGCAGCTCCCGCTGATAGCGCTGCAGCTCCAGTTCGATGAACTCTGCGCGGCTCACGACGCCGGTAGTCGCCGTCGCCGCCGCCGCCGCCGCCGCTGCCGATCGACCCGGCGCGGCGGGCGCGGGTGCGGGCGCCGGCGCCGGCGCCGGCGCAGGCATGGGTGCGAACATCGTAGCGCCGAAACCACCGGGTGCCGGCGCGGCGAAACATTCGTGAAGTACTGCCGGTCGCGAGACTTACCTTTTTTGCTCAAGTATCGGCTCGACTACAGACAGACAGACAGACAGAATTTTGGACACACCAACCGTGGGTGCACCGACGGCGCTACCGTCTATGGGTCACGAGGACCAGCTCTGTCTCCCCGCCCGCCCAACCCAACCCACACCCGCACACCCCGCACCTCCTGACGCACCTCCCTACCACCCCTACACCGCAACGCTGCGCGGCGACGTGCGACCATATACCTCGTGCAGGTGGCCGAGGAGGGCGGCGCGCCGAGTGGGGGCGCGGCGGCGGCCATGGAGACGACGGGGCCACATCCGTGAGAAGAGACGAGAGATCCGAGAGGGAGAAGCGGTGTACGACGCACCGGCTGAGTGCGAGTTAGTGTTCTAGGCATGTGAGAGTGATACACAAGTCCTCAAAGCCCAACGTGGGTGCGCTCCCGCACGCGATCGGCCACCACCCTGGCAGTCTGGATCGCCACGAGCGCGTACGAAAACACCCGGCTCCCAGCTGCGCGCAACGCCGCATTGGGGCCAAGCGCGCCCGTGGCGGCCGCGACGGAGAGCACTGCGGTGGTCGCGCCGATGAGGACGGCGAGTGGTGGCGACAGTGGCGCTGCGTTGGCCCGCCGGTCGAGCCGGGCACTTGCAGCGCCGGCCGCCCAGTAGGCGGCATGAGCGGCGAGGAGCGCCGCAGCGCCGAGGCACGAGCGGCCTCGCATCATGAGCAGCACCCCCGCCGCGTCGGCGAGTATGCGAGCCCTCACCAGAAACGCCCAGTCGTTGGCCGCGGTGAGCCGGGCCGTCATCGCAGCCTTGCGCGCCTTGTCGTCGTCGTTCTCAGCTCCTAAGTTCTGGACGAAGTTGTCGACGAGAACCATCGGCCCCGACGCCTCGATGAGCTCCTCCGCAGCTAGTCTGCTGGCCTCATTCGATGTGGACAGGTCACGAGCTGCGGAAGGACCAAAGTCGAGCAGCAGCGCCAGCGCAGTCGAGCCCAGCACCGCAGCCTCCGCGGGAGCCAAGCCGGCCGCGGCCATCACGGCGGTCGTGCCGGCAAAGGGCGCAGCGCCCAGGACGGCACGGGTCGCGAGCGAACCGGCGGCGGCGTTGTAGAGCGCCGACGGCATCATGGGCATGGCAAGCGGCCGTGCCGATAGGCCGTGCGGGAGGAGGACGACGAGCGTAAGCATGTATGTCTGGAAGGCGTCGATGGGTGGTGGGCGCACAGCGGCCTATACTCCTAAGCATACTGTACTTTTGCATGCAACGCGCGTTAAACCGTTAAAAACAGCGTAAACACCGCCAGTAACTGCGTCCTGGGGTTAATAGCTGGCAAACGCGTCGCCTCAATAGCCTCAATATCCCCCACCTACGCACCCATCGCGTCCTTCAGGCAGCCTTGTTGGCCGCGGTCAGCCACAGGAGCAGCTGCTTGTTCATCCTTATGTTGAACTTCTCGTAGGTCACGCTGCTCTTGTCCTTCTCCATCATGCTCATGAACACGGTGTGCACAGAGTCGTCCGAGTCCTTCAGGTCCACGGGGCCCATGTAGGCGAGCCTCTTGAAGCGGTCCATCAGCGCCCTCTTGCTGAGGCCCTTGTTGTCGGCGTTGCTCCCGCCGAGATTCTCGGTGCGCTGCTTCTTGCGCGCCTGCGTCGACATGCGCTCGGTGAAGCGGTCAAAGTGGTTCCAGAACTGTGTCCAGAACTCGTCTTTTGGCAGCGCCGCGACACGGTCGCCGTTGGCTTGGCCGGCGCGCTTGCACAGACGCGCCCACAGCTCGTCGAATTCCTTGTTGCAGCCGTCGTTGGGGACGGTGGCGACGCACAGCACGCGCATGAGCAGGTACTCGATGTGGTAGTTGGCCGCCTCCTCGAGGCACTGCAGCCACCGCGCGATCGTCGACTCGCCCTCGTCGGGCCGCCCCGCCAGCTCGGGCGAGAAGGTCATCCTGCTCGTCGCCATCTTGACGATGCCGGTGATGAACTGCTCGGACGTGATGCTCTCCGCCGGCTTGCCGCCGACGGCAAACTGGTTCGAAAGGTCGCGCCAGACGCGGTCGGCTTCCTTGAAGGTGTCCTCCCCCACGCCGACCGGCGCCAGGTTGCCCTGGAAGTCATCCTTGCCGAGCGCGCCGTTTTTGTTACGGTCGAGCAGGCAGAAGGCCGCCTCGACCATCAGCTTGGTCTTCGTCGTGAGCTGGAGCGGCGGGCCCAAGCTCTGGCGAAGAGCTCTGGAGAAGAAGTCGTCGACCTGCATGCCGAGAGCGCGGATGGCTATTCCAGCCTGGTCTCGCGACTTCGTTACGCATGGCTCCCTGCCTGCTTTGGTCTCGCGCCTCCTTTGCTACATGGCCTTATTACGCATGCTGCTCCTCGTGCGGTGCTGTGTCTCGCGGGAGACCGAAAGTCAAGGGAAATGTAACGAAGGGACGTGGCGGCGCCTAAGGACTGCACGTGTGTGTTTGCCTTGGGATAAGAGCCTAGGCCTAAGGACTGCAGAGCCAAAGTTGTGCCGCGTGGCCGAAACACACTCCGCCAGTGCGGCGGCGGTGGCCGCGGCGTAGCTGGCATGGAGGATGACGACCCGTGCCGCGGCTGCACCGCGCCCACCGGCGACTTCGACGCCGACGGCTTCGTGCGCGTCGCTCAGCTCGTGCCGGCCGAGTTTGCCACGAGGCTCAACGCGCGGCTCGAGCGGCTGCTGCGCGGCGAGTACGACACGGGCACGCCGCCAGACAAGCGGCCCAAGGCACCCAAGGGCGCCGGCACGCTCGGCTTCTCGGGCGAGCGTCGCGGGCAGCGCACGCTGCAGCTGATCAACGTTTGGAAGAGCGACAAGGCCTTCGCCGCGCTCGCCCGCAGCCCGACGCTCGGCCGCGTCGTCGCTGAGCTGGCCGGCTGGCCGTCGGGCGCTCGGCTGGCACAGGACCAGGTGTGGGCCAAGCCACCCGGCGCGCCGCCGCTCGTCTTCCACCGCGACTCGCCCTACTTTGACTTTGCGCCGGCCGACGTCCTGACCGTCTGGGTGGCGCTCGACGAGATGCTCCCGGAGCTGGGACCGCTGGAGTACGTGCGCGGGAGCCACCGCTGGGGCGAGGGCCGGTCGGGCTCGGCGGCGCAGTTCTTCGACAGCGACCGACTCGCGCTCGTGCGCTCCGCCGCGCAGCGCGAGGGCATCGAGCCGGAGGAGATACCGGCGCTGGTCGTGTCGATGGCCCACATGGCGGCGGGCGGCGCGAGCATCCACGACGGACGGACCTGGCACGGCAGCGGACCCAACGACTCGCGCAACGCGCCGCGCCGCGGCCTCGGCCTGCACTTTGTGCCCGCGTGCGCGACCTTCGCGCCGGGCGTCGAGCTGGGCAAGTTGTGGGCGCCGCTCAAGCGACCCGACAGCGACGCGCTGCCCGACGAGCTGCTGCCGGTGACTTGGACGCCGACGGGTGGCGCGGTTGGCGGAGGCGAGGGCGGCGGCGAGGTTGGCGGTGAGGGCGGAGGCGAGTCAGGCGGCGAGGGCGGCGGCGAGGTGGGCGGCGAGGGTGGAGGCGACGTAGGAGGCACGGGCGAGGGTGGCGAGTCCGGCGGTGAGGAGCGTCGGGCCGAGCCGTCGCGCGCAGCGGCGGCGCCGCTGGGCATGCCGCTGGGCGACCACGTGCCGCTCGAGGAGGCGGGCGTGCTGCAGTTCGTGATGCACGCCGAGGCGCAGCGCCTGGTGTGCGTCCTGCAGGCCGAGCTGCTCGAGGCGCCGTACCGCGCCTTCGGCCGCGTCGGCGCCGGCGTCGACGGCGACACGGGCGCGGAGCGCTTCAACCTGGTGTACCCTTCGACGTTTGGGAGCGAGCGGCGCAAGCCGGTCACGCCGCGCTTCCAGCAGTGGAGCGAGGCGGCGCACTGGCCGCTGCTGTCGGCGCTCCTCTTTGGCGCCGGGCCGCGCGGGTGGGAGGGCGTGGCGCCGCACCTGACGTCGCTCAAGGTGAACACGCTGCGCATCTCGGAGGACGAGTTCTACTACGGCAAGCCGATCTACCACTTCCACCTCGACCACAAGATCGGCGCGCCCGCGCCCAACGACGCCAACCAGCGCACGACGATGCGCCTCATCTTCTCGGTCGTGCCCGCCGCGCTCGCGACGCTGCCGGCCGCGCGCGGTTGCGGCGGCGGCGGCGGCGGCGGCGGCGTCGTCGCGACCAACGCGCCGTCGCACGACTCGACCGTCTACCTGAAACTGCAGCCGCCGCGCGGCTTCGACCGGCAGGAGCACCTCCATGAGTACCTGCGCCGCCGCTACCCGGAGCGCGGGCTGAGCGCGGGGCGCGAGCGGCCGCTCTACGAGGTGGGTGACGACGAGCTCTACCGCGCCAAGCCGGGCGAGGTCTGCGTGCACCGCTCGCACCCCGGCCGCCCCGTGCACGCCGAGACCAACCCGTGCCCCGACGGGCGCGGCCTGTACGTTCTCGACTGGACGGACCTGCGCAACCTCGCGCCCGACGGCAAGCTGCGGCCGCCGACGCGCATGCCCATCGAGAGCATCCTGCGGCTGATGCGCGTGCTCGAGCGCGCCGACGACGCCGATGGCTCGGCCGCCGCCTTCTGCGCTCGCCTCGACGAGGTCGTCGACACTGCGCGACGGCTGCTGGCGAGCGGCGAGGGCGGGGTGGACTCGTCGGCACCCGAGCCGCACCTCCCAGAGGGCTGTCGCGGCCACCTCGAGGCGGTGCTGCGCGCCGTCGAGGCATGCCGCGCGCGGCTCTCTCAACGTTCAACTGCGTAGCGTAGTATTTATATTAAAGTAA
>Ga0209713_10003110_pt1 | contig 10465 bp, 7 predicted proteins | sample ArcOceMetagenome_3_FD_187444 | JGI IMG/M metagenome (GOLD analysis project Ga0209713, IMG submission 187444) | Marine eukaryotic phytoplankton communities from Arctic Ocean - Arctic Ocean- Svalbard ARC20M Metagenome (SPAdes) (version 2) | ecosystem: Environmental > Aquatic > Marine > Oceanic...
CCGCCGCCGCCGCTGGATGGCTATACCCCATACCCCGGGAGGGGCCCGGGGGAGCGCACCCCGCTCTACCCCATACCCCAATACCCCTTGCACGGGGTGCAGCACATGACCGTCCCAGCCGGTCGTTGGGGAAGCTAGCACTGGGGCATAAGACGTGATCACCCGCGCCAAAGTCCAGACTACCTACCGTCTATTGAGGCTATTATTGAGGCTGTGTATTCTACGCTGTTGAAAACTGTGCATAGCATGCATGCACAAGTGTTGCTTGCCAAACACGGCGACATGGAGGCCCAGCTCTCGCCGTTGAGCGAGATTGTCTCGCCGGATGTGACTGCATCAATTGGCATGCCGCGCGCCGCACCTGCACGGTAAATGTCACTGTAAAAAGACTTGTACGAGCGTCACGATGGCCTCATGTCATGAGCTGAGACGCGTTGGCCTCGCGCTGCGAGGCGTTCAACCTCTCTAGTGAGAATCATCCTCCAACGAACGCGTAGTGAAGAGCTACACCTCGATAAGCGCGTGAATTGGCGCCGCCACGCACCATGCGGGGTGCACGGTACATTTCACTGTAAAAAGACTTGTACGAGCGTCACGACGGCCTCATGTCATGAGCTGAGACGCGTTGGCATCGCGCTGCGAGGCTTTCAACCTCTCTAGTGAGAATCATCCTCCAACGAACGCGTAGTGAAGAGCTACACCTCGATAAGCGCGTGAATTGGCGCCGCCACGCACCATGCGGCACGCGCCATCAACGTTTGGGCGGGAGTTCCGCTGAAGCTCCTCATGACGGCCTGTAGAGTTCCCGTTTGCACCTGATCCGAGCTGTACGGCTCAGCCACGAGCGCGTGGGTCAAAGTATTACCTTGATCCGAGCTCATGGGCCCGAGCAGTGCCGGTGTTGCGCTTGCGCCTTGCATCTACTGAGGTCTACCAGGAGACGCCGCCCGGGTTGCAATCGACGTGCTCATACCCTTCCACTCCATGCCCACGACTGATTAGGCCGAGAGCATCAGCGAGGGACTTGCAAAGAGCCCCAGCGAGGTGCTGAACCCGCCCAGTTCATCGCCCAAAGCTGCAGGTTGCGTAGCCACGTGTAGTCGTGCCGATGCGTCTCACGGCCTCTTCCTACGTACGCCGCGTGCCGCGTGGCAAGACGCCAGAGAACACACAACGCGGTTTCCGGAGTATAAGACGGCCTGTAGAGTTCCCGTTTGCACCTGTACCGAGCTGTACGGCTCAGCCACGAGCTCGTGGGTCAAAGTATTACCTTGATCCGAGTTCATGGGCCCGAGCAGTGCCGGTTTTGCGCCTTGTAAATTGCTGAAGAGAGTGAGCTCCCGCATGGTGCGTGGCGGTGCCAATTCACGCGCTTATCGAGGTGTAGCTCTTCACTACGCGTTCGTTGGAGGATGATTCTCACTAGAGAGGTTGAAAGCCTCGCAGCGCGATGCCAACGCGTCTCAGCTCATGACATGAGGCCGTCGTGACGCTCGTACAAGTCTTTTTACAGTGAAATGTACCGTGCACCGTCAGCACCGTCCTCGTCGTCATCGAGCTCATCTCCCGATGCGTCAAACACACGTTTCGCTGGCTGCGGCAGCGCGAGCTTCGTCGTCGCCAGCGCGAGTAGATCGGCCATGGTCGCGCCAATAGGCAAGGAAGCTTTCTTGCCGTTGGCAGCGCCCGTGACGCGGAGAGTGATCCGCGTCGGCATGCCGACGACCACAGCCGAGCTAAGGGAACTCGTTCGATTTGGCAAGTTGGCAACCTTGCGCTGATTTCGTTTCGCGCGCTCCGCGCGCGGGCGCCAGTCGATCGGTCGCTCGTCGATTCCCAGTCGTCACCTGCTCCGGTTCGTCGATCGCTGCCAAAACACCGCACTGTGCGGGACTAACTAGGGTGGACTCGGTAAGATTTAGTATGGTACCCCGTTGCTGAGTTTCAGCTCATGCACACGCTCGTCTCCGCGGCGAGCTGCTCCTTCCAGGGCGAGACGACGACGCTCGTCGAGCACCCGCCGCGCTACCGTCCGGTCGTGCTGATGCACGGCCTCAACCAGGACCACGGCTCGCTGCGGCAGCTGGTGCGCTGGCTCGGCGACGCGATGCCCGGTGTGCACGTGCGCAACCTCGAGGTGGGCGAGGGCCGGCTCGACTCGTACTTTGGCGACCTGAACGCGCAGACGCGCGCAATCTGCTCCGCACTTGCTACGGCGCCCGCGCTCGCCGGCGGCTTCAACGCGATCGGCGTCAACCAGGGTGCGTTGCTGCTGCGCGCCTACGTGCAGCGGTGCAACTCACCGCCGGTGCACACGTACGTATCACTCGGCGGCCCGCAGTGCGGCGTGACGAGCGTGCCATCGCTCCACGACCCGCTCGCCGACGCCGTCATGCGCAACGGCGCCTTCTTCAACTCGCCCGACAAGGGCGCGTCGACGTCGATCCACGTGCAGCAGCGGCTGACCGTCTCGCAATACTGGCGCGACCCGCACCAGCTCGACGGGTACCTGAACGAGTCGTCGTTCCTCGCCGACCTCAACAACGAGCGCCCGCTCAAGAACGACTCGTACCGCCACGCGCTCCTCTCGCTGAACGCGATGGTGCTGCTGCGATTCGAAGACGACGACATCATCGCGCCGCGCGACTCGTGCTGGTTCAGCTGCCTCGCGCCGCGCAGCCGGCGGCGGATGGTGCCGCTCGAGGAGAGCGAGCTCTACGAGCAGGACTGGATCGGCCTGCGCGGCCTGCGCGAGGCGGGGCGGCTGCACCTGCTGAGCAAGCCGGGCCGCCACCTCAGCTTCAACCGCTCGTACTTCACGCGCTCCATCGTCGAGCCGTACCTGAACGCGCCAGTCTTGGATGGGTGACGTGTGTCTCGTGTCTGTGAATCCCTATGCCTATTATCCGCGAACACACCGACAGCCTCTCAAGTGAAACTACCTACTGTCCTCCACCTCAGGCATTAGCGTCTTCGCCGCCAGACCCAGATCCTGATCTCATTCATGAAGTGCGCAACATGTACATGTAGGCCTGTGCATTGTCGCCGATTCTGGAGCGGGATGGAGTCCTCCTTTCCTTCCTCACTCGCGTTGATCTGCGGAATTTCCCAGCCGTCGTCGACAGCCAGGAAGGGCGTCTCGCGTACCTTCCATCGCAGGCTGCGCACGCAGCGAGCATAATGGCTGGTTCGACGCTGTCTGTGTTGCTGCGCAGATATGGTTGAATGCTGTTGAGGCTATTGAGGCTATTCAGGCGAGTTTACGCTGAGGCTGTTTAGGCTGTTTAGGCGATGCTTTTGCCGGCTACTATCCCAGGGCTCAAGTAAGTAAGTAAGTAAGATTAGGGTATCACGCATACAGGCCTACACTATTACGCTACACAGTATTGCAGCAGCACCCACCCACCTGGGGCTACAGGAGGAACCTCGCCCCCTCTGGCTGAGGGAACTCGACGCGACCGACCCGCACAGTACAGCGAAGCGGGGCCTGTCGGCGCGCCTTGGCCAGGGCACATCGTGCCGGGCCCCCAACGCCAGGAGTTACTTACTTACTTACTTACCAGGGCTCAGTAGAGTTCTATAATTATGCAAGAGTTTCCGCGAATGTATTGTAAACACTCTACTAAACCAAGCGCGATGCAGCTGCCCACCAATTGCACGGCACTGACCGCGACCGCCACTGATCCGGCGATGAAGTGGTTTTGCCAGGGGGCCGGCGTCAGAGCATGCACCAATGCGCACATCGCATGCACACCGCCTGCGCCGTCCTCCTCAAAGGGCCTGGTCGTCTTCCTGCCAGGCACCTATCTGCAGCCAGTCGACTACTCACAGATCATCTCCGAGTTCGCTTATCACGGCTATCACTCCTTGGGGCTCTTCTATCCGTCGGCCGAGGGTCAGAACGGGTGCGGCGCCTCACGGGTGCCCAGCCCGACCGACCTCAACTGCACCGCCACAGAGCGGTTCAAGGTACTCACTGGGGCGACCAACGGCGGACGCACGAATGTGACGTGGCCAGACTCGATCATCAACCGCGTCGCAAAGGCATTAGTGCACCTCGGCGAGCCCTGGAGCAGCCATGTGCACGCGGCCACCGGCGAAGTGCAGTGGTCTGGCGTGATCATCGCCGGACACTCGAATGGCGCGGACCACGCGGGCTTCCTCTCCAAGAACTTCAACGTTTCGCGCGCGATGCTCTTCGCGGGACCGAACGACAACATCGGGCCGCGCGGGACAGACCACTACTACGAACCGGCGCCATGGCTTTTCCGCAATTGGACGAGCAGCGTGCCTGGTCAGCGTGCCACTCCGCCCGAGCGGCTGTTCGGCTTTGGCGTGTGCGGTTCGGCGCAACACCCGGCTGATGATGAGTGCTGGCACTGGCACCCTGGATGGGCAGCCATGGGTATGACATCGCCTTGGCATCGTGCGGATTCGCTTGCTGCGCTCTCGGACGCGCGCTCCTTTGCCGGTCTGCACCGGCTCTGCAGCAGCGCTCCCCTGCCTCACGGCAGCTCGCCCGACGGCTACAATCACATGGCATCCGCTGCCGACTGCTGCATGCCGCACTTCCCAGCCAACTCGACGGGCGGGCTGGCAGGGCGAACGCTCTGGACCAACGTCGTCCTGCACATGCTCGACGACCCAGTCAACGCGCCGCCGAACGCAAACGCGACAAATTCCTGCGCCTGCGTACTTTAGGCTGTCGCGACGTGCATGTGTTCACGCTGTACCGCTGTAGCTGGTGCGTCTACCGTGAACGTCGTAGCCGTAATGTAAGGGTTAGGGCCAGAGGGGAGGTGTACCGTGATGTATGGCTGTATAGGATGTATCGCCTTATCAGGCGTGCGTGGCGATGTGAGAAGGATGTACTAAACTTTAAAGTATATCGCTGTATCAGGGCGGCACGTAGCCAATCCAACTTCGCAAATCTCGGCACAGGAGGCGACAGACGAGGTCTACCTACGCTGTTATGGTGTCAGAGTGTACATCCAATGCGTGCTTGATGCTCTCATGCGCAGCATGAAGCGCTGGGCTCGATTTCCACCTAGTTGGACTGGCTACGCGCCGCCCTGATACAGCGATACATCCTTCTCGCATCGTCACGCACGCCTGATAAATAGCGGCTCGAGTACTAGCCTAGCCTAGTCTCCGTTGAGCTTCTCAGTAAACTCACCTAAGTTAAATAAGGCGATCCTCTACCTGGTACCTAGTACAGATAGATAGAATCTATCTATCTATCTACCTAGTACAGACCATAAATAAATAAATCACGGTACACCATACAGCGATACATTCATATACACCATACATCGCGGTACACCTAAGATCGCGGCGACGGGAGCCCGGCAGCACCATCCTTCCGCGATAGCCACCGGAGGGCATTTACCAGTCTACCAGTTTACCAGTCGGTACTACCCTCCGGTTAGGGCATCAACTCGCCTAATTCGGCCATTGACTCTCCCGAGCGCAGCGCGGCCTCTCGCTGTCCTTTTGCAGCAGGCAAAATGGCAGCCGTGCTCGGCGCATCCTGCGTCACAGCCGCCCAGCCACAGCAGCAGTGCGAAGGTCATCTGGTGTGGAGCGACGCAGCGGGAGCCTGCGCTCCGTGCGAACGTGGATACTACTGGCTGGCCGGCATCTGTGCGCCTTGCCAAGGATGGAGCTCCTACTCAGACACTGAGGGCGCACTGGAGTGCAAGACTTGCGCTGGTGGCTTTGCAGCAGTGCAGGAGGACGGCAAGCACGACAACTCGTATCCACATACCTGGTGCCTGCAGTGCGCAGGCGCGCAGGTGTGGAGGCTGCACTTGAGCGAGCTGACGAGCGACGTGTGGCGGGAGCGCGTGCGGAGCCGCGGCATCCCACCCAAGGGCGCAGTTCCGACGGCGCTACGGCCAAATGAGGCGCGCTCGACGCTTCCCAGCGCGTGGATGGCTTGCGAGCCTGGCAGCAGTGGCCAATGCGGCGCGGGGTATGCTTGGAGGAAGCACGTCTCGCCTGCAGTCTCGGAGGGCTGCGTTCCATGCAATGGCACGGCGGCCTACTCGGACGTCGCGGATGCGACGGAGTGCAAACGCTGCCCCGATGGCATGCTCGCCGCGAGTGCGGAGGGCGTCGCCGACAACGTCTCGCCCCACACGCACTGTATGTCCTGCGAGCTCGGCTTTGCCACCGTGGAGGAGTTACCCTGGGGCAGGCCCAGCAGGCGGTGCCTCGCGTGCGACGGCTGGTCGAGCTACGCAGACGAGGCCGGCCTCTCCGCCTGCAAGACGTGCAATCCGGGCGAGCAAGCTGTGACCGCCGACGGCGTCCACGACAACGTCTCTCCGCACAGCGCGTGCGCTGTCTGCACGGGCGACGGCTGGGGCTGGACGCGCTATGAACGTCCGCACGAATCCGCCGTGGGTGGCGGCAGTGGGACGCTCAGTCGCGACTTCTTCTACAGATGCGAGGCGGGCGGCGGGTCCAAAGCATCCGACGCCGGCATCGGCTCTCCGACCATTGAGCTGCGCCCCAGGCAGTCCGTGGACGCGCTGCAACACGGCGCGAACCTGGCCTTGCAGCACGCCACCACGGCACTGCTCGCGCCCCAGACGCGCACAAAGGAGGAGTATGATTCCATGGCAAACAACCCGTGCCAACCAGCGACCCCCGACTGCATCTCGCCCTGCTTCCTGCTGCTGATCGCGGCCTTGACGCTCGGCGGCGTTCTCGACGGCGTCACTGCATTTGCCCTGCTCGGGCTCACGCTCGCGACACCCTTTGTGACCTCGGTGCCGGTGAGTGGTGCGCGTGCCGCTCATGACGAGAACAAGCGGCTCGCACGTCTCGATAGTGTGGGTGGTCTGGCCAGCGGCCTTGGCATGCCCGACGTCATCTCCAAAGTGCTGAGCGCCGCGTTGCTCGCGCAGCCGCCCGCAGCAGCTCTGAGCAATGGAGTACCAAATGTCAAGCCGCCAAAGTGACTGGGATTATTTACTAACTTCTTTCTAGTACTTCGAGGGCGGGCGCATCGACGAGCTGGCCCGGACCGGTGGGCCGCAGGCTCGACTTGCCATGGGCGTGGCCAGCTGAAGGTGCCGCCCCATGGTGCGTGTCGCTGGTGCGAACGACGGTCAGGAAGGCCTCCAGCTGCTTCCCGCTGTATCGGCTCGGCGGCAGGCGCAGCGTGAGGCTCTGGGTCTCGTCGTACGTGCCAAGCAGTAGCTGCCGGCACGGCCAGGCCTCAGACTCGCCGAGGCGCCACTGCCGGATGCGCAGCGGTCCTGTCGGCGGCGGGCGGGTGGTAGCGGCGGGCTGTGGCGCCCGATCTGGATCCTCGCGCGGCATCAGCACGGCTGGTAGCCTTGATAGTCCACGCGGCCGCCTGCGCCAAAAGTTCAGGAGCAGCGTGTGCCGACTCGACCCGGAGTCTTGACCGTCGGGGTCACCGAGAACGCCGTGCATGTAGTCGCCCGAGAATTTGCAGACCATCCCAGCGTGAGGCCACACGCACCAGCACCGCCGTGGCCCCTCGCGAGGCGCGCGCAGCTGCTGCCGCAGCACGAGCGTCGGGCCGCCCTCGTCGCTCAGGTACACCACCACGCTGACCGCCGGGGTCCGCAGCTGGTGCTGCAGGCGGACCCTCTCCTCGTCCATGTCCCAGTGGAGGTGCATGGCCGAGTTGGCGCCGCGCCGTTGGATCCACATCTCCACGCCACCAAAGTCGCCGAGGCTCGTGCCCATGATATGCTTGACCGTCTCAGCGAGCAGCGCATGCGGTGTGTCTGCTGCTACCAGCAGGGAGTGCGGCAGCCAGTGCGGCAGCGCCCACCAGTGCGCTCGGGCGTCTACGCCGGTCCCCTCGAGCTCGGCTTGCCAGGCCGCGAGCATTGTGGCGGGCAGCGGGGTGAGGAGCTGCGGAGAGGCGTCGGTGTTGCGGCGTGTCGCCATGCGTCAAGCTGCAATCTGTGGGGACCGGGACAGCGTACGCGTGCTGGCAACTACGGCTCGCCAACACAACGCGTTGAAATTTCACAGCGACACACACGGAAACGACGAGGCCGCCTCCAGATGCCTCAGGCGGCCTGCTTGGCCTGGGCGGTGATTCCGTCGTCGACGGCAAAGTCGACCGCCTTGTCCATGCCGCCCTGCGCCTTGTAGTTTTGCTCAAAGTACCACGCGCAGTCGTCGGCGATCGAGTGCTTCGGCACGAAGCCGAGCAGCTCCTTCGCCTTGTCGGCTGAGACGAAGAACGGCGTGTCGCGGAAGGGGAAGAAGCCCTTTGGGATGTCGTCGACCGCCTTCGGGTCGTAGTGCACAATCTCGACGTCGGCGACGCCGGCTGCCTTGGCGCAGAGCGTCGCGAGCTCGTCGTACGAGATCAGGTTGGAGGTGGCGCAGTTGAACACCTCGCCCACCGCCTTGCTGTTGCCGATCGCCGCGGCGACCATCGCCGCGTTGTCGGCGGCGTGGGTCATCGTCACGAGCTGCGAGCCGTCGCCCGGCACGACGACGGGGCGGCCGCGCGTCGCGCGGTCGAAGAGCGGCGCGAGGTAGCTCTTGCCCTGCTTGGGCCCGTAGATGTACTGCGGCCGGAAGCACGTGAACGGCAGCCCCTTGGCGCCCAGCAGCTCCTCCGCCTGCCGCTGCCCGCTCGACTTGACGGCGCACGTCTCGCCAATCGCGCCAAAGTCGCCCTTCTCGGGCGTGTACATGCCCGCGCTCGAGACGTACGCGTAGTGGTCGACGCCCCAGCCCTTGGCTGCGTCAGCGTACGGTGTGATGTCCTCCGGGCTCTTCGACCAGTTGTCGACCACCGCTGAGAAGCTGGCGTCGCCCAGCGCCGAGAGGCACGCCGCCGAGTCCTTCAGGTCGTCGCACCAGATCACCTTGACGCCCGCCGCGTCGAGGTCGCCGTACGCGTTGTGCGGCGGCTTGCCCTTGTTCGGACCCTCGTGCAGCATCGTCACCTCCATGCCCTTGTCATTGACCAGCTCGAGCGCCAGATGGTAGCCGATCTCGCCGTGGCCGCCGCCCTTGTTCTGGATGATGAGCGCCGCCGAGGCCTGGACCGCGCTGCTGCGCAGCGCCGAGGGACGGGCAGCGCCGGAGCGCGCGGAGGGCGAGAAGCCGAGCGAGACCGCGGCGAAGAGCATGGGAGAAAGATGCGCGAGAGACGGAACAGGGGAGTAATAACACGAGGCGGGGGTCATTTTCAGAAAGCCAGGGGGGGTCAGAACACGACCCGTGCATCAGTGCCATCCTAGTTCATCGCTCCCGTCCATCCAATCAATTGGTCTTTGTCCACTACCTGGTCCTGCCCCGCGGCCGCCCGTCTTCTGACGCTTGGTTTCTCTCGCGGCCGGGCATCTCAGGGCATCTATCTAGACGTCGCCACGCTTTAAGGAAGAGCTAAGGTTAGAGCGTAAAGCACGGGCGTGGGCTGCGGCTCTGGGCTCCATGGTAGGCGGATAAGTTGTTTGTATGCCTCATAGGCAGCCAGGAAAAATTGTTCGGAGTCGCGAAGTGCCGTTCCTCGGCCTCGGTGTCCGTCGGTGAGCGCCTGGGGAGGGCCTGCCCAGGCCATACGCCTCACACATTCAGGAAATGGGCCGTTACTCACCATCTGGTTGGGAGCAGCGAACACACAATAGCTCAAAAAATGCGTTTCGACGAGAGGAATTTGAGCCCTGGCCTGACAGTTTGACAGACTGTCAACTGACAGTCTGACAGTCTTGACAGGCCTGACAGCTATGTCAACTGACAGTGGTTTGACAGAGCCTTGACAGTCTGTCAAGGCTCTGTCAAGTGATCTTGACAGTGACCACGTGTGGGTCATGTCAAGACTGTCAAGACCCTGACAGTCTGGCAGCCCTGACAGCCCAGACAGCCCTGACAGCCCTGACAGCCCTGACAGCCCTGACAGGCCTACCCAACTCAAAAGGACAAGCTCTCAACTCACATCCCCACTGCTATGGTAGTGGATGGCAAGAGAAGCTGAGAGGCAGTGGTGTGGCTGCAGCAGCTGCTCACTGCATGGCTGCGGCCATGGCCATGCCGAGACCCACCTCCCCCATCCTGCACGACCTGCGGCGCAAGCCCGGCTGGGGGTGGACCGGCCGGGCGGGGTGTTCATCAACGACCCAAAGGGCCTCTTCGTGCTCCGCTGGTACAAGGAGGTCGACGGCTCCGGCAAGCCCCTCACTGGCCGGCGCTACCAGAACAAGGGCTGCAAGGCATACGAGCTCTGCGCCTTCAACGACGGCGACCGCTTCTGCTGGACGCCCCAGGCGCACTTGGTGAGCAAGGTCTACTTGAAGAAGCACCCGACCCTGCCCTTCTGCTACACCATCAACGCCAAGGACAAGAAGATGGTCAACGACTTTGTCAAGGCCCGCAGTAGCTAGAGTGTAGCTAGGGTGTGGCCTGAGTGGGGTGTGAGCTTGGGTGTGCACCCTGACAGCTGTGACAGTGCTGACAC
>Ga0209713_10003111_pt1 | contig 10465 bp, 5 predicted proteins | sample ArcOceMetagenome_3_FD_187444 | JGI IMG/M metagenome (GOLD analysis project Ga0209713, IMG submission 187444) | Marine eukaryotic phytoplankton communities from Arctic Ocean - Arctic Ocean- Svalbard ARC20M Metagenome (SPAdes) (version 2) | ecosystem: Environmental > Aquatic > Marine > Oceanic...
CGCACGGCAACGCACGGACACGTAATTTCCATGTGGAAGCGCCTGCTCTACGTCGTTGCGCACCCATCGGACGTGAGTGGAGCGCCCATATGGCAAGCTGCAGCAGCGACGCTGCCTGCATGGCGAGCTGCGCTGCCGCACGTGCTGCCCAAGCTCGCGCCTCCTCCCGGTGCCACTGCGGCGCTCGTGGTGTTTCTGCTCGCCACGCTCTTCACCAAGCGGCGCAAGAAGCTCGCTTCGCGAGTCTCGGATCCGAGACTCGCACCCAGCGAGCGCGGAGAGCAGCCGTCATCACAGCAGCAGCGCTCCACCCAAGGCAGGTCTGAGCAAGCCCAATCTGATGCGGCATCGCCGTCATCCTGGAGCTGGAGCAGCGACGGCAGCGCTGCAGACCAGTGCCTCCCGGTGCATCCCCTCGCGAGGCAACCCGATGCGGGCCATGGCTGCCTGCCTCAGCCACAGCCACAGCCATCCCCCACAGACCGCAAGTGGTCGCCGGCCTCTTCCGCTGCCTCACCGCAAGCGGTCGCCGACTCGCTTGCCGTCGTGGCGATGGTGCTGCTCGCCGTGGGTGTCGCACTGCTGATGCGACGGCGGCGACGCAGAGAGTCAGCGGGGCTGGACGACCGCCCCGGCCGCCCCGTGCCCACTGCCAAGGGCGCCTCCGCGCGCGACCCACGGCGAGTGCCCTCGGAGGTGGCTCCTCCTCCTCCTACTCCTCCTCCTCCATCGCTGACGCGCGAGCAGCGCTCGAGCTCATGGACTGCGGCGTACACGTCGATGCAGGCAGCGATCGGCGCAGTCGTCTCGACGAAGCCCGCGGGCCCCGAGGGGGACTCTCCCGGCGCGCCCAGAGAGCGGCGAGGCTCGTGGTCCGCGGTGTGGCCACCGGGGCCGAGCTCGTGGCTTGCCCCGGCTGCGTGGCGGCCGTCTGCCGACGACGATCCCGCAGCCAAGTCCCCCGCGGGTGCACGCACCAAGCGGCCTGCGCCGTCTCCAACGAGTGGCGGGGGGCCAGCGCCGGCGCCCTCGCGCCTGCCGCGCCCGTCCACCTCTCCGCCCGCTGCTGCTCCCGCTGCCTCTCGCCGCCCGCCGGCCGCCGCCCCGTCGCGTCTGCCGCCGCCACCCACGCGCGGCCCCAAACGGAGCCCGCTGACGCCCGAAGCCGAAGCCGCGCTCGCGGCCCTGGAGGCGAAGCTCGAGGCCGCCTTCCGGGATTGCGACACCGATGCGTCGGGCAACATCTCCAAGCGCGAGCTGTATCGCGCCCTCGAACGGCTCGGCCTCAAGGCGTCGGGGTCGGAGCAGCTCGCTATCTGGAATCGCATCGACCGCGACCACAACAACGTCATCGACTGGGCGGAGTTCCGCCGCGCGGGCCTTGCGTTGCACGACCTCGGCGAGCTGCGGCTCAACGCGCCCTATCCAGACGTCCATCACGCCGGCGGCCACCACGGGGCATTTGCGGCTGGGCCCACCCACCGGACGCTCTCGGACGAGGGGCGAGTCGACGAGGCCTCGAAGAGCCTCGCCGTCCTGGCCCGCCGGGGCTCGGAGGAGCTGATTCGAGGCACGATGCGCGTGCTGATGCGCGGCAACCGGCCGGCCGGGCGGTGAACGCGTGGAGACGGTCGTTGATGTTTTGATGTCGAGTCTTCGTTTTTTGACGGAGTGAATGCTGTAAGCCCCCGTAGAGGGAGCGACGGCGGTGATTGCTGATTGGACGTCGACTCCGCCCTGGCCTTATTTAGATTATACTTTAGATCTTAGCTTCGCCTACGCCGCCGGTCAGGAGGGCCCACGCGGGGATACACTGATCCCGAGCCAGCCGGCCTCGCGGGTTATCCCGCGCCGACAGGTCGGAGATCAGCTTGGTGGCCCCGACGTGGTTACAAGGGGGGACACCACCCAGCGAGCATGTGCTTGGAAACTTGGCGGCGAGACGCCGATCAAGCCAGGGAGTCCGGCGGGCAAAGCGCTCGGGAAGACTCAACACATGGCTCGTCCTTCCGCCTGGCCTTCGGACGCCCTGGGGTTCTTCAATGCAGTTGTCGGTGTGGAGAGCCAGCCGCCACAGCCCGTCATCAAGGCGCCCATCACGTTGAGCGTCCCCTTGCGGCTGCGCCAACTTTCCCTGGACGACCATCTGCAGCAGCAATGCGAGTTCTGCTGTGCTGTCGTGTACGCGGGTGCCCCGGGCGATCAGTGCGAGCCGGCCCCCGTCTGGGATCTCACAAGCTGGCAATGCCCCGAGGGCTCAGGCCCCGAATGCAATCGCGACTCACTGTGCGGACTCGTGACGTACAATTTCAACACAGACCTCTTCCACCAGCATCTCACGGGCTACAAGGAACGCGTTGCGTCCCTCGTCGACCCCGCTTGCCAGTCGGGGCAGAATATCCCGGGGCTAGTGGACCCGGGGCTAGTGGACCCGGATCAATCGTCCGACCCGCTGCCAAACTCGACACTGCCCTCTCCGTCGCCCGAGCCATTCCACTTGGTTGATGCTGAGATGATTGGGCTGACCTTTGCGGTGCCGCCCTCGCCGCCGACCCCTCCGGCGCCGCCGCCGCCGCCCCCTTTGCCCTCCCCACCACCCCCGGGGACGCCACCCCCTCCACCTGTGCCGTCCCCCCCACCGCCCGTTCCCCCGGGCACGGCCTCGACTCTGCCGCCGCCGCCTTCGCTCGCGCTGGCGGAAGGCAGCCCACCCCCGCCCTCGCCGGGGTCAGTGGCATCGTCACCTCCGCCCTCGCAATCTCCGCTCTCGGCGTCCTCGCCCTCGCCTCCGCCCCCGCAGCCGCCGCACTCGCCGCTGACCACGGAGACCGACACCGCACTGACGGGCACTGGCAACTCACAGGCCACGACCGTTGCGACCGTCTTCGCCGTCGCCGCTGCGATGCTGCTGCTCGCCGGCGTGATCACCTACTGCATGAAGAAGCGTGGCGCGCGCGCCCAGGTCGTCTTCGAGTTCAACGAGCGCGCCAATGGCAAGTGGGATCGGTCGGACGGGTCGTCGGGCAAGTCCTTTTCGAAGTCTGTCATGTCGGCCTTCCCCATCGAGGCACACAAATCGATGCAGCCGCTCGGCGACGCGGAGTTCGAGCCGTTCGACAGCGAGCGCGGCGACGGAGGACGCGGCAAGCATCACGAGTCGGACGACTTCGAGCAGGTCAACCTTGCCATCTGATCTTCTCGACACCGGCACCTGTATCATCGCATGGAGTGTTTGTTGGGGATTTGTTCTTGTGCTGCGCGTGTTTATTGTTCAACGTGTCGTCTTTGGTTGCAACAAAGAATGGACCGTGTGGAATGTCAGCTTACGAGGGGCCGACGCTCCTTTAGATACTTTACACTCGCAGATGGATGACGACGGGTTTGCCAGCGTGACCCCAGGACCCAGTTGGGCGCCTGCCCAAACTGCCGGGGCATATGGCGTGGCTTTACACTTTGGCCTGCGCTGGGTCACCCCCTCCCCAAGACTCAGGGACGGCGAACTTCTTCGAGATCTCCATCGCCGGCAGGCTTCAAGCCTGATGCCCAGCGCAACGAGCGTCTTCTCGTGCCTATGCGCGTTGCTGTTGCCACAGCAGGCACAGCCACTCGCTGCTGGCACGCGCTGGCCCGTGCATCGGTTCAGCAGCATTAGCAGCAGGAGAGTAGCGCAGGTTAGGGCAGAGGAGAGTGAGTTTGCGGGCAGCGGCTACGACCCAGCGATCGTGGATTCGTACGACCCGGAGCGCATCCGCAACTTTTGCATCGTCGCGCACATCGACCACGGCAAGTCGACGCTGGCCGACCGGCTGCTGCAGACGACGAAGACCGTCGAGGCTCGCGAGATGACCAACCAGCTGCTGGACAACCTGGACATTGAGCGCGAGAGAGGCATCACGATCAAGCTTCAGGCGGCGCGGATGAACTACCTCGCCAAGGACGGCAAGTGGTACGTGCTCAACCTGATCGACACGCCCGGCCACGTCGACTTCAGCTACGAGGTGAGCCGCTCGCTCGCGGCGTGCGAGGGCGCCCTGCTGGTGGTCGACGCGTCGCAGGGCGTCGAGGCGCAGACGATCGCAAACGTCTACCTGGCGATGGACGGTGGCCTCGAGATCCTGCCCGTGCTAAACAAGATCGATCTGCCTGGTGCCGACGTCGACAGGGTTTCCGAGGAGGTCGAGGCGACAATCGGGCTCGACTGCACCGACGCCATCCCTTGCTCCGCCAAGGCCGGCATCGGCATCGAGGAGATCCTCGAGGCGATCGTCGCGCGCGTGCCGCCGCCACCCGACCGGAGCAACGAACCCTTCCGCGCGCTCATCTTCGACTCGTACTACGACCCGTACCGCGGCGTCGTCATCTTCTTTCGCGTCGTCGACGGCGTGCTGCGCAAGGGCGACAAGGTCAAGTTCAAGGCGTCGGGCGTCGAGTACGACGCGCTGTCGGTGGGCACGCTGGTGCCGGGCGGCGAGCGCGAGACGGCCATCCTGCGCGCGGGCGAGGTCGGCTTCCTCCACGGCGCCATCAAGTCGGTCGACGACGCGCGGGTGGGCGACACTCTCGTCAACGCGCGCGAGACGGCGCCGATGGACGCGCTGCCCGGCTACAGCGAGCCGGTGCCCGTCGTGTACTGCGGCCTCTTCCCCGTCGAGACGACGCAGTACCAGCTGCTGCGCGAGTCGCTCGAGCGGCTGCGCCTCAACGACGCCTCGCTCGTGTGGGAGCCCGAGACGTCGTCGGCGATGGGCTTTGGCTTCCGGACGGGCTTCCTGGGGCTGCTGCACATGGAGGTCGTGCAGGAGCGGCTCGAGCGCGAGTACGGCCTCGACCTGATCGTGACGGCGCCGTCGGTCGTGTACAAGGCCGTGCTCCTCGACGGCAGCGAGATCAACGTCGACTCGCCCGCCAAGCTCGTCGACGGCTCCGAGCGCCAATGTGTCAAGGAGCCCTACGTTGCGATGGAGATCTTCTGCCCCAGCGACTACTCCGGCACGCTGATGGAGCTGTGCCAGGCGCGGCGCGGCGAGTACAAGGACCTCAAGTTCCTCACGCAGAACCGCGTCTCGCTCAAGTACGACCTGCCGCTCGGCGAGGTGATCACCGACTTCTTCGACGTGATGAAGTCGCGCTCCAAGGGCTACGCTTCGATGGAGTACACGATGATCGGCTACCGCGAGAATGACCTCGTGCGGCTCGACGTGATGATCAACGGCGAGAATGCGGCGCCGCTCGCGGCGATCGTCCACCGCGACGCCGCCTTCACGGTGGGCAAGGGCCTGACGCGCAAGCTCAAGGAGCTCATCCCGCGCCAGCAGTTCAAGGTGCCGATCCAGGCGGCCATCGGCCAGAAGATCGTCGCCTCGTCGGCCATCTCGGCCATCCGCAAGGACGTGCTCGCCAAGTGCTATGGCGGAGACATCTCGCGCAAGAAGAAGCTGCTCAACAAGCAGGCCAAGGGCAAAAAGAGGATGAAGGCGATTGGCTCGGTCAACGTGCCGCAGGAGGCCTTCATGGCGGTGTTGAAGTTGAATGACGAGTGAGAGATACATTTTCCTAAGACTGTGCACAAAACTATTTTAACCTGACCAGCTTGAGCGGGAAGTTCTCGGTGAGCAGGTGGCCGTCGCTGAACAGGATGACCAGGTTGACCTCAAACTCGACCTTGAAGTGGCGGGTCGCCACCGTCGGGCACGTGAAGAGGCGCGGGAACACCATGTGGATCGGTATCGTCCAGCCGTGGCACACGCCGCCGTCGGCGATCTGGATGTTTTGGATCTCGGTGGCCTCGCGCGCCATGCCGTCGGCGTAGCCGCACGTCTCAACGCGCACCAGCTGCAGCTCGATCGACTTGATGGTCGCCGAGCACTCGTCCACCTTGACCTCGCCTGTGAGCGGCATCGCGATGTCGCAGACAACCGTGTCGATCTGGCCGATGATCTTGAACGTCGGGATGTGGTGGAGCGAGCTCTTCTTGACGTTCTCGAGCGACTCCGGGATTATCGAGAAAGTCGACGGGTGCTCCTTAATCTGTCGCTCGCGTTCGGGCGCCTCGACGATGAACTCGAGCGTGCGCTTGAGATCCTTGGAGAGGACGCCACGCTTGACCGAGACGGCGATCGTGTACTGAATGTTGACGAAGACGCCGTGGTACGTCTCGTGCAGCTTCTCGCCCTTTATGGGCGCGAGCGGGAACTCAAACTCAAACTCGGTGACCCCACTCTGCAGCTTGGCCGGCCCCTGTATCTCCTTGGTGAAGTCGAGCAGCAGCACCGGCTTGATCGACGAGTAGAAGGCCTCGAAGAGCCCGACGCTCTTGGCTGAGAGCTGCAGGCTGACCATGCCCTCGACGTGCAGGTTGATGCCCTCGTGAGGGAGCGAGTGGCCGCGCCCGTTGACCTGAACGACGCCCTTGATCGAGTCCCCGGGCCGGTACACCCGGTCCATGCGGCTCAGCTTGACCTCGACGGACATGGTGGCGCGGCGCGACCGTGCGCTGTGCCCGGGCGGAGAGCTTGGGGTTGTGACTTTCGCGCACGCGTCGGCGTGGGTGATGTAGCCCCCCCTCCTCTCGGCCATTGTTTCCGACCCTGGCTCGGGATCAGTGTATGGCCCTCCTGACCGGCGGCTTACAATAAGATCTAAAGTAATCTAAAGTAAACCTGTCAGCTTTATAGCTGTCGGAGTTGAGGCTCCTTGAGATCATGCAACCCGCTCTCCCAAACGATACGAGGCGACACGCAAGTGGGCGCGGTCCGCAAGGCTCAGCTCGTCCCCGTCCGACCCGTTGTGCACGCCTTTCGTGCGGAATGCCGAGCCCAATGCCGAATTGCTGCTTGCGGAGCCGCCGTGCGACGACGGCGCGCCGACCAGCGGCAGTAAGGAGAGAAGGGTGTGCGCGGCTGCATCGCTCACATCGCTTTGCGCGTCGTCCACCACGTCGTCCACGAGCGGCTCCAACGCGCCCACGTAGTCCAGGAGGCACAGGTGGCGAACGAGGCCGCGGATTGCCGCGAGCTGCACTTCTGGGCAGGAGTCGTGCAGCAGGCACAGCACCGCGTTGCCGAAGCGTGCAGCCATGTCGCGCTTCAAGGAAAAGGTCGCGAGTGAGGAGGCGTAGTTCCTGCCAAGCCAGCCGAGCACGCTGACCGCCTCTGCGCGTACACACTCGGTCTCAGCGGCATCCACAAACTTCATCAGCTCCTCGCCCACGTGCACGGCCACGACGACCCTCGGCAGGTCTTTGAGCTTGGAGAGGAACCACATTTCTGCACTGCCACGATAATTTCCGACCTTGCGCTTCTCGCGTAGCGCTTGCAGCTTGGCCGTGCCGTCTGTTATGACCGTCACTTGCTGACTGCGCTCGCGCGTGGCCGAGCTGAGACAGCAAAACAAGCCCAGCTGAGCGCTACTCTCCGCAAAGCCGAAGGCCACCCGTGCGAGTCTGTGGCTGAGGCAGCAGATCCTTGCGAGCGTCTCGAGCGAGCAATGCTTAAGCACCGTGTCCAGCAGCTCCTCGGGCAGGTGATCCACGAGCCTATCAACCTGTGCAGGCGTCGTTTGGCCGGCGGCGTCGTCCATGCGCTATTGAGGCTATTGAGGCGACGCGTTTGCCAGCTTCTACCCCAGGACCCAGCACTAGGGCGCCGAAGGGTGCGTCGAGTATGTAAACTGTCAAACTTGGTCTGTCCACGTCGCTTTATAGGCATTATGCGCAAGTCAAGCAAGGGCGAGCCCAAGCGCGCCGGCGGCGCCAAGCCCACCAAGCCCAGGCCTGCTGCCGGACCGAGCAGCGTCGCCGGCCCGAGTGCCACCGCCGCTGACGAGGCGACGCCGCACGACGACGCCAAGACCCGCGTCGACGGCGTCGTCGCCGAGCTGCTCGCCTCTGAGTGGTCGCGGGACCGGGCGCTCGCGCTCATGTCCAAAAAGATCCATGGCAAGCACCTGCAGCTTGACAGCTACGGCAAGCGATCGAGACCTGCTCGCAAGGAGGCCGATGGCGGACTACCGCACAAGCGCAGCGGAGCGGTGCCGCCTCGGACGGCGGCAGTGCCCGAGGTGCCTCAGTCCGCGCTGCTCTCGCAGCACCGAGCGTGGATCGAGTACGCCCGGGGCGAGCTGGCGGCAACGGACCAGCGTGATCCGGCCGCAGTCGCTCAGCAGCTGCTCGCTCTCGACCGTCACGGCAGCTGGATACGAGTCGCACGGGCGCGGTGCCCGTCTCACGTCTCGCTGGCCGGCGTCGTGCTGGTCGAGACGCAGCACACGCTGGTGCTCCAGGGTGACGACGAGAAGCCGAGGCGTGTGCCCAAAGTGGGAAGCACGTTTGTCCTCGCGTTGCCTGCCACCGACGGCGGGCAGCCCATCATAGTGAATCTCGACGGTGAACGCCTGAGGACCAGCCGCTGACGGCGGGGTCGTGATCAGATGTGTGGTCGGATCAAATGATGGCTGTTCTGCTTTAAAATAGAATTAGCGCCCCTTCTGAGCCGTCACACAGTCTTCCTTCACCCACCCGTACTGTCTGGCCCGGATCGTCACGACGCGGGCGCGACGCCGAGGAAGTTGTCCCACAGCCGGACGGTGCCGTCGGTCGAGCCCGAGAGCAGCCGGTCGTTGTGGAAGGCGAGGGTGCGCACGGCGCCGGCGTGGCCGGCGAGCTCGTTGATGCAGCGCATCATGCGGTAGTCCCACACGCGCACAAGCTGGTCGAAGCCGCCCGAGAAGAGGAGCCCGTCGCGCTCGGCCAGGCAGTAGAGCGCGCCGATGGCCGACGTGCCGAGCGTGCCGGTGCACGCGCCGCCGCGCGCGTCCCACAGCTTGATCTGCCCGTCGCTCCCCGCCGAGCAGAGGCGCCCCTCCGAGTGGAGCAACGACCAGACGACGCCGGTGTGCGCCTCGAACTCCTTGGTGCACTTGCACTTGTGCAGGTCCCACAGCCGCAGCCCGCCGCCCCAGCAGCCCGACGCCAGCACGTCGCCGCCCGTCACGGCGAGCGAGTGGACGGCGTGCTTGTCGCGGTAGCGCTCCGACGACTGCCAGAGCGTGCCGACGCAGCCGCCCTCGGCGAGGTCCCACAGCCGCACGCTCTGGTCGGCGCTGCCCGACATCAGCAGCCCGCGGTGCGTCGCGAGCGCCTGCACCGCGCCGCGGTGGCCCTTGAACGTGCTCACCGCCGCCGCCTCGGCGGGCCGCCACAGCCGGACGCACTTGTCGCTGCCGCCCGACGCCAGCGTGTCGGCGTCGCAGCGCGCGAGGGCCCAGACGCGGTCGGTGTGCCCCGCCATCCGCGCCGTGCACTTGCCGTTGTCGGGGTCGAGGAGGCGGATGTCCTGGTCGCGCCCCGCGCAGCAGACCCTGCCGCCGACGCCCACCACCAGCGCGTACACCGCCGAGTCGGCCGACGGGTTGGTCTCGGGCGGCGACGAGAGCGAGCTCGGCAGCGGCGCGTTGATGCGGCGCGGCGCGGGGCTGCCGCCGCTCTGCCGCTTGGCGGCGGCGGCGCGCGCCCGCTGCATCGCCGCGCTGTTGACGGTGCTGTGGCCGCCGCTGCCGGGCCGCGTGGCGGCCGTGTCGGGCGTGCGCACGGGCGGCGGCCGCGTCGACGGCGGCGGCGGCGGCGTCTTCGCCGGCGTCGGCACGGTGCGCGGCGAGGCGGGCGCGACCTGAGCGCCGCCACCGCGCGGCGACGCGAGGTACACACCGCCGCCGCCGCCGCTCCCGCCGCCACCGCCGCGGGGCGTGCGCGGCGCGGGCCCCGTGGCCGCGCGCGGGCCCGAGCGCGGCGACGGCGACGCGGCGCGACCGGCGCCGCCGCCGGGGCCGGCGAGGCGCGCCTGCAGCCGCACGTTCTCGGCCTGCAGCCTCGAGGCGTGCGCCGTCGCCTCGGCGAGGCTCAGCTGGAGCGCCGCGTTCGCCGCCTCGTCGATCTCGGCAGGCGGCGCCGCGCCGTCGTCCATGTCGGTGGGCGCGCCCTGCATGAGGAGCGACGCGCGCAGCTCGGCAATCTGCGCCTTGAGCGACGCCACCTCGACGCCGCGCGACGCCGCCGCGTCGTCGGTCTGGCTGAACTGCCTCGCCTGGCTGTCGCGCAGCGCGGCGCGCGTCTCCTCGAGCGCGCTCACCTGCTCCGCCGCGTGCTGCGTCGCCGCCGCCTCGGCCGCGCGCGCCCGCTCGAGCTGCGCCCTCGCCTCCTCGAGCGCCTTGGTCGTCTCCGACGCCTCCCTGCGCACCTCATCGAGCGAGCGCTGCTCGAAGGCGCGCTGCCGCCGCTGCAGGTCCGCGTCGGCCGCGCTGGCCGCCGCGGGCGCGCCCGCACCGCCGCCCTGCTGCTTGAGCCGCTCGATCTCCTTCTCGTGCTTGGCGATCGTCGACTTTTGCGACGACGACAGCGCCTGCAGGCTCTGCATCCGCTCCTTGACTCGCGCGCCGTCCTTGAGCTGCTGCTCGAGGCGCGCCACCTGCG
>Ga0209713_10003112_pt1 | contig 10464 bp, 9 predicted proteins | sample ArcOceMetagenome_3_FD_187444 | JGI IMG/M metagenome (GOLD analysis project Ga0209713, IMG submission 187444) | Marine eukaryotic phytoplankton communities from Arctic Ocean - Arctic Ocean- Svalbard ARC20M Metagenome (SPAdes) (version 2) | ecosystem: Environmental > Aquatic > Marine > Oceanic...
GAGGAGGAGGAGGACCTGGTGGTCGCCCGTCAGGAGGTCGACCTCCACCTCGGCGCAGCCGACGCCCTGCGTGAAGTAGTTGAACGGGTGGCCGCGCTGCGCATTGTCGGGCGAGACGCCGTCGGGCAGTGTGCCGATGGGCGTGTCCCAGTCGTAGCCGCAGCGCGCGTCGTCGACGGCGAAGAAGCCGTGGGCAGAGAGGTCGACGCGCGCGAAGAAGGCCGCGAAGGCGAGCTGCGCGAGCGGCGCGTCGGCGCCGAGCTGCTCCCTGAACGGCGCGAGGCGCGCAATGATCTGGTTGCACGCGTCGAGCGTCGCCATGCCGTACAGGTCGGTCGACATCGACGCGGCCGTCGGCTGCGAGTTGGCGACGCGGTCGGTGGCGGTCTCGGAGACGTGCACAGCGGAAAGCGGCACGTTGAGCGCGTGCGCCGCGACCTGGCAGACCTTGGTGTGCAGCCCCTGTGGGTGCAGGGCAGGTGCAGGGCGCGTCGGGGCACGTTGGCGTCGGCATCGTCGCCGCGTCGCATTGGGCCGCGGGCGTGCGTTGCATTGGGCCGCGTGCAATGCCAATGGCGCAATGGGGAGGGGGGCATCATCACCTGCCCCATCTCGGTGCCGCCGTGCGAGACGAGGACGGTGCCGTCTTGGTAGACGTGCACGAGCGCGCCGCCCTGGTTCATGAACTTGGCGGTGAAGTTGATGCCGTACTTGGTCGGCAGCACGCACAGCCCGCGCTTCCGCCACGCGTGCGCCTGGGAGGAGAGGCGATGGGAGGAGAGGCGATGGGAGGAGAGGTGATGGGAGGAGAGGCGATGGGAGGAGAGGCGATGGGAGGAGAGGCGATGGGAGGAGAGGCGATGGGAGGAGAGGCGATGGGAGGAGAGGAGAGGAGAGCCAGGGGGAGGGGCATCAACACCTTGTTGAAGTCGGCCACTTTCGCGCGGCGCGCCGCGACGTCGGCCGACGCGACGAGCTCGCGCCACGCGCGCGGCACGCGCCACGCCTGGTCGCCGATCGGCTGCCCGAAGTGGGTGACGTCGTCCTGCGCGTACAGGTTGGCCTCGCGCAGGGCGTCGGTGCCGACGCCAAGCTCGGCGGCGAGCTGGTCGACGATGGCCTCGGTGATGAGCATGCCCTGCGGCCCGCCGAAGCCGCGGAAGGCCGTGTGCGGCGGCTGGTGCGTCTTGCACACGACGCCGCGGCAGCGCAGCGACGGCCACTTGTACGAGTTGTCAACGTGCAGCAGGGCGCCTGGATGGTCAGAGGCAGCGAAATCGGCATCGTGGGCGTGGCTGTGCGTCAGAGCGACGCCTGCACTGTGCGGTCTGAGGTGCTGCGTCGGTCCTTCCGGGTGCGTAGAGCAGCCTCGAGCCGTTGGACGCCGTCTCATGAGCCTCTGGTGGCCAGCCGTGGCGCCACCAAGGCGGCCACTCTGACCATGCTGGCGCGCGGTCGAGGATCGGCCCTGAGAGGTCGAGGCACGCGCCGCCGTTGGACCACATCTCCACGTCGAGCGCCAATAGCTTTGGCGGCGCGGCGACACCTGTGGTGGTGGACGGAAGGTCAGAGGGGTGCCGAGCAGTGGGCGGCGTGGGTGTGGGTCGGTGCCTTCTGTGGAGGCGGGAGCGCGTGCAATGGCGCCGGGCACGCACCTGTGGCGGTGGCGGCGGTGGGGCGGCTCGCGGCGGCGCGCCACTTGGCGACAAACGCGTGGCGGCCGCCGCTGGCGGACATGTCGACGTCGCGGTGCAGCGACATGCGCACGGGCCGGTTGAGCTTGACGGCGGCGGCGGCGGCGCAGACGGAGACGAAGACGCTTCGGGTCTCCTTGCCGCCGAAGCCGCCGCCCATCCGGCGCACGCGCGCGACGACGCGCGCCGCGGGGAGGCCGGTGACCTTTGCGCACATGTTCTGCGTCTTGGCGACCGCCTGCGCCGAGCGGAGGCGGTCGTCTGGGCACCAACAGGGAGGGGGAGGGGCAGAAGCACCCACAGGCAGGCGGAGGGTGGGGAGGAGGGGGGATAAGAAGCACCTGCGTCGAGCAGAGGAGGTCGAGGCCGGCGCCGCCGTCGAGCGGCGTGGCGAGCGTCGTGTTGCACTCGAGGTAGAAGTGCTCCTGCCCGCCCATGCGCACCTCGCCCTCCACGACGACGCACGCGCCGCTCGCCTGCGTGAGAGGAGAGAGGAGAGGAGAAGGAGAGATGAGAGGGAGAGAGGAGAGAGGAGAGAGGAGAGGAGAAGGAGAGATGAGAGGGAGAGAGGAGAGGGGAGAGGAGAGGGAGAGATGAGAGGGAGAGAGGAGAGAGGAGAGGAGCGCTGCGAGAGGGGGGGGGTCGTCACCTGCGCCGCCGCGAGCGCCTCGGAGATCGGCGGCCCGCTCACGATCTGGTGCCGCGTCACCTCGTAGAAGGAGCCGGCGGCGATCGCCTCCGTGATGCTCACCACGGACGGCCCCGTCGGCTCGTACTGCACGACCACCGCGCGCGCCGCGTCGCGCGCCTCGTCGACGGAATCGGCGACGACGATGCCGACGACCTGGTTGAGGTCAGGGTCAGGGTCAGGGTCAGGGTCAGGGTCAGGGTCAGGGTCAGGGTCAGGGTCAGGGTCAGGGTCAGGGTCAGGGTCAGGGTCAGGGTTAGATGATGCAAACGACCTGCCCGATGTGCTTGGTCTCGGTTGCCGCGAAGCACTCCTCGTCGTGCGCAATCGGGCCGAGGCCGTCGTTCCTGCCGCCCGGCGGCAGGTCGTCCGCGAACATCACCGTCGCGACGCCAGGCATGGCGCGCGCCGTCTCGGCGTCGATCGAGACGATCCTCGCGGGCGCCATCGGCGCGCGCACCAGCCAGCCGTGCAGCGTGTTGGCCGGCAGCGGCGCGTCGTCCGTGTAGATGGCCTCGCCGCACGCCTGCAGGTGCGCCGCGGCGTGCGGCACCGCGCTGCCCGGCGCGCCCGGCTTGGTGGAAGCGGCGCCCTTCTTCTTCGCAGCGGCGGCGGCGGCGGCGGCGGCGGCCTGGGGGACGGCGGACGTCGGTTCGGGGGCGACGACCTGGCCGTTTGGCTTCCGTTGGCCCTTCTCGAGGCCATCGACGACGCCCGTGAGCGGGAACGACTGCGTCCCCGTCATCGTCGGCTTCGGCTCGAGAACCCACGACCGCGCCGCCGAGCGATCCGCCTCGGCGATCACCGGAGGCGGCGGCAGGTCCGCGACGCCGCCCGCGCCCCCACCGCCGCCGCCGCCGCCGGCGTGCATCATGTCATGCAGTTCGATCGACGTGGCCACAAAGTGCTTGAAGAGGAACGACGAGGCGAGCGCCATCCGATACTCCGACTGGCCGCCCGGCGCACCCGCCGCGACGCGCAGCTCGTCCTGCACGAATAGATAGGAGGAGATGGGAGGAGAGAGGAGAGATGAGAGGCGAGATGAGAGGAGAGATGAGAGGAGAAATGAGAGGAGAGGAGAGGACAGGAGAGAGACGAGGAGGGGGCATAACCACCTGCAGCACGGCGCACGCTTCGTGCACGGTCGCCGCGCACCACTCCTTGCCGACGAGCGCCGCCGCCGTCTTGGGCGCGAGAGACGTGACCGCCGCCATGCCGCCGTACGCGAGCGCGGCAGACGCGACCCGCCACGAGCCGCCACCACCAGCGCCGCCAGCGGCGCCGCCGTCGTCGTCGGACGACGGCGGCGACGGCTCGAGGCGCACGCGCACGCAGCCGGTGACGATCGAGATGTCGTCCTCGCGGCGGCGCGCCTGCTTGTACGGCGCCACAAACTCGTACGGCTGCGGGTGCGGCACGGTGAGCCGCACGATCAGCTCGCCGGGCTGCAGCCGCGTCTTGCGGTACCCGACGAAGAACTCGGAGACCTGTATGGTCAAACGCGGCGAGATGGCGACGTGGGCGGCGTGTGGCGGAAACGCAACGGCCTCTTGGTGGGATCTGAGGTGGCGGGGCGCTTTTCCTGAGTGCGGAGGGCAGCCCCACGCCTTCAGATGCAGCCTGACGAGCTGCCGGTGGCCAGCTGTGGCCTCACCAAGACGGCCACTCTGACCATGCTCGGAGACGGGCAGGGAGCGCTCGGTCACGACGCCATCGGCGGTGGCGCAGGCGAGCGTGAGCGTGGCGCCGCACGCGGCGAGCACCGGGTTCATGTCGGAGATCGGCGAGGCCGTCGCGAGGTTGCCGCCGAGGCACGCCACGTTGCGGATCTGCACCGACGCAAACCAGCGCAGCATCGCCGCGATCGCGCGCGCCACGCCGCCGCGGTTGGGATTCGCACGACCGCCCTCCGCCGCCTTGGCCGCCGCCTCCGCCGCGGCGTTGCACATGGCCTGCACGTCGTTGAGCGGAGCGCACGCGCCGATGGTCATGGCGTCGCCGCCGTCCTCGCAGACGTACAGCTCGCGTGCGTTGATTGGGGAGAGGAGGTGCCTGTGTGGTGGTCAGCGGCAGCGAAAATGGCATCTTGGGCGGCGGCGGGCGAAAGCGCCATCACGTCCCGCGGTCGGCTGAGATGCTGGGTCGCTCCTCCGGAGACTCCTCCGGAGAGCGTGGAGCAGCCCAGAGCCTTCAGATGCTCCCTCGGCCACTTTGACCGTGCTGAGGTGCGTCTCGGCGACGCCCTTGAAGCGCTGCTCGATGCCCACCTCGGTGTTGCCCGCGATCAGCCGCGCGCCCGGCAGGGCTCCGTACAGCCTTAGCAAGCTGGCGAGGTCGGGCGGCGCCCACCACGTCACGCCGCCATCGGGGCTACTCAGCTTGAGCGGCAGCGCCGCCGCCGCCCTCAGCGCCGCCGGGAACTCGGGCTCGCGCGCCGCCGCGTCCGTGGCTGAGTACGGCGTGGCGAGCGCGGCCGTGGAGAGCTTGTGCGCGGTGCTGCTCACCAGCTCGGTCGGCGTGGCGTCGAGCAGCTCGATGTCGGGCAGCTCGCCCCCTCCGCCGCCGCAGCACCCGCCGCCGCCGCCGCCGCCGCCGCCGCCGCTGGCGCCGCCGCAGCCGCCCCCGCCGCAGCCCTCGGGCCCCGCGCACGCGCCAGCGCAGCTGTGCCCTTCGGCCGCGGTCTCGCCTCCCGGCTGCTTTGCGAAGCGGCCGCACGTGTCGCCGCGCGGCGCGTCGTGCGTCAGCGACTTGGCGGCGTCCCAGATGGGCCGGTAGCCCGTGCAGCGGCACAGGTTGCCGTCCATGTGCTCCTCGAGGTGCGCGACGGAGGCCTCCGGGTGCTGGCGGAAGAGCGCGTAGATCGCCATCACGATGCCCGGCGTGCAGAAGCCGCACTGCGAGCCGTGCAGCTCCGCCAGCCGCGACTGCACGGGGTGTGGGGCGCTGCTCTTCCCGATGCCCTCGACCGTGGTGATGGCGCACCAGTCGGCTGCGCACAGCGGCATCAGGCACGCGTTGACGGACGCGTGCCGCACCTCGCCGCGCGCCGCGTCGAAGGAGCTCACCATGACGGTGCACGCGCCGCAGCCACCCTCCCCGCAGCCCAGCTTTGTCCCGGTCAGCCCGATCGAGCGCAGCCAGTCGAGCAGCGTCGTAAACGGCTTGGCAGACGCCGAGGCGTCGACGGAGTGGCGCTTGCCGTTGACGAAGAGCGTCAGGTGCTCGCGGTAGGCGGACGTGGCGACCATGTTTGCGACCTGGCTGGGTGAGTGAGAGAGGGAGACCTCCCCAAAACTGCAGCTTCACACGGCCAACTTCACAAGGTCAATCCGTCCACCCAATACTTCTTAGATAGATACCGATTCGATGCTTCGCGCGCTCGGCTCTCGCCACCTGAGCAGCACCGTGGCCGCCGCGGCCAAGCAGATCGCCGACCAGGGCAAGGCTGTGGGCATCAAGTTCTACCAGTTCTCCTTCTCCGACCTCTACGGCGTGCAGCGCTCGAAGCTGGTGCCGGCGAGCCGCGTCGAGGAGATCGCCGCCGGCGGTGCGGGCTTCGCGGGCTTCGCAGCGTGGCTCGACATGGACCCGACGATGGGCGACCTGCTCGCAGTGCCCGACGCCTCGACGCTCACGCCGCTGCCGTGGAAGCCCGAGGTGGGCTGGCTGTCGTGCGACCTCGTCCACGAGGACGCCGAGCTCGCGCACGGCCCGCGCAACGTGCTGCGCGCGGTGCAGGCGAAGCTGGCGGCCGAGGGGGTCTCGCTCAAGACCGGTGTCGAGTGCGAGTTCTTCCTCATCGACGGGACGCCGCTCGCGCCGGGCGCCGGTGCCGCGGCGGTCGCCGACGCGCTCGACGTGCAGGGCAAGCCGTGCTACGACGCGCAGGCGCTCATGCGGCGGTACGACCTGATCTCGACGCTGTGCGAGCACATGGAGACGCTCGGCTGGGGCCCGTACCAGGCCGACCACGAGGACGCCAACGGCCAGTTCGAGATCAACTGGTGAGAGCGCGCCGCACGCCTCTGTCGTTTCTGCCGCCTCTGCCGCCTTTTGCCGCCGTGCCGCCTCTCGGTCCCGCCCGCCGCGTCTCTGCGAGAGTCTCTGCGGCTGCTCCTCGCTTGCCCTCGACGACTCCTCAACGCGTGCTATGCACCCCTTCGCTCCGTGCGCAGGGACTTCAACGACGCGCTGGTGACCGCCGACCGCGTCACATTCTTCAAGTACATGGCGCGCTCGCTGGCGGAGAAGCACGGGCTGCGCGCGACCTTCATGCCGAAGCCGTTCGCCTCGCTCACCGGCTCCGGCTGCCACGCCCACCTCTCGCTGCACGACGTCGCGTCTGGGAAGAACCTCTGCGGTGGAGGCGCGCCCGAGCAGCATGGGCTCTCGCCACTCTCGCTCTCGTTTCTGGCGGGAATGCTCGAGCACGCGCCCGGTGCGCGCCCAGATTCGGCGCCAGAAGGCATCGCCCAGCGACCAGCAGACCGCGAGGCGGCCCCCAGTCAGTCAGCGGACACCTGCCAGCGGCGGGCTGCGCCGTGGGCGTGCTGCTGCTCACATGTCCCTTCACCAAATCCCCGAATTGGCCCGAATGCCGTGCACAGCGATGGCGGCGCTGACCAACCCGACGGTCAACTCGTACAAGCGCCTCGGCGCGCGCACCACCGCGTCGGGTGCCACCTGGTCGCCCACCGCCGCCACGTGCGCCAGGCATCCGTCCTCAAAAAGGGGCGGGGCGCCACCTGGCCCCGCATTCTCACGCCAGCTCCACCGCGGCCCTCCCACATGCACATGCACATGTGGTGTCTCGCTGCGCCCTTCCCTGCGCAAGCCGTGCTGCCATCTCCTGCCCGTTTGCCACGAAAAACAACGCAGGTGGGCGGGCAACAACCGCACGGCGCTGGTGCGCGTGCCGGGCGGCGCCACAGCATGGCAAAAGTGCCGCCTTGGTGGCGCCACAGCTGGCCACCAGAGGCTCATGAGAGTGCATCTGAAGGCTTGAGGCTGCCCTACGCTCTCGGGAGGAGGGGCCCGCACCTCAGATCGCACCAAACAGGCTTGACTCCTATGCGAAGCCACGCCCTAGATGCCGACTTGGCTGCGTTCGACCATACCTCACAGGCGCCAAGCGGATGGAGCTGCGCCTCGCCGACATGTCGGCCAGTCCCTACCTGATGGCCGCCGCCGTCGGCACCGCGGCGCACGGCACCAAAAGTCGGCATGGGTGGGTGGGTGCCCCCCCCGCGTCGCCGGCATCCCGTGGACGGATTTCCCGCCTCCCGAGACTCTGCCGCGCGCGGCGGGTGCCCGACGCCCCGCAGGCGAAAAGCCCAGCAGGCAGGCGGGCGCTCTCTGGCCAGCGACCACAGATTCGTCTGGGACCTCGTTTGCCGCCACGCAGGCGCGGCGGGGCTCGACGGCGTGAAGCGCGGGCTGGCGGCGGCGCCGCCTGCGGACCTCAACATGTATGACGCACATGACCCGTAAGCTCGGCTCCGCTGCCCCCAGGACTAGAACCCTCGTGACGCGTCGCAGACCTCTCTCCGAATCAGACGAAACGCAGCGGACTCCCTCCCCACAATTGACACCCTCCACAATCGACACCATCGGCTCCTCTCGTTTGCGTGTGTGCGTGTGTGTGTGCGTGTGCCCCGATGCTCGCGCAGGGCGGTGATCGCGGCGGCGGCCACCGCGCCCAAGCTGCCGTCGGGGCTGAACGAGGCGCTAGACGCCCTCGAGGGGAGTGACGCGCTGCGGGAGGGGCTCGGCGCGCGAAGCTTCGGTCAGAGAGAGTAACCGTCTTGGTGGCGGTGTCGTTCGGAGACCGCGTCCGAAGAGGCTTGGGGCCGCCCTCCGCGCTCCATGAGACTCGGGTGCCACCGAGAGGCCGTGGTCCCTGCAGTCAGAGCCAGCCAACGCTCACCGATCTCGCCGGGCGCTCCTTTTGGCCATCGTGCAGGCGCCCCGTTTGTGGCAAGCTACCTGAAGCTCCGCCGCGCCCACTGGGCCGAGTACACGTCTCAGCTGACGCCGTGGGAGCTTCACACCTACCTCGACTCGTGATCGTGGGAGAGGATGGCGAGGGCCTGGTTCATTCTATGTATCTACTGTACACTTACTTAGGTACGCCCCGGGGGGTACCTAAAGCCGTAGAAATAAGAAAAGCTCCGCACTTTAGCACTCTTTAGCATTTTTTCTCCCGGCCTAGCGGCCGGCCACTTTAGCAATTCTGCTCAGCCGCCGAGGCCTTGAGTGCGGAGGCCCCAGTCTAGACAAAAGTCACGTTTTGTTGACAATTTGTATACAATTTGTATACAAATTGTCGACAAATCTTGCTTTAGCAGAAATGCAGCCCGAGCAGTCCGGGCTCGGAGCTTTAGCAGAAATGGTGGACATCTAGGGCCGGCCCTACTTTAGCGGAAGTGCTCCAACAAGGCCTAAACTTTAGTCAAGGTACCCCCCTGGGCCCCGGACCTAGAGGAAACCCCTCTTCACAGCATCTCCGCTCCCGGCGCCGTCGCCCCCGCGGCGCGGCCGTCCAGGTAGCGCCGCAGGTGCGACGGCCGGTCGGTCATGACGCCGTCGACGCCGAGGGCAAAGGCCTCGTCGTACGCCGCGTCGCTGTTGCAGACCCAGACCCACGTCGAGACGCCGCGCCGCTTCAGGTGCCAGAAGAGCAGCCGCGAGCGCAGCAGCCAGCCGACGGCCGCGTACACGAGCCGCGGGCGGAGCGACGGGTCGAGGGCGACGTCGGCGGCGGTGAGGAGCGGCAGCTCGAAGAAGGTCTCGCGCAGAGGCACGAACGGGAGCAGGCCGGTGCTGCAAGGCACGCAACCGCAAGGCACGCGTCAGGAAGCCGCAGGGTGCGAGGGACCCACGGTGCTGGGAGCGGCGTCAACGGAACTCAGACAGGGAGGTAGTAGGAGAGTTCGTCATGACTCAGGGCGTCAAAGTGACAGGCGACGCTTCCGCTGCTGCATCGTCGTCCCGTGGGCTAAGGGGCTAAGGGGCTGCAGGGTTGAAGGGGTGGCGGCGGGGCGCACTAGAAGAGTACGAGGAGGAGGAGCACGCGGCGCGTCGTGAAGAGCAGCGGGATGCTTGGGTCGAGCGCGTAGCAGCCGTCGGCGTTGGCCTCCTTGCCCGAGCCCCAGACCGTCCTCGCCTGCCGGCCGTGCTTGACGATGAGGGCGTGGGTCAGCCGCGTGAGCTCGGCCGCGCCGGCGTCCGGCAGCGCCTTGATGTCGATGTTGATCCACACGTCGGGCTGCCAGCGGCGAGGCGATGAGACCATGCGTGTGCGTGACTCAGGGAGGGCAGTCGGGTGCGAAGTGTGGGACCACCCTTGGGATGCGCGGCTACGCGTGCCACGCGTGCGAAGGCACGATGCGTGGGCTCGAGGGAATGCGGGTCGGCAGCTGCTCCGTGCGGGGGCAGAGGAGGAGCGGCGCACAAACTCGGCGAAGACCTCGTCGAGCAGCGGCATGCGGCCGACGTCGGCCTTGGGCGACTTGAAGGGCCCGTTCGGGCCAATGTAGCCGTTCTGCGTGCCGAGCACCGCGTTCGCCGGGTAGTACTGGGGCGGCATGGGCAGCTTGTGCGGAAGCAGGTAGCGAGGCAGCTCCGAGTAGGCGTAGGAGGAGACCTGCGCCTTGACGCCGCACTGCCGGCTGAGGTCGGCGTCGTGGTTGACCACGACCTGCCGATCGCGCGTCAGATGCACGTCCAGCTCCAGGAGCTCCGAGCCGTGGCGCACGGCGTGGCGGAAGGCCGGCAGCGTGTTCTCCGTGCTCTCTGCCGAGCCGCCACGGTGGGAGCTGTGCAGCGTGGGGGCCGCCTGGAGCGTCTTGCGTCGGTGCAGCAGCCCGGGGAAGAGGAGGAGGAGGAGACTGCCGAGCACGTAGGCGGCTGCGCCGGAGAGGAGGAGCGTCGAGATAGTATCGGTCATATATAATATATAATTGTAATGGGAGCTCGGCCTCGGCTCGTTAGGCGCCAGCAGAGCGCGTTGCGCAAACGAAACTCCAGGCTGCATATTTTATTCTGACGGCCACACCGCTAGCTCGCCAAGTAACACCATTA
>Ga0209713_10003116_pt1 | contig 10458 bp, 2 predicted proteins | sample ArcOceMetagenome_3_FD_187444 | JGI IMG/M metagenome (GOLD analysis project Ga0209713, IMG submission 187444) | Marine eukaryotic phytoplankton communities from Arctic Ocean - Arctic Ocean- Svalbard ARC20M Metagenome (SPAdes) (version 2) | ecosystem: Environmental > Aquatic > Marine > Oceanic...
GCGCGAGGTCAGGACCATCGACGGCAAGACGCCGCTCGACGTAGCGCACGACGACTGCCTCGCGCTGCTGAGTGGCAGCCTCTCCGCCAGCACGCCGCCGCAGCCCGCGGCGCCCCCACCGGCTGCGTCGTCGTCGCCGTCGTCGTACGCGCTGATGATCACCGGGTCGAAGTCGCTCAGCGAGGGCGCTCATGGCGGCGCCATCCGGATCGTCGTGTACGAGGCGCTCGATGCGCAGGTGCGCGCGCTCCGCGCCGACGGCAAGGGCCACCGGCTCGAGCTGATCTCCGGCCACGCGGAAGGCGTCGACAAGCTTGCGGAGGCGTGGGCGGAGGCGCGCGGCGTGGCGGTGCGGCGCTTCCCCGCCGACTGGCCGAGCTTCGGCGCGTCGGCCGGTGTCAAGCGCAATCTCGACATGCTGCAGATTGCGGACGGCGTCGTCGGCGTCTGGGACGGCACCTCGCCAGGCACCAAGCACGCGCTGGAGGAGGCGAGGCGCGAGCGCAAGCTGCTGCGGCTTGTCTTGCCGCTCGTCGTGGAGACTCACGTCGTGATCCTGATGGCCGACGACGAGGACGCGGCGTGTGCGCGCAGCCTCGAGGCGTGCCGCCGCAACTGCGCGCCGCACGTGCACGAGCAGTGCTTCCAACGCGACGGCACGCGCCACGCCACGCTGTTCAAGAACCTCAAGCTGTCGCCGCTGCAGGCGGCACGCGTCGCGTTCGAGACGCCGCCACACCTCCCAGTCACGCTGCGCTTCGCCGGCTTCCTCAACTGGCAGGCTGGCATCTACCTCGAGCTCGAGCGGCAGAGCAGCCAGGCCGTCGTCGACGCTCTCACGCCGCTGCAGGGGCTCCCCGCCGGCGCGCGGCTCGACAACCTGCACGTCTCGCTCTACCGCAAGCGAGACGCGGGCGACGCGGCCAAGCCGCAGTTCAGCCGCGTGCGTGGCGCGTGTGGCGGGCTCGACTTCGGCTCCGCGCTGGGCCGCCGCATTGGCATCAAGACGATGGGCTCGCCGTACGAGGACGTGCGCGTGCTGCACGCTGCACCCGCCGCACCCGCCGCCGCCGATGATGTCGACACGGACTGCAGCAGCAGCGGGGGCGGCTCCGATGGCGGCACCACCGACGCCGACGAGAGCGAGGGCGAGGGCGAGGAGGCCGGCCCGAGCGGCGATGCGCAGCAGCAGTTTGGGGGCAGCCTGCCGCCCACCACGCCAACGCCAGGCAGATCCAACGATGCGCCTCAACCTGCGGCGGCCTCTTCGCCGCCGCAGTCGGCGTCGTCCTCTGCGCGCAAGCGCAATCGGTACGACAGCGACTACGACAGCGACGACGAGGCGCAGCTGCCGTCAAAGAAGAACGAGCCGCCGAGCTACGGCCTGCGTCAGCTCTGCACGCCGTGGGAGCTGCCACGTGGGCCAAACTGCTGGTACCGCACGAAGCGCAGCTTTGATCCTCCCTCGAAGCAGGGCACGGCTCAGTACGGCGAGAGCGAGCCTCTGCCAGGCCCGCCCGTGCAGGCGATGGTGAAGTCTGACTACGTTGCGCCCGCTGACGCCGACTGCCTCGTGCGGCTGCTCAGCGCGCTGCCGATGGCGCTCGAGGGCGACGACACGCGGCACGGTTGGCAGCACATCCACTCCTCGCACTCGCCAGCCCGACTGGCTTACGCGGAGGCTGGCGACCTGGTGTACACCTTCGGCAGGAACAACTACGTGACACCGCCGCGCCCGTGGTCAGAGCGGCACTGCCGCACCCCCGCCGAGCGCGAGCTCTGCACGTTGCTGCGGCGGATGGCGGCGGAGCTGACGCGCCAGCAGCTGCAAGGCACGAGCCACGTCTTCAACTACGTGCTCATCCAGAAGTACGACGGCCCAGCAACCTTCCTGTCGTTCCATCGCGACGCGTCCAACGGCCCGGCGCAGAGCAGCGGGCTCGCCGGCCAGGTGCACGGCACTCCGGTGGCGTCTCTGTCGCTCGGCGCGGCCCGCGTCTTCGCCTTCACCTCCAACGCGTACGCGTACGAGAGCGTCGTCGACCAGTTTGGCCTGCGGCTGCTCCACGGCTCGTTGCTGGTGATGGACGCGGCGTGCAACGAGAGGCAGCGGAACGGCGGCCTCGCGCACGCGCTGCTGATGGGCTCAGGCGACGACGAGGACGCGACTCGCAACGGCGGCGTCCGCTTCAACCTGACCTTCAGAGTGATGCAGCAGGAGGATGTCGCGCCGCGCGCCGTCTCTGCCTCCTCAGCCGTCGCCGCCTCCCCGGTCGCCCCTGCCTCCGCCTCGATTCCGCCACCGCCGAGCGCGGACGTCGACGACGCTGCGACGCAATGCAGTGACGACGATGGCAACGACAGCGACGCAAGCAACGAGAGCTGGCTGGAGCTGGAACGGCGAGGTGCCACAGCCGTTGCCACTGCCGCTGCTGCCGTCGCCGCCACCGCTACCGCGCAGGGCGGAGAGGCCGAGGCGAAGCTGTGCGCCTTGTCTTTAGCGGATCTGGTCAAGCTTGCGCGTCAGCACGGCATCGACTACGCCGGCTGCATCGAGAAGGCCGAGCTCGCCTCGCTGCTCGCGAGGCACGCCGTGCCGCTGCCGTGAAGCAGCTGGAGTACATTACTTTATAGTCGTCTTATGTGTCGGGATTTTGAAATACACTCGTGACCGGACGCTTGCGCACTGTCGGACGAGACGGTGCGGTCGCGCTACCGCAGCTAAAACAAGGGCAAACGAAAGTACATCCATGCAAGCCCAATCCATCGAGGGCGTATAATAACTCCCATCCATCTTCCCACCCGCCGCGCTGAGCATAGTACGGCTCCGCGGCGCGGCATCATCATGTGATCATCGTTTCTTCTGCGTCTGGCGCTTGTCGTTTTGGGTTCTCTTGATCTCGAGCAGCTGCGGCCCGGCAATCGACCACGCAAACGAGGTCTGCGGCCACTTCGGCCGCTCGGGTGCCTTGGACGCCTCGCCTCTCGTGGCGTTCGCCCGGTGCTCCTCCAGCTTTGTTTTGTACGTCTGCTCGTCCTCGGCCTGCTTCTTTGCGGCGAAGCCGTAGCACGCCACGTAGAGCGCGCTCGCCTCGTACTCGAGTCGGTTCTTGTCGAACACCCGATTGCGTGCCGTGGGATCGACATGGGTGCACTCCATCATGTCGATGTACCTCTGGTTGATCTCGCCCGCGTGGCGCCGCCGCGCGTCGCTCTCATCGGGCGCCGTCGGATCCTTGTAGACCCGCGAGTACTCGTCGCGCCACAGCTTGAAGAGGCCACCCCACTTGACGACGCACTTCTCGAAGTCGAATCTCTGCTCGTGGGCTTCACGACGGAGGTCCAAGTCGGGGTCCACCTGCACCTTCGGCCGGCCCGAGGGCATGAACGCGTACGTGTACGTCGAGGCGTGCGTGGACTGCTGCTGCTGCTGCTGCTGCTGCTGCAACTGCGGTGGCGGCTGTTCGAGCGCGGCGCGCGTGCACTTTTCGACGTCGCAGGCCTGGTACAGCTTGCCCATGAGAGAGTCGGGCGGCGAGTCGACCCACGTGACGTCGCTCCGCTTGCTCTTGAGCTGCAGCCACTTGGGCCACTTCTTGAGGTTGGCCACATAGATCGTCTCTTGCGTGTTGGCCTTCTCGTCGGATCGGCGGTCGTCGATGAAGTGGACCTGGGGCAGCCGGTTGGTGCAGCCGTCGAGGCCGGCGTAGTAGAAGTCGACGAGCTGCAGCGCGAGCCAATGGTCGGCGCCGAAGCGGTCGATGACAGCGTTGCGCAGGAAGGTCGCCTTGCCCACCTCGCTGCCGGCGACGAAGCGCTGCTGGTAGTAGTAGCTCGTGAGCTGCTCCTCGCGCGCGTCGCCCTCCGGCTTGAGCGCCTCCTCCTTCTTCTGCTTCGCCTCCGACGGCGGCGGCGCCACCCACGCCGGCGACTCGGCAAAGTTGTCGACGACGTTGGGGTCGGCGATGACGCTGAACTGGTCGCCGTCGTGGTCGGAGCCGCTCATCATGTCGGCGAGCGGCCGCGCGCCTCTCTTCGAGAAGATGAGCAGGTTGCACCGCCTCCAGCTGCCGACGGTGCCGTCGCCGCGCGGGTTGCACGCCGAGAGGTACTGCACGATGGCGTCGGGCCGCACGTTCTCCACCTTGCGGATGTCGCCGACGTGGCAGCCGGGCGACTTGTACAGCAGCACCTCTCGCTTGGCACCCGCGCCGCGGACGGCCGAGTCGGGCCCAAAGAGGTTGCCGTGCTGGAGGATGCACACCTGGCCCTCCTCGAGGGAGCCCGTCCAGTCGGCGACGCCCATGAACGTGCCCGACGACGGCAGCTCGAGCTTGCCCTGCTGCAGCTTCTGCAGCTTGGGGCTCATCTCGCTCTCTACGAGCAGCTTGAACGTGTCGACGTCGAAATTGGGGTCGATCCCCACCTTGAGCCGCTCGCTCGCCGTCGCGCGAACCTGCCCCGGACGCGCCCTCTGAGCGCCCCTGCTGTTGCTGAGCACCTTCTCCTTGTCCGCGGCGGGGACGACCTTGCTGACGAGCATCTCGGCCTCCTTCTTCTGCGTCGCCTGCTTGTCGATCAGGTAGTTGACCATGTTCTCCTCGGCCTTGGAGCCCTGCTGCTCGCCGTGCAGCTTGGCGCCGTGGTGAAGCAGCGGGATCATGTCGACGTTGGTCACGACCCTGGCGTTGGCGCCGTCGGCGGTGTTGTTGACCTCGAGCGCCGCAAAGCCGCGCTGCTGCGCCATGCTCTCGCGGGAGTCGGCGTTGCCCCACACCTTGACCATCGTGTCGCTGCGCAGCATGATGGTGCGGCGCGGCAGCGGCGCCGTCTGGACGACGCCCTTGGCGACGAGGCCTCCGACGTAGAGTCGCATCTGCGTCGCCGCCGCCGCCTCGAAGCCAGGCTCGCCGGGCACCTTCTCGCCCTTCTTGGGGCGGCCCGAGGCGATCATCGGGATCTCGAGGGCGAGGTCTGGGCTGATCAGCCCGCAGCCGTCGGTCATCACGTACCGCTGGCCCGAGGCGTCTTTGCCGGTGCCGTAGTCGTCGGCGATGATCACGACGTTGACCTTGCCGTCGGGCGCGTCCTCCAGCTTCGTCGCGCCGCACCACCACTCGAAGGTCGTCACGCCGCTCGTGGCGTCCTTGGTCGCCTTGTACGTGAGCGTGCCGCCCTTGCAGCCCTGTAGCAGGACGAACTCGCGACCGGCGAGGACGGGGCACGTGCCCGAGCAGACGAGCTTGAGCCGCTTCTCGACCTTGCCGATCTGGTTGAGGCTGTCGAAGTCGCCGAGCAGCAGGCGCGCCTCCTGCGGCGTCGACCACTCTCCCGCCCGCCAGCCGCGCACCTTGAACGGAGCCTCGCCAGGAGCCGGCACGGCGACCATGAAGACCTTGGTGTCGGTGATCTTGTGCTCCGTCCGGTGCGTGAAGTACTTGAAGGTGCGTCCGAGCACCGTCACGCCCGCTCGGATCCACCGCTTCCACGCCTCCTTGGCGTCGTCGTTGGCGTCCCACGGCTCGTCGGGCACGACGATCTTGAGCACCTTGTCCTCGCCGAAGACGCGCGAGATGAGCGGCTCGACGTCGCTCAGCGAGAAGGAGAGCAGCGGCCGCCACCTCCCCCACTTCTTCACGTTGCCCTCGTCCTCGTTGTACTGCGCCGCGTAGAAGGCGCGCTGGCCCACCTCGTCCTCAAAGTGCAGCTCCATCGCGGCCGCCTTCGGGCGCTCGGCCTTCTGGCCGCGCTCGGCCGCCTCCTGGCGCTCGGCCTCCGAGAGCAGCATGCGGACGCCGGGCCGGACGTCGGCCGTGACCAGCATCTGCCACGCCCCGAGCGACTCGTCGGCCCTGGCGGCGTTGATGAAGTCGCTCCACGCCTGCGGCGTCAGCAGCCCGCGCAGCGTCTCCTCGATGGCGGCCATGCCGTCGAGCTCCTTGAACTCGACCTGCAGCGCATACTGGAAGAGCCACGGCGTCTCCTCGAGCGTCTCGGGCGCCTCGGCCGCGTCGGCCCTCGGCCGCTTCGACAGCTCGGTCGAGCTCCTGCTCTCGGCCTGCCGCTTGCTTGCGAGCAACTCGCGCTGCTTATTGAGACAGGCCACCGACCCCTGCTGTGCCGCCTCGTCGAGGCGGGCGGGCGCGGCGGGCGCGGCGACGTCAGTCTCGGACGTGCGCTGGCGCTTCGGCGCGCTGCTCTGAGCGTCCTCCGCTCCACGCTTCTGCACCAGCTGCATCAGCTCTGCGATTTGCTTGGCCATCTGCTGGTTCTTCTTGGCCATCTGCTGGTTCTCCTGCTCGAGCACCTGAAGGCGCAGGTCCTTCTGCTCGAGCTCCTTTGCCAGCCGAGCCTCCTCTGCTGAAGGTGGCGAAGGCGAGGATGGAGACGACGAGTCTGGCATCGGCGAGTCATTCAGGGCGATCGCCGGCTGCTGCTGAAACGGCATCGGCGGCGACGACGAGTCTCCGACGACCAAGCTGCGATCGGCCGCGACCGAGACGTCGGCCTCCTTGGCCAGGCCCGCCTCGTCGCGCAACTCGGCGATTTTCTTGGCCTCGCGCCTGTTCGCTTCGTCTCGCACCGCCTCGTAAGCCCCAGCCAGGCTGGCCTCCGTCATCCACTTTTTCTCTGTCCAGCCACCGAGAAAAGAGACCTGGTACTCTTTCTCGCCAGTTCCTCTGTTGGTCCTCACGTCGTGCAGCTCGTCGACGTAGCTGCTCTCCTTGTCCTCCTTCGTGCCCTTGCGCCCGTACTTGGAGAGGCAGTCGGGGCAGAGCCACTGCAGGGGCCTTGACTCTGTAGGCTCCATCTCGTCCGACGGTCGGCCGAGACAGTCCCAGTGGTATGCCGAGGAGCACCCCTCACATATCCACAGTGGATTATCCGCCTCGTCGTCCCTTTGGCACTCTTGGCAGAGCGCGTCGGGTAACTCCAGCTCCGCTTCTGAGGCCTCAGAGTCGTGATCAGAAATGGAGCTCCCGCTCCGGCACTGCTGACCACAGATGATATCGGCCAGCTGTGGCGGCACAGCGAAACTCAATCGCGACTTGCGCTCTTGAAACTGCTCCAGCTGCACCAAGCCCTCGGTCGTGATCTTGTACGTCATGAACGACATCTCCTGCCCGCCCTGGAATCGGCGCGTTGCGACCGACGTCTCGATGAGCTTGATCTCCTCCTTCTGCCCCGCCGGCCCCGGGATGTACGGGCAGTTCTTTGAGCTCAGGACGTCGAGCACGGCGAAAAGCTTCTCATCTTTGATCTTGCCCATCTCCTTGGTGTACAGCTCAAGCAGGGCATGCAGCTTCGTGGTCGTTGCCTCCTGCTTGCGGCTCTTCGACAGGATGTCCTTCACCTCTTTCTTGCTGACGCCCCTGTTCAGCTGCACCTGCAGCATCTCCAGCACCTTGAGCACCACGTGCGTCAGCTTGCTCATCTGCGGCATGCCCTTGGCGAGCCTCTCGAGGGCCTCGCCGCCGCCACTCTTGCAGTGGTCGCAACAGCCGCAGCTCCACTTGGCATCTGGATCCTCTCCGAACTGCGTCTGCAGCATGCGCCAGCAGCACTCCGGCGAAAAGAAGAACCGACGCATGTACTCGACGCACGTCCGCTTCTCCTTCTCGGCGGCTGGCGACAGGCAAGTGGCCCGGTTGACATGACCCTCGAGGCGAGCCAGGTCGTTGCCCCCGTCGGCGATGAGTGTGCATCGCGCCGTGTCGCCATCTCGCCCTGCCCGACCAATCTGCTGCATATACTCCTCGAGCGACTTGGGCATGCCAAAGTGGATGACCTCACGCACGTTGGGCTTGTCGATGCCTTGGCCGTAGGCGATCGTCGCCACCATGACCGACGCGTCGTCTCTCATGAACGCGTCGTGGTTCTTCTTCCTTGGGCACTCACCCTTCTTCTGTTTGATGTCGTTGTTGGAGTCGGCGTGGTACACGACGGCCTTGATGCCCTCCTGCTGGAGCCACTCGGAGATCTTGTAGACCTCGCTGATCGTCGCGGCGTAGATGATGGTGGGGTCTGACTTCTGCTTGTGCCGGCTCACGAAGCTCGCCAGGTCCTTCTTCGTGCCTCCCGTCTTCTGCTGGCGGACGATCTCGAGATTCTGGCGGAAGATCTTCCGCACCTCGACAGTCACCTCGCCCTCGGGCCTCTTGAAGAGGTTGTCGATCAGGTCGTTGCGCGTCGTCTGCGCCGCCGTCGCCGTCATCGCGACGAGCTGTACGTCGGAGAGCGGCGAGTCTTCCTCGCGCAGCGACGCCAGCAGCTCGCGGTACTTCGGCCGGAAGTCGCCGTGGCCCCACGAGGTGAAGCAGTGTGCCTCGTCGACGACGATGCGCCGCAGCTGCTTCCGCGCGTGCAGGGCGACGATCTGCTCGTGGAGCGCCGCCCACTTCTCGACGGCGACGTAGACGAGAGGGTACCTGTGGAGCACGAGCGCGTCGTGCTCGAGCTGCTGCATGTCGTGGCGCGTGTCGCGGCCGCCCAGGTAGACGGCGACGGGCTCGTCGGTGCCCTTCCAGTGGTTCTTGTCGGCGAAGGTGTTGAGCTTGCCCTGCTGGTCCTCCATCAGCGCCACGAGCGGCGAGACCACGATCGTCACGCCCTGCGCCGACTGCATCAGTGCCGGCAGTTGGAAGCACACACCCTTGCCCGAGCCGGTCGGCGCGACGAGCAGCACGTCCTTGCCGGCGAGCACGTTCTCGACGACCCTCTGCTGGTAGTCGTCGCGGAACCTCTCGTGGCCGAGGTGCGCCGTCAGGTTGGCCGTGAGCGGGTCGACGTTCCTCTCGGTCGTCAGGTACGTGAGCCTCTCTTGCGCCGTCAGCTTGCCGTCCCGGAACAGCGACGCCGTCTGCGTCAGCTTGTCCTCGGCCGCGAGCTTCTGGGCGGCCTCCTGATCGTACTGCGGAAACTGCTGTTTGTCCGCCCACAGCACCTCCTCCCCCTCACCGAAGACGCCGTTGGGCCGATCGTAGGGGTTCACCTTGTCGTCGTCCTTGTACCGCTCGTGGTGGCTCCTGACGTCCTCGACCGACCAGAAGAGCTGCTTCTTGGCGCCCTCGGGCATGCCGAGCACGAGCAGCAGCCGAGCCGATGGATCGGCCGCTTTGTCGTCGCTCTTCACCGAAAACACCTCCACATGCACCGTGGATGGGGAGTCCTTGCCTGCGTAAGAGAAGAGTCCGAAATGTGGGGCTTGGAGGATCCGTCCGAGGGAAAGAGAGCAAAAGGAAGGCCACAGGCCACAGCAGACCACAGCACAGCGCGCCAACCGAGGGCGGGCTCACAGTGCCAACAACTGCGCTCGCGTTTCTTTCTTGCCTCCAGGTTGGCGAATTCCACTCCCTTGATGCGGCCCACCCGCATCTTGGAGCCGTTTTGATAGCGTCGGGTGGTGAATCGTGCGCCGGACTCACTTTTCTCGGGCACCTTGACCAGTACGAGCTGCCGGCAGCAGCGTCGGGTGCGCAGAATGGTCAGCTCGGGCAACGAGGACAGGCGCGGCCGGGGCTGGGCGTGCCTGATCAATCCACGGGTCGCGCAGATGGCCGCCGGTACGCGCCGATGAGCGCGCCGTCAGCCGATCCGCGCGTGAAGGAGGCTGGGTCGACGCACGGCTCTTCGCATGTGCCTCGAGCGCAGCAGACGCAGGACTCGCGCCCGCAAGCGGCTGCTGGATCGGCCGCGCTGGCATCGGCATCGGCTGCGGCAGCTGCGGCGGCTGCGGCGGCTGCGCCATCAGCGGCTGCGGCAGCTGCGGCGGCTGAGGCAGCTGCGCCATCAGCGGCTGCGGCAGCTGCGGCGGCTGCGGCGGCTGCGGGGGCTGCGACTGCTGGACCTGCTGCATCTGCTTTTGCAGCTGCAGTGGCAGCAGCGACGGCTGCGACTCCTGCGGTTGCTGCGGCGGTCGCTCGATGGCAGTGGCGGCAGCCGATGTCTCGGGTCGCTTCGGAGACGGAACCACGAGCCGCCTGCGCTTGGGCGTGCCGGCATCGCCGCCGGCGAGCGGCTCGTTGGGTACTATCACCGAGTGCTTGACGCCCTCGTCTTGCTCGCCTGCACATCCACATGAGACGCCAATCAGGGCGTGATGAGCAAAGGGCCGCGTTGCGCTTCCGTGACGACCGGATGATGGCAGGCGCGTGCGCGGGGCGCTGATGGGCGGGGCGCTGATGGGCGGCGCGCATACCAGAATCGCGCCGGATGACGTACTCAAACGAGCCGCCGGCAGCTTCCCTGACGGCAATCACAGTGCCCGCCTCCTGCTGCTCGCTCGACTGCATCTCCAATCGCTCGGCGGGTCGTCGCGGCACGTAGTACGTGACGCGCGCGCCGGCCACGTGAGGATCGCCCATCTTCGAGCAGGTCGGCGCTAGGGGTGTAGTGTAAATCGCACACAAGTCGGGCTTGGCAAAGTCCCAAGTTTTACTTTACCGTTTCGTATCTACG
>Ga0209713_10003117_pt1 | contig 10458 bp, 5 predicted proteins | sample ArcOceMetagenome_3_FD_187444 | JGI IMG/M metagenome (GOLD analysis project Ga0209713, IMG submission 187444) | Marine eukaryotic phytoplankton communities from Arctic Ocean - Arctic Ocean- Svalbard ARC20M Metagenome (SPAdes) (version 2) | ecosystem: Environmental > Aquatic > Marine > Oceanic...
CGCTACAGTTCATGAATGACATGACAATCTAGAGCGCCGTCGTGGCGGTGGTGCAAGGACTACGAGCGAGAGCGCGACCTTCCTTCGGCTACGGCTCGCCGCACGGCAGAAGGAGGGGAGGCCAAGGCGCAATTTTTTCGTCAAGCTGCGCCTCTGGCGCAGCTCCTCTACGGCTACGGCTGCGCGTCCGGCTCTGAGTTACGGCTACGGCTGGCGTCCTGCGGTGGTGCTACGGCTACGGCGTACGCTGCGCTCTAGGTAGGCCCACTATGTGCGCGTGCATGCTCGCTGATGCCGTTAACAGCGTAAACATACACCCACAATAAATTCGCATCAATAAGGACACGGGCGCGGCGTGGCTGCCACGCTGGCCTCTCACCTGCATCGTAGGTTCAACAGTGCGTCGAAGGTTTGGTGGTTCGACCCCTGCCAGAACTTATGTGCGCGCGCGCGGCTCGCGTTGCGGTACTCGCTCGTGAACGCATGGCGTCAAGCAGCCACGACTGGCGCAACGACGGCACCCCCCTAGCCACACCGGGCTGGGCCCCACAGATGCATATGATTCCACCGGGCTACAACATGGTTCCTATCATGCCGCTAGTGAACGTCGTGCCACTCGGTCCTGGCCAACGTCCGCCTCCGCCGACACCAGGATTTGCGCCGCACTCATGGTTGGGTGCACCTCCGCCGATGGGATTTGCTCCTCCCGGCGGGTATCTTCATCCTCCCGCCGGATATCTTCCTCCCGCAATATCACCCCAGGAGGAGAATAGGCTGAACAACTTGCGCGTGTCGGCAGAATACGTTTTAAGTGGTCTGCTTCAAGAGCGTCGGCGGCGGATCTCGACTGAGCCGCTTCTCCTGCGCGATGCGATGCGACGCGTCTGTGCCAAAGCCAAGGGCAGGTACACAACGTCAGAAGACATCTCTCATGCCATCGCAAGGGTAGGCGGGCCTCTGGTGTGGGTGCAGCAGATGCGGTGGGTCAGAACGAGCTATAATGATCTGATTCACGAGTACATGGTGTCTCTTGCATCGTCCGATGCTGGAAATGGTGAGAAGACCGAGGACGCCGAGGACGCCAAAGAGGTGCAGGAGCCCGACAAGGGGGTCGGCCAGCTCAACCCACTGGCCAAGGAGTTCTGCCAGGCCGCCGACGTCCAACCCGAGAGCAGCCAGGAGGCTGAGGCACGCGAGGAGAAGCCCGCGAAGGCGCACCTGCCTTTGGGGCAGGAGCAGGTACAGCTTCGCGGCGCGGCGATGCACGTGCTGAGCGGGCAGGCGGATGCATCGATGCACCTCTCGTCGCTCATATCTGTGCTGTACAGTCGCTCGGCGGTGTACGAAGAACTGATCAAGCAGAGTGGCGGCGCCAAGACGTGGTTCTCGGAGCAGTCTGACACGTTCGTCGTTGACTTCGATTGCGCGCCCGGTCATGAGACTGTGTCGCTTCGTACTCGTCCCAAGAAGAAGAAGCGCGCGACCCCCGACTTCATGAACGACGACGAGCCGCCGCCGCCCGACGCGGCGCCGGCCGTGGCCGCGACCGCCGCCGCCGCCGCAACAGAGGCAGCTGATGAGTGGGACTGGGAGGCAGTGGCAGACCGGGAGGCAGCCGAGGAGAGAGAGGAGGCGATCGTGGCGGAGGCGAGCGCGGCAGCAGAACAGGAGGCGGCAGAGACGGAGGCAGCTGACGAATTGGACCGGCAGGTGGTGGCAGACCGGGAGGCAGCCGAGGAGAGAGAGGCAGCGGCGATCGTGGCGGAGGCGAGCGCGGCAGCGGAGCGGACGCTGGCTGAGCGGGCTTCAGACAGGGACGCAGCTGACGAGTTGGACCGGCAGGTGGTGGCAGACCGGGAGGCAGCCAAGGAGAGAGAGGCGGCGGCGATCGTGGCGGAGGCGAGCGCGGCGGCGGAACGGACGCTAGCGGAGCGGGCGGTCGCAGAGGCGGAGGCCGGCGTAAGCGAGGAGGCGGAGGCCGGCGCAAGCGAGGAGGCGGAGAAGCTCCAACTGCTCGACGGCCTGCCACTCAGTGGCAGGGGCACGCGGGCGTACAGCGCACACGACGCCGCCGCACTGCGACAAGAGATGCGGCTGCGAGCAGAGGCGCAGGGACTCGTCCTCCACCCCAGCCAAGGCCCACCAGCCGCGCCGACGGCGACGCCCAAAAGACGCTACGCCGCTGAGCGGGAGCAGCGATTCGAGCGGTCGATCATCCGGCAGCACGGCCAGGCGGCGGTGATGACGCAGTGGGAGTACGAGCGACGGAAGGAGGAGGCTCGGCAGCACAGTCGGACGGCGGTGATGGCGCAATGGGAGTACGAGCGACGGATGGAGGAGGCGGCCGGGATAGCCCCAGGCACGACGGAGTGGCCGTGGCCACCGCCAGCGACGGCCCCGCCCACGTCAGAGGAGGCGGCCGCGGCGCCGCCGCCTGCGCCGGCGCCTCCGCCGGTTGTGTTCACGACGAGGTATGCGCGGCTGCTGACCTCGCAGGAGCCCGCGCCGGGCGAGATTGTAAAGCTGACGCTGCGCCGCGCGACGGCCGAGTCGCGATGGGGCGTGCGGCTCGCGGGGGCGACGCGGCCGCGCGTCGTGCTGGTGGACCGCGCCGCGCTGGCGTGGCAGCAGGGCGTGCGCGTCGGCGACGTGCTGCTCACGATCAACGGCGAGGGCTGCACCGCCGGCCACGCCGCCACCACCAACATGCTGCGCGGCGGCGGGCTCGCCCTCCGGCTCGAGATCTCGCGCCGCCAGCACCGTCTCGCTGCGGAGACGGTGCAGCGCTACCTGCGCGGCGCGGCCGCGCGGCGGGCGCTGATGCGGCACGTGGAGGGCGCCGCCAACGATGCCGACGCGGAGGCGGTGCGTGCGGCGCAGGAGCGCGCGTTTGCGGCGGCGGTGGCCGGGGCGGCGCAGGCGCAGGCGCAGACGCAGGCTCAGGCTCGGTCGACCACAGAGCAGACGCTGGCGGAGGCGATGGCCGAGGCGGAGCGGGAGGCGGGGACGGCGCAGGCGGAGGCAGTGCAGGCGGCGCAGGCGGAGGCAGTGCAGGCGGTGGGGGGGGCGGTGACGGCGGCGGCGCAGGCGGCAGCCGCGGCGCAGGCGATGGTCGATCTCGTCGAGGAGGAGATGCTCTGCTGCCCGATCACGACGCAGGAGATGGTGGACCCGGTCCTCACGATGGACGGGCAGACGTACGAGCGCGCCGCCATCCTCGCGTGGCTCGCCAAGAGCGCGACGAGCCCGATGACCGGCGAGCCGCTGCAGAGCACGCGGCTCGTCCCGAACGTCGCCATCAAGACGCAGTGCGCGCTGCGCCGCGCCGACCGCGAGGCCGAGGCGGCCGCGCGAGCCACGGCGGCGGTGCAGGCCGCAGCCACCGCTGCTGCCTCCGCTGGCCGCGGCGGTGCAGGCCGCGGCGGCCGCGGCGCTGGGCGAGGCGGGCGAGGGGTGCCGAGGACGGACTGTGGCGAGGGCCTCGACGCGGCGCAGGCCTCACAGCACGTTTGAGCCATCCGAGGAGGTTTCACTTTCTATCAGTTTTTGTTCTCTCAGCTCTCTTCATTTCGCTTTAACTATCGCTAGCTTTAAGATACTTTAGATCATTACTTTGCCTAGCTGCTGGCCAGTCCGGGGCCCACGTGAGATCAGCTGGAGTAGGGATAAAGCTTTACACTGCTCACTGGTCACTGGTCCCCAGCCAGCCGGCTGACCACGGGGGTCGAGGGCATTTGCCTCGAAGGAGCCATGGTGTCGAGGTGCGCAGCGCGGTCTTGCGGAGCCATTGCTCCCGTGCTCAGGGCTCGGAAAAGGGCTCGTCTCCTGCTTCTGCCGTCGTCGCAGGCATCTCGCCCGGCATGGGACCTGGCGGCCGCTGCCCGTACAGAGCCATGACAAACGCACGAAGCGGGTGCGAACGGCCCTTTTTCGGCCGCGACGTCTCGGCGATCGTGCCGCGGGGCTCCCGCTGCTCCGTTTCGAAGGCGCACTGGAGTTCGGCAGCCGTCGCAGAGGTGGCCACCGAGGGCGGGGACGCGTCAATGGCAACCTGAGTCGCCGCCTTCCGCGCCTGGATCTCACGTCGCGACGCCAGCAGCTCCTGTCGGAGCGCAACGAGACCCGGGGACCCGGACGCCCGCGGCGGGGCAGTGCTCGCAGCTCCCGCGCTCGTATCATTGGCCCCCGCCTTTGGCTTGTTGATGTGAGACACGATCTCGCTGTCCGATTCGTTGCTGGGTCCGCTGGACGTCGACAGTATCCGCGGCAGAGCCGCGGCTCGGCTCGCCATGCTCTCCACGGCGGCGGCGAGCGACTTCGGATCGTCGATTCCGACGTCAATCTCGTGCGCAAAATGCACCGTGCGCACCGGCTCGCGCTCGCTCGGGTCGCTGCCCTGACCTGTGACGTGCCGCTGCTTTGTCGCAGCCAGCAGCAGCTGCTGCCACTCGACCCGCTCCTTTTCGCGCGAGAGCTGCTCGATGCGATGCGCCGCGGTCCTGCACCAGGAAGACGCGACGCTTCAGCGCACTCACGACGTACACCTGCACGATCTGAATACCGATGACGCTGATGGCCGGATGCCACCAGGCATGAGCGACGCTCAGCACCGGGCTGAAGCGCGCGGAGAAGACGGGGTCGGACAGAGACACATGCAGCGTGATGCACGCGACGTTCAGTAGGATCATTGCGGGCGGCGAGAGGCCAGCTGCATCGAAGATCAGCGTGCCGACAAGCGCCACGCAGAAATCTCCGACCGCGTGCTGCAGCAGCAGCTTCTTGAAGTCTTCGAGCACGCCGATCTGCGTGTGCACGACCCCGTTGGCACCGACGACGATCTCTTGCGCCAGCTCGCCCGCGGCGACGGCATTGGGAACGAGGATGACCAGGGCGAGCGCGAGGGTGACAAAGACGGCTGCGTACGGCATTGTGCGCGGCGTGCAGCGGTGCGAGTAGGTGAATGCCAGCCCGAGGGCGCTGAGTGGAAACGGGGTGCCCATCGTGAAGAGACGCAGGTACCAGTGCCCGGCGAGCTCCCAGCGGAAGCCGCACTGGCATGCCAGCGCATGCACGAGCAGCCCCACCTCGTACATCATTGAGAAGCAGAGCATGATCCGCACACACGCGCGCCCGAGAGGGAAGGTGCGTCGGACGAATGCCTTTTCGAGGCGCGCGTGCACGAATGTGCGCGTGAGGGGGCTTTGGCGCGTGTCCAGGCTCCCGTCGGCATCAAAGACCTCGGCCTCGGTCGAGTGCCAGCAGTCTGTCTCGTCGGAGTGGGATGAGACGTGGACGGAGAGCGAGTTGATGAAGCGGGTTGGGAACGAGGGAGGCATTAGGGAGGTGGTCGTTGGCGTCGGACTGGGCCCGGTCGGACAGCGGCTAGCGGCTGACCCTGGCTGGCCACGGACACAGCAATCTGGTTGCCAGGTTCGTTCGCGGTTCGGAACTTTTCGAATTCGTAATTGCCAATCGATCTCGACACCAGACCAACAGACAGACAGACGGACAGACAGAATTTTGGACACACCAACTGTGCGTGCATCGACGGCGCTACCGTCTATGGGTCACAAGGACCAGCAACTTCTCCGAAGCATCCTCTCCTCCTCACCGCTACTGAGCGGGCGCCGACTCGGGCGCCCTAAAGTAACTGGGTCCTGGGGTTTCTAGCTGGCAAACGCGTCGCCTCATTAGCCTCAATAGCCCAGATTGCCCATCTCACGCCGATTTATGGTTGTTTGTTCTTGACGATGAAGCGAGCGCTAAAAGAGCGCGGACACCTGACCTGCAAAATTCTCCGACATCACCCATAGTGCCATAGATATGAATTCGAATTCCTAGCTTGTGCGCTGTCTGGATAGCGGTGTTTCTTTGCCTTTTGGTAATAATTCACGCGATTGCCACCGGACGGGGCATCTACCAGCTGTTTAAGCTGTTTAAGCAGAGCTCTCCCCGTGGTTCCCAGTTTACTGGCGAGCGGAAGTCGGTATGTCGTGATGTTGTCTATCTTGTCGGTCGGTCTACCAGTCTACCATTCTCAAACTCTACATTTGTCAAACTTCTCGAGCGACGCGCTAGGCTAATGCGACGACTAGAGCTCCGACGCGCGCCCCGCCTCCTGCGCGCCTCCTCCTCCTCCTCCAGCACCGCCGCCTCGCCGCAGCTCGCGGCCGCGCGCTCGGCCGTGCGCGCCGAGGTCAAGCAGCGCACCGAGCACCTCACCGAGACGGTGCTGGCGCCGCTGAATGCGCGGCTCAACGGGCCTCTCGAGCGCTCGCCGTTCTCGGAGGGCATCCCGCTGCCGTTCGTGCTGCTGCTGGGGAACCACTCGTCGGGCAAGTCGTCCTTCATCAACCACGTGCTCGGCCGGCCGGTGCAGGCGACGGGCGTCGCTCCGACCGACGACGGCTTCACCGTGATCTGCCCCGGCGCCGCCGACGTCGACCGCGACGGCGCGTCGTTCATCGGCGACCCCGCGATGGGCTTCGCGCCGCTGCGCAGCTTCGGCCCCGCCTTCATCAGCCACTTCAAGCTCAAGGTGCGCGGCGACCTCGCGCTCGAGCAGATCATGCTCGTCGACTCTCCCGGCATGATCGACTCGCCCGCCAAGCTGCAGAGCGCGGCCGAGGTGGCGGCGGCGGAGGCGGCGGCGGCGACGGCGGCGACGGCGGCGCTCGGTTCTCCGCCGCGGCTCCGTCCGGCGGGCGCGACGACGCCGAGCACGCAGGAGCGAGGCTACGACTTTCTGGGCGTGACGCGCTGGCTGGCCGAGCACGCCGACGTGATCCTGCTCTTCTTTGACCCGGACAAGCCGGGCACGACGGGCGAGACGCTGCAGTGCCTCACGTCGTCGCTGCGCGGCACCGAGCACAAGCTGCACATCGTGATGAACAAGGTCGACCAGTTCGAGCACATCCACGACTTTGCGAGGGCGTACGGCTCGCTCTGCTGGAACCTCGCCAAGGTCATCCCGCGCAAGGACCTGCCGCCAATCTACACGATGTTCCTGCCGCTGCCGCCGCCCGCCGCCGCCGCCACCGCCGCCACCGCCGCCGCCGCCGCCGCCGCCGCGCCGCCGCCGCCCTCGCGCGTGCCGGGGAGCCGCACCGGCAAGGCGACGCCGCTGTCGTCGGCGCTGGCGGAGCTGGAGGCGACGCGCGGCGAGGTGCTGGAGGTGCACGCGGCGCCAGAGCGGCGCGTCGACAACCTGATCACGCGCGCGCACGACTCGGCGGCGCTGCTGCGCATCCACGCCGTCGTCGCCGACGAGGCGCGCGCGCAGTACGCGTCGCTCCGGCTGCGCTGCGTCGGCGTCACCGCGGCGCTCTCGCTGCCGCTGCCCGGCGCCGTGCTCGGGCTGCTGCATCTCGACGTCGCGGCGACGGCCGCGGGCGGCGTCGGCGCGGCGGGGCTGCTCGTCGCGGCGCTCGCGGCGGCGCGGAGCCACGTGCTGCTCGGCGAGGCGCGCGAGCAGCTGACGAGCGACGCCGGGCTCGACGCGTGCTTCGAGCGCGTCCACGCGCTGGCGGTCGCCGAGCGCGACGAGTTCACGCTCGCGCTGTGGTGGCGCGCGCGGCCGCAGCTGCAGACGGCGCTGCGCACCATCGGCCTCGAGCAGATCGAGCGCCTCCCCAAGGCCGACGTCGACGCCCTCGACGAGCTCGTCCACGTCGAGGTGCCCGCGCTCCGCCGCCTCGCCGCGCCCGTCGAGGCGAGCGCCGCCGCCGCCGCGGTGAGGGGAGGTTGAGGAGGGGCGAGGGGAGGGGGTGAGTGTGGGGAGTGCTGTGTGCTGACAGACAGTTAGAGAGACTATTGAGGCTATTGAGGCGACGCGTTTGCCAGCTAGAAACCCCAGGATCCAGCTACTTTAGGGCACCCGCGAGTCGGCGCCCGCTCAGTAGCGGTGGTGAGGTTGATTGTAGATTGAGGTCGGAGAAGTTGGTGTGTGTATGGCACTCATCGGCGGCCGCCAGGAACACAACTCCCAATCAACGCACGGCGCCTCTATCTAACTATCTTTTGGCTGTTTTGCCCTCGCCACCCTGAAAAAATTGGTGAGCTACTTTTACACCCCCGAAGCGTTGAGACTTGGCCCAGCTTTGAGTGAGCTTGCGATGCTGCTCCGTTTCCGGCAACGTTGCTCCTCCGGCAAGGAGGATTTCAAAACCTACGTTTTCCCGTTCATCCTTTTCGGGCTCTACGTGGGCGTCGGCATCCTCTTCTACACCAACGTCGAGACCAAGTCGTGCTCGGCGGCGGACGCGGCGGACGCGGCGGACGCGGTGGCGATCGAGGAGGCAGGCTCGGGATCCGGGCTGACGGACTCGAGTGGTACGTTCGTGAGCGCCGCGTCGACTGTCGATCTCGAGGGCGACATCGCATCGGGCAGCGGCTCGGGCTACGCTGCCGACGCCACCGGCTCGGGCTCGGGCTCGGCCGACGCGCTGCTGGTCGAGGACGCCGGCTGCGCCGTGGTCCAGGAGAGCAACTGCACCGAGTCGTGGTCGCCGATCGACGCCCTCTACTTTGCGGTCGTGACGATGAGCACGGTCGGCTACGGCGACTACTCGCCCTCGACCGACGGCTCGAGGCTCTTTACGATCTTCTACCTGTTCATCGGCGTCGTGTGCGTCTTCTCGCAGCTGACCGACCCGGTGATGCTCGTGGCGCGGCCGGTCTTCGACTGGACGCGCATGGTCCTGCGGCTGCTGATCCCCGACCCGCCGCCGATCGACGTCAACGGCAACGGCTCGGCCGACTTCCAGCCGCCGGGCGGCGCGCGCGCCTACTACGCAAAGAACCTGGCGGGGCCGGTGCTGATCACGCTGGCGCTGCAGGTGGTCTCGGCCGCGTGCTTCGTGCGCATCGAGGGGTGGGGCTTCGGCGTCGCCCTCTACCACTCGATTGTCACCGCGACGACCGTCGGATACGGAGACGTCTCGATCGACTCCGACGGAGGCGAGCCGCGCTTGCCAACCGCACACGCCAGCAGCAGCAGCAGCAGCAGCAGCAGCCGCAGCCGGCCCACGCGCGCACACACACACACACACACACACACACACACACACCGCCATGCCCTGCCAACGCACCGCCGCGGCGCTTCCTGGTCACCCGTCGCCCCCATCGCGCCTCTGGTGTGCCGCCGCTCTCGTGTGCGCCGCTCAGGCCGGCTGTTTGCGTCGGGGCACATCCTGCTCTCGGTGGTGCTGCTCGCGGCGATCATCAGCGACGTCGACTCTCTGCGGCAGAAGCGGCGCGAGCTGCTGCACAAGGAGCGCGCGCTCACGCGCTCCTTCGACCGCGCCGCCATCGAGCAGATGCTCGACGAGCTCGACATGGACGGCGGCGGCGTGCTCAAGCACGAGTTCGTGCTGGGGATGCTGCTCAAGGCGGGCGTCGTCGAGCAGAGCGACATCAACCCGTACCTCGCCCTCTTCGAGAAGGCCGACAACAGCGGCGACGGCGTCCTCGACAAGGGCGACTTGGGCGAGGCCTTCGACGAGTGGGCCACCTCCGCCTCCGGCGCCGTCGGCACCAGAGCGAGAGCGGGCGGCGACGGGTTTGGCAGCGCGTCGAGGCGCCTCGCCAGCGGGTCGGGCCGACGGTTGGCAGCCGCCGCCTCTGGCCTCCCGCCCTCCCGCCCTCCCGGCCTCCCGCCCTCCCGGCCTCCCGCCCTCCCGGCTTCCACCTCGTGCCACGGGCCCAACCCTCCCTGCGCGCCTCTCGCCGTGCCTCAATGTGGCCCGTTTGCTCTCGTCACCACTTTTCCCACCCACGCAATCTCACGCAGGCGCAAGGTGGCGCCGTCGCCGCGGTCGTCGTCGCCGACGGATCGCTCGGCCTCGCGGCGCAACCTGATGCTGAGCCAGCGCGCCTCTTGCAGCAGCGGGCTCGGCGGCGCCAGGCAGCCGGAGACGGTGCAGCTCGAGCAGCAGACGCGGCAGCACGCGCAGCAGATGCAGCAGATGCAGCAGGCGATGCAGCAGCAGCAGCAGCTCATCATGCAGCTCGTCGAGCAGCAGAAGCGACAGCACGGCGACGGATACGGCCACACGGCCGCCCAGTGGCCGCAGTGGCCGCCACAGCAACAGCAGCAGCCGGCAATGGTGCCGGCGATGCCGCCGCCCGCGCTGCTGCCGCTGCCGCTGCCGCCGCCGGGCGCCAGCGCGCGGCTGACGCCGATGCCCGGCTTCGTGGCCGCGCCGCCCGCGCCCGGCTGCGTCGGCGTCCGCGTCTCGCTGCCGCCGCTCGGCGCGTCGTCGGCGCCCCCTCAGCCTCAGTTGAGAGGACCCCTGTGAGCGTTCAATCTTAGCTCAAATCATTATCAAATCATGGTCGAGAATAAATAAAAAACTAAATTTTCCCTTCCCGCACACAATCTCCAAACATCACGCAAACATCGCCAAGCGAGCGCCCCAGACGCCTGACGCTGACCGCCCGCTCCAGCACCCCGCTCTG
>Ga0209713_10003118_pt1 | contig 10456 bp, 5 predicted proteins | sample ArcOceMetagenome_3_FD_187444 | JGI IMG/M metagenome (GOLD analysis project Ga0209713, IMG submission 187444) | Marine eukaryotic phytoplankton communities from Arctic Ocean - Arctic Ocean- Svalbard ARC20M Metagenome (SPAdes) (version 2) | ecosystem: Environmental > Aquatic > Marine > Oceanic...
TAGGTGGTATTCACCCCCTAGGTGGGTGGGTGGGTGGGTAGGTGCTGGGTGGGTTTTGTGCGGTTGGCACGCTTTGTCTCATGCCGGCGCCGCAAGTAATCTTAGACGCCACTTGATACTTACGCTAAAAAGCATGGAAACAGAACTGTTCTTCCAGTCACAATAGCCGCAATTGATGAATGAGCAAGATGATCTGCCTGAAAATAACGGTGCACAACAGTTTTTCTGGTGGTTCTGCCTTGCCGGAGATCCCCCGTGCGGCCCGCTTGAGTGAGTGCGACAGGTGAAAAGCAGCACAGCCTTTGCCGCCCACCAAGCCAGCGCGAGCCGCAAGAAGCAGTGGATCTGCGTAGCCTAACGCGCCGCCCAGCCCATGCCGCCCAAGAAGCAGGCCGCGCCGCCGCGCAAGCCCAAGGGCGCGCTCAAGAAGGTCATGAAGCACGTCGACAGCCTCCAGGGCCTCGCGCTCATCGGGACGGTCGTGCACAAGGAGTTTGACGGCCACGGCTCGTTCACCGGGCGCGTCGTCGACTTCGAGCGCGCCACCGGCTTCTTCAAGGTGGTGTACGACGACGGTGACGACGAGGAGCTCAGCCTGGACGAGCTGACCAAGCTCATCACCAAGAAGAGCGCGCTCGCCAAGGCCGAGGAGGCGGCGGTGCCGGCGGCGGCGGCGACCACCTCGAGGCGGGTGGCGCCGCGTGCGTCGACGACGCTGGCCGAGTATCTCAAGAGCTCGGCGACCGCGGCGCGGCGCAAGCGCAAGCACACCGATCTCGTGCGCAAGGGCGTCTTCAAGGAGCGGCAGGCGGCGGCCGAGGCCAAGCAGGAGGCGATTGCCAAGGCGGACGCCGAGGCGGCGGAGGTGGCGGCCGCGGCCGTCGCGTCGCGCGAGCTCAACCCGCCGCCGGCGTGGGCGGCCGGGCTCTCCAAGGAGCGGCGGTTCATCACCTTCGACCCGTTGGCCGGTAACGGCGCCGGCCTCGACGAGGAGCTGCTGCTCGAGTCGATGTACCGGCTGCAGCTCGAGGCGCACGACCCGCACAGCGTGACGGTGCGCTGGTGGTACCCGCCGGCCAACCCGGGCAACCACAACGCGTGGATCTGCCTGTTCAACCGCGACGAGGTGCACTGGCACGAGAGCAGCGGCGCGTGCGTCGGCAAGAAGCTGCAGTGGCGGCTGATCACGACCAACGGCCGGCACGGCGCGATGAAGTGGACGATCAAGGGCGCCGACGGCAAGGGCGACTTCCGCTACCCGGACGGGCAGTACGTCTTCACAATGCAGATCGACTACGGCACGACGTGCCGCGCCGTCACCGACGTGCTCGAGCTCGAGGGCGGCCGCGTCGCGCGCGTGCTCGGCGGCACCGGCCTGATGTCCGAGTGCATGTCGATGGTGCGCAAGCACCGCCAGCGCGAGGCGTCGCTCGGGCTGCAGATCTCGACGCACCGCAAGCCGCCGCCGGACGCGGCGGACGCGGACGAGCCGCTCGACGAGCGCTGCTACTTCCCGCTGACGAGCATCAACGTCGCGTGCAGGGAGGACATCACCGCCAACCCGCTGATCAAGATGGCGTACCGGGTCGTCGACAAGGAGAGCTTCCTCGACTGGGGCCTCTCCTCCGACTACACGATGGCCGCCGCCAGCGACGACGGCGGCGGCGACGGCAAGCGCCGCCGCCGCGGGGCCGAGCCGGCGGCGGCGCCGGCGCCGGTTGCGGCGCCGGCTGCGGCGCCGGTTGCGGCACCACCACCAGCGGCGCCGGCCGAGGCGGAGCCGCGCCCGCCTTCGCCCGCCGACTCTTCGAGCACACGCGACGAGTCGGTCGCCAAGGCCGAGAACTCGGCGGCGGCGGCCAACGAGGTCAAGCCAAAGGGCGGCAAGGCGGCGCGGGGCGCGGCGCCCGCGCGGCGCGGCTGGGTCGAGGAGCCGGTCGTGCAGCCGCCGCCGATGAGCGCCGCCTCCGCAGACAAGGTGGTGAGCGCGCTGCGCGGGCTGGGCGGCGGCACCAAGGGCAGCGAGGGCTACGGCGAGCCGACGACGTCGTCGGCGCACCGCGTCGGCGTGGTGCTCGCTAACCTGCGCAAGGCGGTGCTGACGCCGCTGCACGCCGAGACGGCTTGGGGGCTGCTGTGGGACCTCGGGCCGCACTCGACCTTCCTCGACATCGGCTCGGGCTACGGCAAAGTCGTGCTGCACTTCAAGCTCCTCGCCAACGTGCGCAAGTCGGTCGGCGTCGAGTGCGTGCTCTCGCGCCACCAGATCGCCGAGAAGTCGCTCTCGCTCGCCGCCTCCGAGGCCGACGCCGCGCCGACGCCGACGCCGCCGCTCGCGTCGGCGGAGTCGTCCGCCGCGACCGCCGTCGCAGACGCGGACATGGAGTCGGGCGCGGCCGGCAGCAGCGAGGTGGTGCCGGTGGTGAAGGCGCGCCCCTTCGACGGGTGCAGCTTCGTGCACGGCGACGCGACGCTCGAGGCGAAGCTCAGCTACACGCACCTCTACATCTTCGACTGGGTCTTCTCGCCGCACACGCTCAAGGCCGTCGCGCAGGTGCTGCAGAACTCCGACTTCTTCGTGCTCGTCTCGTTCCGCAAGGTCGCCGAGTGGTGGAGCTACGGCCTCGTCAAGATCCAGCCGGTCGCCTCCATCCAGGGCTTCCACACCACCGGCAAGGAGGGCATGACCGGCTACGTCTACATCAACGTCGAGAAGATCCCGCAGCCCAACGCGTGAGCCGCTTCGCGTTCTGAGAGCGACCCGAGATGGGCTATTCGAAGGAGCGCGCCGTACCCCTCCCGGGCCGGGATTTTCGCGATGCGCAACGCGCAGCGTTTCGGCGCCGCCCCCGTCGGGCGCTTGCTGAAGTCAAAGGGTTATTTGGGGGTGGGCTCAACACAGCTTTATTATCTGAGGGCTAAATCTGCGGTGTCATGCGTCAACATACTGTGTCTAAAGATCCGTGTACCTGTTGAGCAGGGCCGCCATGTTCTTGCCCGGCACGTCCGCCATCGGCTCGGATTCGGGTTCGGGCTCAGCCGGGAAGGCCGTGGGTGGGGCAGCGGAGCACGCAGGCCGAGGGCTCGCGTCTGCGACGTCATCCGGCGGCTCCTCCTGCGAGACCTTCATGCTCTTGCCACGCCCAGGGGCGGCGGCCCTTGAACCCGGCGAGCGGTGCAGGCGCAGGCGCGCGTACAGCGCGGCCAGCGCGATCGACACGCCGAACAGCAGGAGCGGCTTCCGAATGCGCGACACTGCAGCGGTGCCACCCGCCGCCTCGACGGACGCGGCAGATGCGGCTTGCGCCTGCAGCTGCGCTGGCGTCGTCGTCATCGACGGCGGTGGAGGAGGCGGGGGCGTCGGCGGCGGCAGCGTGGCACGCGCGTGCTCGTTCAGATCGCTCTGGAAGGCGGCGTGCGGGTTGACCAGCTTGAGTTGGCCCGGGGGTGGTTGGGGCGGCGGCGGCGGCGACGACGGCAGCGGTTCCGGCGGTGGGGGCGGCATGGGCATCGCGCACGGGTCGTCGCTGCTCCGCGTGCACTCGCACACGATCATGCGGCCCATGGCGGCCCCGCATGCCCAGCTGCACGCGATGAAGGGCGACTGGCCCGCCGCCACCTTCTCGGCGCTCGGCTGATCGAAGGCGCCGTTGCACCTGCCCCTGCTGGTCAGCGACTTGCACGTCTCCTTGTGTCCGAGCGGCTCGCGGCCCTGGAGGCAGCTCGGGACCGCGGGCGGCGACGGTGGCGGTGGGCGCGGTGGCGGAGGCGGAGGGAGCGGCGGCGGCATCGGATTCGGCGGCGGCCTCGGCGGCGAGGGCGGCGGCGACGGCATGCGGCCTCCGGTGGCCTCGAGGACGGTCGCAAAGAACTCTCGCTTGGTCTGAGACGACGTCGGGCTCCAGTTGATCGGAGGGCACTGGAAGCTCATGCCCGCCGCGTACGAGTGGCTGTCCTTGGGGCAGGTCTCGAAGCCGCAGCAGCCGAGGAAGAGGCCCCACGAGGCGCGCACCGAGACGGCGGCGCCCATCGCACACTTGGAGCCGTACTCAGGCGAACAGCCGTCGAAGTGGAACCAGCATGGCGAGCCGCCTCCGTTGAGGTGCACGTCGTGGATGATGTCGGAGGCGCGGTTCCAGTTGCCTATCCCGTCGTGCGCGCAGACGCCGTCGTCCTCGGTGAAGATGATCGGCTTGGGCTTCTGCTTGTAGCTCCCCATGCCGCGCACCGTGTCGACCATGTGCACGAGGTTGCCGTCCTGCCACTGCCACAGGTTGTTGGCGTGCAGGTTGATGTAGTCCATGTGCGCGAGCTCGTGCTCCTGCATGAGGCTGCCGCCCAAGAAGGACGTGGAGACCGGCAGGTTGAGCCCTCCCGCCTTGAGCCGCGCGCGCACGCCGTTGATCAGGTCGGGCAGCCTGCCGTCGGGCACCGGATAGTTGCCGCCGCCCGGCCAGTTGAGCAGGTGCATCGCGAGACGATCGTCGTCGCACAGCCTCGTGACGCGGCAGAGGTCACACTCGTTGCATACGTCGACGAGGACGTTCTTGCGCCCCTGCTTGATCAGCCAGTCGACGGTGTTGTCGGCCGCGCGCTGGATGGAGGTGTCGCCCCCTCCGCCGTTGCTCGGCTTGAAGAGCTGGAAGGCCATGTCGGGGTAGAAGAACTGCAGGATGACGACGATGCCCTGCTCGTCGGCCTTGCGCAGGATCCGCTCGAGACGATCGAAGAAGGGCTGCCGCAGCGAGCCGTCCCTCGAGAAGCCCGAGCTGTCGCGGTTGTACATGTCGTTGCCGCACGGCGCCTTGTGATCGGACGGGTTGTTGCCGCACGGCGAGCCACCCTGGATCGAGACGGTCACGGCGTTGAGGCCCGCCTGCGCATAGTCGTACAGCGCCTCGACAAACTCGTTGGTGTTGCGGTCGGCGTCCCACCTGCCCGTGTCCTGGTAGCCCCAGATCTTGTGCGGGTCGTGGTCGCCCCACGGATTCGTGTTGACGTCGTCGAAGACCGCGTTGACCATGCGCGAGTTCATCAGCAGGCCCTGCATCGACTTGCCCTTCCAGTGCACGCCGGAATAGGTCGGTTGTCCGTTGAAGTGGAACTCCTCGCCCGAGATGCTCACGGAGGTGCTCCTGCTGCCGCCGGCGGTCTGGCCAGCGTCGCCACCGCCACCACTGCACTGCGTGCAGCGGCTACAGTCGTCCCACGTGCACTTGTCAGACCATGGGTTGTGGTGGCTAGAGCACCACAGCTCGCAGCGCGGCGCTTTAGCGAGGCAGCGTGCTAGCAGCACGAGATAGACGTGGTGCTGCCTGCGCATCGCTGATGCACGACGGTCACTTCCAAAAACTTGAATTTACAAGGTTTTTAAACCATGATTCACGTCCGCGAGAATCGCGCAACTGCGCGAGACTAGCTCACGGGTGACGAATGCCACTCACCGCGCTGACTGCGGCTGCAGCGACCGCGGCGGTGCACATCTGGGCAGGTAGTCCACGGTCGAAGGCCGGAGACGTCTCCTCCTCTCCGACGATCGACGCTTCAGTCGTCGATTGGCAACGGGGCCACTGCGGCCACGCGGCAGCGGGCACACCAGACTGTGCCGGTGGCAGCGAAGGCTCGTGGGTGCTCGGCAAGGGCGCCGCAAAAAGCTGGGAGGCCGCTGCAGCCGAGTGCAAGGAGCGGTGCGAGGGCTGCGCCCGCTGCTCCGCGGTCTCCTTATCGCTCAAGTACCGCGATTGCTCGTGGTTCAGCGAGTGCAACACGTCGGCGCTGCTGCACGAGGTGCGCGGCTTCCGAAGCCTGCGGCTGCGACGCAACCAAGGCGACGACCGCAAGCGAATCTTCCTGCTGCACATCCCGAAGGTGGCCGGGGCGTCGCTGCAGAGCGACGTGACGCAGCTCTCTCGCGGGCACACTCGGCTGCTGGGCGGCGAGTGGATCCGACCCGAACGCAGCGAGACGTGCTTCCCTGCGGTGGTCGCAAGCTTCCCGCGCCTCGACCTGCGCACGGTGATGGTGCGCTCGCCGCGCCATCACGTCGTGTCGATGTTCTCGCACTGCCGCGACAACCCGCTCGCCCACCGCCTCATGAAACGTCTCCAGGGCGAGCCCGTCTTCACCTCGCGCTTCGGTGGGTCGCGTGCCGCCGGCCTCGGGGCGTGGCTCTCGCACCACGCGTCTGTTGACCGCTCCGTGCTGCGTACGGAGCGCAAGGAGGCGGAGCTGAGCTACGGATGCTACGACCCGTTCAATCTGCAGACTCGCGCGCTCACGTGCTCGAGCGACAGGATGTTCGCCTCGCACCGCGGCCCGGTGGGCACGGCGCAGGCGGCGTTGAGCAACGCCCTCGCCACGGGCGTGGTCCTTGGCGTCGTGGAGCTGTATCGCGCGTCGCTGTGTGCCATCTTGTTCCGGGTGTCGCAGACGCTTCTCGACGGGTGCCGCTGCGGCGCGGGTGGCAGTGCGCCGGCCGCGCCGCTCGGTCTCACCAAGGAGACGCACGGGATGAAGGAGACGGCGCACACGCTGCCGGTGCACGCGTTGGCACCGGGGCTTCTCGCAGCCATGGACAACGTCACGGCACTGGACCGAGAGGTCTTCTCGGCGGTTGCGCTCAGGGCCATCGACGACATGCGCGACGTCGAGCGAAGCGCGTCAGCCCGCATCGTGTGCGCCGACGAGCTCCGCGTGCTCCTGCGCAATGTGGGGTCGTACGTGCCCGAGGTAAGGCAGCGCGTTGAGAGTCTGCTGTAGAATGTATAAGGTGTTTCTGCCCCCTCCCCGCATGCCGCGCGCCCATGCAACTCAGCGGACACCACGTTGAGCTCCGCTAGCCACATATATCGCAAGCCACATAGATGTCCATCCTAATCAGCCTTCACACAATCTCGCTCGTGCCACAACCGCGGCCCGTGACTCGTCGTGCCGTGCTCGGCAGCGCCGCCTGCTTGGCGGCGGCGCCGAGCGGCTTGCCGGTCTGGGCCGCTGGCGCCGGTGCCCAAAGCTGGACGCTGGCCGGCGGAGTCGCCATGCCGCTCCTCGCGCTCAACACGGCTGGCATGTCCGCAGACGCCAGCGAGCGATCCGTGAAGGAGGCCTATGCTGCCGGCATCAAGCACGTTGACTTCCACCCGGGCATCGAGAGGGACGGTGTTGCACGCGCTCTGGGCTCTGTGCCCCGTGACGCCATGTTCCTGACGACGAAGATTAGCAAGCCGGCCGTGGGCACGGCACCCTCGGCGGCCGGCGAGCTCGTGACAAAGCAGATCGACGAGGACCTGCGTGTGCTGGGCCTCGACTCGGTCGACATGCTCATGCTGCGCGACTCGCCGGACCCGGTCGTCATGCAGGCGCAGTGGGCAGCCATGGAGGACGCGCTCGCGTCCAAGCGTACGCGCGCGATCAGCACGATCAACTACTGCGAGGGCTCGCTCAGCGCCATCCTCGCAACTGCCAAGACGCCGCCCGCGCTCAACTACATCATGCAGCACGTGGGCATGGGGCACGACGACAGCGGGCTGCGCGCCTTCGGTGAGAAGCGAGGCATCCGCACGTTTGCGTACGGTGCCGTCGGCGAGCCCGGCCCGTCGGACGAGCTGCTGACGAGCGAGGTGCTCCGCCAGATTGGCGCCGCGCACGGCGGCCGATCTGTCGAGGAGGTTGCGCTGCGATGGGTGGTGCAGGGCGGCTGTGCCGTGAGCGTGCGCCCCACGACCGACTTCAAGGCGGGCGCGTCGGCGTGCGCCGCGGGCACCGAGGCGTGCAGCGCCGGGCTGCGCACGCGCGCAAAGGTCTTCGACTGGGCGCTCACGCCGGCGGAGATGCGCACGCTCGACGCGATGAAGAGCCCGACGGGCAACCCGACGCTGTTCTCGTCGACGGGGTGCCCGGGGTCGTTCTTCGCTGCGAAATGACTCTTTCAAGCTTCATGATTTTGAGGGTGCGTTTTGGTGTGGTCCTATCTCCAACTATTACTTTAGATACAACGCGCTTCGCACAGTGGTTGTACCTCCCGCTTGATAACCGCGCTTGATAATCACGCCGAGAACACCCTCGCACAATGATCGCCGCCGTGAGCTTGGCGACCCTTTCGCTGCGGGTCGATCCAGTCGGCCCTCGCCTGAGCCGCCGCGCCGCCGTCGCCGGACTCGTGGCGCTGCCTGCTGCTTTGGTGGCGCCGCCCCAGCTGCCGGTCGAGGCAGCAGCGGTGCCGCCGGCGGTCAGCGCCACATTAGGCTCGCGGTGGGTGCCGCTGACGGCCTTCACCGTGGCGGAGGAGGCGGTCTTCCCCGAGGCGTTCGTCATGTACCTGGCGCGCCTCTTCGTCGCGTACGACGCCACCACCGCCGACTGGTACCGCGAGCAGAGATCAGCCATCCCGCCGTCGTGGAGCGAGGCCAAGGTGAGTCGCACGCTGCAGCAGCGGCTGGGCTCGATTGGCGCGTCTGTGCACTTTGGGCTAAGGCCGTACGCCGGCACCGGCTCGGCCGGCGCCGCCGATCTGTGGGCGCGGCTCAACGGCGCGTGGGCGGACAGGCCAGGCGGCTCGGCGCAGCTCGCGCTGCTCTTCTCGCTGCTGTCGGCCGAGCGGCAGCCGCTCGAGCCGATGGGCCGCGCGCTGCAGACGCAGGGGGCGTCGGGGCGGCCGCTCGACGCGGCCGCGATCGCCGCGGCGCTCGCCGCGACGCCGCACGCGCTGCTGCCCGCCGAGATGGTGCCGATGCAGGACGCCGCGACCGGCGGCTTCGCGATGCCGGCGCCGCTGCGGCAAGCGGGCGTCTTCGGCACGGTAGGGCGCGCGCCGGTGTCGGAGGAGCGGAAGCTCGACGCGCTCACGTACGGCCGCTTCGCCGCGGCGGGCGCGACCGGCTGCGCGCTGACGCACGCGCTGGTGGTGCCGCTCGACGTGGTGAAGACGCGGCTGCAGACGCGGCCGGGCAAGTACAGCGGCTTCGGCGACGCGGCGGCGACGATCGCGCGCGAGGAGGGCGGCGGCATGCTGCTGCAGGGGATGGGCGCGACGATCGGCGGCTACCTGTGCTACGGGATCTCGGTGTACCCGGGGTACGAGCTGCTCAAGCGCGTCGCCTTCGAGCTGGCGGGGGCGCAGGGCGTGCTCGAGTACCGCGTGCCGCTCGTGCTCGGCGCCGGCGCGCTCGCGACGATGTTCACGTGCCTGCTGATCACGCCGTGGGAGGCGGTGCGCATCCGGATGGTCGAGCGGCCCGACTTCGCGCCCGACGTGGCGCGCGGCTTCGCGCGCTACGCCGAGGAGGGCGGCGCGGCGTCGCTCTACGACGGGCTGCCGCCGCTGATGGTGCGGCAGGTGCTATTCGGCATGGTCAAGTTCCTCATCTTCGACTCGTGCTCCGACGCCATCCTCGCGCAGCTGCCCGCCGACGCGCGCGCCGGCGCCGCCGTCGCGCTGGGCGTCTCGCTCCTCTCCGGCGCCATCGCCGGCGTCGCCGCCGCCGTCGTCTCGCAGCCCGCCGACGTGCTGCTCTCGCGCGTCGCGCGCGGCGGCGGCGAGTGCGCGGGCGCGCTGCCCGGCGACGTCAACCAGCTCCGCCTCCTCCAGACGGAGGCCCTCGCCATCTACCGAAACTACGGCCCCGGCGGCTTCTACCTCGGCCTCGGCTCGCGCTGCCTCTGGTCGGGCGCGATCATCGCCGGCCAGTTCTTCCTGTACGACGTCTTCAAGGGGATGATGCACGTGACGGCCAACGACCTCTCTCTCTTCTACGACGCGATGTCGATGCTTCCGCTCCGATGAGTCGTCTCATCGACGGGCGGTTCTATATATTTCGGTGCGCCGCGCGGGCGCAAGAAAGCGTTTTCGAGTTTTCGTCAGTCGGTTGATACAGATTTGGTTCATGCTGATACCTTCGAAATACTCCACACCGTGGACCCTTCTCGCATCCGAGCACGCACATCTCGATCTCAAATGCGCGAAGTGCAAACTCACATCTTCTTCAAAAAGGGGCAGCCGCCGCCTTCCCACGTCGGCGGCTCCTCGCCCGGGTACATGACGGTGACGCGCTCGGCGCGCACCTTGTCGTACAGCCGCGCCCGGAACCGGTTGCACGAGCCGAGCGGCCTGTGCGCCGTCAGCGCGTTGGCGACATTGAAGGCGAGCGCGCGCCCCCAGCTCTCGTGCGGCCCAAACGTCGCTTCCATCTCTGCGAGCGTCGCCGGCACGAACGTGAACGTGCCCACCTTTGGCGCGAGGCAGTGCTTGCCGTCCCACTGCACGTCGCCCTGCTCGACGGCCGCGATGGCGCCGCGCGGGCACGCCGCGTGCGTGGCGATCTGCGCGTGCAGATCGAAGCCGATCGACGCCTTGGCCGCCAGGTGCGCTTCCGTCTCGCCCCGCAGGTCGCGCGGCGGTGGCGCTGGCGGCGGAGGCGACCCCGCCTGTGCGCCCTGCCCATCACCGCCACCGCCCTTGTCG
>Ga0209713_10003120_pt1 | contig 10455 bp, 7 predicted proteins | sample ArcOceMetagenome_3_FD_187444 | JGI IMG/M metagenome (GOLD analysis project Ga0209713, IMG submission 187444) | Marine eukaryotic phytoplankton communities from Arctic Ocean - Arctic Ocean- Svalbard ARC20M Metagenome (SPAdes) (version 2) | ecosystem: Environmental > Aquatic > Marine > Oceanic...
TCACGATTCTTGAGGAGTGGAGGCTCATGGCTGTATGCGAGCGGCGAGGTCAGGACTGACACGCCTGGCCTGGTGGGCCGTGTACTGAATGAGTAAGTCTTGCAAGGTGTTATTTTTGGTAGAGTGTCTCTAAACTTCACCGTGAGATGGCTGTGGCGTGTCGACACGGGCAAAAACGGAGTCAAGAACGCTGTTTTAATGGGCTGTTAAGTGTTGTAAGCGTTTGCATGCAAACTGTGAGTTTTGCATGCAGCGCGTCGGCTGTGTAGAGCGTTTACACCAGCCCGCGGCATTCACACGTGCCAGCAATGCCGATCTCTCCCTCCACGACGCTCTTTCGGCGTGCTCTCGAAGCGCAGGACGTCGGAGACATTGCCGGCGCGCAGCGTCTTTACGAGCAGACGATCCGGCTCTCTCCGTCCGCTGTCGAAGCTTACAACAACCTCGCAGCGCTGCACAATGCTGGCGCGATGCAATCGTTTGAGCTTGGCGATACGACTGCAGCTGTGCGCCAGCAGAAGCGTGCCGTGGGCGTCGCGGCCGCACGTGGGAGCGACGTTGGGAGCGACGCATTGGCGAGCGGGTATGTGCGGCTAGGTCACTACCTGATGATGCGCAGGCACGAGATCAGCGCGTCAAAGTCCAATCGACGGCGGCGCGAGACGCTGGCCGTGGACGCTGAGCTTGCGCTCGAGCACGCCTTGACCTTGAGTCCGGACCATCAGGAGGCGAGGCTGACCGGCCTCCGGCGCGAGTACCACGCCGCGCTCGAGCGGCGGTTTGAGCCGCAGCCAAAGCAGCTTCGACCCACTCTGGAGGAGACGCACTCCATATGCAAGGCGTTGCTCGAGCGTGGCATGGAAGCCAGGCAGACCTCCGTGTTTTGTGGTGGCGAGGCTGACTGGGTCGTGGACATCAGGCGCGACTGGCCGGGCGACGACGAGGCCGGCGACCAATTGGTTCGACTGGCGGATGCGGTGTCTCTGACTGGGTACGGTGGCTCGTGGCTGTATGATCGTGCACTGCTCCTTCGTGCGAGGCACACGCTAGTCTCCGGAAGGCCCATTGTCCTCAAGAATGCTCTTCAGCGAGAGCTTGCGGAGGCCACGCACCAGGAGCTGATGTCGGCGGACTGGCGATGCGATCCAGACGGTGGCAGCAAGGAGAGCGAGTACGGTAGGCGTGGCTCGCTGTGGATGCGCCGGTGCACATCTGCGACTCCAAAGGGCGCGCTCGCGATGCAGGACGCCGCGAGCTTCTTCCGCGGTGAGCCGATCAAGAGGCTGATCGCCGAGCTCACCGGGGAAACTATCGACGGCTGGGTCATGTCGGACTGGACGTGGGTGCCCGAAGCCGGCTTCTTCAGCCTGCACAACGACGTCACCGACGATCGGCGCGTCTCGTTCGCGTGGCACCTGGCCAAGGACTGGGAGGAGGAGGGCGGCCGCGGTGGGGAGCTGGCGTTCCTGTGCGGCCCCGAGGGCGGCAGCTTCGTGCAGCCCGCCTTCAACCAGCTCACGCTCTTCCACGTGCACCGCGGCGGGATGCTCGGCCACCACGCCGTCCTGCCCGTCGTCAACACCGGCGTCGCACGCCGCTTCGCGCTGTTCGGCTGGTTCACGCGGAAGCCGCTGCTCACCGGGCCCGACCCCAGGGGCGTGGAGTATGAGGACGACGAGTGAAGGTCTTTGTTAGGTGGTTCAGCCCCTGGGGCGTCGTTTCGCCGCGCGCTTTGTGAAGCGTGTGAAGTGTGAGCGTCCGTCCTGCGCAGGCTCCTAGTTCCTAGATCGATGGCGCCACCCGACTCGCTCTCCATCCCGATCAACGACGCGGCGCCACCGTCCGACGACGCCACGTACGAGTCGTGCGCGCTGGCGCTCGACGTCGTGCTCTCGTCCATCTCTGCTGCACAGGCTTCGATCTCCAAGGTCGATGCCGACTGGGGAAGCCACAAGTCCGTGAGCTCCGCGGAAGTCAACGGAGTGATGCAGCAGCTCACCGAGCTCAAGTCGCGCACCAAGGCCTCGCAGGCGGCGCTCCGCCGCGTCCACGACCTCGGGCGCCACGCACGCGACCTGCGGGCAGTCATCCTTTGGACAACCGTTCTGCTGAATCCCGACGGCGTTCGCGCTCGGGCTCGAGGTGTCCAACGGCTCGGACGACTTCATCGGCGACTGCGAGGGCGTCACCGGGCTGACATGCTTCATCAACGTGAGCATCATGGTCTGGCTGTGCGCACTCATCTGCCGGCGCAAGCTGCTGCCGGCGCTGTGGCCGCGCACGCACAGCGTCATGCTGCCGGCCAAGCGCGACAAGAGCATCGGCTACGCGGTGAAGACGCTCTTCCGCTTCGTCGTGATGGTGCAGCTGCTGTACCTGTCGCGCTACTGGTCGTTCGACGGCCTGAGGATGGGCGGAGGCAAGGTCTACCCCGACGGCAAGGGCGGCGGCGAGTGGAGCCAAAACTACTGCCTCGGCGAGCACGGCGTCGCACGCCGGCTGTGGCACCTGTGCAAGATGGAGTTCCTGACGATCATGGTGTGGGAGCTCTCGTTCCTGCCGTCGTCGTCGTGGGACATGTGGCTGCACCGTGCGCGGCGCGCCTTGTCACCATCTCACCCTCGGCCCACCCGGCATGCCTGCTCACGCGGCGCGTCACTCTCCTCACGTGCTGCAGACATCGGCCTCATCCTCGGCGTCGCCTTCTCGACCGACCACAACCTGCGGAGCGCCGTTGCCGGCGGCGGCAGCGCGGACGGCGACGACGTCGGCCCTACCGAGTCGGGCGAGGCGCTCGACGGCTTCGCGTGGGTGCTGATGCTCGGCACCGCCTTCATGTTCGCCAAGGAGCTCACGGTGCTCTTCTTCCAGCACCGCAAGCCGCTGCAGCCGCACAAGCAGGCGATCGACCTGCAGGTGGCGGCGGTCGTGCACGTGCTCAACCAGCTCGCCTTCTACATGGTGCTGCCCACCGTCTTCCTCGTCCTCGCCGCGATGCGCGGCCACCTGCGCGCCCTCAACGTGGCGCTGCTCGGCGCGCTGCTCGTCGTGATGAACATCCTCGAGATCTACATCTTCAAGGTGACCTTCTCCGTCATGAAGGCCAAGAAGAAGAAGGCAAGGGCAGACCGTCTCAACTCCGTGTCGCGCGCGAACGCGCCGGGCCCGACACAACAGCCGGCCCCAACGCCGCCCTGAGAGACCTCACGAGTGAGAGTGCGCCCGGTGAGTTCTGTGGTGTCGTGCGCCCTGTTAGTAGTTCGCCGGGATGGACGCTGCACCGAGACGTTCACGTCTCAGGGGCTGTCAATGTCAGAGTACTTAGTCGGAAATATAGCCCCAAAAAGTCACGACGGTTCCTAAACTAAAGGCGTAAAAAATATCTGCAACACACGCGCTAGGCCCAGCACCATCGTCACTGAATTGAGCATGCCTTGGGCGGCGCCATGCAAGACCTCGCCGTTCTTACAATGTTGCGTGGCTGCTTGATGGTGCCGTGCACGTCGAATGTCGAGAGCTTAAAGTCCCCGATCTGCGTCTCAGGCTCGGCGTCCAGCCGGTCCTCGTCCTCGCCATCCATAGCCACGGCCTTTTCGATCTTGACGACCACGTCGGATGGCTCTGTCCACTCGGCTGTGTTCTTCGTCGCACCGCCCGTCGGTCTCGTGCAGATGAGAACGAGCTTCTTATTGCGCCCCTTCACATTCGTCCTCTCCAGTGTGACCGTCTTTCCGTCGGCAAACGCCTGCCGCACCGTCTCCTCGAACTTTGTCTCGTATGGGCAGCCCTTGAGCAGCACGGCAATCCGTGGCACCCACTCGGTGGCTGTCAGCGTCCCAGCCGGCGAGCCGAGCGTGTCCTGGATGCCTTGTAACACAGCCGCCAGCAGCTCGCCGACGGTGCATTCCTTGCTGCATGTGGCCGCCATGGCCTTTGGTATGCTTTCGTTGGCCTCGGTGACCGCAGCGCTAGTCGTGGCGCCGCGCTCGATCCTCAGCGCAACATTTGCGGTGAACTTTGTCGTCGTGGCTGGAGCCACCCACGTGATCGAGGTCGGCATAGGCTAGTCGGCCGCCGCGCGCCGCGTTCGGCTGCGTCGTGGGTCGGCGAGTCGCTCATGCGCGCGCGCGCCGCGGCTCCCGCCCGACGGGTGATGCTACCCCTCCCCAGGTAACAACCTCACATCGGTGCGGGCCAAATGGTACCTAAACACGCGACCTGAACAGCCTAAACACAGAGAAGCAGAACGCTCAAGCCAACGGGGCAAGGTGAGTGGAAAATGTACATGGGGATCGGGGAACGGGATACGCTGCGCAGAAGAGCCGAGCACGCTTGCTCCGTGCAACCACTCGTCACAGCATGGCTTTCGGCTCCGCCATGACCGTGGCCTGCGGCTCCACGGGCACCGGCAGGGAGCTCATGTGACGAGCGTGTTCGATGGCTTCGTCCTTCTGGAAGCCTTCGATTGCCGTGAAGATGGTGTACAGAGTGAAGGTGGCGGGAGTGACGAGCACGAGCAGCGTCGTGTAGACGAGCCAGAACTGGCCAAACACCACGAGCTCGCCGACTGCGAGCATGGTGGGCCCTCGCTGCAGATCGACGCAGTTTTAAGTTTTTTTGCGGAGCGCGCCGCAGCGCTACCAAACGCTGACGCCGCTTGCATTTTTAGTGTCGCATACCGCGGTGGCGGGATTGCATCCATGCGTAGTTCGCTGGCGTTGACCCTCTGGTAATCGAGCACCTACACGTTCGATGCCGGCCCTCCATACCTCCACCGGCTCCTGGTCGACGCCAAGTGGGCCGCTGCGCGAGCCGCTGCTGGACGCAGGCGCCTCGCCGCCGCCGCGCCAGCAACCGATGACGGTGGAGGTCATGGCGCGCTCGTTTGCCTGGATGGAGTACCGCAAGATGCGCAGGCTGCTCTTCGGGCTCTACCCCGAGAAGCAGCGCATCATCGTCTTTTGGGGCGTCGCCTACTTTCTGGTGCTCGGCGTGCTCGCCGGCCTGCACGCCTCGGGATGGCAGCCTCCCGGGCTGCGGCTGCACTGGGATCCGAACGACGTGCTGCTGTACACGCTCTTCACGTGCATCACGCTGTTCACCGCGACCAAGACCGGCACCAATCACGCGCAGATTCGCTTCTGCATGTACTGGGCGTACGTTGCCGTGATGGTGCTCCTCGTGACCGACAACCTTCACGTCGCGCGGCCGCAGCCGCCGGGGATACCCAGTTCGCACGAGCTGCGGCGGCGGCTGCTCGTCGGGCTGCTGGCTCTGGAGGCGCTCACGCTGCAGACGTGGTGGTGCCTGCAGAACCTGCTGCCGAGCGCGGTGCTGTGGACGATCTCGCGCGTCGACTTGCGGCTCTGGTGGCGCATCGAGCCCATCGAGACCACCGCATGGCCCGGCGGCGGCGGCGGCGCAGCAGCGGCCGAGGCCGAGGCAGGCGAGGCGGGCGAGGCGTGCGAGCGTGGGGTTGGTGCTTGGGAGGGTGGCGACGACATTGGCTGCCACCGCTTCCGCTACGCGCGCCGGGCGAGCGGGCTGCGCGTGGGCCGCGGCCTCACGTGCGTCCCGCCGTGCGGAGGCTCCGTGCACGTCTGCTCGTACCGCGGCGGCGTCCATCCCACGACGGGCCGCCCGCACGGCTACGGCGAGTGGGTGGACGACTCGTACCACGGCGAGTGCCTGCGCGGCTTCTGGGAGGACGGCGTGCCCCGCGGCCCCTTTTGCTCGCGCGAGTTTGGCTCGGGGTTTGCGTTCGTCTCGACGCAACTCGGCTACTGCTGCAGCCACGACGACCCCACCGTCGCGGGCACGCCGTGGGTGCGCCGCCGCGCCGCCGCGCGCCTCCGCTTCGGCGTCGCCTCGGTCGAGTGCTCGGTGAGCGGCCAGTTCTTCCGCGAGTTTCCGCACGTGCAGACGCACGCCGCCGCCGACGACGACCCAAGCGCGGCGGAAGAACCGCCCTGCGCCACCGAGGCGGCCAACGGGGCTGGTGTGCGTGGCTGCCTGCGCACGATGCGCCATGTCTCCGATGGCGCGGCGGCGGGTGGCCCGCCTCTCTCGTCGCCACCGCCACCGCCACCGCCCGTGGCGGCGGCCGAGGGCGCGGCGGCGGCGGAGGCCGTGCTCTTCATCCCTGGCTTCAACACCTCGCTGCACTGGGCGCTGGTGCGCGTCGGGCAGATGGTGGCGCAGGCACGGCTGCCGCCGCACATCAAGCCGTTTGTCTTCTCGTGGCCGGGCGGCTGGATGGGCTCGTACCTCGCCGCGAAGCGCGCGGCGGCGTCCGGGTGGATGGCGGCGGACGTGACGGCGCTGCTGCGGGCGATGCACGGCGCGGGCGTGCGCAAGGTGCACCTGCTTGGCCACTCGATGGGGGCGATGGTGCTGCTCGAGGCGCTGCCGCCGCTGTGCGAGATGCTGAGCGAGATGGAGATGGAGCTCGTGCGCGGCGGCGAGCTGACGCTGCTCACCGTGACGCTGCTCAGCCCCGACTACCCGCTCGACACCTTCCTGCGCACGTCGTACCCGCTGCTGCGCCGGCTGCGCCACCCGCCGCTCCTCACCGTCTACGGAGACAGGCACGACAAGCCGCTCACGTACGCCGAGATGGTCTTTGGGCGGCGCACGCTCGGCAGGCTGTGGGGGGCGCCGTGGGTCGAGACTGACGACGGCACCGGGGCGGAGGCGCCGCCCGGCACGCTGGGCGGCGGCGGCAGCGGTGTCGGTGGCGGCGGCGGCGGCGGTGCCGCGACGGCCGACGTCGAGCTCGGCGGCCGCGTGCGGTGGCTCGCCCTCGACGTCGTCGACACGACGTCGATGCAGGCGGGGCTGCCTGCGGGCAACCCCGAGGTGGCGCTGCTCGGCGAGGTGGCCGTCGACACCAAGCAGCGCCACGCGCACTTTGCCATCAACCAGCTGATGGTCGACGACCTGCGCGAGCTGATCGTGCACTGCAGGAGCGCGCGAGAGCGCAGCGGCCGGCTGCTGCGGAGGACGGGCAATGTGTACAAGTTGCTCGTGCCGCCGACCTAGTTCTTTTTAGTTGTCTTTCTTCTTCTTTTGACTCTTTTTGCCGCACTGCCGCACCTTTAGATTACTTTAGATCTTAGCCTTTCCTAAGCCGCCGGTCAGGAGGGCCCCAGGAGGGATACACTGATCCCGAGCCAGCCGGACTCGCGGGTTACCCCGCGCCGGCAGGTCGGAGATCAGCTTGGTGGTGTGCGTGCGCGCTCACCGAGGCAGCCGCGCTGTCCGTCAGGTTTTGAGGCCTTCGGGATGAGCACGCTATACCTCGGCTCCCATCTGGTTCAATTATTTTGAAGTCCTCGCGTGCGGTGGTTTGCGAGGACACAAATCTTCGAGATGACAATCGACCTCTCACGCAGGCTCCCAGATAGGGGCTTGACCTCGCCAAGCTTCGGGCGGCGTTCCCCCATGCGCTACCTGATATCCACGCTGCTCGCATCGTCGCGACATGTCCGGCTGCACCGTTCACCCGAGCTCTTTGGAGGAGACGGGAAGCCGCAGCTCGCCGAGGAGGAGTACATGGCGTTGGCGGGGATCTGGAGAGCGGACCTCGAGCTCGACGACGGCGACGACATGATCTCCATGCACCTGGCCGTCCCGAAGTTTCAAGTGGGCACCGAGGTTCCGGACGAGGCCTTTGGGAAAGTATATCTCATGAACGACACGCCGCTGCGGCCATGGAGCAACATTTGCGACTCGGGCTCGTCGGCCGCCTGGTGGTCTGCCTATCGGCTGGTGCGTGCGGGTGCAGAGGGCGACCAAGAGATGCAGCTGCAGCTGCAGCTCGGCAACCTGTACCTCGAGGGTCGAGGCAAGCGCGACGGCTTCCGGTGCTCATCCTTTGAAGGGACTGTGCTCGAGGGCGGCGAGGACCCCTACGTAGTGGGGCGTTTCTCGATGCACCTCTCCTTGCCGATCGTCTCCGAGATCGACGCGCTCCAGAAGCGCTACCAGCAGCGGATCGCGTCGCGGCCAGCGCCGCCGATCATCTACTCGCGCTCCAGCTACGTCGACACGTGGCGTCTACTGCTCTCCCTCGACGACGACTCGCCGCCGGCCTACTTCCCCGTCCAGCTGGCTCAGGACGGCTCGTGGCAGAGCGTCGGGACGGAGGAGACGCTCGGCGGCAAGTGGGGCGTCTCGTCGCGCGAGGGCCACGGCATGTCGACCGTCACGCCCGCCGGCTCGCACATGTGGCTGCAGGTGGACAGCAAGCGCTGCACCGAGACGCTGCGCGGGCTGGCGGGGCTGCCCGTGCGCTCCGACTTCGAGCTCGAGGGGAAGCCGGTGATCGAGACGGAGGAGCAGGAGCTGGCCGCGCGCGCGTCGGGCGGCGCCGAGGCGCGCGCCGACCGCGTCGATGGCCACCTGTGCGTCGGCTCGGTCGAGCGAGCTTACTTTGGGTCGTTCCGGCTGCTGCGCGGCGACGCGGCGGCTCGGGCGGAGGCCGCGGAGGCCGCGGAGGCGACCGAGGCGGCCGAGGCGGCGGCCATGGTGAGCGAGGTGGCGTCGACCATGGTGTTGGCGGCCTCGGCGGAGACCGTGGCCAAGGCCGCTGCCGCCGAGGCGGAGGCTTGTGTCGAGCACTGCCAGGAGGCGCTGCGTGCCGCCGACGCGTCGCTCATCGTCGCGCTGCAGGAAGCGAAGCTCGCCACGCAGACCGCGCTGCACGAAGCGGAGCTTGCCACTCAGAGGCTCGCGGCGGCGCAGGGTGCCTCGGTGCCGGAGCCCCCCACGTTGTCCGAGGAGGAGGCGGCGGCGGCCGAGCGCGCGTGGCTCGCATCGGTGCCGGAGCTCTCCACGTTGTCCGAGGAGGAGGAGGCGGCGGCGAAGCGCGCGTGGCTCGCCAGCCGCGCGCCACCAAGCTGGGGCACGCGCACCATGACGCGCACGATGCCCGCTGCCACCCGTGGCAGCAGGGCGGCGGTCGGCGCCAACAAACCTGAGGAAGCGAGGGAATGGCTCAAGCTCGAGGCGTCGTCGTTCTGAGGCCCGGTCTGTTTTATTGGGATAGTGTATGACCGCCGAGTGGTCTCAATATCTTGTTGTTCGAGTTGTTGTCTCAGTATGAGTATGGATTGAATTGAGGCTATTCAGGCGACGCGTTTGCGGGGTGCATTTTAATTTGCGTTACGAGGGTCGCCACCACAGCGCTCCCCGTTTATTTTGCGCGGTCCGTAAAGACGCGCCGCCACCAGTGTGAGCAGCGACACGACTGCATGGGTGTTGCCAGCACGCGCGAGGTGTTAATCTCGTCGTCTTCCTCCTCCTCAACTCCGCCGCTCCAGCGCACGACGCTCACCTGGCACACCTTCGATGCCGGCGGCGGCCAGCGGCGGCACATAGCAGTCGCCAAGCCCACGAGCTCTGGCACCACCAGCCTGCCTTTGACCGTGTGGCTGCCGGGCGGTGGTCTATTCCGCGTCTCGTTCTTCTTCATCAAGCTGGTGGTCCCCAGGATCGCGGCGCGCGGGCACATCGTCATCGCGCCCTGCTACGGTTGCTCGGCGCCGCCCGTTATCGCGTGCACACGCGTGTGGCTCGCCGTGTCGCTGCTCACACTGGTGATGCGCCTCATATCCGGTGCTTGGCCCGGCCTGTACGAGGCGATGCTCCTGGCCGCGCTCGCTGCCGTCGCCGTGCTCGCCGTCCTCACGAGCAGGCCCAACGTGTGCTTCCCGCAGCACCTCCAGGAGGCAGCTCGCGGCTTGCGGTGGGCGGTCGACCACGGCGCTGCGCTCGGCGCCGACACGTCGCGGCTCGTGCTGGCTGGCCACTCGGCGGGCGGCCAGCTGGCGGCGCTGATGATGCTGCAGCCGCGCTGGCTGGAGGAGGCGGGCGTCGGCGTCGAGCGCGTGCGCGGCGTGGTGCTGCTGAGCCCGGTGCTCGACTGGAGCTTCCTCGGCGCGGCGTCGGTGTCGGCGCTGGCGCGGCGCTCGCTGTACGAGTTCTACATCCGCACGCAGTACGGCGTGCCCTACGACTGCGACTACGAGGCGCAGCTCGCCGCCGCGTCGCCGCTCGCGCTCGTGCGCGCGGGCGCGACGCACCCCGACGTGCCGGTGCTGCTGCTGCGCGCCGGGAGCGAGGCGCCTGGCTTCAACGAGATGGCGTACCGGATCATCGACATCGAGGGCTACGAGAAGGAGCTGCGCAAGCAGAACCTCGCGTGGCTCGTCCACGACCGCGTGCACGACGGCAGCCACGTCACCGCGCAGCTGCACCTCGGGAAAACGTGCTTTGAGCTGAGCCACCCGTTCTGGAAGGCCGTCTTGGGGCGTGAGTAGGCATTTAAAGTAGTGTCCGCTGGCTTTACCCCCCTCTGCAGCGGCGGGTTTCGGCATGTTCAGCGGTGCATGTTGGTCGCAGCGCGGCATAGGATGCATATAGGAGCAGACAGGCTTCAAGCCCGGCCTAGAG
>Ga0209713_10003121_pt1 | contig 10454 bp, 1 predicted proteins | sample ArcOceMetagenome_3_FD_187444 | JGI IMG/M metagenome (GOLD analysis project Ga0209713, IMG submission 187444) | Marine eukaryotic phytoplankton communities from Arctic Ocean - Arctic Ocean- Svalbard ARC20M Metagenome (SPAdes) (version 2) | ecosystem: Environmental > Aquatic > Marine > Oceanic...
GCGCATCCGTCACGTTGAGACCGACCGCCGCCTCCGCCGCCGCCGCCTGGGCGGCCACCTCGGCCGCCTGCGCCAGCACCACCGCCTCGGGCGTCTGTGGCGCGGCAAAGTCGGCGCCGTTGATCGTCAGGCTCAGCGGCACCCCCGCAGCACCGCTGTCGCCGCCGCCGCCGTCGGTGCCGTCGCCGTCGCCGTCGCCGTCGCCGTCGCCGTCGCCGCCGAGGGCGGCATGGCCGCACGCGGGGAGCGACGAGTGGCACGGCGCCTTGCACCGCGCCATCGTCGAGCCGAGCACCGTCGCCGGCGTGACGCGCGCCTCGACGCCCTCGCCGAAGCGGCACGCGGCGGCCGAGTGGCCGAGCCGGTCGAGCCCCTCGCCGTCGAGCTCGATGAACGTGCCGCAGCCGCCGCCGCGCGGGCTGAAGGCGCTCGTGTTGGGCGGCGCGTAGTACGAGAAACGCCACGACGGCGCCGTCTCGAGGTCGACGAAGTCGACGCCGTTGAGCGCGAGCTGCAGCCGCACCTCCGCCGGCGCCGCCTCCTCGTTGGGCACGGGCGGCGCCACGCACTCGAGCGCCGTCGCCGAGAGCGCCACGACGCGGCCGAGGCAGCGCGGCAGCGTGCGCACCTGCATCAGCTGCGCGTCGTACTCCTCGCACCACCTCGCCCCCGCGGCGCCCGCGCCCACGAAGCGGCACGCGACCGACGCCGCGTCGTTGTCGTACGCCTCGAATCCCTCGCCCGTCAGCGTGACGCGCGTGCCGCCCGCCACCGGCGCGCCGCGCGGCCACACCTGCGTCAGCCGCTGCGGGTAGTAGCGGTAGCTGAGGCCGCTCTCGACAAAGTCGCGCCCGTTGAGCGCCAACCGGAACGGCTGCGTCGACATCGACCGCGGCGGCGTCGCGCACACGAGCCGCCCCTTGTCGGGCAGCCGCAGCACCGGCACCGCCAGCGCGCCGAACGCGCAGCGCGCGATGGTCACGTTGAGGCCCATCCCGTCGAAGTGGCCGCCCCGCGCCGTCACCAGCGCGCCGCCGCGCTGCGGGCCGCCGCGCGGGTCGATCGCGCCGATCTGCGGCTCGCGGTAGTACGTGTACCGGCGGCAGCTGCCAAAGTAGCACGGCCGCTGCGCCTCCTCGAGCGCCGCCATCCTCTCCGCCTCGACCGCCGCCGCCGCCGCGGCCGCCGCCGCCGCCGCCGCCGCCGCCGCCGCCGCCGCCGCGACCGCCGCCGCCGCCGCCGCCGCCTCGGCGATCGCCACCGCCTCGTCGGCGGCGCTCACGTTCGAGCCGCTGGCAGCCGGCAGCGACGGCGGCGCGTCTGGCGGCGACGGCGGCGCGTCTGGCGGCGGAGGCGGCGCGGCGGGGGCGTCGCGCGTGGCGTTGGCGCCGCCGGCCGTCGCGCCGCCTCCGCCGCCTCGGAGGAAGAAGTGGTTGAAGGTCGATTGGCCGTCGAGGGCGACTTGCACCGTGTGCACGGCGTCTCGGCAGTCGAGGCCGTCGTCATACTCGGGCAGCGCCGGCGGCGCGGGCGGCGGCGCCTCGGGCGCCGGCGGCGACGAAGGCACCGCCGAGGTGAGGTCGGTGCCGTTGGTGCCGTTGGAGGCGTTGGAGGCGTTGTCCGCGTCGGTCGCGTTGGTTGGGTCGGGCGCCGCGGGTGGCGCGGGCGGCGCGCCGGGCGGCGCCGACGGCGGCGCGAGCGGCGGCGGCCCCGCCGGCGGCGACGTGGGCGGCGGCGGCGGCGGCGGCATGCGGCAGCCGAGCTCGTCGAGGCTCGTGATCGCCGAGAGGCACAGGAGCTCGGTGCCGTCGTCCGAGATCGAGACGACGTCGCCCCACGCGCCGATGCCGCCGAACTTGCACTTGGCGGTGGCGATGTCGCGGCCTAGCCCGTGGAAGCCCTCGCCCACCACCGTCACGAGCGTGCCGCCGCCGAGCGGCCCTCCGGTCGGCAGGATGCCGCGCACGCGAGGGTCGTCGTAGTAGAGGAAGGCGAGCGGCGTCGGCTCGCTGCTCACGTAGTGGCGCGCGTTGAGCGCCAGCGAGAAGGTGACCGCGCCGTCGCCGCCGTCGCCGCCCGGCCCCAGCCCCGCGTCGCGCGGCGGTGCGACGCACCTGACCTCGCCGTCGTCGAGGTTGGCGGTGGCGTGCGTGTGCACCGCCACGACGTTCGTGCCGAACTTGCACCGCGCGAGGCCGCCGCCGTCGTCGAGGGCGCCGAAACCGAGGCCTCGCACCGTCACGACGGTGCCGCCGCCGATCGGGCCGCCCGTCGGCCCCACCGACACGACGCCCTGCTCGTAGTACAGGTAGGTGCTCGAGGCGGCCGCCCTCTCGCCGGGCGGCGGCACCGTCGAGACAAAGTGGAGCGAGTTGAGCGCCACCGAGACCTCGGCCGCCGCCTTGGGCGCGCCGCGCAGCTCGACGCCGGGCGGCGAGCAGACGACCTTGGTGCCGTTCTCGCCAACCTCGAGCGCCGCCACCTCGACGTCGCCGAAGCGGCACCGCGCCGCCTTGCCGCCGTCCTCCATCCCGCCGAAGCCCTCGCCGTGGACGGTGACGGTGAAGTTGCCGAGCGTCGCGTCGGCGGGGCCGCCGCGCGGCGAGACCGAGTCGACGCGCTGCTCGTAGAAGAGAAAGTCGAAGAAGGTGCCGTTGACGACGCGGATCGCGCTCGTGTTCTCGTACGCGTTCGTCTCGTTGTCGAGCGGCGGCTTGAGCCCCGCCATGTACGAGCGCTCGTACGTGTCGACGACGCCCGAGTAGTTGGTCGTCACGTTGACGGTGCGCGGCTCGAGCCAGATGACCTCCTTGCCGCTCACGTAGTCCTGCCCGTTGAGCGTCACCCACATCAGCGCGGCGCCCGGCGCGTGCGCCGGCACCGGGCAGACGACGTGCGTCGAGTAGACGGAGATGGCGGCCGAGACCGTCTCGCCGAAGCGGCAGCGCACGTACGAGCGGTTGGAGACGAGGCGGTCGAAGCCGTGGCCGTGCACCGTCACGGGCCACACCGCCTGGCTCATGCCCTGCGCGCCCGAGCCCGAGCTGGGCCCCCCCGTCGGGTCGAGGCCGAGCAGCGCCGGCTGCCGGTAGTACTGGTACTCGAGGCCGCTCTCGTCGCTACCGGCGCCGCCGACGAAGTGGACGCCGTTGAGCGCCACCTTGACCGTCGCGGCGAGTGGCGTGCCCGCGGCGGGCGCGATGCACTCGAGCACGCCCGGGGCGATGGTCGTGACGCGGCCGAGCTGCGCCTGGCCGTCGCTCTCGAAGCGGCACCGCGCCGTCGGCGCGAAGTTGTCGAAGCCCTCGAAGCCGTAGCCGGAGACGGTGACGGTCGTGCCGCCGACGAGCGGCCCGCCGCCCGGGTCGACGAGCCACTGCTGCTGGTCGTAGTACAGGTACGGGTGGCCGACGTTGGCGCTCGTGCCGGGGTCGAAGTTCTGCCCGTTGAGCGCCAGAAGCACCGGCTCGACGCCCGCGGTGGTGCGCGCCCCCGCGGGCACCTCGCACACGACCTCGTCGAAGCCGGTGGCGGCGTCGTACGCGCGCGAGGCCGAGGCCGCGGCCGCGGCCGCCCCGGTGCCGGTGCCGGTGCCGGTGCCGGTGTCGGCGTCGGCGTCGTCCTCGGCGGTGGCGGAGGGGCCCGACGCGGCCTGCGAGAGGACGGCGCCCGAGAGCGGCCCGAAGCGGCACAGCGGCGTGACGCCGGGCACCTCGAGCAGCGCGCCGAAGCCGAGGCCGCTCAGCGTGATCGCGTAGCCGGGCAGCGTCGGGCCGCCCGTCGGGAAGATCGAGAGCAGCCGCGGCCGGCCGTGGAAGGCGAAGGCGGCGAGGAGGTCGTAGTCCTGCCCGTTGAGCGAGATGTAGAGCGAGCGGCTCGCAAACTCAAACTCGAAGGCCTCGGTCGACTGCGGCGACATGATCTCGGTGGTGTTGCACACGAGGTGGAGGCCGCCGTCGCCCTCGGCCACCGTCAGGATGCCCCAGTCCGAGTACGAGTCGAACGAGCACGTCGCCGCGTCGCCGACGCCGCCCGCGTCGAAGCCGCTGCCGTGCACCGACACGACGGTGCCGCCGAGCACGGGCCCGCCGGGCGGGTCGAGGCTCGTGATGACGGGCGGCGCGTAGTACGTGTACGAGCCGTCGGGGAAGACGGGCACGAAGTGCAGCGTGTTGGTGGCGATGCCCACCTGCACCTGCTGCCCCGCGGCCGTCTCGGGCACCTCGCACACGAGCGTCGTGTTCTCGTAGCAGCCCTCGGCGCGGCGGCACTCGTCCTCGAAGACGACGCTCACCGGCGCCTCCGAGGTGCGGCCGAAGGCGCAGCGCGCGTCGCGCATCAGCGCGGCGGAGACGACGCCGCGCGAGGTGTGCTGCTTGGCGATCGGCCACGAGAACTCGCCCATCTTGCGCGCGCTGTCCTCGTACCACGTCACCTTGTTGTCGGACGTGTACCGGTCCCAGATCTCCTCCTTGATCTTGTCGATGGCGCGCGCAAAGCCGTTGAGGCCCTCGCCGATGACGGTCACCATCGTGCCGCCGCGCAGCGGCCCGCCGGCGGGCGTGCGCGTGTACATGCGCTGCCGGAAGAAGTGGTAGTGGATCCGCGGGTTCTTGTTGGTCTCGCGGTTCTGGCCGCTCTTGCCCGGCCGCGAGAAGATCTGGCCGTCGAGCGCGAGCTGGATCTCGACGCGCCCCTCGTGGCCGGCGATCGCGGCGGGCGTGACGCACGTCACGACCTCGCGCGTGAGGTTGTGCACGCGGCCGAACGCCTCGATCGGCGCGTCGGTGCACGCGTTCTCCTCCGAGCACACCCACCGGCAGCGCGCGGTCTCGATCGGGTCGGTGTACGAGATGCCCGTGCCGGCGAGCAGGTTGGCCTGCGAGACGGCCGAGTACGGCGGCGGCATGCACTTGTACCACGCGCTGTTCGGCTGGGTGCAGCGCATCAGCGCGTCCGAGATCGTCACCTGCACGAGCAGCCCGGGCCAGCTCGGCCCCGCAAAGGGCAGGATGCCGTCCGACTGCGCGGCCGAGTGGCAGATCAGCTGCAGGCCGTCGCCCTCGCCGACGGTCTCGACGTCGCCGGTGAACGTGCGCACCAGCATGGTGTGCACGCCCAGCCCCATCTTCGAGCACGGCAGGTAGGTCTGCGCCGTGGTCGGCGAGAGCTGCCAGATCGTCGTCACCGTCTTGCGCGGGTTGAACTGCACGCGCTGGAGCAGGTCGAAGCCCCAGCCGGTGAGCGTGAGCACGGCGTCGCCCTGCGTGCTCCCGCCGATCGGCGAGACGTGGGAGATGCCCCAGGACGTGGACATGGTGGCGGGGGCGGCAACGCGGCTGCTCAAAAACCATTCGCACGCGCTGTTCTGGCTAGCTTGCGGTGGTTTTGCCCGGAGGTTCGGAATACAACGGAGATTGGACTATTCTAGCGAATCTGATTAGTAACTTCCAAAGAAGACATGATGGCGGGTCGGGCGCGTCAAAATAGGATTGGATACATGCCACACACTGTTTCTCTTAATATTCTCTGGTGAGCCCAAGAAAAAGCGTAGTGAGCGCGCAATCGTATGCGCAAGGGGAAAGGTCTAACGCGATCTGCGACGCTGTTGCGATGATGCACGCGTTAGCCCGGCACGGCGACACCTCGCCGGGCGCTCGCCAACTGAGCGCGTGTCGCCGACTCACGCGCTCGACTAACCGAGCTGTTTTCACTGTCTTATTTGTTATGGATCGTTTGCATGCTCGTGCGTCCTCCAACTGTGGGCGGAGAGGGCAGCGCGACGGTTTGGGCCTGACGTACTCTTCCACCAGGTGACCCTTATCTTTCCGCGGCCATCTTTCTACCTGAGACCCCTATCTTTCTAGAAAGATAACCACTCGTCCTCAATCGCGAGCAGCAGCCAATAAATAAAACTTACTTCACTTCGTCAGCAGGGAACGCACGCGTGCACCCAGCCTCATGCTCCTGATGACCATACAGTGCTGCTGGCATGGCTGGTGCGTCGACGGCCACGCGTGCGGCGCCGTCCGTCCGTCGCAGGGCGCCGGCGGGGCGGGTCGCGGGTGCGCGCGGGCGCGCGCCTGGAGCGGTCGAGAGTCGCGCAGTAGTCAGCACGGAGTGAGAAGACCCTTGCGCAACGATGTGGCGAGAGGATGCGGCAATGTATCGTCCAGGTCGCGCACCACCGTGTCCCCCCGAGAGCTAATGTTGAAAGGCAGAATCCACCACGCCGTACCGTCGCAGGGAGCCGGCGGGTCGCATGGGTGCGGGCGCGCACGCCTGGTGCCGTCGGGAGGCTCGCGGTAGTCAGCGCAGACGAGAAGACGGCTGCGCAACGATAGGCGAAATTAACTGCGGCAACATATCGTCCACGCGCCGCACCAGGCCGTGTTTGCACCTCCCCCTCGACCTAATATTTTGAAAAAAATACGTGTGGACGTAACTCGGACGTGACCGTGACCCAGGATGCGGTCCGCTAAAGTAGCTAACCGCCCCGGTATGCATCTATTCTCCGGGGCGGCCGGCGCGGGCGCGATTACGACGCTCTGCGAGTGACGCTTCGAGACGCTCTGCGAGTCGTTTTTGGTCGCCATCCCGAACGACACGCAAAGGGCCGAGATCCACGACCTCGAGTTCGACACGAAGAAGTTCGACACGAAGAAGCTGGTCAATGACGTGGCGGATCTCAAGGCCAGGCGCCGTCTTTTTTGAATTGAATACAGAAGGCCTCTAGCCGACGATACATACAGAAGGCAGCCGCACGTCGCCAACTGAGCGCGTGCGGCCGTCCTGCACGCACACCACCACCGTCCTAGATCTCGCAAACAACCATGGCCCTCTCCACCGGCGGCGGCGGCGGCGCGATGCCGATGATGACCGTGACCGCCAGCATGCCCGTGATGACGCTGCCGACACCCAACATGGGCGGCGGCGGCGGCGGCGGCGCGACTCCGAGCAACGACTTTGCTCCGCCGATGCCGAGCGGCACGGACGCGCTCTTCGCGGCCGACGCATACGGTCCCGACGACATCGCCATCGGCATCGAGATCGGTGCCGAGTGGGTGAGGGCGTCGGTCTGGGACGCCGAGCGCCAGAAGCCCGTCGCGCTCGCCCTCGGCGACGTCAACGACGACGACACCGAGCCGCAGCCGCTGCGCTCGGTGGTGACGTTCGTGCGGCCGGCCGTGGTGAGCATCGGCGAGGCGGCGCTCTCGGCCGGCGCGCCGCAGAACCGGCTCGTCGGCGTCAAGCGGCTGCTCGGCCGCCGCTACGACGAGGCCAACGGCGCTTTTCTCGACGCCGCCGAGTCGGGCGCCGGGCTGCTCGCGTGCCCGCTGGCCGCGGCCGAGGAGGGCGGCGTGCGGCTGTGCCTGTCGCACGAGCGCGTCAACTCGCAGCTGCGCAAGCGCGGCGAGGCGCCGCGCGTCGTGAGCGGCGGCGCCGACAAGGACAAGGACAAGGACAAGGAGCGCAGCGCGACCATCGACAAGCGGCTCGCGCCCGAGGAGGTGCTGTACCGGCTGCTCGCGCGCGTCAAGGAGCGCGCGCAGATCGCGCTCGACGCCGAGGCGACGCACGCGCTGCTGACGGTGCCGGCGCACTATGGCCTCGCGCAGCGCCAGGCGACGGCCGACGCGGCGACGCTCGCGGGCTTCTCGGTCCTCGGCGTCGTGAGCGGCCCCGTCGCCCTCTGCGCGCTGCCCAAGCTCAAGCCGCCGCCGCAGGTGGCCGCCGCCGCCGCCGCAGCGACGACGGCGGCGGCTGCGCCCGCGCCGGTGCGGCTGCTGCTCGACTGGGGCGCGTCGAGCTGCTCGTGCGGCGTGATGCGGTACGAGGAGGGCGCGTGGCGGCTCGTGGCGAGCGGCGGCGACGACGCGCTCGGTGGGCTGGCGATCGACCGCGCGGTGGCGACGGAGCTCGCGGCGACGCTCGCGCCGTCGATGGCCGCGCAGCCGCCGTGGACGCCCAACCCCGATCAGCCGGCGAACAAGCTCGCGCTCCTCGCCGCCGCAAGGGAGCTCAAGCACGCGCTGAGCGGCGGCGGCGGCGGCGGCGGCGGCGACGGCGACGGCGGCGAGGGCGGCGAGGCCTCGTGCGACGTCCACCTTCGCGGCGCCGCCGCCGAGGCGGAGGCGGAGGCGGCGGTGGAGGCGCGCACGCTGCGGCTGTCGCGCGCCGAGTGGGAGAAGTGGGTCGTGGCGGCGGCGCGGCGGCGGTGTGACGCGATGCTCCGTGCCGTCGCGGCGCAGGCGGCGCTGCCGGCGGCGGCGGCGGTCTCGGTGCACGTGGGCGGCGGCTGCCTGCGCAGCGCCGCGCTGCGCCGCGTCGTCGACGAGCTGACGGCGGCGCACTTTGGCGGCCGCAAGGCGGCCAACGGCGGCAAGGCGGCCGAGGGCGGCGGCGAGGGGGCCACCAAGGGCGGCGCGGCGGCGGCGGCGGCGGCGGCGGCGCTCCTCGCGCAGGACGGCGCGCACGGCGCGGCGGTGCTTGCGGCGCACGCGCTACAGCCGGCGGCCGTCGGCCTCGCGCTCGGCGGCGACGCGGAGACAATGTGGATGCCGCCGCTCGACGCGCTGCCGTTTGCGGTGGCGGTGCGCGTCGAGGGCGCCAACGGCGGCGGGAAGGTCTTCGAGACGGTCTTCGAGCGGCTCGCGTCGCCGCCGCTCAGCGTGGAGCTGCCGCTGGACGCACTCGCCGAGCCGAGCACGGTCACCCTCGTCGAGCTGCCGCACCACCACACCGGCGGCGCGGCCGGCGAGGCCGGCGCGGCCGGCGGCGCGGCGGTGGTGCTGCGCGTCAGCCTCGACGCGACGCCGAAGCGCGCGCTCGACAAGATGCGGCGCGAGACGGCGCCCGACAAGCCGACGCGGCGGCTGCACGTGAGCGTCGCGGCGTCCGGGCTGCTCGACGCCGAGGCAGACGACCTCGACGACGACGCGGGGAGCGGCCGTGGCTGCGGCAGCCAGCTGCTCGTCGTCATGATGCTCCTCGCCGGCGTCGCCGGCTTTGCTGGCACACTGCTTGGCCAGAAGGTCGCCTGAACACGGAGCCACGGACGTCAGAGAGGCGCCTGAGGGCGAGACCGCGGAGGTTCTCCACGCCAAGCTTTGAGCCTACCGTGTTTGCGAGGAGCGCGCTGTAGCAGTTTTAGAAACGTAAAATACCATTTTCATTTGAGGACAAGACGAGCGCCGGTACCATACTCAGCAAAAGGGAGACGCGGTAGGGAGCACTGCCAACCAGGAGGGGACCCTCAGTCCCTCCCGAGGCTGCCCGGTAAGGGCGGCACAAAGTTCCTCTCGTCACTCAGGTAATGACTCAGTGCAGGGTCGAAGACAACGGCCTTGAGTGGGTCTAGATAGGTCAGGTAGTTGCCACACAGCATCTGCTCCGGCATCTCCTCGTCGCCCTCGGCCTGAATGACGACGCCCGCGCGGCCAAGCATCGCCGACATCCTCGACTTGACCGTGTTGAAGCCGTTGAGCGCGGCGGACCCCCAAGTGTGGATGTCGACATCAATCTCCAGGTATTTCTGCGCGAGGTGGCGGTGGCGGGTCGGTCGGTCCGTTTTGTACGGTGGTATGCGGGCCACGTGAACAAGCGCGGTGCCGCGGTCGTGTGAATTAGGGGAGGGTAGCTGCGCGCTGCGCGCGCGCGCTCCCCGCCGGGAGAGGTTGAGCGGCGGAGGGTGAGGAGCAGAGGAGAGGTGGAGCGGGAAAGGGCACGCGACGCAGCGCGGGGCGCCAGGCAATGCGACACGCACCCCGGGCACAAGGTAGAAGGAGCTCGCAGTCTTCGAGAGAAAGGGCTTGCAGTTGTAGTTTCTGACGAGCGCCTTGGTCATCACGTTGAAGCCCGGCTCGTCGACGTCAGTGAGTCCCATGATCATCTTGAGCCGCTCCTTGCGCAGCGCCACGCCCTCCGTCGGGTGTATGAATCGCCGAAAGAGGTCGACGCCAGGCGTTTGGGGCCCTCCCTGCTCGAGCGCCTCTCGCACCCACGCAGACAGCCGGCAGTAGATCACGAGGTTCCAGCCGGGACCGTCGCTGCGCTTGGACGCCATGAGGCCACCCGGCGGATAGTTGGGGATCATCCAGTTGATGATCAGCAGCGGCGGCAGCTCGGAGGTGCTCGGCGCCGCCTCAGGCAGCTGCGTCACGCGCGCCAGGTGCGGGAGCTTCTGCTCGCTCTGGTAGGTGTCTGCTGCGATGACCTCATAGATGGCCGGCCCAGACGTCCCCTTCTTGCCAGTGGACGCGTAGTTGGGCCCCTGTCTGACCTGGAAGGCCTCGCCAGGGCAGGAGCTCCACGTGTGAGGCACCCGCGCCGCCGCCTGCATCTGCGCGTCGGGGTGCACGTCGCCGTCGCCAGAGGAGGCCCCCGGGCTCTGTGGGAAGGTGGCGCCGGCCGCCAGCATCGAAGGGGGCGGCGGGAGAGCGCCGTTGGCCGCC
>Ga0209713_10003122_pt1 | contig 10452 bp, 2 predicted proteins | sample ArcOceMetagenome_3_FD_187444 | JGI IMG/M metagenome (GOLD analysis project Ga0209713, IMG submission 187444) | Marine eukaryotic phytoplankton communities from Arctic Ocean - Arctic Ocean- Svalbard ARC20M Metagenome (SPAdes) (version 2) | ecosystem: Environmental > Aquatic > Marine > Oceanic...
TGCCCGAGGGGCTGGTCGCGTAGTCGGAGTCGGAGCTGTGGCCGCCCTGGTTGGGGGAGCCTTTGTCGGGGTCCTGTGAGGCGGGAGTGGGGTGACCGGGGTTCTTGTAGCAGCCGGCGGTCGGAGGGGAGCGCCGGGGTTTGCTGTGTGCCAGACGGGAAGTCTGGGGCAGTTGACGGCGGATGAGGGCGAGAGCTTCGGTTGCCACGTCGTCTCGCTCGAGGATCCAGTTGGCACGGTACTTCTTGAAAGTGCTGTAGGCGCCGTCGGAGCACTCGTTTGATTCTTTGAACTGCCCGAAGGTGAGCAGAGGCTCGAAGTCGGGAGGAAGAAGACTGAAGACTTGGGCTTCGGTGAGGTCTTCAAAGAGGGCAGAGTCAGGAATGGTGGCGCGGGTGGCACCGGAGTCGGACCAGGATGCTCGCGGCAATTGACCGGGGGAGGTGTTGTTGCTGGCGGGTTCCGGGGACTTGTCGGGGGAAGAGTTGACGGAGGTAGGGTGGGAGCGGTTGGCTTGGTTGAGGAGCTTGAGTTTCTGGTTGGCGAGTTCTGCTGCCAGTACCAGGGCTTGTTGTTCAGCCATCATGGCTGCGTCCGCAGTTTCGGCATTGAAGCGGAGGCGCTGCTGCATGTCTACAGGGCAGTCTTGGAATCTTGCCATGCACTTGAAAACTTTCTTGAGAGAGGCCTTGGAGGTGTGAGGGGTGCCGGGAAGGCGGATGAGGAGTGCTGGTGGAGAAAGAGAGCGGCCTCGGACGGAGCCCACAGACGGATTGCCCGTGGCCTTGTCAAAATAGAGGAAGGGGAGACCAACAAGCTTGTGAAGGAGCATGGCTGGGAACTCCCCGTAGTCGGAGGCGGTGTATAGCTCGGCTTGGTGGCCGAAGAGGCGCTCACCGGTGAAGTCCAGATCGGCGCCGCTGCCGGGGATGATTTCGTCAGTACCCCTGCGGGCGGGGTCCGACGGAGCTCCTTTGCCGCCGTTGTTAATGGCGGCACGCATGGCAGAGCGTACGGGTAGGGGTACTCTTCCCACGGGGACGGATCTTGACTCGTGCCGGGGGTTGGATAGGCGCCCGCTGGGGTGGAAGTTGCTGGCGAGTCCAGAGTTGACCAGACGCGCGTGGCGTGCGTGGCCGGGTTGGGAGAAAGGGATGCCTTGGTCTTCAGGAGTGGTGGGACCTTCCGACATGTGGGAATGCCTTGGGTTGGTTGGTGAGGAGTCTTGGAAGCCGAAGGTGAAAGCAGCCGTGGGGGAGTGAGCACTGGAACCGGCTGGCAGCCGACGGCCGTTGTGGCCGAACAAGGGCTCTTGAGGCATGGATTGACTGTGGGCTGTGGGTCCAGCGGGTGGGGAGTCAGTGTGTAGGAAGGGAAACTTGCGACGGAATGCTTCGGATTCAGCTGGGGATGCACCGAGGCCACGCCGTGGGGACAGCCTGTCGAAGACGCCGTGTTGGGGAGGAGAAGTACCAGAGTGGGTGCTAGGGGCGCAGGAGGCACCAGATACACTTGGGGTGACCTTGGGAGGAGCTTGTTCGGTTTGGGCGAGGTAGGCCAATCGATCCGAAGCGAGCTCTGCCATCCTCACCGGATTTGAGAAGTGAGAGGCTGCGTCACGGTGGGAGAGGGGTTGATGGCCGGGATGGCCGGGAGGGGGGCCGTTGGAGGCGGGTTGACCCCACATGCAGGGGGCGCGGCCGGGTTGGCTGAAGTGACCGACGCCGTTGGAATAGATATCTTTTTGGGCTTCAGTCAGGCCTTGCATCCAGGCAGTGACGGCTGCAGGTGACGACTTGTCTGAACACTTAGATGGAGGATTATCATAAAAGCCGTATCGATCGCCTTGGAAGTTTTGCCTCCGCTTGTTTTGGCGATGAGCTTCATTAGCCAAGGCAGACTGTTGTGCTTGGGTAGAAAGGGCAGGATGGGTGTCTTGAGTGCTCGTGTCGAGTCTGGAAAGCGTGTCGGCAAGAGGGCCGGAGGGAGGGTGTCCAGAGATGGACTTGGTTCGCAGAGGGTTGGAATCATGATCGAGGCTGGAGGGGAGCTGTTGATCGATGGATTGTTGTGGAGAAGAGGCGAATGCGCCAGAATTCGGGTTAACAAAACCACCGTGGGCCAGATTGGTCTGGGAAACGGTATTGGCGTTGTGCCGAAGGCGAAGTACAGCCATGTCCTTGGAGTGATCATGGCGAGCTTTCTTGAAGACAGGGTTGCGAGTGGAGGAAGAGTCAGAGTCGTCGGAGGAGCAAAGGGAGACAGACTTGGAGGTTGAAGCTTGTGTCGGGTCGCGGGAGCCCATGGTTGGGGAGCCAGTGCGCCGCTGAGGATCAGCGGTCGCCTCGCCTGGCTGGATCGAATCATTGGCATCGCTGGGAGCGGCCGGTTTGTTAACGTCGATGAGGGTGCCCCGAACGTCCCTGGCACCGAACAAGTCGCATGTGTAGAACATGTCGACGAGGGATTCAACGGTGGGGAGCATGTTGGCGGTGTCGGAGAAGTGGAGGTGGAAGGCCTTGCGGTACTCGGAGCGAGAGAGGCACTCTGTGGGGACCGGGACGTTGGCGAGGTGGCGGTTGAGTCTCCAGCCGATGGACGGCATGGGCTCTTGGGTGGAGTATATGGAGAGCTTGCGAAGCATAGGCTCGTAGAGGTCAGCCGTCATGGCAGGTGCTACGGTGGAGGAGGGTTGAGCGCTGCGGATGCAGTCGTGGATCATGGCGACGGAGCCGGCGGGTAGGGTGTTGGTGAGCTGGTTGACGGAGACCAGGAACTGGAAGAGGCCACGGAGGAGAAGGCCTTCAAAGAAGCGGTCGGAGAGGTGGGCCGGAGGCCGGACGGCGTCAGCGACCCACTCGGGGAGGAAACCAAGCTTGACGATGATGGAGGCGGAGAGCTTGTCCAGATCAGCACAGGTGTGCTTGGAGATGTCCGGACCGTTGAAGTCCAGGTGCTCGGCAAGGATGGCGAAGAAACTGGTGAGGCGGATGATCTTGGCTGGGCGACGGTCAGCGAAGAGCCCCTTGGCCTTCAAGGCAGCAGCAACATCGACCTCGATGAAATCGGGGACAGCGAGAGCGGTACGCATCTCAGCGATCTTGAATAGGTTGTTCTCATGGACGGAAGACATTAAATCGGGCGAAGCTTGAATACTGGTGAAATGAGGAGAAGCTGTAGCTTGAGAAAACAGGCACGAAGACAGTCTGTCTTTGTGAGTGTTTTGAGAATGCCAAATAGAACAGGGAGTCGCTGCCAACAGTGGTAACTTTTTGGGGGGACTCTGCTGATCTGAAATGTTTTTGACAGTGGCCAAAGGAGCCTGCGGGCTGTGGGCGGCACTTCCGACTGCAGCGAACGCCAGGGGCGGTGCAGGTGCCGAAGGGCAGGGGTCAGAGATGAGGGGAGAACTGGCCTGTTAACTTGGTCGTGAGGATTGAGCTCCAGGCAGCTTGGGCTGGCTTGAGGCGACTATATATGGATATATAATCGATATCTTGGAGAGCTATCAAGAGGGCTCTTTGAGGGCGCGGGGCCTTGGTGTGGTGAACGGAGGTGCGCGGGGCGCGGGTAACTGGGATGACCATGGACGGGGGCCGCCTTGCTTGGTAAACGCACTGAGCAATCTCCCAACCAAAAATAACGATTTACGATCGTAACTTTTGTCACCATCTCAAGAGGGCTCCTTGAGGGCACGGGGCCTTGGTGTGGTGGACGGAGGTGCGCGGGGCGCGGGTACCTGGGATGACCATGGACGGGGGCCGCCTTGCCTGGTAAACGCACTGAGCAATCTCCCAGCCAAAAATAACGATCTTCGACCGTAACTTTTGTCACCAGAGATAGCCCGTTGAGAGGGCAAGAGAAACCCCAAGAAAGATATGTAGAAGTAGTGGTAAGTGGTTGCCATTGTTAAATGCCCAGAGTGAGTTGCAGGAGCAAAGGCGGGGTGCTAGTGTCTGCTTGCTGCGAATGCAGAAGCCACTATAACACGCAAGCCGTTACCGTAAATATTCACTACTTAGACATGTAGGCAGGTGCTGCAGGCACACAACCACCAACGACTCTACTGCACTGCAGAGGCCGAAGGGCGGATGGAGACAGAGCGGTACGGCAACACGAGGCGCTGAGCGGCTACGAGTTGCCCTGGTGGCTAATACATGGCGCAATCAAAAACATACATGTGACTAACTTAACATAAATGCACATGGGGCGGTGGGAAAGATCGTCCACTTCGCTCTTGAAAGATGATCGGGTAGCTTGAGAAAACAGGCACGAAGACAGTCTGTCTTTGTGAGTGTTTTGAGAATGCCAAATAGAACAGGGAGTCGCTGCCAACAGTGGTAACTTTTTGGGGGGACTCTGCTGATCTGAAATGTTTTTGACAGTGGCCAAAGGAGCCTGCGGGCTGTGGGCGGCACTTCCGACTGCAGCGAACGCCAGGGGCGGTGCAGGTGCCGAAGGGCAGGGGTCAGAGATGAGGGGAGAACTGGCCTGTTAACTTGGTCGTGAGGATTGAGCTCCAGGCAGCTTGGGCTGGCTTGAGGCGACTATATATGGATATATAATCGATATCTTGGAGAGCTATCAAGAGGGCTCTTTGAGGGCGCGGGGCCTTGGTGTGGTGAACGGAGGTGCGCGGGGCGCGGGTAACTGGGATGACCATGGACGGGGGCCGCCTTGCTTGGTAAACGCACTGAGCAATCTCCCAACCAAAAATAACGATTTACGATCGTAACTTTTGTCACCATCTCAAGAGGGCTCCTTGAGGGCACGGGGCCTTGGTGTGGTGGACGGAGGTGCGCGGGGCGCGGGTACCTGGGATGACCATGGACGGGGGCCGCCTTGCCTGGTAAACGCACTGAGCAATCTCCCAGCCAAAAATAACGATCTTCGACCGTAACTTTTGTCACCAGAGATAGCCCGTTGAGAGGGCAAGAGAAACCCCAAGAAAGATATGTAGAAGTAGTGGTAAGTGGTTGCCATTGTTAAATGCCCAGAGTGAGTTGCAGGAGCAAAGGCGGGGTGCTAGTGTCTGCTTGCTGCGAATGCAGAAGCCACTATAACACGCAAGCCGTTACCGTAAATATTCCAATACTGCATACTCCAGTCGCTGAGCTTCAAAATCTGGCAGAGCTGAGTTTGGAGAGAGTCGCCACTACTTCAATGCAAGCTATGTGTGAGCTTGCGAGACCATGACATGAGCTTGGATCTGTTGCGCCTGGCGTAAAGTTTCCAAGCATCTGAGGACCACCGTCCAATGCACATTATTTGTGGGATGGTGGCGCCGGATTCCATGAGATGGTTCATGCCTCCAATCCTGTATGCATGGGTGCCGATGCCGTCGGGATTAATCTTTGCATCGCGACAGAGGCGAGCAGCTGCATGCTGCAGCGAGTTGGTGGTGATAGCCTTGACGGATGTTGGGCTGACGCGGAAGATGATAGAGTGGTGCCTGGAAGCAACTTGCAGGACCGGGGAATCACCTTGGAGCAGGAATATCTGAGAGGCAGGGGAGAGCCACTCTGATAGGCCTCCACATCCACCAACCAAGTACAAAGGGAGATTGTGACCTTCAGGATCTGCTTTGGATGGGGGCATCCTCAGTTTGCTGCTGGCCAAACTGCATAATCTTGCTCGTGCATCAGCTGGGCTGACTGGATGCTGCAACACCTTACCGTCGACACCGTAGTGCACTATATGGGAGTGTACCATGGGTAGTCTGTTGGCGAAAGTCATGGTTTGCGCCTGAGCCACCTCGTTGCCTCTGAGCAATTGGTTGAAAGCCAGGACCATGGCAGCCCATGAAACTTTGATTGAGAAGGAGAGATTGGCTCTGCCTTTGAGTCGTAGGCGAGAAGCGATCTTGGCGAGCATTTTGAATGTGAATGGTCGCTTCTGCTTAGTCATGGCTGGCCTGGTACGCTTGAGGATACGGATTGCCTTGTTGAGCCTGGACCAGGTGAAGCCTTCATCTTCAAGATCAATGAAGCCATGCCACTTTGCCAAAAGGCCTTTGACATGGCCAATGTAGGAGCCGACTGTGGAAGAGGCGAAGGAGCGAGCGAACCAGCACACGGAATGAATGAGTGTGTTCTCTATTTCGTGGCGGACTTTGCGGGAGAACTCGGAGCCAACGGGCACGATTGTGATGGGGATGTCGAGGCAATCGATGCAGAAGACTGCCCAGTGCTTGGCGACAGAGGACCTGGAGTTGAGAGTGCCGTCAGCATGCTCAGACTCGAACAGCGCAACTGCCTCGTCTCTGAGAGAATCGTGGAAAAGCTGGGCAGTGCTGCCCTGAGATCCACCTGCACAAGTTGGGATGGGCGCAGGTTAGCTGAGGTGCGCATATGCTGGAAGAATTCATTCCATGCAAAGCGGCTAGCGGCATCAGCGGCAATGTTTTCTTTGGATGGGATGTAGTCTAAGACCAGGAGGAAGGAGTACTGGGCCATGAGTTTGTGGCAGTAGTTGCCTAGGAATTCCATGGCCGGCCAAGAGGAGGTGCCCTTGTTGACGGTGTGAACCCACGGTTCGTTGTCGCACCACATGCGGAAGCGCTTGCCGGTGATGTGCTGGGGTTGGTTGATGCATATCCATTCAAGCCAAAGGACGCAGGTGACGGCCTCCAGATGGAAGATGTCAAGATCGCTTTTCTCAGGTTGCGACCACTTGAAAGCAAAGTACCAGTGCATGAAGATGCCGCCGGCGCCACCATCAGCTTCGCTGCGTGAGGCGTCGGTGGCGGGCTTGTGCAGCTGATCGTCGGACCATTTGGGGCTTAGGCATAGGCTGCGGCCGTTCCAGTCTTTGAGGATGGATTTCCAGAAGAGGAGCTGCTTGGTGATGTCGGGGTTGATGGCGACCTGGCCATGCATGGTGGCTACTCGTAAGGCCATGATGATAAAGGACAAATGGGATCCTGTCTTGACGAGAATCAGGCTCATCCAGTTGAGGAGGCCGTGAAGCTCTTGCACTTGGAGTAGGGTGGAGGAGGGGCGTTGCAACATGGAATTGATTTGGGAATTGGCTTTAGTGATTTTGTCGTCGGGAATGCTGAGGGTAACGCAGCCGGGTACGGAGAGGTCAAAGATGACGCCAAGGATTTTCTTGATGAAGTCGAAATTGCCGTCTTGCCAGATCTTCTCGCACTGGGGCATGAGACCCGAGCACCACAGGAAGGACAGGAATAGACCGTGCATGTGCGGCTCGAAGCCGGGCAGAGCATGGATGGAGAAGTCGTCCTGGTAAGGGATGATGGTGGCGCAATGGAGGAAGGGAGCAAAGTCTTTGTACTCGGGGTCGCCAGCAGCCTGCTGTAGAAGAGCCCAGGTTTGAAGGTCAAGCCAACGCGCCACCACGAGGTCGGTGGGTTGGATCAGGTCCGCGATGTACTGGACGTAGAAAGCTACCATGTCGGAGCCGCGCTGGGCAATGTTGGAGCAGGCGGTGCCGCCGAATAACATGGAGATGCTGGTCATGATGGCAGGGCCGACTGCCGAGGGCCAGTAGCGGCAGTGGGTGGCGAGGTGCTTGTTCAGGGTGAACCATTGTTTGTAATACCTTGCCAAGTCCATGGCAGACATTTTCGGGTTGACACCTGATAGCGAGAGCAGGATGGCGGAGTTGGCGATAGCACGAACTGAGGTGTGGGTGATGGTCGGGAGATCAGTCTTGAGGTTGACCGATTCGTTGGAGGCTTGGATGCCCAAGGCCTTGATTGCATCGCTGACACCTTTGTTAGCAAGATCGCTGGTGCCGCGCCGCTTGAAGGGGGTGCCTGGGATCCAGTTCGGTTCTTTGATGTCGCCCTTCTCGGTGGAGCCGGTCTTGTGGACGGAGAGAGGCCAGATCATGGGCTGCTTGTGAACGCCAGCGGCGATAGCACACCCGAAGCGGATGTCTTCCTCCATGGACTTGTTGATGTGGTGGTGGTACTGTTGACCGGATTTTGCGTTGGAGAATAGGGATGCCTGGTTGAGGGATGTGTCGTTGGCTTGGCAGGTGCCTTTGACGAAGCCATCGGCGATATCTAGGTCATCACAGCCGCGCCAGGTGAGGTGCCTGATGAAGCCGGGCACGAACTGGGTACGTGGTGGCCGGTATTGCTGTATGGGGTATGCCCTGGATGGGTCGTTGTGCTCCCAAGCTTCCTCTAGGTAGTAGATTACGTTGGTGCGGGCCGGGTCGGAGCTGGCGGCGGGGCCTTTGGGAAGAGCTTGGAGGAAGACGCCCTTGCGGTCCTGCATAGATGGAGTGGACCATTTGCTGACGTCGGGACGGTGGGTATCCGAGGTGCTGGACTGGCCAGTGGCACGTTGCCGCTCCATGTCATCTTGGCCGCTGGTCATGCAGTTCCTGAACCGGTGGAGAACTGCCGGCGGGAGGCCGAGTTTTTCCCATGTGGTGCCGTGGGGGCGCCATGCAGAGACGGGCTTGAAGAACCTGACAACGGCTGAGATCTGTGGCCATAGGAGGTCACATGGGCAGCTGGCGCCGATGTCGGCAATGGCAAGCTGCTGGTCTCTGTCGTAACGAAGCCTGCGCATCTGGAAGGTGGTGGGTTCGTGGAGGCGCTTCACTTCGGCGAGGGAGAGACGCCGAACAACCAATGCGCCGGCGGCGACGGAGAATTGTTGGATCAGGTGGGTGTTGCCGCCGTGTCCAGATCCGTTGCATTTGATGGACGGTACCATGTTGATAAAGACCTTGGAGCTGGTGCTGCTGGTAGGGCCAACGAAGCCAACGACGACGGGGCCGTCAAGATCAGCATCGGGGATGGGGGCACTGGGATCGCGGAGTTGGGTGAAGCCGATGAAGGAGGTGTCGAGCCAGGTGTGGGGAACGGAGTCAGGGTTGCAGAGCCAGATTTCGGAGCGCATGCGGGTTTGGACTGGAGGCAGGACTTCAGGCATGCCTGCTTCCTCGGCGATGTCAGCCCGTACCATGATGATGAAGCATCTTGATCTATCGGAGCGGACGAAGTCTTTTGCGTTGCGGATGGAGTGTTGGAGCTTGTAGCCGATGAGCTTGGCAATGGTGGAGATGGCGTTGAAGTTTGAGCATTTGTTGCTCTTGATGAGGTTTGCAACGTTCTCGATGATGCAGACCTTGGGCTTCTTGATGGCGGCAACCAGCATGAACTGCCAGAATACATTGGCGCGCTTGTCTTTAAGGCCCAGCTTGATGCCAATCTTGCTGAACGGAGCGCAGTTGAGACCGCCGTATAGGAGGTCGTGGTCGGGGATGGCGGCCGGGTCGACTGCCGTGAAGTCGGGGAAGTGATTGGTATCACATTTCAGGTTGTGGGCAGCAATGGCAGCTTTGCGGGGGTCGATCTCTGAGAAACCGACGCAGCGCATGCCTGCGCGGTTGAGGACGGCACCGGATGAGCCGGTGCCAGCGGCGGCTTCGAAGAAAGTGGAGCAGTTCATTTCCCACCACGGATCGCGGTCGACTTTTGCACGTGGGGTGGAGACTGGCTTGCGGACGGGGTCGGGGAAGGGCATCTTGCACAGGACTTTGAGGCTGTCGCGCTCTGCTTGGGTAGGTGGTTTGAAGTCAGATGAGAGCGAAGGGCGTTCGGGACGGAGTTGAATGCCGGCGTGCTGCAGGTGGACTGCGGCTTGTCTGGCAGCTGAACGTAAGTGAGCTTTCTCGTCTCTCTCAACCGCTACCATATCGAGAATGGCGTTGGTGGTGGTGGTGGTGTTGTTGCCGTGGATGGCAGCTTGGAGCAGTTTGATCATTGTGAGGCCTTCAAGGTCATCTGGGATGGGCGCATGGAAGGCGGGTGGGTGGTGATCGGAGAGCACGGCCTGCGCGGACGCGGGTATGCGGGTGGGAGCTCGAACTGTTTCGGCGAAAACTTTGAAAGTCCTGACGTAGGGTGCCATCTTCGTGGGTATGGAGTCGAACCAGTCGGGAACCGGCAAGTTCTTGGTGTTGATGGTCTTGAGGTAGTGCTTGCACCAGGCTTCGGAGCCAATGTCGAGACCACGATCGGGATCTCTGCCGAATTCTTCGTCAATGGCTTGCTGTTTGCGAATGTGCGGCGGAGTGCCTTCGAGCCAAAACTCTGGGTGAATGTTGGATCTGCCCAAGTCCTTGTTGAGCTGGATGGCAGCTGGCTGGGAGACCTTGGCAAGGTGTGCCTTGGCTTTAACGAGAGCTTTGGCTTGGAGTTGGTGAGAGTTGGAGAAGCGTGGCCTCCCTTGCTTGTCGACTCTGAGCTTGGCGGCGTCAGCGCGGCGGCGCGCGGCTTCCGCCGCGGAGGCCGACTTACATTCTTGTGAAAAAGCAGGAAATGGGCATTTTTGGTAGTTTTGCCTTGTATCCGTTGGCATGTCCGTTGAGTTCGTACGAATGGTTGGTTGAGTGGACACGGGGGAGGGATAGGTGTCCGCGAGCCTAAGCCGCGAGGGTTTGGCGATTGGACAAATATTGGCTGAG
>Ga0209713_10003123_pt1 | contig 10451 bp, 11 predicted proteins | sample ArcOceMetagenome_3_FD_187444 | JGI IMG/M metagenome (GOLD analysis project Ga0209713, IMG submission 187444) | Marine eukaryotic phytoplankton communities from Arctic Ocean - Arctic Ocean- Svalbard ARC20M Metagenome (SPAdes) (version 2) | ecosystem: Environmental > Aquatic > Marine > Oceanic...
TGAAGCGGTACCACGAGGCCTCGGACACGGTCTCGGCGCCGGCGAACGGCTGCGGCGCCTGCGCGTCGCACGTGTACGTGTGCAGCTCGCCCGCGGCCGAGACGTTGCGCCATGCGTCGGTGATCTCCGTCACGACGTCGAGCGACTGCGGGCAGCCGGCGTGGCAGAGGCCTCCGGGCAGGATCGCCGGCGACCACGGCGGCGGCGGCGGCGTGGGCGACGGCGGCGGCGGCGGCATCGGCGGCGGCGACGGCGGCGGAGGCAGCGTCAGCAGATGGCCCTGCGGGTTGACGAAGCTCGTCGTGACGGTCGAGTCGTCGCCACTCCCACCCGGCGTCGTGCCGTAGGTGCACGTCGGCATCATGGGCGGCGGCGACGAGGGCGGCGCGCTCGGCGGCGGCGACAAGGGCGGCGCCGAAGGCGGCTGGCACGTGCCCTCGCAATCCACCATGTACTCGACGTGCACGAAGCTGCCCTCGTACGGGTTCTCGTCCACCTCCGGGGTGGCGACGGTGACAAACGTCCACGTGCTGTCCGCGCTGTACGGAAGCACCGCATACTTGGCGCACTCGAAGAAGCCGCGGCCGTCCACGACGGCGCCGTCCGACGGGCTGCACTTGCCGTGGACCACCACGCCGTTGGCGGTGGTGTGGTTGACGTACTCCGTCTCGTTGTCGTAGTCGGTGTCCTTGACGAGGATGCTCACGTAGCACTGGCGCATGTTCGGCGGGAACGACGGAGGCGGCGGCGCGCCTGGTGGCGACGGCATCCGCGGCGGCGGCGGCGGCGGCGGCGGCGAGTAGCCACCCGGCGGCGCGGGCAGCAGCGGCGGTGGCGGCATCGACGGAGGCGATGGCGGTGGCGCCGGTGGCGGCTGCGGTGCCGGCGAGAACGGCGACGGCGGCGGCGGCGCGGGCGGCGGCGGTGGCGTCGGCGGGGGCGGCGCCATCGGCGGCGGCGGCGAGTAACCGCCGAGCGGCGCCGGCGGGAGTGGCGGCGGCGGCGGCGGATACGGGGGCGACGGTGGAGCCTCTGGCGACGGCGCAGCCGGCGGCAGCGGCATCGGAGCGTGCGGGTCGGTGAAGGTGGTCGTGGCGTTGGAGCTGTTGCCTCCGCCCACGGGCGTCGCGCTGTACGCACACGACGGTGGCAGGTTGATCGAAGGCGGCGGGAGCGACGGCGGCGCCGCCGGCGGCTGGCACACGCCAGCGCAGTCGACCATGTACTCGACGTACACGAAGCTGCCCTCGAAGGCGCTCTCGTTGACCGCGGGCGTGGCCACGGTGGTGAAGGTGTACGAGCCGTCGGTGCTCTCGGGCAGCTCCTCCATCATCGCGCACTGGAAGAAGCCGCGCGCGTCGACCACCGCGCCGTCGGACGGGCTGCACTTGCCGTGCACCAGAGTGTCGCCGTTGACGTACGACGCGACGACGTACTCGTCGGCGCCGTCGTAGTCGGTGTCCTTGACGAAGACGGTCACGAAGCACCGCCGCGCGGCGTCGAGCGCGGGCGGCGGCGGCGGCGACGGCGGCGGCGACGGCGGCGTGCACTGGTCCGACGCGCACGCGATGGCGTACTCGACGTGGAGGTAGCTGCCGTCGACGATCTCGTCGACGGCCTCGCTGGCGGTCGTGGCCAGCGTGTACGAGCCGTCGGCACCGGCCTTGGGCAGCGGCGACAGCGAGGCGCACTCGAAATAGTCGAACGCGTCGACCGCCGCACCGAGGAGGGGGGCGCACTTGCCGTGGACCGCCGTCGCGTTGAACGCGCCCGTCGCCGACGAGACGGTCGTGTCGACGACGTACTCGTTGGCGCCGGAGAAGTCGGTGTTCCGGACCGCGACGGTGAGGAAGCACTCGCCGGTCGCGTAGACGTCGTTGCTCGTCGTGAACGCCACCGACGACGTCAGGCCGCTGCTCGCCACCGGCATCATGTGCAGGCAGATCGGCGGGCCGGGGGGCGGCGCCGCGGGCGGCGACGGCGGCATCGACGGCCCGGTGGGCGGCTCCGGCGGGGACGGGGGCGCCTCCGGGGCGGGCGGCGGCAGCGGGACGTGCGACGCGTGCGGGTCAATGAACGTGGTCGTGGCGTTGGTGCTGTTGCCTCCGCCGGCGGGCGTCGCGCTGTACGCGCAGGTCGGCGGCACGGGCGGCGGCGCCACAGGCGGCGCCGACGGCGGCATGCACATGCCCTCGCAGTCGACCATGTACTCGACGTACACGAAGCTGCCCTCGTAGGCGTTCTCGTCGACCGTCTCGGTGGCCGTCGTCACGAAGTCATAGGCGCCGTTGGGGCTCACGGGGAGGACGACCGACTTGGCGCACACGAAGAAGCCGCGCTCGTCGACCTCCGTCGGGCTGCACTTGCCGTGCACCCGCTCGCCGTTGGCGGTGGTGCTGATGACGTACTCGTCGGCCGCGTCGTAGTCGGTGTCCTTGACGGAGACGGTCAGGTAGCACTGCCGCAGGCCGGGCGGCGGCGGCGGCGCCTCCGGCGCCGGCGGCGACGGTGGCGGCGCGCACAGGCCCTGGCCGTCGGTGCAGCTGACGATGTACGTCACCAGCATGAGGCTGCCCTCCGCGCTGCCGCCGTCGGCGAAGCTGAGGGGCGTCGAGACGGTGTCGCTGGCGACGGTGACGAACTCAAACTCACCCTCGACGCTGGCTGGCAGCGCGACGTCGGTGGCGCACGTGAAGAAGCCGTTCTCGTCGACGGGCAGCGTGGTCAGGGAGAGGTCCGAGACGTCCGCCTCCGTCTCCGCCTGGCTGCAGAAGCCGTGCACCCACTGGCCGCCGTTGACGGTGGTGGAGAGCACGTAGTTGTCGGGGTCGAGGAAGTCGGCGCCGCGCACCTTGACGGTGACGTAGCAGGTCTCCGCCCAGAAGGCGTCCGCCGCACTCACCGACGTGGCCGTGTGCGAGAGCTCGCTGTCGGTCTCGAACGTGTAGTGGCACATGTGCGGCGGCTCGCCAGGCGGCGCGGCGGGGGCGGGCGCCGCGGGCGGCGAGGGCGGCGGCAGCGGGTTCTGCTCGACCTGGGGATCGACGAACGAGCTCGTGGCGTTGGTGCCGTTGCCGCCACCAGCAGCCATGGCACTGTACTCGCACGTCGGGGCCGACGGCGGGGCCGCCGGCGGCTGGCACGTGCCCTCGCAGTCGACCATGTACTCGACGTACAGGAAGCCGCCCTCGTACGGGTTCTCATCGACCTGAGAAGTCACCGTCGTCACAAACTCGTACGAACCGTCAGGGCTGGGCGGCAGCTCGACATACTTGGCGCACTCGAACATGCCCTGCGCATCCACGACCGCGCCGTCCGACGGGCTGCACTTGCCGTGCACCGGAATGCCGTTGGCCAGGGTGTCCACGACGTACTCATCGGCAGCGTCGTAGTCCGTGTCCTTGATCGACACAGTCAAGTAGCACTGGCGCTGCGCAGGCGGAGGCGACGGCGGCGACGGCGGCACCGCCGGCGGCTGCGGCGGGGCAGCTGGCGGCGGCGGCGAGTAGCCACCGGGCGGCGCAGGCGCGAGTGGGAACGGCGGCATCGCTGGGGGCGATGGCGGCGACGAAGGAGGCGGGTGAGGCGACGGCGGCATGCTAGGCGGTGGCAGAGGCGGCGGCGCGGTTGGAGGCGGCGGCGGCGCAGGCGGCGGCGGCGGCAGCTCAGGCGGCGGCGGCGAGTAGCCACCGGGCGGCGCGGGAGCCAATGGAGGAGGCGGCGGCGCGGCTGGCGACGGGAACATCGGCGGCATGGGCGGTGGCAGCGGCATTGGCGCATGCGGGTCGGTGAACGTGCTCGTGGCGTTGGTGCCGTTGCCACCGTTGCTGGGCGTCGCGCTGTAAGAGCACGTTGGCGGCAGCGGCGACGGCGGTGGCGGCACGGGCGGCGCCGACGGCGGCTGGCACGTGCCCTCGCAGTCGACCATGTACTCGACGTACACGAAGCTTCCCTCGTACGGGTACTCGTCCACCGCGTCGGTGCCCATGGTGACAAACGTGTAGGTGCCGTCCGCACTCGGCGGCAGCAGAAGGTACTTGGCGCAATCGAAGAAGCCACGAGCGTCGACCTCAGCACCGTCCTCGCCCGGCTTGCACCTGCCGTGCACGAGCTCACCATTGGCGTAGGTGCCTATGATGTACTCGTCAGGCGCCTCAAAGTCCGTGTCCTTGATCGACACCGTCAGGTAGCACTGGCGGTGGAACGGCGGCGGCAGGGGCGGCACAGGCGGCGAGCCTGGCGGCGGCGACGGCGGCGGCGGCGCAGTCGGCGGCGGCGGCGAGTAGCCACCGGGCGGCGCGGGCGCAAGCGGCGGCGGCGGCAGCGCGGGCGGCGAGGGAGGCGCCGACGGCGGCGTGCCCGGCGGTGGCGGCAGCGTAGGCGGCGGGGGTGTAGTCGGCGGCGGCGGCGGTGGCGGCGGCGACGGCGGCGGGGGCGGCGGAGTGGGCGGCGGCGGAGAGTAGCCGTCGGGCGGCGCCGGCGCGAGCGGCGGCGAGGAAGGCAGCGGCGGCGCAGGCGGCGTGGGCGGTGGCAGCGGCATCGGCGCGTGAGGATCCGTGAAGGTCGTCGTCGCATTGGTGCTGTTGCCACTGCCCGCGGGCGTCGCGCTGTACGCGCAGGTCGGCGGGAGCGGCGGCGCAGACGGCGGCTGGCAAGTCCCCTCGCAGTCCACCATGTACTCGACGTACAGGAAGCCACCCTCGTATGCGTTTTCGTCAACAGTAGGCGTCACAGTCGTCACAAACTCGTACGAACCGTCGGCACTCGGCGGCAGCACGGCGTACTTGGCGCAATCGAACATGCCGCGGGCATCGATCTCCGCACCGTCCATCGGGCTGCACTTGCCGTGCACGATCTCGCCGTTGGCGGTGGTGCTGACGACATACTCGTCAGCCTCGTTGTAGTCCGTGTCCTTGACCGACACGGTAAGGTAGCACTGGCGCATGCCCGGCACAGGCGGGGGCGGAGGCGGCGATGGCGGCAGCGCCGGCGGCGACGGCGGCGCCGATGGAGGCGGCGGCGAGTAGCCACCGGGCGGCGCAGGCGCGAGCGGCGGAGGCGGGAGCGACGGCGGAGCCGGCGGCGGGAACGGCGGCGGGAACGGCGATGGCGGCAGGCTGGGCGACGGCGGAAGTGGCGGCCTACTTGGCAAGGGCGGGGGTGACGGCGGTGGCGGCGGCGGCAACGGCGGCGGCGGCGAGTAGCCACCGGGCGGCGCAGGCGCGAGCGGCGGCGAGAGCGGCGACGGCGGCGCAGGCGGCAAGGGCACCGACGGCGGAGGCAGCGGCATCGGCATGTGCGGATCAGTGAACGTGCTCGTGGCGTTGGTGCCGTTGCCACCGTTGGCAGGCGTCGCGCTGTACTCACACGTCGGCGGCAGTGGTGGCGGCGCAGCGGGCTCCAGCAGTGGTGGCGATGACGGAGGCATGCACGTGCCCTCGCAGTCCACCATGTACTCGACGTACAGGAAGCTGCCCTCGTACGGGTTCTCGTTCACAGTGGGCGTGATGGTCGTCACGAAAGTGTACGAGCCGTCGCGGCTGGGCGGGAGCACGGCGTACTTGGCACACTCGAACATGCCCTGCGCGTCGACCACAGCGCCGTCCAGTGGGCTGCACCTGCCGTGCACCTCCTCGCCGTTGGCAGTGGTGCTGATGACGTGCTCGTCGGCCTCGTCGTAGTCGGTGTCCTTGACAGTGACCGTCAGGTAGCACTGGCGCACATCCGTCAGAGGCGGAGGCGCAACCGGGGACGGTGGCGGCACTGGAGGCGTCGAAGGCGGTGGAGGGGAGTAGCCTCCTGGCGGCGCAGGCGCAAGCGGCGGTGGCGGAGTCGCTGGTGGCGCAGGCGGCGGCGGCGGCGCCGAGGGCGGCGGGGTGGGCGGCGAAGGCGGCGGCAGAGGAGGAGGCGACGTTGGAGGGGAAGGCGGCGCAGCTGGTGGCGGCGGGAGCGCCGGTGGCGGAGGCGGCAACGCAGGCGGCGGCGGCGAGTAGCCACCGGGCGGCGCAGGCGAGAGGGGTGGCGACGGACCGAGCGGCGGCGCGGGTGGTGGCAAGGGCATTGGTTGGTGTGGGTCGCTGAACGTGCTCGTGGCATTCGTGCCGTTGCCGCCAACAGCGGGCGTCGCGCTGTACGAGCACGTCGGCGGCAGCGGCGACGGTGGCGGCAGAGCCGGCGGCGCCGATGGCGGCTGGCACGTGCCCTCGCAGTCGACCATGTACTCGACGTACACGAAGCTGCCCTCGTACGGGTACTCGTCCACCGTCGGCGTCGCCAGGGTAAGGAACGACCACGAGCCGTCAGGGCTCGGAGGCAGAGCCACGTTCTGGGCGCAGACGAAGAAGCCGCGGCCGTCGACCATTGCGCCGTCCGACGGGCTGCACTTGCCGTGCACCTGCTCGCCGTTGGCGGTGGTGCCGATGATGTACTCGTCCGAGGCCTCGTAGTCGGTGTCCTTGACCGACACCGTCAGGTAGCACTGGCGGAGGGCAGGTGGCGGCGGTGGCGGCGAGGGCGGTGATGGCGGAAGCGCCGGTGGCGCGGTTGGTGAAGGCGGCACGGCCGGTGATGGCGGCGCGGCTGGCGGCGGCGGCGAGTAGCCGCCCGGCGGCGCCGGCGCGAGCGGCGGAGGCGGAGATGCCGGCAGAGGGGGCGGCGGCGACGGCGGCGGCGGCGGAGCCTCCGGCGAAGGCGGCATATTCGGAGGCGGCAGAGGTGGCGGGGCTGCTGGCGGCGGCGGCGGCGCAGGTGGCGGCGGCGGCGCCGCAGGCGGCGGCGGCGAGTAGCCACCGGGCGGCGCAGGCGCGAGCGGCGGTGGCGGCGGAGCGGCTGGCGACGGGAACGCGGGAGGCGTAGGCGGCGGCAGCGGCATCGGCGCGTGCGGGTCGGTGAAGGTGCTCGTGGCGTTGGAGCCAGAGCCTCCGCCGGCGGGCGTCGCGCTGTACGCACAGGTGGGCGGCAAGGGCGGCGCCGACGGAGGCTGGCACGTGCCCTCGCAGTCCACCATGTACTCGACGTACACAAAGCTGCCCTCGTAGGCGTTCTCGCTCACGGTGGGCGTGGCCTTGGTCACGAAGGTGTACGTGCCGTCGGGGCTTGGCGGCAGCGCGAAGTACTTGGCGCACTCGAAGAACCCGCGGCTGTCGACCACGGCGCCGTAGAGCGGCGAGCAGCGGCCGTGCACCAGGTGCTTGTTGGCGGTGGTGGAGACGACGAACTCGTCCTCGAAGTCGTAGTCGGTGTCCTTGACCGACACCGTCAGGTAGCACTGGCGAGCCTCAGACGGCGGCGGCGGCGGCGACGGCGGGAGTGCCGGCGGCACCGGCGGCGCCGATGGAGGCGGTGGCGAGTAGCCACCTGGCGGCGCAGGGGCGAGCGGTGGCGGCGGCATCGACGGAGGAGCAGGCGGCGGGAACGGAGGCGGCAACGGCGACGGAGGCATCTCAGGTGGCGGCGGCGGCGGCGGACGAGATGGCGGCTGCGGTGGCGACGGCGGCGGCGGTGGCGGCGACGGCGGAGGCGGCGAGTAGCCTCCTGGCGGCGCCGGCGGCAACGACGGTGAACGCGGCGCCGGTGGCGGCGGGGAGAGCGGCGGCGACGGTGGCTGCGACGTGTGCGGGTCGACGAACGTCGTGGTGGCATCGGTGCTGTCGCCTCCGCCAACAGGAGTCGCGCTGTACGAGCACGTCGGCGGAATTGGCGACGGCGGCGGCGGCGCCGGCGGAGCAGACGGCGGCGCGCAAGTGCCCTCGCAGTCGACCATGTACTCGACGTACACGAAGCTGCCCTCGTACGGGTACTCGTCCACCGCGTCGGTTGCCACGGTCACAAACTCGTAGGAGCCGGTCTCGGTCGGCGGAAGAGCCACGTTCCGGGCGCACTCAAAGAAGCCACGGCCGTCGATGACCGCGCCGTCCGATGGGCTGCACTTGCCGTGCACCAGCTCACCGTTGGCGTAGGTGCCCACAATGTACTCATCCGGCGCCTCGTAGTCGGTGTCCTTGACGGTGACAGTCAGGTAGCACTGGCGCTGGACATCGGGCGGCGGCGGTGGCGACGGCGGGTGCCCTGGCAGCGGAGGCGGTGCCGGCGGCGCAAGCGGCGGCGGCGGCGAGTAGCCACCGGGCGGCGCAGGCGCAAGCGGCGGCGGCGGCGTCGCGGGCGGCGCAGGCGGTGGCGGCGGCGGAGACGGCGGCCGCGAAGGTGGCGGCGGCATCTCAGGCGGCGGCATCGGTGGTGGCACCGACGGCGGGGTCAGTGGCGCGGGTGGTGGCGGCGGGGCCATCGGAGGCGGCGGCAAGTAGCCACCAGGCGGCGCAGGCGCAAGCGGCGGCGACGCGGGCAGCGGCGGAGCCGGAGGCGACGGCGGCGGCAGCGGCGTCGGCGCGTGAGGATCCGTGAACGTCGTCGTCGCATTGGTGCTGGTGCCACCGCCCGCGGGCGTCGCGCTGTACGCGCAGGTCGGCGGGAGCGGCGGCGCCGACGGCGGCTGGCACGTGCCCTCGCAGTCGACCATGTACTCGACGTACACGAAGCTTCCCTCGTACGGGTACTCGTCCACCGTCGGCGTCGCCGACGTGAAGAAGGTGTAAGATCCATCCAGGCTGGGCGGCAGAGCGACGTTCTTGGCGCACTCGAAGAAACCACGGCCGTCGACCATCGCGCCGTCCGACGGGCTGCACTTGCCGTGCACGATCTCGCCGTTGGCGGTGGTGCCCACAATGTACTCGTCCGAGGCCTCGTAGTCGGTGTCCTTGACCGAAACCGTCAGGTAGCACTGGCGCTGCTCGGAAGGCGGCGGCGGTGGCGGCGGCGGCAGCGCTGGTGGCACCGGCGGTGCGGCTGGCGGCGGCGGCGAGTAGCCACCTGGCGGCGCAGGCGCAAGCGGTGGTGGCGGCGCTGCGGGCGGCGACGGCGGTGGCGTCGGCGGTGGCCCTGGCGACGGTGGCATCCCAGGTGGCGGCGGCGGCGGCGGACGAGACGGCGGCTGCGGTGGCGGATACGGCGACGGCGGCGGCGACGGCGGCGGTGGCGAGTAGCCACCGGGCGGAGCAGGCGGGATCGGCGGGGGCAATGGCACTGGCGGCGCAGGCGGCGACGGAGGCGGAAGCGGCATCGGAGCGTGAGGATCCGTGAACGTCGTGGTGACGTTCGAGCTGTCACCACCGCCGACGGGAGTCGCACTGTACGAGCAGGTCGGCGGCAGCGGCGGCGCCGACGGCGGCTGGCACGTGCCCTCGCAGTCCACCATGTACTCGACGTACAGGAAGCCGCCCTCGTACGGGTTCTCATCGACCTGAGGAGTCACCGTCGTCACAAACTCGTACGAACCGTCAGGGCTGGGCGGGAGCACGGCGTACTTGGCGCACTCGAACATGCCCTGGCCGTTGACAATGGCACCGTCCGACGGGCTGCACTTGCCGTGCACGATCTCACCGTTGGCGGTGGTGCTAACCACATACTCGTCAGACGCATCATAGTCGGTGTCCTTCACCTCGACCGTCAGGTAGCACTGGCGCTGCACTGACGGTGGCGGAGGCGGCGGAGGCGGCGACGGCGGCAGCGCTGGCGGCGACGGCGGCGCTGATGGAGGCGGCGGCGAGTAGCCACCGGGCGGCGCAGGCGCGAGCGGTGGTGGCGGCATCGCGGGCGGCGCGGGCGGCGGGAACGGAGGCGGCATCGGGGATGGGAAAAACGGCGGCATCTGCGGCGGCGGCGGCGGCGGCGGCCGGGACGGCGGCGTCGGCGGCGACGGAGGGGGTGGTGGCGGCCTTGGCGGCGGCGGTGAGTAGCCACCAGGCGGTGCAGGCGAGAGCGGCGGCGGAGAGGGCACGGGCGGCGCTGGCGGCGTGGGTGGCGGCAGCGGCATTGGCGCATGCGGGTCGGTGAACGTGCTTGTGGCGTTGGTGCCGTTCCCACCGTTGCTGGGCGTCGCGCTGTAAGAGCACGTCGGTGGGAGCGGCGGCGGCGACGGGGGCGCCGACGGCGGCCGGCACGTGCCCTCGCAGTCCACCATGTACTCGACGTACACGAAGCTGCCCTCGTAGGCGTTCTCGTTCACCTCGGTGGTGGCCGTCGTCTCGAGCACGTACGTGCTGTCTGCGCTCAGCGGCAGCTCCGCATACTTGGCGCAGACGAAGAAGCCGCGGTCATCGACCACGTCGCCGTCCGACGGGCTGCACTTGCCGTGCACCTGCTCGCCATTGGCGGTGGTGCCGATGATGTACTCGTTGTCGTTGTTGTAGTCGGTGTCCTTGACTGAGACCGTCAGGTAGCACTGGCGCACATTGGCTGGCGGTGGAGAGGGTGCCGGCGATGGAGACGTAGGCGGCGGCGGCGGCAACGCAGGCGGCGGTGGCGAGTAGCCACCGGGCGGCGCAGGCGCGAGCGGCGGCGGCGGCGTCGCTGGTGGCGCAGGTGGCGGCGACGGGCTTGGTGGCGGCGGCGTCGGC
>Ga0209713_10003124_pt1 | contig 10451 bp, 6 predicted proteins | sample ArcOceMetagenome_3_FD_187444 | JGI IMG/M metagenome (GOLD analysis project Ga0209713, IMG submission 187444) | Marine eukaryotic phytoplankton communities from Arctic Ocean - Arctic Ocean- Svalbard ARC20M Metagenome (SPAdes) (version 2) | ecosystem: Environmental > Aquatic > Marine > Oceanic...
CGTCTCACCGCGATGTCGCCCCCCCCTCTCTCCCTCTCGTCGCAGGTGCACATCCTGTCGGTCTTCGTCGTCCTCGGCGTCGGCGCCGACGACATCTTCGTCTTTTTCGATGCGTGGCGGCAGTCGGCCACGCTGCCGCCGCCGATCTCGTCGTCGGTCACTTCGCGCCTCACGTTCACGCTCAGGCGCTCGACGGCCGCCATCTTCAACACGTCGTTCACCACCGCCATCGCCTTCTTCGCGACCGGCGTCTCGCCCATCATGCCGCTCGCCGCGTTTGGCACGTACGCAGCGCTGGCGATCGTGATGAACTACGTTCTGATCGTCTTCTGGTGGCCGTCGGTGATGATGGTGTGGGAGATCCACCTGAGGTGCGCGCCACGCCACGCGCCCACGCGCCCACGCACGCCCGCCCACACGCAGCTCTGATCGCGCGCCATACGCAACCCACCGCAAACCTGCACGCAAACCTACATTAGCACCCACCCACCCGACGACACGTGCGTGTGCTCATGACGACGGTCATATAATCGGCGCAGGGGCGCGCGCTGCTGCGGCTGCTGCATCTCGTGCGACTTCTGCCCGTGCGCCGAGGCCACGCCGGGCGAGGAGCAGAGCTGCCTCTCCGCGCCGTTTTGGACGACCAAGCTGCCGCCGTGCCAGCTGCCGCTCACAACGGCGCTCCCGCCGCAGGGCGCCGCCGCCGCCGCCGCCACCGCCACCGCCACCGCCGTGCGGGCCGCCGAAGTCAACCCCACGGGCGTCGTGCCACCCACCGCCGGCGGCTTCGCCACCGAACCCGACGGCGAGAGCGCAGCGGGGGTCGTCGGCGGGCCCAAGGGAAGCGCCGAGACGGCGTCTCCAGTGAAGCGCCGAGCGTCGCATTCGCGCACGTCGGTCATCGGCGACCCCGACAAGCTTTCAAAGGTGGAGAAGTTCTTCAAGAACGTCTATGCGAAGCAGCTCACGCGGCGAATCGGCGGCGGCGGCGACGGCCTGCCCCCCACGCCCTCCTCCTCCGGCTCCGGCTCGGCCGCACGGCGCGTCAAGCCGGTCTCCCTCGCGCTGGTCGTCCTCTTCGGCGGCATCGGCGTGGCGCTCCTCTCGCAAGCGGCGCAGATGACGCCGCCCACAAAGGAGGAGACGTGGTTCCCGTCGGGACACATGCTGCGGCACGCGACCGAGGAGCCGCGCGAGAACTTCCTCGCGACGGACGACGCCGGCTACACGTTCGGCTGGCTCTACTTTGGGCTCTCCGACCTGGACGCGCCCGACTTCGACCGCTTCGACCCGTCGAAGAACCGCGGCGACGTCATCCTCGACGAGGCCTTCGATCTGGGCGACGCCGCCGCGCAGCGCAAGTTTGTCGAGTACTGCGCGGCGCTCGAGGCGGCGGCGTGCGGCCTCGAGGCGTGCACGCGGCCGCCGCACACGCTCACGTACGAGGTGCGCTGCGTCGTGCGCGCCTTTGCGCTGGCGCAGTACGGCGCGGTCGAGGCGCTGCCGACGGGCGCGGCCTTCGCGGCGGCGCTGCGCGACTGGCTGCTCACGAGCGCCGGCGCCGCGTACCAGGAGGACGTCGGGTACATCGACGGCGCCCTGCGCTTCGCCTCGATCCACTTCAAGATGACGATGCCGACGCTGCAGCCTAGCTACAAGGTGCGCCCCGTGTACGAGCTCTTCACGGACCTCATCGACGCGCAGCAGGCGAGCGCCACGGCGACGGCCGCCCTCGGCACGGTCTTCGTGTACGCCGGCCGCGAGTTCGTGTGGATGGGCACGCAGGAGGCGCTCGTGCGCGGCGTCTTCGTCGGCTTCGCCATCTGCTTCCCCGTCGCCTTCCTCGTGCTCATCGTCGCGACGGGCTCCGTGCGCGTCTCGACCTTCGCCATCGCGACCATCTGCCTCGTCGTCGGCTCGCTGCTCGGCTTCGTCTCGACCTTCCTCGACTGGGACCTCGGCACGGGCGAGGCGATCGCCGCGACGATCGTCATCGGCCTCTCCGTCGACTACACCGTCCACCTGGGCCACATGTACGTCGAGGCGGCGCCCGCGTCGCGCGAGGGCAAGCTCGAGGTCTCGGCGACCAACATGGGCGGCACCGTCGTCTCGGGCGGCGTGACGACGCTCGGCGCCGCGTCGTTCATGTACTTTTGCCAGCTGACCTTCTTCTCGAAGATGGCGACGCTCATCACCGGCACGATCTTCTTCTCGCTGCTCTACTCGCTCCTCTTCTTCATGCCGCTCCTCGCGGTGCTCGGCCCCGAGGGGGAGATGCTCACCGTGCGCGAGCGTGTCGCGCGATGGCGCGGCGCCATCCTTGGCGGCGGCGCCAGCAGCAGCAGCAGCAGCATCAGCTCGACCACGGAGACGAGAGCAGCGTGAGAGAGCCACCACGCCGCATTCCGTAGTAAAAACCACCCCGCGGGCGAGCACATTCGTCGTTCGGACTGAGGACAAAGCATGGGACAAAGCAGCTCACCGGATTAATTATAAGTTCAAGAGTCGGAGTTTCAAGAAGGGTTTCGTGGTGATGACTCACAGAGCGTGTATAGTGCACGTGTGATCATTTGCCGCCCTCGCAGTTTGAGTCGAACACAACAGTGCACCGGTCCAAAACACCCACCCGCGGGTCACGTTCTCCACGTCCGGGAATCAGCGCGCCGAACGACACGTTGAGCCGCTCGAGCCTGTCGTATTGATGAACGATGGCCGAGGGCGTGCCGTCATTGTTCAGTACTATTCCACGATGGTCCATGTGCTGGCTCGCGAAGGCCATGGCGTTGAGTTCCGGCCGCTTCCGCATGAAATATCCGCCAAAGACGCCAATCGTGTTGACCACGCCTCGCCCCCGTGGCTGGTGGACCACTCGCAGCCCCGCCAGTTTCGAGCCGTCGTCGTGGCGCGCAAGGTACTCGAGAGTCGGCTGGTCCCACCAACCGCCGAACAGCGGCCTTCTGAAACGGCTGGCAGACTTGGCCATTACGTGTGGCCGCGTGGCTGGCATCAGGTCGGCCAGCTTGCGAAGGCCGCGAGGCGAGCCAATGACGACGCCCGAGTTGATCACGCTGTGGTTTCCTATCGCTCTCAGCTCCTCTGGTCCCCAGCCATTGTGTATCCACTGGCTGTTGTGAGGACATTCGCCAATCTGCAGCACCTCCTCAGACAGCAGCAGATCGGGGGACGCCACTCCACCGCTGCTATCGCTAACGCCGAGCACGGAGGCAAACGGGTCTGCCTGGAAGAAGACGTCACGCACGTCCGATGCGAGGCAGAGCTGGTAAGGTTCCACGCATACACGCGCGTAGTCGCGGAATCTCTCGACCGCGATGTCGCCGATGGGCGGCACCGGCACCTCCGTGACGCGCGCAGCAGCAAACGCGCTACGGATGCCCGCCGGAGGCTTCCACGGTAGGAGCATCAGCACATCGCCTGAGTAGTGGCGTCGCAGCGAGTCGATGAAGCGCGACATAACATCGAGCTGGTAGTGCCAGACCAGGCCCATCACCATCATCGAGGACTGCGGCTGCGGCAGAAGCAGCGGCTGGTGGTAGTACCTGCGCCGGCGCTGGTAGTGCTGCTGCGTCATCGTTGCATTGACTTTTCCACTTGCGTCCCGGTCAGATTTTCCATCCCAGTCCCCCGGTTCCGACCAGTCCGGTGCGTACGACGAGGCCGGCACCAGCTTCGTCAGATTGGCAATCGTCGCCGCGGATCGTGCCCAGTTCATGCTCGCTGGCATAATAATCCTCCGCGTTCTGGTCGACGCGTTGCGCAAGTATGAAGGGATCTGCGCATACGTGGGCTGCTTTCTCCCAGTATCTCTTCTGGCGCGTTTTTGTTGTTTAAAAAAAAACCTGTAGATCAGGTTGTGTTGTTACTGCTGCGTGTTGCTGCTGCTGGGATCGCGGCTTTACGTTGAGCAGCGTCCGGTGCTTTTACACCCCAGCGCATGTCCAGTGCGGAACGAATATTATACATGTATGTCCAATACGTCTCGAGCCCTCGAGCGAGGTGAGCGCGGTTCGACGGTTCTCCTACGAATATGGAAGGCTCTCCTGGGAAAAAGGAGGGCTCTCCTACAATGCACGGCTCTCCTACGTGTATGCGCACGGAGCTCGCTCATGGACGCCGATCATGGAACTCGATCATGGATGAGCGAACGACGTCGCTTGAGCGTCGTGTGGCAGCTCTGGAGCTGCAACTCGAGCAGGAGCGGCGGCCACCACCACCAGGCCCGCTGAGCCGCATGGCCTCGCATGCCATCGGCATAGCGTCGCGGCTCGCCAACGAGAATTCTGCGCGAAGCCGCTGGCGTGCTGGGCTGAGGGCTGCCAGCGACCGCAAGCAGCGGCGCAAAACCATCGCCTTCGTGCTCATCGGCGCCCTGGCCTTCTGCTGTGCTTGGGCCTTCTCCAGCTGGACGACGCAGGTCGTCGTCGAGAAGAGGCTCGAGTCGCGCGCAGTCGAGTTCCGCGACTCGGTGCGACAGGGTCAGGCCCGCTGGGTGACGGTGGCGAAGCGGGCGGGCCTCGTCGTCGTCACAGCGCAGGCGAGCGTCGTCATCGGCAACGTGCTCATTGGTCAACGTGCGCTCAAGGTGTTCAAGGTCTTCAAGACGGCACGAGTGGCAGACAAGATCAACGCCATCCACACGTGGGTGCGTCGAGGCCGCGCAGTGGCGGCGCCTGTGGCAATCCCCGTGCGTGCCACAAAGACGGCGCTGCGCTTCGTCACGAGGCCGCTGCGGAGAGGGGCGCGCGTGGAGGGCGCGGTCGCTCAGGGCGGAGCCTCGGCGGCGGCGGCCGCCGCTTAGGAACTAGGAACCTTGTCGTATTTATGCTGATGCTTGCTCCGCCTAAAGTAGGTCAATGCGGATTCGGTGGAACGTTTTACGTACGCTGTTTACGCTGTTTACGCTGTTTACGCTGTTAGCTTCCCTCATCTACACACTTCAGACCCCTTGCCGTTTACGGGTGAGCCATGATCACCCCACCTAAGTCCACACATGTCATGTGCCGGTAGGATGTGCGTGGCCGGCGGCGCGAGATGCGTCCTAGGCTGGTATAGACCCAGTGCTGGTGTCCCGCCCGGGGGCCTTGTGCGTGCGCAAGAAATTTCAGTCAGTTTACGCTGTTGAGGCTATTCAGGCGACGCGTTTGCCAACTTTTACCCCATGACCCTGCACTAGGGCGGCCGCGGGTTACTTACTCGGCGCCCGCTCGTACGGTCTTCCAAGTATGCAGAAGATGCATTTGGCCCGCCGTGTTTCGCGTGGTTCTGGGGTGGCTGTGACCGCAGTCTTCCGCGGCAGCCCGAGGAGCAGCTCGTCAGCCAACAGCGCCCTTCGACCAGCGTTGCCACGCAAATGACAACACACAACCAGGGCGACATCAATCCCAATCTGGTCGAGCCCGAATCATCGACGGTCATCATTGATCTGTCGCGAGCCAGTGACCCGGATCTGCGGTATTTCGACATCGTGGAGCCAGCGGCGGGAGAGATCTTTGCGCCGTCGTCCCGACTGGTGCTGGCGGCGCGCGGTGGTCATGGCGCCTCAAACCCAGCTGATGAGACATACAACATGCAGCTGGTGGAGGTGGATGCCTCGTCGACTGTCGTGATTCGTGACCGTGGCTTCGCAGCCAACAGCTTCATCCGCAGATTCGGCGACGAGTACTACGCGTTTGGTGGCGAGTTCATTGATGACATCGAGGACGAGTGGCAGGAGTCCGATCCACGGGATGGCATTCATGTGGTCACCAGCCGGAGTCTCGATGCCATTCGTGGTGGAAGCTGGCTGTCGCCAGAGCACGGCTACCATCGAGTCGGATGCTGCGATTGGGGCGTCAGCAAGCACCAATTGGCTCTCGACGGCTGGCACGGAGGCCGTATTGATGCGAGAGGAGGGACGAACAACATCATGATGTTCGATGGCAAGCTGTCAGCCGTGCGCATGAGCGATGGGCACTGGCTGCTCTACGCGCGCGCCAACCTAAAGGAGCACGGTGGCCGTTTCGTTGTGGTCGCCCGCTCGCGCACCACAAGCGCATGGGGAGACTCGGCCTACGAGGACTTCCAAATGCTAGACATTGCTGGCTACGATCGGAACGGCCCCGGCAACCTCTACTTTGCCGCGGTCGATCTCCACCCATTGGACCACGACATGCTCGCCGGCCTGTTTCCTGTCAACATGGGTGAGGAGGGGGACGGCAACGGCAACGGGGACAGCTTCATCGGGATCGCGCTGTCATGCGACGGAGTGCACTGGAGCCAGATCACACCGCTCGTGTGGAGCGCGCCCAGAGATGGTCGCACCTACGACCACCCAGTCGACGGATTCCTGCTGGAGAGCGGCGACCGCGTCTCGTTCCTGGTCCATCGCAACGTCAAAGGCATCTCTCCGTTTTCCACGGATCACTCTTCCATCGTCAAGTATCAGCTGCGCACAGATCGGCTTCGGACTCTAACGACGCACGCCCGAAGTACTCTGCCCGGCTGTCCTGCCGCTTCACCGCCGCCACCGACGCCACCGTCACCGCCGCTGCCAGCATCCCCGTCTCCACCGCCGACGTTCGGAGGGCCGCCGCCGCCTCCGATACCGCCACCCTCGCCGCAACCTCCACCCCCGCCGCCCTGGACACAGCCATGCACGGATCAGAAGATGCCCTTCAAGTACTGCACGAGCTCCCGTCTCGCGAAATGTGAAATCGACCGCACCGTGCAGCTCCGCTGCCGACAGAGCTGCGGTCATTGCCCGTCGCCACCTCCCAACTCTCCACCGCCGCCTCCGCCACCGCCTCTGCCCCCATCGCCTCCGGGGTTGCCGAGCCCGTCGCCACCGCCACCGTCATTTCCACCTCCCAAGGTACCGCTTCCTAGGCAGCCTCCGCCTGAGCCGCCTGCGCCGCTTGCGCCTCCCTCGCCTCAGCCGCCGCCCTCGCCTCCAAAGCAGCCGCCAAAGCCGCCACCGCCACCACCAAGTCCGCCAGCAGCCGGTCTTCTGTTGTTGTTGCAGTCGCCTGCTGCACTGGCATCAAAGAGCGCCGTCGTCCTTCCCGGCATCGTTGTTGCCTTTGGTGTCGGCGCGCTGCTGATTGGGCGCCGTCTCGCAAGCCGTTGCAGGCCGGCGAGGAGAGGCGCTGCGTCATCACTGCGCGCAAGCGACGAATACGACGTGGACGACGAGGACCCGGAGGCTGCCGACGAGGACGTCTTCCGGCTGTGAGAAGCGTCACATTGACGATTGAGTCTCGTTAGCGAGTCATCTTAGCTACTCTACACACGAAAATGGACATTCAAACCTACTTTTGTCAGCCGAGCGCGCCGATGCTGAACGACGACGGGTTGTTGAAGAGCTTCCCGCGCGTCTCGGCGCGCTCGAGCTTGCGGCGGCGGTACTCCTGCACGTCGCGCTGCGCAAACGTGAAGTGCTGGAAGTGCGCGAGCACGCACGCCGCGAGGGTGAGCGCGGTCTGCAGCCACAGGTACTCGGCGGGCGGCAGCGCCACGCGCGCGCACGCGCCCATCGCACCGACGAGCAGCAGGCGCGCCGCGATGACGAGCGTGCGCTTCTTGTTCTGCACGAGCGTCCTGGGCGAGTAGTAGTGGCGCACGCCGACGTGCAGCGGCCGCATCACGAGCTCGAGGCCGAAGCAGACGGCGAGGGCGACGCCGAGCAGCAGCCGCTGCTGATAGGCGAAGTGGGCGTGCGCGTCGGCGGTGGGGTTGTAGATGGCGAGCTTGATCGAGATGCCGACGAAGAGGACGGCGACCGTCTTGAACGCGTACAGCACAGCACCGCGTACAGCAGACCGGGCGCGTACGCGCGGCGGAAGACGTGCAGGTGCGAGTGCTTCGGCTCGAGAACCTGGTAGCTGAAGAGCATCCCGGAGACGACGAAGAAGCCGGCGAGCTCGGTCGTGTACAGTAGTGCGCACTAAGATGCGAGCCGTCGTGGCGCGGCGCCAGGATCATCCCGAGCACCGTCTCGCCGAGCATCAGATACATGAACTCGTCGAAGCGATGGATCAGAAACTCGACGTTGGCGGGCGGCCGCGTCCGCTCCGTCGCGAAGAACCGGAGGCGCCGCTCGCCCATGGGCCCAGGCGGTGGCCGTGGCGGTGGCTCCTCCGCAATCGAGCAAATCGATCTGTCACCGCCTCCCTCGCCACCGTCGCCGCTCTCTCCGGCGGCGCCGCCACCACAACCGCCGCCGCCACAGCTGCCGCCGCCCGCCGGCTCGCGCGGTGCGAGCTTGCCGTGGAGGCACTTTCGCACGACGACGTAGCGCCAGAAGAGCCGCACCTCGGGCCAGTGCGCGCCGACGAGCATCAGGAAGATGGCGACCTCCTTGGCGAGCTCGGTGTCGACGTAGAGGTCGGGGAGCAGCGCGGCGCCCCACCAGCCGAAGAGCGTGACCCTCCGGACCATCGGCCACGGTGATGGAGGCGCGTGACCGATGGCACCACTGGCCGAGGTCGTATGGCTCGGAACCCCAGCAGGCGTACCCCGGACGGAGGCCCGCGATCGCCTCGAGGACTTCGCGGAGCGATGGCCGCTTGCTCTGCAAGGAGCCTATATCAGAGTCGAGCTCTGGGTGCTCAATGGTGCCGATCATCGAGCAATGGCACGCAGCCGACTCCGTCATCCTCTTGCCGCCATTCACGCATCAAATTGGATCCCGCTGCTGCTGCATGCTGCCGTGAATTTGTTGGCATATCGGTCCTCTGGCTCAAACATAAATAGAAAGCAAACACACGGCGAAGGCTGCGGCAGGCGACTCACAGTGCAGGTGGTGCCCCCGCGGCATGCAACGGTGCATGCGTCAGAAACTAAAGCTGTCTCTCTCCCTTCGCTTTCTCGGGTCTCGGTCGCTCTCCCTCTCTCGCTGTCTCGCCCTCCCTCTCTCGCTCTCTCTCTCGCTCTCCGCTGCCCACGCGCATAGCCACGCGCGTGCAGCACAATCAAGCTCACGCGGCGTGGCGCTGCATCCTGCTCATCTTGCGGCCGATGGACGTGTCGATGTCGGCGGGGTACGCCAGCTCGTCGTCGCTCACCGCGACGTCGATCCGGCCGAACATGTGCGCAATCCACACGGCGAAGTCGGCGTCGTGGTCGCACGGCTGCTCCATGTCGTCGCAGTACATGACGCCCTCGATGGCGTCGGCGACGCGCGACGCGTTGTCCGAGTGCACCGCGAGCGCCGCGAGGCCCCAGTACGCGGCCGAGCGCCACCGCTCCGGCTTGGGCCAGACGCGCCGGCCGTGGTTGTCGACGAGCATCCCGCGCACGTCGCCCCACACGCCGCCGGTGTCATTTTGAACCTTCCCCTGCCACGCCTCGTAGCTCGGCGCCGCCGTCGTCGGGTTGTACTGCCAGTCCTCGTAGCTCGAGCGCGCCTTGCCGGTCAGCTTGAGCAGGTCCCACGCGCCGAGAGGCCGCCGGCGCACCGCCGTCTCCCACGTCGCGCGCCACCCGTCGCGCAGCCGGCTGTCGTCCTCGAGCACGAGCACGAGGCCGCGCTTGCACGAGGGCGGCGCCGCCGCGCGCGCCACCTCGCGGAAGAGTCTCACGAGCGCGAGCGTGTGGCCCGCGTTGTTCGAGCACACCTTGTACGAGCGCTGCATCTCCTCCGCGTTGTACGCGTCGAGGTGCAGGCACGGCCCCTTGTCGCCCAGCGCGCCCCGCCGCACGCAGCACTCGGGCCACGCCCCCTCTCCTTCGCACGAGCGCACGCGCTCCGGCTGCGCGGTCGCATCTCGCGTCTGCTTGAGGGCCTGGCACTGCGACGAGTCCTCGAGCACCTGACGCGCACCGGCTGCGAGCGGCGAGGTGGTGTTGGACGTGTTCTGCCGTAGTGAGAAGCCGATGCTGCGCGTCGGCGAGCTGATCCCCGAGGCGGCGAGATGCGACCGCATCGCCGCCTCGCGGCCGGCGCTCGGCACCGTCAGGTAGCGCACGTCGACTGGCCCGTCGGACTCAGAGGGTGGGGGGCAGGTCGCGACGACGGCGACGTCGGACGGGGAGAGCACGCCGCTCCGTCCCAAGCTCGCCGAGGCGACCGCGGCGAGCATGAAGACGACCCGACGTAAGAAAAAGGGTCGTCCGGCGTTGCCTTTTTTGGAGGCCACGGAGATTTTTTGCTGCGGTGCTTCATGGTGCTGGTGACACAAACGCAACACGCCGCACCCCCAACCCCACACGAACATAGGAACACACACGCGGCTTGCTGACGCGAGCCCCGCCAACACCGCCACCTGTGTATCCTATTATGAGGCCCAAGGAGATTTTCCGCTTTCTGCGGGCGCAGAGCCAACTCGCTCCCAGGGGGGCGTGGACTTTTAAGAACATAGGGTGTGCCCCCCCTAGAATGTAATACAAACAGCTGGGGGGTCGTGGAGCCCCCCCCCAGCGGGTGTTACAAACAGCTGGGGGGTCTTCGCACCCCC
>Ga0209713_10003125_pt1 | contig 10450 bp, 10 predicted proteins | sample ArcOceMetagenome_3_FD_187444 | JGI IMG/M metagenome (GOLD analysis project Ga0209713, IMG submission 187444) | Marine eukaryotic phytoplankton communities from Arctic Ocean - Arctic Ocean- Svalbard ARC20M Metagenome (SPAdes) (version 2) | ecosystem: Environmental > Aquatic > Marine > Oceanic...
TTTAGGCAGGTAGTAGGGTTAAGCGCGGTGCCGCGCGTGGACGGGCTCAACTCTGCAATGGAGCACGACGGCGTCGCACTCTACCCGTGGGCCACCGTTTCGCCGAAGATGTCCTGGACCAGCCAGTTCAGTGCCGACATCCAACTCGCGACTCCTGGCGGCTTCGAGCGCTTTGCCACGCTCGAATTCACCGCTGTTATGGGCAACACCCAGATGTACGCTGGCGTGCTCAAGCTGACCGACGGCACTGCCGTCGCCGAGTTTGAACGCGCGGGAGGGGGCACGAGCTATACGACGGCTGCCGGTGTCGACGTCGGCCTCTTTGTCGCCGCCCACGTCGCCAGCGTTAAGATCATGCGCGATTCGATCGTTGGAGGCGCGTGAGGACGGCGCACAATGTTTGACGGTTGCGGACAGACCGGCTCGCAGGGGCGACTTGTAAACTGCACACTCAAAACTCATGCACACCTCGGTTGTTAACCTGTAACGGTTTACTTGAAGCTGCACATGAATCTTAAGAGTACCCCCCCCCTGGGTCGGCCACCGCGCACCGCGCACCGCCCCGTCTCGCACGCACACACGCGTCCCGCGGAACGTGCCGCGCAAGCGTCGCTCCTGGGCGCCAAATATTGCTGTGTTCTCAGCCTTCGCCCACCCGTCACAACGGCTTCCGTGGCTCTTTGGCGCTGCTCTCCCTCGCCGGCGCCTTCACCTCGCCAAAGTTGCCGTGAGCGGATGCCACTGCCTCGTCCAGGGTGTCGTGAGCGGCCGCCACTGTCTCATCAAAGGTGCCGTGAGCGGCTGCCACTGCAGTGGTCAGCTTCAGGTAAGCCTGCCCACCGGCCGCCGCCGCCTCCTGGGCCGCCTGCGCCTCCGCCGCCGCCGCCTCCTGGGCCGCCTTCACCCGCGCCGCCTCCTCGGCGGCTCTCTGCCGCATTTCGCGGAAGCCCTTGGGCACGACCGCGACCGACGTCGACGGCTTGCGCTCGATCGTCGGCACGCTGAACTGCCGCCAGCGCTCGTTGTACGAGCCGATGGCGCGGACGTCTCGTCGGATGGTGCGGCACACCTCCGTGAGCGGCAGGATGTACGACGCGCCGCCGGCGCCGCCGCTCCGCCAGCGGCCCGTGAACGGCTCCTCGATGAGGTTGCCGATCTCGAGGATGCCGAAGAGCGCCCAGCACGCGATGGCCATCACGAGCAGCGTCGCCCAGCCGAAGACGTGCACGAGCGCGAGCGGCAGCGTCGCGACGTACAGCACCAGGAAGCGCGACGTGTGCCGCGAGTCTGCCGCGGCGCAGCACACGGGACAAGGGTCAGAACAGGGACCGCGGCAGGGGCGTGCCGCTGAGGCGCCGGCCCTGTAGCTAGAGAGGCGGCGGCGGCGCACATGCGAGCGGGATCGGCGTGTTGAAGATGCGCTCGCACGCAGACACGCAGTCGCCCAGCGTCGCCGTGCTCTTGAGCATCACCTCGCGCTCCTTCTCCGTCACGCCCGCCGCCGCCGACGCCTGCCCGAGCGCGCGCAGCCGCGCCAGCACGTACAGCGGCTGGTTGTCCACCGAGAAGAGGCAGTCGGCCTCCTCGGGCAGCAGCAGCGCGCGGAGGCGGCGCACGTCGCGCTTCTGCGCGGCCTCGGAGCCGCCGCGCAGGTAGTTCTTGAGGCAGACCGGGAAGGCGGCGATCAGCGAGAGCATCGGCAGCGCCTGCTGCGGCGTCATGAAGGTGCACGCCATGGTGGCCAGGTTGCGGCACTCGCTCGTGACGGTGCCCCAGCGCACGCGCGCCTCCCAGAAGCGTTCGTAAGCCTTGTTCGTGCGGAACACGAGGAGCAGGCCGAGCGCGCTCCCGAGCAGCGTGTGTCCGAGCGACGAGACCTTGGGCAGCACGAAGATGCGATTCAGGACGCAGACCACGACGGTGGTGGCCATCGTAAAGAGCAGCGGGCTCTGGATGCGCTGCAGCACCAGCGACTGAGGAAGCGTCCACATGTTGTGAGCCCAGTCCACCGCATTGTAGCGCACCGTCGTGTTGTATGCTGGAGAGAAGCGGGCGTGGACGACGCCGCTGCGGAGCGGGACGAGTGGCGTGCTACGAGCCACAGCAACCGAACGACCGCAGAATGGCACGGAGCGAAGGCTGGCAGCGCTGGCAACGAGAAGGAGTGTTAGCGCGAGACTGCACGGCGACCGCATCGCCCTGGAGTTTCTCATCAACGGGCTGGTGAGAGACAAGCGACGGAGAGGCTTTCACAGGAAGACAGTCACACAAGAAAAGCAAGCTCCTGGCCTTCCCTGTTCGTGTTCGTGCCAATGAACTCCCACAAGCGACTTCGGGCGGCACTGACCGCACTACTAGACCTGCGCCGTCCCTTCAGAAGCATGGTGTGGTGCCCCGGAACCGTGGGACCGCTTCGGCGGCCTGGATCTCAGTACGGAAGGCCGCCATTCAGGTAGGTGTCGATGCCCCGGAAGGGTGTAAGGGCCGCTTCTCAGCGGCCTTGAACTCAGTAAGGAAGGCCGCCGCTGCCCACCAGCAGCTACCGCGAGATCAGCAGGCTCAACCAGCTCACTCTGGGGTCTCTTCGACGGGTCCGGGACTACGGGACTAGGCGTGGGACTAGCCTCTCAGTACAGCAACGGGGAGACGCTGCGCTTGCTTCGAACCGCTCACATTCCGATAGAGGCACTAGAACTCACTGGACGCTGGGTCAACGCCGCAGGATTACAAATGGAAAGGTCGATTTTTGTCTATGGGTATCATACTACCCCGTTGGGTGTCTCGGTACTGGTAGCGAAGCGCCGCGGATCTGCTGGAGCGAGAACTCATCGTTGCTGCGCGTCCTCGTCTTAATACGTGTATCCACGGAGTTGATAATCGCTGTTTACGCTAGCTGCAGGGTGCGCTGAATGCATGACTTGTCGGCCTGGCCGAGCGTAGGGGCCGTAGCCGGCAAGCACGTCGCTCAATGTGTTGCACGTGACAGAGCGTATCTACAGACCGTTTTCGACGGAGCATCCTCCTCCTGTGCGCAGCTGCGGCGACTGGCGACTCGCAGCGGCACAGCACTGCCACTCGCGCATGGCTGCCAGGCGGCGGCGCACGTGGCTACTGTGGCGAAACGCTCGAGGCCCAGGGAGATTGCGCCAATGACGAGAGCGGCTCATGGGTGCTTCCCGAGCAGATCACCTCCGCCGACGCAGCCGAGGTGCAGTGCCAGCAGCGGTGCGGCAATTGCAGCCAATGCCGCTTCATTAGCTGGTCGGCCAAGCGTCGCGACTGCAGCTGGTTTGCGCGCTGTGAGCTGACGCAGCTCAAGAACGATGTCAAGGGCTTCCTGAGCGCCCGCGCCACGCACAGCAGCCGCTTGAAGCAGCACGCGCCGCGCCAGGGCAAGAAGCTCTCACGGGTACAGCGGTTGGACATGAAGAGCTGGATCGCGCGCATCGATCCGAAGCAGGCCATGATGGTCCAGATCGGAGCCAACGACCACGCCAAGACCACGTACAGGCGCGCGGGCGACGATCCTGGGCCGATGGTTGTCCAACTCGGCTGGAAGGCGCTGCTCGTCGAACCGAACCCTCCAGTCTTCAAGCGGCTCTCGCGGCGGTACGTGGGCAATGAGCGCGTCCGCACGCTCAATGCCGTCGCGGGCGCGCACGGCCTCGAGCAGTGCGCGAAGGATGGGCACGTGGGCTTTTTTTGCGCTGGATATGACGAACGCCACCGGCCTGTGGGGCTCGAACGACGCGGAGCCGCGCTGCACGGATGAGGTGGGCTGGGTCGAAGAGATTTCATCACTCAGCTGGCAGCACCTCATCCTGGCGCACGGCGGCGCGCTCTGGACGACACCGGGGCTGTGCACGCGCTGCTCGAAGAAGCTCGGCCGGACGCTGCCGCCCACGTGCGTGCGGTCGCTCATCCACAAGGCGACAAAACAGATCTGGGTGCCGTGCGCAGACATGGCCCGAGAGCTAGTGGGCGTCGCGAACGTCACGCTTCTGCAGATTGATGCGGAGTCGCACGACGTCGATGTGCTGCGCGAGTACCCGTGGAGCATCTCGCGGCCGTGGCGCGTCTCCTTTGAGGCGGGCTTCGACCGCAGCAAATTCGAGGAGGCCGTCAGCATACTGCGGACGCAGGGCTACGCGCACGTGTCGGGATCGCTCGGAGCACCGCTCTCGATTTGGCATCGGGTCGACGACTCGTCCGAACCGTTGGTGCATGCGGCCGAAGAAAATAGTAAATAGGGCTCACGCCCCTATGGGCGGATTATACGACTTGGTTCTTGATGGGCTCTAGGAGTTCCCATACTGTAAGAGATCACTCAGCGGGTGTACGAGGGAACGTGTACAAGAACATCCCTGAGCGACCCGGCGTCCGTCATCGCTTCTTGCTGTCCGCCTGGAGGTGCTTGCGCGCCTTGGTCCGCGCCTTCTCGAGCGTGGCCTCCTTCTTGGCCTGCGCCCGCGCCGCGCGACGCCATGGCCGCTTCCCGAGATCCCCCCGGCCCTGGCCGCCGCCCATGGCGCCCTTCTTGCCGACGGTGCCCATGGCGGCCGCAGCGGCTGCGGCGGCGGCCGAATCAGCCCTTCCAGACGCGCGCCGTCTGGCCTTCGCCGCCTTGCTGAGCCTCGGGCGCGCGTGGTGGTCGGCCGTGGTGGGTGTGGTCGGCGTCCTTGGTTGCCAGCTGCACCACACATCTTCTCCGGAGCCGCTGTCCGCCTGCTCAGAACTGGAGCCGGCGGCGTGAGCTGCACGCCTCTGAGCTGCACGCCGCTCACATGGGCGACTGACGTGCTTCGGTCTGGCCGACTGCAGCGCCGAGTCGTATGCCGATCGCAGAGCCGCGTCGCAGAGGACGCTCCTGGCGTGCGCCACTCGCTTGAATGCGTCTTCTGCGCCGGGAGCCGGGTTCTTGTCTGGATGTGTGTCCCTCGCGCGGCGCAGGTACGACTGCTGCACGGCGGCTTGGTCGGCTGTGCTGCTTATGCCGAGTGTTTGGTACAGCTCGGAGGCCGGGTCCAACTGCAAGATCGAACGCACCAGCTGCTCGGGCGTCATCATATGGATAGGCGAGAACCACCTTCCACGTGGAATGCATGACTTGTCGGCCTCGCCGAGCGCCTTGTGCATCACATGAAACAGCGACCTCTATCTACAGGTTGTTTTTCGCTCTCCCGTGATTTGCGAGCTGTGGCGCTCGCGGTTCTCGAGCACCGAGTCTGGCGCACCATGGTCCATGCCCGCATTCTTGACTGCGAAGTTTCCTCGGTAGCCGGCCATTTTCGCGGAAATTACTAGCGCATGCGTTTGTTATGTGAACATGTCTATGCGCCCTGAGTACAGGTGTCGAGGGAACCCACTTCACCTCCGCTTCTCCTCGTTGGCTGCCATCGCCTCGGTCACGCCCTCGATGGCTTCAGTGACGGCCGCGTCCGCGAGTCCTGCCTGCCGCACCTTGAACACGATCACCCCGACGAGCACGAGGGATAAGAAGGCGAGAGAGCCCACGCCCCAGACGAGGACTTCAGCAGGAAGCTCGGCAGGGTTTTCGGGCGTCTCGCCGCGCCCGCCCTTTGACCACTCCGCAGCGGTGAGCTCGGCGAGTTGCACGGACAGCGACGCCGGGAGCAGCATGCTCGCTGGGTGCGACATCCGCGCTGGCGCGGCCCTCAGAGCGGGGCGGGGACCACACGGGTGGAGCATGAAGGCCGATGCTGGACCGGCCAGCAGCATGATCAGAACACCACCTTGCGTCATCACGCGTGATGGTCTCGAAGAATGCGCAATCGGGGCCGCCTGCATGCAGACTACCGGCAATCCTACCAAGCTCGCGGCTTCGCCCGATCTAGCGGCGCTGGCCGACTCTGCCACCCTCTCCGATCGTCGCCGACGTGAGCTCTGCGCCGACGCGTCGCTCATCCGATACGCCACCCACCAGCTGCATCACGGCGACAGCGACGGCCGCCTGGCCGCCTCCAAGCTGCTGTGCGCGCTGGGCTATTTCACCGCGCCTCGTGGAGCGACGAGCACGATAGCAGCGCGGCGACCGCTGCGCCGGCGCGGTGTCAGCATCCTCGCGCTCGACGGCGGCGGCACGCGTGCACTGCTCACGCTGCAGATGCTCAAGGAGCTCGAGAGGCGCTCGGGCCGGCAGATCCACGAGCTCTTCGACGTCATCGGCGGCACGTCGACCGGCGGCATTCTCGCGCTCGGCATCCAGCAGCGCTACAGCCTCGATGAGCTCGAGCGGCTCTACCTCGGCCTCGCGGCGAAGGTCTTTCGCAAGGACCCGCTGCGGCATGGCCAGCTCCTGCTGACGGGCGGCAGCTACAAGGCGGCGACGCTCGAGGCGATCCTGCGCCGTGAGTTTGCCCACCCGGCCGCACGCTTCGCACCACCGGAGGGCCGCGTGCAGGCGGGTGCCACCGCCGGTGACCTGGCGGCGGCGGCCGATCGCGCCGAGGAGTGGCGCGGGCACGCGCACAGCATGCTCGAGGCGCGCGCGGCGCAGGAGGCGGCCTACCACGCCTCGGCAGCACCCGGCCGCGCGCCGCCGCCGCCGGCGCACGCCTTCGTGGTCTGCTGCCTGGCGTCGCGCACGCCGCCGGCGCCATACGTGCTGCGCAACTACGAGCTGCCTCCGGCGACGGCCGCGTCGCCGCCGCACGCGGGGAGCAGCCGCGTCGCTCCGTGGCTCGCGCTGAGAGCGACGACGGCCGCGCCGACCTACTTCCCGACCTGCGTGCTGCCCGCAGAGAGCCGCGCCTTTGCCGCCGCCGCCACCACAGCCGCCACCACAGGCAGCGGTGAGGGTGGCCGGGAGACGCCGCGGGAGGAGAAGCGCGCGGAGGCAGATCCCAACGCGACGGAGGACGGAGGCGGCGGCGGGTCCGTCGTGCTGGCCGACGGCGGCCTGCTCGCCAACAACCCGGCGGCCGTCGCGCTGCGCGAGGCGCAGGCGCTGTACCCCGGCGCGCCGATCGCGGTGCTCGCGTCGTTTGGGACGGGCGCCTTCGCGCCGAGCCGCACGCGCGGCCACCCCGACGCGATCGCGACGACCGTCGGCACGCGCGGCATCGTCAGAGTGCCCGCCTTGGTGGCGCCATGGCCGGCCTCCAGAGGCTCGTCGGACTGCATCTGAAGGCTTGAGGCTGCCCTCCTCACTCGTGAGAAGCGGCCCCGCACATTCGATGCCACCGAGAGGCCGTGGCCATCCAGCCAGAGGCCGCCCAAGTCGACACGCTCGCCGCGTCTCACCATCCAGGCACGCTGGTGCGCGCGGCGACGCGCACCGACGACGTCGACGGGCTGCTGCGCGCGCTGCTGCCCGCGGAGGCCTACCACCGCCTCAACCCGACGGTGCCGGCGATGGGACTCGACGAGGCCTCCGACGCGCAGCTCGCCGAGCTGAGGCGCCTCGGCGCCGCCGCCGTCTCCGGTGGCGACGGCGCCGCGCGGATCGAGGCGCTCGCGCGCGCGCTCGAGATGGACGAGGGAGCGGGGGCAGGGGGCGCGTGGCCGCCGTGGCGGTGCTCGCTGCTGCCGGCGGGCTCGTTCCCGGCACGCGTCATCGCGGCGGTGCGAAGCAAGCTGTGACTCTTTTAGACGTGCCCCTCTTTACTTTTACGATGTTAGTGGTTCAGTACAATACAAAAATACACATATAATATCGCCTCGCCACACTTGCCGCAATGCCGGCCGCGCCACGCGTGCGCGTCAAAGTCACATACGCGTCGTGGGCGGCCGGTGGGGCGGCGTTTGCACACGGCACACGATCAAGCACGATCTCGGTACCGCGTCTCTCTCTCAATAAAGCATCGCATCCGCTCTCGTCACTTCTTGGGCGGGTCGCGCTGGCCGCACGTGAACAGGTCGCGTCCCTCGGCGACGACGGCGCCTCCGGGGCCCTCGCCGTTGCCCACCATGAAGCTCCGGTCGCCCAGCGCGCGCGTCGGCGAGCAGTAAGGCGCGTGGAGGTCGAGGTCGCTCGTGCCGAGGTGGCTGGTGGTGGCGTTGTTACGGTTGCAGCCGAGGGTCTCGTGCTGCAGATCGACGACGCGGAAGCCGTGGCGGGGCGGCCGGGTCAGCTCCCACCAGAGCCCATCGGCGCTGCGGCCGGTGGGCGGGAGGGGGCGATGGTGCGCCCTAGCCAGGCTGCGAAAGTCTCTGGTGACCGCGCTCGACACGAGCAGCCGCCGCCTCCCGCGTCGCCGTGGGCTGCTGCCACCGCCGCCGCCCTTGCCGCGGTGGCCACCGCCGCCGCCACCGCCCCCTCCGGCCTCGCCGCCAGCAATCAGCTCGAGGCCGAATCGCGCCGTCTCCCACCGCTCAAACAGCGCGCGCATCGTCGCGAGCAGCCCCTCGCCCGCGAGCCGCTGACCCAGCGGCGACGAGAGCGGCACGGGTCCAAGCGGTGGGTAGAGGCCATCCCAGCCGACGAAGACACGCGTGGGCTCGCCGCCGCCCCCACCGCCACCTTCGCCAAGGCCATCATCTCGCACCTGGCGGAGGCCATCATCGTCCTCGTCTGCCGCCGCCACCGCCTCCACGGCGACCGCACGAGGAGGCAAGTTGCCGTCTCCGGCAAGGGCGGTGGCGACGACGGCGGTGGCGGCGACGGCGGTGGCGGCGGCGCCGCTGCTGCCGCTGCTGCTGCCGCTGTGCCAGGGCGGTGAGCGCCACGGCTGCGAGACCGCCATCGACTCGCATGCGCTGCACCGCAGCGGTATCTGAGCGAGGTCCGCGACGTCGGCGACCGTCGTCGCCCACGAGAGTGTGACGATGGCGGTAGCCTTGGCCGCCGGCGCGTCGTCGCAGCCGCCCAGCTCACGCAGCCGCCAGTCGCACGCGGGAGGTGCACCGCCAACACCACTCCCGCCACCGTCGTCGGTCTGCTCGGCACAGGCGGCGCGGCCGAGAGGCGCGGCGTGGCGCGCGGCGGCGCGGCGCATGAAGCCGCACCGGCCGGTTCCGACGTGGCGCCACATCTGCGGCGCCGTCGCGACGTTGCCGTCGAGCTTGAACGACCCCGCCTAGGGTGAAAACAAGCCGGCGCTCAGTTCGGCCAGATCTTTCTCCAATAGCCCCTCGCAGTGGCAGAATCGGGCCCAGGGCTAGCCCAGGGCAGCCCCAGGCTTCGCAGCCATCCACGGCCAATCAGCCGCTTGGAGCCCCGGTTGGTCGGCCAAACGGGCCTTGTTTTCAACATGCGACCCCGCAGAGTAGTGCGTGAGGTCGGGCGGCACGTGGCCGGTGTCGCGCAGGTCGGCCGTCGTGCAGCCGGGCGTCGCCACGCAGAGCGAGCCGGCAAACAGCTCGCCGTGCGCCACCTGGCATTGCACATTGGGCATGGGGAGGGGTATAAGCACCCAATGGAAGCCGGCGAACAGCTCGCCGTGCGCCACCTGGCCGCGCGTCAGCGCCGCGTCGACGTCGCCGAGCAGCGAGACCGAGAAGCGCTCGACGTGCTCCCACTTGTGCGCCGGCCAGTAGCGGCGGCTGTCCGACGTGAAGAAGGCGCCCTCGGGGCGGCCGAGCTCGAGCCACTGGTACCTGAGAGGTGCGGGAGGGGAGGGGGGGGGCATACCACCGTGAGGGGGCACAACCACCTACAGATGGGCACGCGGCGCAGCCAACATACCTGCCATGCCATGGCCAAGCCGCGGCGCACATCTCAACTTGGGCGGCCTCTGGCTGGATGGCCACACGGCCTCTCGGCAGTGCTGTGCTGGCCCTCTCCTTACGAGTGCAAAGGCTCCTTACGAGTGCAAAGGGCAACCTGGCTCCTTACGAGTGCAAAGGGCAACCTCAAGCCTTCAGATGCAGTCAGAGGAGCCCGTGGTGGCCAGCTGTGGCACTGCCAAGACGGTCAATTTGACCATCCTGCGGTACCACGCCGTCTCGGCCGATCGATAGCAGCCGCGCCCGCGCCCCCGCGCGTCGGCGGCGACGGTGGAGGCGGGGGCGGCGGCGGGCCACGGCCCGCGGCGCATCTCGGGCAGGCAGTCGTGGTGGTAGGGCGCGAAGACAGAGACGAGGTCGGCGGTCACGTGGCGGTGGTAGTGCTCGAAGAACGGCAGGACGTCGCCCTCGAAGTAGGTGTCGTCCTCGAGCACCCACACATGGCCGCCAGGGATCGCGCGCGCGCCGCCGCTCGCGCCGCCGCCGCCGCCGGGGTTGGCCGCCAGCTTCTGCTTCGCGCGCCACCAGAGCACCAGCGACGGCTCGTGGATCAGGTAGCCGATCAAGTTGAGGTGCGCGCGCTCGCGGCCCGTGAGCGGCAGCGGCTTCGGCCTCGTCGTCGTCGTCGTCGTCGTCTCCTCGCCTCCTCCCGATGAACCTCCCGATGAGCCTCCCGATGAGCCTCCCGATGATACTCCCGATGATCCCCCCGATGACGATGTGGTCGTCGTCGTCGTCGTCGTCGTCGTCGTCGTCGTCGTCT
>Ga0209713_10003126_pt1 | contig 10446 bp, 4 predicted proteins | sample ArcOceMetagenome_3_FD_187444 | JGI IMG/M metagenome (GOLD analysis project Ga0209713, IMG submission 187444) | Marine eukaryotic phytoplankton communities from Arctic Ocean - Arctic Ocean- Svalbard ARC20M Metagenome (SPAdes) (version 2) | ecosystem: Environmental > Aquatic > Marine > Oceanic...
CTCTTCCGGCTCACCCACGTCGTGGTCGTGCTCACCAACGTGCTGCAGCTCGTCATGATGATCACATTCCTGGTGCTGCTGCTGCTGCAGCTGAACCGCGACGTCGACACGTCTTGGCTCGTCGTCTTCTCGCCGCTCTGGACCTCCGACCTGATCACCACGATCACCGGCATCCAGGAGATGAGGCGGCTCTGCGCGCCAGGGGACCGCAGGCAACCAGCCCCCAGCCCGGGCGCACGCTCCTGGCCCCTCAGCCCCCCCTTGCGCCCGCTCGCCTCCCCTCCACCTCCTCTGCCGACCACCAACGCGCCAGTCCCCTCTCCGAGACCTCGCGTCTCTGGCGTCTCCCGCCCCCTCTCCCCCGCGCGCGCTCCCGGGCCCTGCCGCGGCACACTCCTCTCACGCCGGCCCGCCGCATCTGGCCGCAGACGCAACCCGATCATCAACCAGGTCAACCGCTTCAAGGGCTGCCTCTGCGTCGCCATCTTCAAGCTGCTGCTCGCGCTCCGCCTCAACAGCTCGGCCGGCTCGATCTGGTACAACCTGCCGATCCGCGTGGTGTGCCTGCCATACTACTTTGCGGCGGTCTTCCGCTTCGCGCTGCACTTTGCCAAGGAGCCGATCAGCGCGCCCGAGGGCGGCGGCAGCCACCGCACCGCGCGGCCGGGCACGCCCGTCAACCCGGTGCACCTGATGATCGTCGTGCTCGCGTGCCGCGTCGACGGGCTGCACCCGTTTGGCAAGATGTGGGCGGCGACGTTCTGGCCGATGTGGCTGCTCTTCGGGCTGCTCGTCTTCGCCTCGCTCGGCGCGGGCTGCCTGGCCGTCGGCATCCTCGTCACGCGCGAGCCGCGCGAGCGGGGCCAGCGCGCGCTCTTCTTCCTGTGCTACGGCATCCTGCTCACCATCACCATCACGGGCATCACCTCTCTGCTCAACCTGGTGCGCCTCCTCGACGGCGACGCGTCGATCTCGTACGACGCGATCATCGGCCCGCTCATCGGCGGCTACTCGACGCTCCTCGGCTTCTACCTCGCCTTCACGCTCGTGCTGCCGCGGCTCATGCTGCACGACGTGACGATCGCGGCGATCGAGGACGACGACGAGGGCGAGGAGGGCGGCGTGCTCGACATGGTGTCGCAGCAGCTGGCGCCGCCCTTCTTGATGCAGCAGTCGTCGACGCTCTTCAAGCGGATGAACGCAGGCACCATGTTCGAGCGCTACGTCACCGGTGGGCCCGAGCAGCAGCAGCAGTCGCCGCAGCAGCCGCTGAAGCCGAGCGAGCCCGCGATGACGACCGTCGTCGACCTCGACGGCGAGGGCGACGCCGCCGACGACGCCGCAGCCATCGACCTCGAAGCGGGCGAGCGGGGCGGCGCCGGTGCGGAGGGCGCGCCGTCGAGCGCAGACGGCGGCGGCGCGGTGGGGGAGATTGGTGCGGCGGCGGCGGAGGCGCCGACGCTCGAGCTCTCCGAGTACGAGGCGCTGCAGAGTGAGATCGAGACGTGGGTGCGCGCGCAGAAGCTGCCGAGCGCGCCACAGCCCAAGCTGCGCCGCGGCGGCACGGGCAAGACGAGCGCGCAGGCGGGCGGGCTCGGCGTGCCGCCCGAGATCAAGACCAAGCTGCAGCGCTTCGTCGTGCTCAAGCAGCACCTCGCCGCCGCCGCGTGCGCCGAGGCGTGCGGCGTCAGCCACGCCTGCGCAGCCGCCCACCACTGCGCCGCCGCTGCCGCCTGCGCGGGCGAGCCGCCGCCGCTCGCCGCGCCACCAGCGGGGGGCAAGGCCGTCGCGGCCGGTGCGTCGCCCGCCGCTGCCGGCCCCGCCGCTGCCGGGCCCGCCGCTGCCGCCCCGCCGCCCGCGGCCTCGTCGAGGCCGTCGTCGGCCGCCGCTGCCTCGAGCGCCGGCGCCGCCTCTGCGCCGGCCGCCGCGCCCGCCTCTGCGGCGAGCAAGTCGGAGTGGGGCATCAGCGCGGCCATCCGCGTGGCGGCGTCCAGCGCGTCGGCCGCCTGTGAAATGACGACACTCTCCTCCTCTGCCATCGCCTCCTTCGACGGCGACGACGACGACGATGCGTCGTCGCCGCGCCCAGACCCGGAGATGGCCGACGCCTCCGACTCGCTGTGCTGGATCTGCTTCGAGGGGCCGCGCGACGCGGTGCTCCTCGAGTGCGGCCACGGCGGCATCTGCCACTCGTGCGCGCAGCGCGTCTTCCGGAAGAAGAACCGGCTCTGCCCGATGTGCCGCCAACCGGTGACGCAGGTCGTCCACATTGACTCGGCGCTGCAGGCGGAGCCCGACCGCAACCGCGGCGTCGTGCGCGTCAAGCAGATGGACCTGCCCGAGGAGCTGCGCTGACGAGAGTGAGAAGGAGAGAGACGGGGGCTCGAGGGAGAGAGGAGCGCACGGAGTTCTCTAATCTCTATGGTTGGTTTCGTCCGCCTTGTACCGTTGTGCGGTGGTGTGCGCCGCAGCAACCGGGAAGCTAAAATAAGTTTACGCTATTCTTTTTTTGATATTTAGATACTTTAGATCATTCCTTGCCTCACGATACTTTAGATACCGTGAGAAAGTTACTTTGCTGAGTGGTGGCACCCCTCCCAGAATCCGCGCGAGCTGGTCCACTTCTTCGACACCCCCACGAGTCGAAATGGTTCTTTGCGTGTTGACAGCCTACGAGGAGCGCTTGCGCCGCGCACTGCCCATGACCTTCCTAGCGCTGACGGACGTTACAGACGGTCACGCGGCCGAGGGCGTCAAGGACGGCCGCGCTCTTTCAGGAGACGGTCGTGACATCCTAATCCTCGCTGTGTCCGACGCTTGGGAGGGCATGCCCATCCTTGAGCGGCAACGCGCGGTCAACGACGTTCTCTCGGAGGACCTCAGCACTGGGCGGCTGCACAGCGTGAGGATCAAGTGCATGACTAAACCCCAGTGGGCCACTATGCTGAACACGAGGCCCATTTGGCCACCAACCGGGGCTCCAAGCAGCTGATTGGCCCAGGATGGCCGAAGCCTGGGGCTGCCATGGGCCTGAATTTGCCACTGTGGTTGCCGCATGAAGGCGGGTCTAGCTGAAGTGAGCGCCGCCTTGTTTTCAACACAGGTGGGACCGGAAAGCACAGCCGCAAGCCTTCAACGAGGTCAGCGCTGCCAAGCCGTGCACCAACTACAAGCCCTGCTCGGACTACTCGCCCGTCTCCATCATGGCGATGGAGCCGGCTAAAGCCCTCGAAGAGGCTGCACTCCGGCTGCCGCCCGCGGCCGCGCCGGCGAAGAACATTCCGTTTGTGTGTGAGGGCGGCTGTGGACTCGCGCAATGAGTGCGCGGTGAAGCCCAGCCCAACTAGTATACTCGTGCTGCGCCTATCCAGGCGAGCGCCGTTGCGGCTAGCGTGGTAGTCACGTCATAACACGTCATACACGGAAGATGCATGCGAGGTTTGATCATCATGACGAGCTGCAGCACGTTGGTGAGCACGACCACGACATGGGTGAGCCGGAAGAGCCGCACGCGCCCGCCGGGCCCCGCGGCCGCCTCGCCCGGCGTCGGCGGCCGGCTCTGCGGACGGAGCCGGTTGGGGATCCGCATGAACGCGAGCTTGGCGCGGAGAGCTCGAGGGAAGACTTCTGCAGCCGCGCTTGGCAAAGCCACGCATGCGCGACAGCCCGATGACCGAGGCGCAAGAGGACGGCGAGGATAAAGAGGACGACGAGGACGACGATGGCGAGGAGGACGACCGCGGCGAGGAGGACGACAGCAGCGACGACGACGACGACGACGAGAATGCCTCGGACGCGGCGCTCGCGGCGGCACAGCAGCGCCTCGCGGAGGCTCCTGCGGAGCTGGCGGCGCACGTCGAGCTCGTGCGCGTCCTCAAGGCGCGCGCCGAGCTGGACGAGGTGCGCGAGGCGCGCCAGCAGATGGCGGTCTGCTTCCCGCTGCCCGAGGCGCTGTGGCTCGAGTGGCTCGACGACGAGGAGCGGCTCGCCGAGTCGCCCGACGAGCTGCGCCAGCTGCAGCAGCTCGCGCTGCGCGCGTGCGACGACTACCTGAGCATCCCGCTCTGGCTGCGCTACGTGCGGCTCACGCAGCTGCTGTGCGCGCCGCACACGGTGGACGACGGCGAGGGCCCGCTCGCGACGGCGGCGGCGGCGCGGCGCGTCGGCGCCGACGCGGAGGCGGCGGGGCTGGGCGAGGTGCGCGAGGCGCTCGAGCGCGCGCTGACGGCGGGCGGGCTGCACATGGCCGACGGCGCGCGGCTGTGGGACGTCTACGAGCGCCTCGAGCGCGCGCTGCTCGACGACGCGCCGCCGCAGCAGGCGGCGCAGCAGGCGGCACGGGTGCGCGCGCTGTACCGGCGGCGGCTGGCGATGCCGCTGCTCGACGCCGAGGCGACGTGGAGCCGCTACGCCGAGTGGGAGGAGGCCAGCGCGCAGGGCGGCGGTGCAGCCGGCGCTGGCGGCGCAGCCGGCGCTGGCGGTGGTGCGGGCGGCTCGTCGTCGGGTGTGCCGGCGCTTCGCGAGGCGCGGCGCGCGCACGACGCGGCGGCGGCCGAGGCGCGGAAGCGTCGGCCCCTCGAGCGCAAGCTGGCGGCGGTGGCGAGCGCGGCGTCGGGGCCGTGGGCCGCGGCCGATGGGGGCTGGTCGACGTGGGCCGAGTACCTGACGCTCGAGGGCTCGGCCGACCCTTGGCGCGCCCGCTGCCTGTACGAGCGGCTTCTGGCGCCGGCGGCGGCGGCGGGCGCGGCGGCGGGCGGCGGCGGCGTCGTGCAGCTGCGCACGCAGCCGTGGGTGTGGCGGCGCTACCTCGCCTTCCTGCAGCGGCACCTGCCGGCGGCGACCGCGCTGCACGCGGCGACGAGCGCGCGCGCCGTCCGCCACTGCGGCGGCGACGCGCGGCTGTGGCGCGCGCGGCTGCGCGCCCTCGAGAGCGGCGGCGCGGCGGCGCACGACGTGCAGGCCGAGTTTGAGGCGGCGCTCGCGCAGCCGCTGGGCGCCGTCAACGAGGAGGAGGAGGCGGAGGGCGAGGGCGGCAACGGCGGCGGCGGCGGCGGCGACGGCGGCGACGGCGACGGCGGCGACGGCGGCGACGCGGCGGCGGCGGCGGGGGCCGAGGGCGGCGGAGGCGACGCCAGCGGGTACATGCTGCTGCTGCACGCCTACTCGCATTACCAGCGCCGGCGGCTCTCCGCCGCCGTCGCCGCCACGCCCGCCGCCGCGCCCGCCTCCACCACCGCCGCCGCCGCCGCCGCCGCCGCCGCCGCCGCCGCCGCCGCCGCCGAGCCCGCGGCGGAGGTGATCGCGTCGGTGCGCGCGGCGCGGGACGCCGTGGTGGGCTACCAGCAGGCCTACCTCGCCAAGGCGGACCCGCGCGCCGAGCTCGTGCGCTTCTGGGCGGCGTGCGAGGCGACCGTGCTGCGCGACGCGCGCGAGGCGCGCGCGCTGCTCGAGCCGCTGCTGCGCGGGAATAATGGGAACAGCGGCAAGGGCCAGGGCCAGGGCCCTTGCCTCGGCCAGCGCGCCGAGCTGTGGCTCGAGCTCGCGCGGCTCGAGGCGGCGGCGGCGGGCGGCGCAGGCTCCGAGCGCGAGCGCGCCGCGTACCGCCGCGCGACGTCCGAGGCGAAGCTCGACGCCGCCCAGGCGCGAAGGCTGCACGGCGCGTGGCTCCGATTCGAGGCGCTGCACGGCTCCGTCGCGCAGCAGCGTTCGGCCGAGGAGCGCTGCGCCGAGCGGCTGGCCGCCGCCGTCGCCCGCGAGCCGCCGCCGCCCCCGCGCCAGCAGCCGCAGCAGCCGCAGCAGCAGCCGCAGCAGCCGCAGCAGCAGCCGCAGCAGCAGCCGGCCGAGGCCGAGGCCGAGGCCGAGGCCGAGGCGGGGGCCGAGGCGCTGCCCGGGGGCAACGAAGGGAGGGAGCAGCGACGCGCGCAGGCGCGCAAGGCCAAGCGGGCGGCCACGCACACACCCTACGTGCCCAAGGCGGCTAACGGCACCGACGACGGCGCGGTGCCGGCGGTGGCTGCGCCGGCAGTGGCCGCTGCACCGTCGGCAAAGCGCAAGGCGCCGGAGGCGGCGGCGCCCGCAGAGGAGCCGCCCACCAGCGACCAGCCGCCCGCAAAGAAGCAGCAGGTGGCCGCGCCGTCGGCGCCCCGCGCTGGCGGTGGTGCGATGGTGCCACGCGCGCTGGTGCCGCGCGCCGTGGCGCGTGGGAGCAAGCCCGTCGGCGGCATCAGGCCGGCGGCCCGCGTGCGCCCCGCCGCTGGCTCCTCGGCCGCCGCCACCGCGCCCACCGCGGCTCCTGCCCCCGCCTCCGACGCGGCCGATGCGCAGCCAAAGACCAACGAGCAGCTGCGTGAGCTGCTGCTGAAAAAGTGATAAGATATAGCATCATGAATCTCCCACTCACACACTCACAGAAGGGTCCCGGGCGCGCCGTCGGCATCACGCCCTTGCAAAGGTGGCTGTGCCGCCTCTCTCGCTTCCGCCACGGCCTCACCCTCACCTCCCTCGTCCAGCACGGGCTGCGCCTCCTCGCCTCCCTCCTCCTCGCCGCCCTCCTCCTCCTCCTGCTCCTCGCGGCGGAGCATCCCGTCGATGCGCTGCTCGCACCGCCGCGCGCCGTCGCCGTCGCCCGTCGCCAGGTACTGCGCGCGAAGCTGGCGCAGCACCTGAAGCAGCACCGCCCCGACACCACCCCCCTCCGCACCTGCCGCCCCCTCCGACACCGCTCGGCTCGCCAGCTCCTCGGCACGCAGCAGGCAACGCAGCGCCGCTGCCGCCGCCTCGCCGTCGGGCTCCGCCGCCGCCTCCTCCTCCTCCTCCACCACCCCCGCCTCCTCCGCTTCCACCGCCGCTGCCTCGTCGTCGTCCTCCTCCTCCACCGCCGCCGCCGCCTCCTGCGCCTCCTGCGCCGCTGCCTCCTCGCCAACCTCGACGATGCGCGGCTCCTCAGCCCCTGCCTCCGCTGCCTCCGCCGCCGCCGCGTCCTCCTCAACGACCGCATCGGCCGCCGCCGGCGCCTCCGCATCGGCCGCCGCCGCCGCCGCCGCCGCCGCCGGCGCCGCCTCCTCCGCGGCCGGCGGCCGGCGGCGCTGGCGTGGCATCGTGTGCGTGACGGCGAGCCGCTGGAGCACGCGCGCCTCGGCCTCGACGTCGCCGAGCGCGATGGCGAGCGCGAGCCCCTGCGCGAGCACGAGCTGCGCGTCGGCGGCGCAGCCGCGCCGCAGGTGCAGCGAGCCGAGGTGGTTGAGCGTCGTCAGCCGCAGCGTGCGGTCCTCCGCCAGCAGCAGCGCGTGCTCGTGCGCGCGGCGCGCCTCGTCCAGCTCGCCCTGCATGGCGTGCGCGAGGCCCAGGTTGCACAGCGCCTCGGCCTGCCCGTCGGCGTCGCCCAGCGCCTCGTGCAGCTTGCGGCTCCCCTCGAGCAGCTCGACGCCCTGCTGCAGCTCGCCGAGCTCGAGGTAGCCGAGCGCCGCGAGCGCGAGCGCCTCGGCCTCGCGCGAGCGCCAGTTGAGCTCGCGCGCGAGCAGGTAGCACGCGATGTGGCACTCCCTCGCCTCGTGCGTCTGCCCGGCCGCGCGGCGCTCGGCGCCGTCGGCGAAGAGCCGCTCGAGCTCCGCCTCGCCCTCGGCCGCGTGGGCGGGCGCCTGCGCGTAGAGCTCGTCGAGCTCCTTCTGGTCGGCGCGCAGCTTCGGGCTGAAGGTGTTGCCCTCCTTGTCGCGCCCGGGAATAGCCATTGCGTGTGGTTGTTGGCGGTTGACTGAAGCTGCGCAGGCGCCAGCTGAGCGCGCAAAAACTTACACTTGAGATTACTTGCGCTCATCTCTGGAGATTGACGGCCAAGGCGAAGACGTCCTGCCAGAGACAATCTCAGTCACGTAATGCAAACACGAAGCCAATGTCATGCGTGTCCAAGATCGCAAACACACAACACATCCCTTGATTTCACAGCCCATGGGAGTTTCATAGGCATTCAATCAATCAATCAGTTCTTTACCCGAACAAACGAGTTTCCTCGATCCCCGACTCTAGTCACCGTCAGGTCGACATACCAGCATGCCGTGAACGATGAAAGGCTGCACAGAACTCTCATGCAGTCCCGCTATCGCATGCAACCGCCAGTTTCAGCATTTCCCCTGGCTCTCACACAATGCCATCACACCGCAAAAGCCCCATTTCCGGGTCTCGGGTGCCGCCTTCTCTACAAATGGTCACCATACGGTCACATAATAACAAAGAACAGCCCGCGGTGTCGCCTTCGCTCAGTGCCAACGCGTCGGCTGGGTGGTTGTTCATTCATCTCGTCTGCACTCATTGACACGAGCATCGGCCGCCTCTCCATTTGCCATCTACCTCGCACACTGCTCCAACCACCGCCACCGACCCGGCAGCACGGCCGGGGCTGGCGAGCGCACCTGCGACTTCATGGTATCCGCCAAGCAAGCACGCGAGAAGCACACACGCCAGCTCGGCGCGCCGTCCAAGTCCACGCACCGGTGTCCCGGCCATCGCCTCGGCTCACGATGGCCAACACCGCGCCGGTCCTCTCGTCCAACGACATCGACGTCGACCGCACGCTCGCCACGTCGCGCGACGCCAGCGCGAGCCAGCTCACCATCGCCGACTTTGACATCGACGGCACCGCGGAGCACATCTGCCGAGGCTTCTGCCGCGTCGCGCTGCAGCTCCCAGACGAGCTGCTGCACCACGCAGAGTCGATCGTCGCTGCGCTGACAGATGCCATTCGGCAGCGCCGGGCCGACGCGTCGGCGTCGTCGCCGCCGCCCGAGCTCTTCGTGCTGGCCGACACGAGCTTCGACGGCTTCCAGGTCGACTTTGTGGCGGCGCAGCACCTCGAGGCGGACATGGTCGTGCACTACGGGCCCGCGGACCTGCAGGCGCAGGGCCCCATGGCGGTGCGCTTCGTCTTCGGCCGGCGGCACATCGACCCGCGCGCGCTGACGGCAGCGTTTGCCGACGCCTTTGCGCCGTCGAGCCGCGTGCTGCTCGTCTTTGCGCTCGCCTACGAGCACGCGTCCCACGAGGTGGCGCAGGCGCTCGGCGTGTCGCACCCGGAGGCGGTGGTCTGTGTCGCCGAGATAGAGCAGGCTGCCGCCGAAGACTCGTCCGGTGGCGGTGGCAGCAGCGTCGAGGGTGGAGCTGGCACCGAGGCGGCGGCGAGGGGCGACGCCGCCACCGGCGAGGCCGACGGCGGCGACGTCGGCGGCGGCAGCGACAGCGCCAGCATCATTGGTGGCCGCGGCGGCGAGTGCACGCTCCTCGGGCGGAGGCTGCCGCGGCCGCTGTCCCAGGCCGATCTCGCCGAGTGTGCGCTGGTGTACGTCGGTGAGGAGGACGCGAGTCTCGCCAACCTGTGCGTGCTCCTCTCCCACTCAGACGTCTTCGTCTACGCACCGCCGCCGCCGCCGCCGCCGCCGCCGCCGCAACCGCCGCAGCCACCGCGGGCGTCGTCGCAGCCGCAGTCGCAGGAGCCGCAGGAGCCGCAAACACCACCCGCGGAGGGCGGCGGCGGCGGCGCGGCGGCGACGACGATACAGCGGCTGGTGCTGCCGACAGCGAAGCGGATGATGCGCCGCTACTACCTCGTGCAGCAGGCGCGCGAGGCGGCGGTGGTCGGGCTACTCGTCGGCTCGCTCTCGGTGGCGCAGCGCAAGCCGATGCTCAGAGCGCTGCGCGACCTGTGCCGCCGCTGCGGCCGCAAGCACTACGTCTTCATCATGGGCAAGCTCAACGCCGCCAAGCTCGCCAACTTTGCGGAGGTGGGCGTCTACGTGCTGCTCGGCTCGCCCGAGCACTCGCTGCTCGACAGCAAGTCCTTCTACCGGCCGGTCGTCACGCCCTTCGAGCTGCAGCTCGCGCTCTCGAACGACGAGTGGAGCGGCGAGTACATCCTCGACTATGCGCGGCTGCTCCCACGCCTCGCGCCGCCTCCGCCTCCCCTCGCCGCCGACGCCGCCGCCGACGCCGCCACGGCCGATGCCGCCGATGCCGCCACCGACCCCGCGAAGGCCGATGCCGACGCCGACGACGACGACGGCTGTGACCTGCCGCCTGACCATTCGCTGCTCTCGGGGCGGCTGCTGCCTGCGGCCACGCCCGCCTCCGCCGCCGCCGCCTCCGCGGGCGGCGGCATCCTCGCCCGCACCGCCGACGGCACGCTCGCGACGGCGGGCGGCGCCTTCGCCCTCGCGCACTCGGGCGCCGAGGCGCTGGCGCGCCGCCACTTCCGCGGCCTCGACGTGCGGCTGGGCGAGCACGCGCCCGCGGTGCTGCAGGAAGGCTGGAGCGGCATCGCCTCGGGCTTTGCCGGCGAGCCCGACGTCGGCCCGCGAGGTGAGCGCGGCGGCGGCGGCGGCGGCGGCGGCGGCGGCGGCGGCGGCGGCGGCTGCGGCGGCGGCGGCGGCGGCGGCGGTGGCGGCGGTGGCGGCGGTGGAG
>Ga0209713_10003127_pt1 | contig 10445 bp, 5 predicted proteins | sample ArcOceMetagenome_3_FD_187444 | JGI IMG/M metagenome (GOLD analysis project Ga0209713, IMG submission 187444) | Marine eukaryotic phytoplankton communities from Arctic Ocean - Arctic Ocean- Svalbard ARC20M Metagenome (SPAdes) (version 2) | ecosystem: Environmental > Aquatic > Marine > Oceanic...
CGCACAAGGCGCACACGGTCAGTGGCAGCATGTCGAACTTCGTCGAAGAGGAAGCCGGCGAGCACGCGGGCACGCGGCTTGGGTGTAGGCGAGTACTGTGAGGAAGAAAGACCATGCCTGCAGCTGCGCAGCAGCACCGGTAGCTCATCTCCACCATGTGTCCTTCTTGCGGCCGCCGGCCATCCCACAGCCTATTCCCCACGTCAGAGGCCACTACGCGCGAGCAGAGATGAATCTCGAAAATCCGAGCACGTCACAGCACGCGGACTGAACGCCGCTACGCGGGACATGGCGGCGCTAGCCGAGGCCGCGCGATGCGCGGCCAGCAAGTGGTCCTTGGAAAAGCCCTTGCATCACCCGATCGTACCCTTTACGCAAGACTCACGCTCCCCTCACACCCCGTCAGCCTCACCCCCTCACCCCGCCGCTCCCCGCTCAAGCGGCACCCAGCAACGAAATATCCTCCCCATAATCCAAGCCTATGCTGCTATTCTGTAGAAGTCTCGACGTGATTTGTGGCCATCGGAAAGTTCGCGAACGCATAGTTTCCGCCGCAATCATGCTGCCGGCTGCGCGTAATCCACTTGTCCTCGGCCGCCCATCCGGCCGCTGCCGCTGCCCGACTGCTCACGCGCGCGCTACCGCGGCTCTCCATCCTCGTCCTCCTCATGCTCGAGCTGCTCTTCGAGGGCGTCACTTGCGGCGCCAGCGCTCATAGCGCCACGGCCACGACGGTGGAGGAGGGCGTGCTGCAGGGCAGCGTGATGGGTGGCGTTGCCCAGTTCCTCGGAGTGCCCTACGCGCGGCCGCCCGCGCGCTTCGAGGCGCCGCAGCCTCCCGCGCGATGGGCGAAGCAGCGCGACGCGACCAGGCTGAGGGAGCGATGCGCGCAGATGACGGCGGGCGGCGACGGATCGATGGTGGGTAGCGAGGACTGTCTGTACCTCAACGTGTTCACGAGCACGGGCGCGCTCGCCGTCGTCGCGCACGTGAACGAGCAGCAGGCGCGCGTCGACGAGGCGCGCGCGTCGCTCAAGCAGGCCGAGGAGACGCACCGGCGCGTGTGGGGCGAGAAGCTGCAGCGGCTGCGCAACGCCACCGACGCACGCGACTCCCACGCCGGCCGCAGCAGGAGCCGCAGCAGGAGACGCAGCAGGCGCCTCAAGGAGCATCCCACCGACCAGAGAGAGGAGGTGGAGGAGCCGTCGCGCAGCTTCGACGAGGAGAGCGGCACGATCGCGACGTTCGCGCTCGAGCATGAGAGGAAGAGGCTGCGGCAGGAGGAGCACCAGCTCAGCCTGCGCAAGCGCCCTGGCACGACGCTGCCCGTGCTCGTGCTGCTGCACGGCGTCGGCTACGAGAGCGCCAACGCGCTCGTGCCTGAGCTCGCCCGCGCCCTCGGCGGCGGCGACGGGGGCGTCGTCGGCGGCGCGGCGACGTCGCTCCCGCGCGACGTGGGCGAGCTGCTGAGAAGCCTCGGCTCCTCGATGGTGGTCGTGACCCTCGACTACCGCCTCGGGCCGCTGGGCTTCCTGGGTGGCGCCGCCGAGCTCGGCAGCGGCGGCGGCAGCTACGGTCTGCTCGACCAGCGGCGCGCGCTGCGGTGGCTGCAGACCAACCTGCACTCGTTCCAGGGCGACCCGCGCCGCGTGACGCTGATGGGCATCGGCTCGGGCGGCTCGGGCAGCGTCGCGGCGCACGCGTGCATGGCGGGCTCGCGCGGCCTCTTCCGCGCGGCGGCCATGATGTCGGGCGCGTTCGCGCCGTGGGCCGCCAAGCCGCACTTCGAGGCGAAGAAGAGCTTCGACGCCCTGGCGCGCGCCGCGGGCTGCACGTTTGGCGGTGGTGGTGGCGGAGGCGGGGGCGGCGGTGGCAGTGCAGGTGCCATCGCTGCGGCCGCTGCGACGGCCGCTGCCACGGACTGCCTCCGGAGGCTGCCCGTGGCGTCGTTGCTGCGCGCGGCTCGCACCCTTGGCCCCGCTTGCTGCACCGCCGAGCAGCTGCACTCGCTCTCGCTGCCGTGGGCCCCCGTCGTGCCTCCGCCGCCCGAGCCCGCCACGCCCACCAAGGCCGGCGGCAAGGCCGCCGCCGCCAAGGCCAGCAGCAGCGCGCAGAAGGAGGAGGAGGAGGAGACGCCGACTGCGCTGCAGCAGCACCCCTTTGCGTGCGTCGCGTCGACGGCGCAGGGCAAGACCTTCTCCGTCGCCGCGCGGATCGACACGGTCGCCTCAATCGCGCTGATGCTCGGCCACACGCGCGACGAGGGCTACACGGTGCTGCAGCGCAGCGCCGCCGCCGCCGTCAGGAACGCCACGAGCGGCGTCGCCGCGTCGGTGCGGCCGAGCGGGCGGCTCTCGCGCGTGGCGCTCCACGAAAAGTGGGCGAAGCTGTTTGCGGGCGGCGACGGCCAGAAGCACGGCGCGCGCGGCAACACCGGCTTCGCCACCGACGTCGACGCGGCCTACTACGCGGCGGCCGAGGCGCACCTCGACCTCAAGCACAACCGGAACCTGAGCCGCTTCGAGCAGCGCGCGCTGCCGTTGTACACGCCCGCCTTCGTCGCGCAGGTGCGCGCGGAGACCGACTGGGCCGTCGGCTGCGCATCGCGCCGCGCCGCCAGGCTGCTCGCGCAGGGCACAGCCGCACTCTCGCTCTCGCCGCCGCCTCCGCCGCCGCCTCCGCCGCCTCCTCCATTTCTCAACAACGACGGGACGATGACCTCGGGCTCGTCGTCGGCGGCCAAGGACGTCTCGTACGAGTGCTTCGTGCTTGGCATCGACTGCAGCGACACCGACGCCCTGCAGAGGGAGGCCGCCGCCGCGCACCAGCGCGCCGCCGCCTTCCGCGCGGGCTCCCAGCCGCTCTTCGCGTTTGAGTTTGCGCACGCGCTGGAGACCGAGGGCGACGGCAGCGGCGGCGCGGTGCCGTTCGCGACGGCGGACGCGGCGCTGCTTTACCTCCTCCACTCGTCCGCGACCCTCCGCTCGCCGCAGGAGAAGAAGCTCTCGGCGATGCTCGTGCACTACGTCTGCTCGTTCGTCCACTCGTCCGACCCGTCGAGCGACGCGGGCAACGAGGCGTGCCCCGTGAGCGACGACCTGCTCGTCGCGTACGAGCTGCGCATCTCCAAGTGGCACCCCTTTGGCGCGAGCGCCGCGGGGCGCTCGATGGAGCTGTCGGTCGACCTCCTCGCGAACGAGCGCAACCAGTGGGACCAGCAGGAGGCCGACGTGCGCCGCCGCGGCGTGGTGGCCGTCGACGGCGCGCGCGCCGAGCAGTGCGACGGGCTTCTGACGCCGCGGATCGAGCTGCAGATGGCACGGCAGGCCGTCAAGGCGGCGTAGGCCGTCGGGCGGTTGAAACTAAAGCCGGATGTAAACGATTCTGGCCCGTTGCCATTTTTGGGATCGCCCCCGAAGACCGGCATGGCCCTCCTCGCTCTTGCGGCCGCGTCAGCGGCGGTCATCCCACCAGGAGGACAGAGCCATGTGCTTCAAACGACGCCCCCGTATATCGCGGGGGGGAATACCAAATCGTTCGCAGCCAGGGTGCGCGCGATGCAACGCGGCATCAGCAGCACGGATGCGCTCGCGCAATACGAGTACGGGTACGGCGCCGCTTCTGCAAGCCAGAATGGAACGCAGCCAGCGGCGGAGGCCGCCGTCACCCCCGCTGCCTCTACTGGCGCGGCTCATTCGACATCGCAGCCCACAGAAGACAGCAGCCTCACCACGGCCTCGGCGGCCCTCGATGCGGCGGTTGCCAAGACTAATGAGGCCTTCGCGGACGCCCTTGCAAGTGCTGGCGATGCGCACAATGCGCTCGTGGATGCGCTCAAGGCAAATACTAGCACGGCCACGGCGCCTGCTGACGCGACGGCAAAGCCCGCTGACCACCCTCAACCATTTCCATCGGCGCTCGTGAAGGAGCCGGAGCCGATTTGGAAGCTCGTCGACGGGTGGACAGACTCCGAGATCGCCAGCCTAGAGACGCTCACGAACACAGCCCCATCGAAAAAGCAAGACGCATCCACGGTCAGCACCGTGCTCGACAAGAAGCAGTCGTTCACCTTTGCGATGGACGAGGACGCCTCCCCTGAGAACGCAGTCGAGGCGATGTCTTGCGACCTTCTGTCGATGGAGCAGCGGGAGACATCGGATCAACTGGCTGAGGAGGCACGGCAGATGCAGAAGAAGGCCGCGGAAGCCGTTGCACGGCGTTGGACGAGGTTGAAGAAGGATGCGAAAGTCGAATGCAAAGCGGACGGGTCCAGGTCGGCGGTCGCAGTCATCATCGCGGCAGACATCCGGCTGCCACCAGTGTCCCTCCCGCAAGAATGGCTCGATGCGGTCGCGCACAGGCACCGGGGTGGCTACCACGACGCATGCAATCGCACGCGCAGCGAAGTTCTCGCTGGCCTCAACCAGTTCACCACGGGCAGCGACCTTTTCATCCACACCGACTCCGCATACGCAGACGAGGTCAAACTCTTCAAGAGCCTGGTGGCAGTGCGGTACACCTCGGAGGATGGTGGCAACTCGGCGACCGAGAACGTGGGCAACCGTGGTGGCGCCTACGTGCAGTGGTGGCGCCTGCGGAAGGCCTGGCAGCTGATGGTTGAATATGAGAATCTGTGCTCGCACAAATACTCGTTCGTCATGAAGATTCGCACCGACATGAACCTCATCGGCGAGCGTTCGCTGATGGAGCTGTACGCAGGCCCGATCCAGAGCTACGACCAAGACCGTACCGCGTTCCTCTCGTCCGACCGCTTCTTTGGCGGCTCGCGCAGCGCCATGGACCACATGACGAAGTTCGAATCGGCGTGGGGCACGTACACGAACCAGGGCGTGCAGGGCCTCTGCGGAGACTGCGACTATTTGCAGGGAGTGTACGCCACGGCCGGGGTCACCCCAGCATGCTACGAGGTCGCGATGGAGCCGAAGTCGGCGAAGTGCAACAGCGGCTGCTTCACTGACGCAGTCGACGGGAGGTCCATCTGCACCGTCTACCAGAGCGAGGGGTTCCAGATAAAGGGAACGCCGGAGCGGAAGGTCATGCTGGGAACCAAGCCCAGGGAGGGCAATCAGTTCCGCCTGAATGCCAAGAGTGGCTTGGCGTGCACGCACGGCACGGGAAGCTCCGAGAAGACCTTCCTCTATCACGTTCTGTCGGGAAACTTTACCGTGGCGAGCTTCTCAGAACTGGACTCGGAGCTTTGGTCGCACCAGCACGCCGATCTCATGGTCTGGCGTCACCTGGTCCACGTGTACGCCAACGGGTTTACCATCGAGGACGGGCCGTTGCATTCCGCGGAGGAGTACGGCAGCGAGCTCAAGTGGGTTCAGATGGAAATGCTTGCTCGGGAGACTGCCGGCAACGGCAGCATGATCGCCTGCTTCAATGCATCGCAAACAAGGGATGAGCGCGCCGCCAACTTTTACTCCTACCAGGAAGACTACCACAACACAGCGGCTTTTCTCGCTCGTACGACGGCTTCCCTCGAAATGGAAAAACGCTACGCTTCGGCTCACAACGGCACCACGTTTGATCCGGAACCTGGGGCTGATTGGGGCATCGACATTCCCAAGCCCAAAAGGAAACCCAGTGAGAAGAGAAAATTCAAACAGCAGAGAGCCACAGCCCTCGCGCAGCTGAAGAAGCATGTGAAGGAGAAGAACAAAAGGTCGGGTCGGCTTTAGAGCGTGAGAACGTTGCAAGGGCTATCTAAAAATAAAACGGGCCCAATATTGATACGAATAGAACGTGGTCTACCCCAGTACCACCAAAATAGCGAAGTCGTGTCAAGGCAGCAGGAAGGCGTCGTCGCTCCACGTCTCGATTGCGGCGACGAGCCGCTGCTCGAGCATCTCGCGGGAGTCGTAAGGCGGCAGGAAGAGCTCGCGCGTGCACGTGCTCGCGCGCGGCAGCCTGCCGAGGTCGATCGGGCGCGTCGTGTCGAGCACCACCTGGATCGGCCGCGCCTTGAGCGAGTTCGGGTGGAAGGGGTCGGGCAGCACCTCGAGGGCGGTGCAGAACTTGAGGAGCTGCTTGCACCGACGCGGCTCCCACCCGCGGATGCACGCGAGCATCCACGCCCGCAGTCGGGCGCCGGGCGCGCTGTCCCCATCCGCCTCCGCTGCGTCCGCGGCTTCGGGCCACCCCTCAAAGCCAAAGTGCGGCGTCGCGCCCGTCGCACCGCCACCTTCGGCACCTTCGGCACCTCTTCCACCGTGACCGTCGCCGCCCAGCAGCGCCGCTCCGTCAAACGTGTGCGATCCCGACGCGAGCGCGCACAGCTGCGGCACGCTCCACAGCCGCAGGCTCATCCCAAACTTGGCGACGCCGAAGCCCTCGGCGAGCGCCTCGAGCGCCCTGCGGCGGCTCACGAGCAGCACGTGTCGGCAGCCGTCGCGCACCGCCGCGTCGCGGTTGGCGAGCGTCAGCGGCGTGCCGTCGTCGTCGTCGTCGTCGTCGTCCATGTCGCCATCGGCGTCTCCGGATGCGGCGCGCGCCGGCTGGATGGGCTGGGCTGCGCTCGCCAGCCGGCTCAGCACCGCCTCCGCTCCGATGGGAGGCTCCCCTGTCTCGGCAGCAGTCGACTGCTGCCTGCTGAGCGGGGGTGGCGCCCTCTGCCTCGGCGCGAGCATCTCGACGGCGAGACCCATCTCGTCGAGGGCCTCCTGCGTCGGCGCGGCGAGCACGAGCGCCCAGCTGCGCGCCTTGACCGCGTCGAAGGCGCGGAGCTGCGCGAGGGCCGACGCCGCCGTCGCGAGGGCGCCCTCGTGCGAGTCGCGCAGAAAGTGCCACAGGAACGGCGCGAAGCCGTGCGCGCACCAGCTGTCGACGAGCATCTTCGCGAGCAGCCGGCCGCACGCCTGCATCGCCTCCACCGGCGCCGCCGGCGCGGGGAGCGGCAGCCCGACGCCCTCCTCGCCGTGGCGCTCGCACAGCGACGGGTCGGCGAAGGCCTGCCCGAAGTAGAGCTGGTAGAGCGACGCCTGCAGCCCGCCCTGGTCGACGCCGGCCTCGCCGTCGAAGCTCACCTGCAGCTCGGCGTAGATGCGCTTGTACCCCTGCCGCTTGTTCTCCCACCACTTTGCGTGGCCGCCCACCCTGGCGTTGACCGCCGCCACCAGCCCCTCGCGCGGCAGCGGCAGCTTCCACGGCTTCTGCGTCGCGTCGTCGAGGAGCGAGCGCACGTTGTGGATGCCTTGCTCCCACGCGAGGAGCCGATCGCCGAAGCTCAGCCGATCGGCGGCGTCCTCGGCGTCGGCGTCGGCGGTCGGCGGGGCACCTGCGGCAGCAGCGGCAGCAGGAAGCGACGGCGGCAACGGATCGGTCGACGACGACGCCTCGCCCCGCGGCTGCGGCTGCGGCTGCGGCTGCGGCTGCGGCTGCGGCGGCGGCTGCGGCGGCTGCTGCTGGTGTTGGGTGGCGGCGGCGGCCTCGGCCTCGGCGGCGTCCTTGTGCGCGGCGAGCTCGACCACGAGCCGCTCGAGCCTCTCGATCTGCCCGCGGTAGCGCCGATCGACTTCCTCCACCTCCTCGACGCGACCCAGCGCCGCGCCCGCGCGCGCCTCGGCGCTCTCGAGGCGCCGCTCCACCTCCGCACGCGCCGCCTCGACGCCCGCGCGGCCCGTCGCGAGGCGCCGCCCCTCTGCCTCGAGCCGCGCCGCCTCGGTCGCCAGCCGCTGCGCCTCGTCGGCGTTGCGGCCGCTCGCCGCCGCCGCCGCCGCCGCCTCGTCGTCGCGCCGCCGCTCCTTGGCGCTCGACCGTTCCTTGGAGCGCAGCCTCGCCTGCAGCTCGTCGCAAGAGTCCTGCGCCGCGGCGAGCCGCGCGCGCAGCTCGGCCGCCTCCTTGCGCGCCGCCGCCAGCTCGCGATCGAGGCGACCGCGCGCCTGCTGCGCCTGCTCGAGCTGCGTGCGCGCCTGGTGCTTCTGCCGCTCCGCCTCGTCGCGCTTGAGCCCGCTCGTGCTCGCCTCGGCCTTGGCCTCCTGCAGCTCCTTGGTCTTGTCCTTGAGCACCGCCCACATCTGGTCGCGCTCTGCGCACGCCTTCGCCTCGTTCCGGCGCGCCACTCGCACCTGCTCCTCGAGCGTCTCGTTCATCGCCCGCAGCGCGCGCCGGTCGTCGTCGGCGTCGCGGGCGCCCTGCGCGGCCGACCACGACTCCTCGCTCGCGGCCGTGCGTGGCTGCTTCGGCGGGCTCTCGGCCGGCGGCTGCCGTGGGTCGGCCGGCGGCGCGCTGCGCTTCAGGTGCGTCGCCGCTCGGGGAGGAGACGGCGCCTCCTGAAGCTGGGCCGCCTGTAGCCAGGATGTGGCACTGGTGACCTGGCCCGCGTACGCACTCGGCTGCGGCGCGGGGTCGCGGCGCGGCTTGGCGGTGCCGCACTTGAAGCACGCGTCTTTCGAACCGAAGACCATCACGCGGCATGTGGGACAGTCCCAATCGGGGTCTTTACGCTGGCGAGACACGCACATCTTGCACACCTTGGTGTGCGTGGGGCCCACGTAGGTGCTGCTGTATGCCGTTTGCGGCTTGTTGTGGCCGCAAGCTGGGCAGCGATGCATGTCTGACATGCGCACACAGTGGATCTGGTGGGAGTAGGTGACAGACAGACAAGTAGTGGATTGGCGCAAGCCATGCATAATTTCAAACACTGGATGGGAGGGTTCACAGCAGCGCAGCATCGTGCTCTGCTTCGGCATGGCACCCAATGGGGAAGGACTATGGACCTATAAAAATCGCCACCAAAGGCACCAAAGGCCGCACAGATGGCGCAGCTGCGGCATCAGGGGGGGTTTACCCAGCGGACACGGCTAGGCTATGACACTCTCGAGGAAGAACCCGCGCCAGCTGCTCGAGCTCGTCGAGGACTCTACCCTGCGCCACGGCGTGTCGATTAGCGGCGCACATCTGTGCACACCTTGGGAGCGTGCCCCGCGTAAGTGCTGCTGAATGACGATTGAGGCTTGAGGTGGCCGCAAGCCGGGCAGCGATGCATGTCTGACATGCGCAATAACACACTTTACAGAGCTGCGTGGCACACGCACAAGCCATGCAATTTCAAACATGTCATGTAGGGGTGCTATGCAACACACCCAAGCGGAACAGCAAACCGAGCTGAATACATGAGGGCGTTCGAGGGTGCAAAGCAGCGCAGCGGGATGGAAAAGAGCACGTCAATAGCCGCAAGACAAACACGACCACTGCGAAAAACGGTCTGTAGATAAGACGGGACACCCTATGGCTATACACGCCAAACCTACACAGCGACTGTCCCGATATCGAAAAGTTTCCTACGACTCGAGCTGCACGTGCCTGCCCCGCGGGGCCGACCCGAGCGTACATAGACGCGAGGCACCAGACAATGACACCCTCAAAAACTCCCTTCCATCCCCCAGAATAAGTAGAGCTGCACAGATCTGCGCAGCGGCGGCGGCCAGCGCGAGCGCGATTGTGGCTTTACTTCTCGGCCTCAGCCTCGGCCTCGGCCGCCGGCTCTTCGGCTGCCGGCTCCTCGGCCGCCGGCTCGGCCGCTGGCTCCTCGGCCGCCGGCTCCTCGGTTGCCGGCTCCTCTTGGGCAGGCTCCGACGCCGGCTCCTCGGCCGCCGGCTCCTCGGCCGCCGGCTCCTCGGCCGCCGGCTCCTCGGCCGCCGGCTCCTCGGCCGCTGGCTCCTCGGCCGCCGGCTCCTCGGTCGCCGGCTCCGGCTCCGCCGCGGCCTCGGCCGCCACCTTCTCCGCGGCCTCCTTCTCGGCAGCCTCGGCCGCCGCGGCCTCTGCCGCCGCGGCCTCGGCCGCCGCGGCCTCGGCCGCCGCCGCCTCGGCTGCCGCCGCGTCTGCCGCCGCCGCATCGGCCGCCGCCTTCTCCGCGGCCTCCTTCTCGGCAGCCTCGGCCGCCGCCGCCTCTGCCGCCGCGGCCTCGGCCGCCGCAGCCTCGGCCGCCGCCGCATCGACCGCCGCCTTCTTCTCCGCGGCCTCCTTCTCGGCAAGGGCCTTTTCGGCCGCAGCCTTCTCGGCCGCCGCCTTTGCCGCCGAGTCACCACTCGCACCGTTCGCAGACTTGAGATCCTTGACCTCGACCCAAGCGATGGTGCCACCCTCGTGCTCCACGCGCACGCGCATGCCCGCGCGCTTGATGACAGTGCCTGCAGGTGCGAAGAGGCCGGGGGGCGCACGTCACGGGAGGGCGCCCTCCGTCGTCGGCTGTGGAAAAGGTGGCGGCAGGCGAGAGGGCCTTGGGGACTGTGCGGGCCGATTTGGCACCAGCCGCCGGTGCGCGGCGGTGCATTAGCCGAGTGCCCATCCCTGACCACGTCTTGAACGCGCGACAGTGCCCGACCCGCGTGGCGTGACAACCGTCTCTCCCTCGGCGACGGAATCCATGTGATCGGCCGACTTGATTGAAACGCAATTTCAAAAACATGGTTGAAGGCCAAACG
>Ga0209713_10003131_pt1 | contig 10440 bp, 7 predicted proteins | sample ArcOceMetagenome_3_FD_187444 | JGI IMG/M metagenome (GOLD analysis project Ga0209713, IMG submission 187444) | Marine eukaryotic phytoplankton communities from Arctic Ocean - Arctic Ocean- Svalbard ARC20M Metagenome (SPAdes) (version 2) | ecosystem: Environmental > Aquatic > Marine > Oceanic...
CGCCGCGTCATGCTGCTTCTCCTCATCGCGCAGGCGCCCACGACGAAGGCCATCGCAAGCGGAGCCAGGATACTGCCTCTCAAGCTCGCGCAGGCATCGGCACAGCACCCATGGCTTGCGCCAGCTCGACGTGGTGGGCGGCCGCGCGCAGTGCTCGAGAGCGCCGCGCCCGTCACGCGCGAGGCCATGCTCTACGAGTCCGATAAAAGCTCCTTCTCCTCGCGCTCGCGGCTTCTGGCCAGCTCCATTACCGTCGGGGCGCTGACGGGCGGGGCGGTCGCGGGCTTCAAGACCTCCATAACCATGCTGGCCATCTGGCTGTACGGGTCGGACACGACGCACGGCTGGGTAGGGACGAGCGCGCGGCTCGGCCCGGCGGCGATTCTCATCCCGGCGCTGGGAGGTCTGCTCGTCTCTGCGCTGCGCGCCGTGAGCCCCGGCCGTCGCTTCGGGCCGAGCCTGGCGGGCCACGTGGCCGAGGTCGAGGGCGGCAAGGAGCTGTGCGTCAGCTCGTTCGCCACGCGCAGCGCCGCAGCGGTCGCCACCCTCGGCACCGGCAACTCGCTCGGACCCGAAGGGCCCGCGGTGGAGATCGGATTCGGCGTCTCTCGGCTGGTGGGCTCCATCGCCCGCCGCGGCGGCTGGAGTGGCGTCGCTCATCTGCAAAGACGGCAGCGGCAGATGCTCGCCGCGGGGGCGGCGGCTGGTGTGGCGGCGGGCTTCAACGCGCCGCTCGCCGGCGTCTTCTTCGCGCTGGAGGTGGTCGCCGCGGCCGTGCGGGTCGCGGTGTTCGACCCGCTGGCGAGCGAGTCGGAACTCGAGTCGCGCCGCGACTCGGCGGAGCTCGACGTCAAGTCGCGCACCTCGATCTCGGGGATCGTGCTCAGCTCGCTCGTCTCCGCCGTCGTGGCGCAGGAGCTCCTCGGCCTCGGCCACGCGCTCACGCCCGCCATGTGGCCCGCGCGGCTGCGCCTCGCCGCGCTGCCCCTCTACCTGGGGCTCGGCGCGACCGCTGGAGCAACGGCGCTGCTCTTCAAGCGGCTCGAGGCCGGCTGGCGCGGCGCCTTCGCCCCGGGCGGCTCGCTGCGCCGCGTGCCGATGTGGCTCCGCCCTGCCTTTGGCGGCTTGCTCTGCGGGCTGGTCAGCATCGTCTTCCCGCAGGTGCTCTTCTTCGGCTACTCGACCCTCGACGCCATCCTGGTCTCTGGCGCGGCCGAGGGGTCGCGCGGCGCGCTGCTAGGCGGCCAGTCGGACGTGACGGCGCTGCTGCGCTCCTCGCTCAAGGGCAGCCTCCGCGGCGCCGACGGCGCGCCGCTGCTGCCCTGGCCCGGCGTGGGCCTGCTCTGCGCCAAGCTGCTGACGACGTCGCTCTGCGTGGCGAGCGGCCTCGTCGGCGGCACGTTCGCGCCCTCGCTTCTCCTCGGCGCCACTTTGGGCGTCGTCTACCAACAGCTGGCGTTGTGGGCGGTCAGGACGCTGGCGCTCGTGTGGCCGGCGCTCGCGGGCTCGGCCCCCCTGCTCGTGGCCAACGTGCCTGCCTTTGCAATGGTTGGGAGCGCGGCCTTCCTCGCGTCGGTCTTTCACGCGCCGCTCACCGCGGCGCTGCTCCTCTTTGAGCTCACGCGCGGGTACGAGCTCGTGCTTCCGCTGCTCTGCGCCGCCGGCATGGGGCCGCTCGTCTATGACGCCATCGAGCGGCGACTCCCCGCGCGCGAGGCTCAAGTAGAGAGCGAGCTGCCCGACTTTTGCCTGCCCGACCTTTGCTTGCTGGAGGGGGATGAGGACGAGGCGGCGACCGTCGCCGGCGGGGCCGCCGCCATCGCCGCTTAGACTCGCTCGGGATCTCGCGACACCGCACCGTTTGTGTGTTGCTGTGTTGAGGCGTGTCCAGCCTTTTTCGTCGAAATTTAGGTGGTGTCCCCTGACCCAGTGCTGGTGTCCCGGGGACTTAGGCGCCGGATAGGTGGTGACGGTGTGCGTTCTAAAAACTTCAGTCAGTGGTGTCCCCCCATCCTGCATGCGTATGCGCGAAAAGGCTCGCTGTAAGCTCTGTCCCGCGGTCGGCGGCGTGGCTGAGGGCTGACTCGAAGCTTGAAGCCACATCCACACAAGAACAAGCCATGCATGCTGGAGCCGTCGGCGTCCACGATGCGGGCGGCATGACCGACAGTGGCGCCAGCGCCACCCTCGAAGATGCACTGACCAAATCCAAGACCGCCTACGCGCAGTGGGAGATCGAGACCTGTGCGACGGCGATCCTGCTGTCCAAGGCAGGCGTGCGCGTCGTGGATGAATCGCGACGCACCATGGAGATGCTGCCGCCCGCGAGATATTTGAGGACTTCATACTGGGCCAAGTGGGCTTGCGGCACGGCGCAGCTTTCGCTGAATGCGAAATTGTTCACCCAGGCGGAGCTGGATACTGCACTCGGTGGCAGCAACGAGCCATCAGCGCTCGCAGCTGCGCAACCGACCACCCGGCAGTTTTGCGTCGGCGCCGCGGTCCGAGTCCGTGCCGAGGCGGATCAGGTGCGCTGGCGGCGGCCGCACCTGCGTACACCAGGCTACATTCACGGCGCCGTGGGTCGCGTAGTGCGCGTCAGCGGCCCGTTTGCGAATCCGGAGGAGACCGCCTACTTCTCTCACGCACCGATGCGCACCGACGCCTTCCTGTACACGATTCGTTTCCTGCAGTCGGAGGTGTGGCCTCTATACGCAGGCAGTGCCACCGACACGGTTGACGTCGATGTGTATGAGGCGTGGCTTGTGGACGCTGAGAGGGCGGCCGCAAGCTCTGGCGACGCACTCGCCAAGACTGGCATGCCTGTGGGAGGTGGCAGCGGGTGGACGGGGCGCGGCTCGCACCTGGTGCCGCTGCCGGTCGCGAATGACGAGTCGAGGGGCGGCGGCGATGCAGCTGAGGAGCCAGCGCACAAGAAAGCCGCCCGTGAGCAGCACGTCAGCCACCATGCGCATGAGCACGGCCATGAGCACGGCCATGAGCACGGCCATGAGCACGGCCATGAGCACGGCGACGCCCACACGCACGAGGCACGGCCTCAAGTCGAGCAGGCGGCGGTGGACGGCTACGACGACGACGCGCCCTTCATCGCACTGCACACGGCGACGGTGGGGCTGCTCGTCTCCAAGGGCTTCTTCACTCGGGACGAGCTCCGTCGGCAGGTCGAGGTGCTCGACGAGATGGCCTACGGGCAGACGATGGAGGGCGCGCGACTCGCCGCCCGGGCCTGGCGCGACCCGAGCTTCAAGGCGCTGCTGCTGTCGGACGCGGCGGCGGCCGTCCAGCAGGCGGGGCTGCAGGGCGTGGTGGACGCGCGCGGCGGCATCGGATCCACGCGCGCCGGGCTCGCGCACCTCGAGTACATGGGGACGACGAAGCGCGGCGCGCCGACGCAGGCAGCCAGGCCGATTGGCGACACGTCCCTCGTCGTCGTCGAGAACACAGACGAGGTGCACAATCTCGTCGTGTGCACGCTCTGCTCGTGCTACCCGCGCGCGCTGCTCGGCCTGCCGCCGCGGTACTTCACGTCGCGCGCCTACCGTGCGCGAGGCGTCCGCGAGCCGCGCGCGGTGCTCGCCGAGTTTGGGTGCGTGCTGCCGCCCACCACCACCACGGTCCGCGTGCACGACTCGACTGCCGACGTGCGCTTCCTCGTGCTGCCGCGGCGGCCGGCCGGCACCGACGGATGGACAGAGGACCAGCTCATGCAGATTGCGACGCGCGATACTCTCGTCGGCGTCGCGCAGCCCTGTGCGCAGATCGCCGTCGTGTCCGCCGATCATGCCGTGCCCGAGGTGGCTTCATCCGATCGGTAGATCCAGGTCATCCTGCGGATGGCACGGGCTACTTGTTTTGGCACGGGGTACGTTTTTGATAGTTTTGTGTCTCTGTAGACCGTGAATATGAAACAAATGCCTCTACGACTCACAGCTCGGAGCGAGCCGCGTACGCATCCGGGTCGGTCAATGCGTACGCTTCCGGATCGGTCACGACCGGCTCCAGCGACGAATAGTAGCCTCCCTCGGCAGCGCTCGGCGCCTGTGCTACGAACGAGCCGGTGCCAAAGCTGCCCGAGCTGCACAGCACGGCGAAGATGGCGAAGAACGTCACGAAGATGTAGTTCATCCCGGGCATGCCAATCCAAAACGTCAGGCCGAAGAAGGCTAGGCGCGACGAGCGCTCTGCAAGATCCTGCAGCTCGCCGAGGCCTAGCGCGATGTCGTCGACCGGCGGGCTGTTGCTGCTGCCGCCGCCGCCACCGCCACCGCCACCGTCGCCGCCGCCGCCGCGTGTTCGGTCCTCCACCTCGGGGAATTTAAAGATGCCGCCACCGCCGGTGCCTCCGCTGGGGGTAGCCTGCGTGCCGAAGAGACCTCCCTTGACAAAGAGTCGCGGCGGAGGCGGTTCCTCCACGTCCGGGAATTTGAAGGCGCCTCCTCCGGCCGAGGCTAGGGGCGGAGGCGGTGGAGAAGGTGGCGGCGCAGCGGCGGTGGGTGTCTCCGCCAGAAGGCGCTCCAGCCGAGCGCGTGTTGCTGTCAGATCCTCGTCTGGTGGCTGGGAGCAACTTAGTCGGCCGTGGCGAGCGTGGATAGCCGGCCGGGAACGCGGAGGCTGGCTGAACAAGGCGCTCAGCATGGTGCCTGGTAGATTCGCGGTGTCCGTGCCGGTATCCAAAGTATGCGGCATGCACTCTTAAAACTTTTGCTAAGTGGTCGTGGCCTCAATCTACAGACCGTTCCTTCTATAGACCGTTTTTTTCCTCAATAGAAAAACGCCTCAATAGCCTCAAAGACTGACGCAGGATCAAGTTACCGCCGCAGACGTGGATCGCATGGGGCAGCCCGGGAGTCACGAGTCAGTGCGTCTCCCGCCAGCGCTGGAAGTCCTCTTCGCTCAGCTCGTACGCCCAGTGCAGCAGCGTCTGTCGGATCACCGGCGACACCGAGGCGTCGTCGAACGATTTGCCCGCCGTTCGCACCTTGCCGCACAGCTGGTTGCGCCACCGACCCTTGGGGCCCGCGCACGCAGCCCACCGCGCGATCTGTCGCGAGTCGTCGTGGGTGCGACGGCCCATGAAGAAGCGGCAGTACCACTGGAACCAGCCGCGCGGGTCCTGCGCGTGGACCCACCCCTTCATCTCCCAGAAGGCCTGGTCCTGCCCGCTCTTGACGCCGTAACGATTGGTCGGGATGACGTAGCGGCGGCTCAGGAACTTGGAGTCGTCGACCCCCTCAAACCACGCGGGCGGGAACTCGGCGTGGTCGACGGCGACCTCACGACCGAAGATGCCGCGCTTGCCGCCGCGCGGGTTGAAGTAGCAGCCGCCGAAGACGCCAAGTTGTAGGCACTCGCGTGGACTGAACGTCGGACGAAATGAAGGCTCGTCCAGGAACCGGTAGGCGCCGTCCTCGCGCACGCCAGTGTGTGGATCGATCCAGCGCGTTTTGGGGGCCTCTAGTGGGTCGGTGAGCAGCGAATAGCGCATTCCTCCATGAGGAGCCGGCGCGTCGACCGGCATCGTGCCCGCACCGTTGTTGACGACAGCGACTCCGCGGTCCTTGGCCCGTGCGACTGCCGCCGCGCCCGCGGCGCGGCCCGCCTTGTTGGCTGCGGCCACACCGGCTGCGGCCGCGGCGGCGTGCGGCTTGCTGATCTTGGGCATCTAAATAGGTTGCGTCGCCCTGGTTAGCGTCGCGCCGAGGGCACGAGGCAACTTTGTTTGTCAAGGCAGAAAGTATGCGGAATGCACAGTTTGCCTTAGTCGTGACAGTCCTTCCCAGCCTAACCTGGCTGGCCATGGACGACGCGACGCTCTCGCTCGCCTTCCAGCGCATCTTCCTGCACGGCGGACGCGACGAGAGCGGCGCGGGCCCGGCGCTGGTGCACCAGCTCCTGTTTCCGGGCAGCTTCGTGCCGCCCGGCTCGCAGCCGGCGTTCCCGCAGCCGCCTCCGGCCATGTGGACAGGCTTCGCCCCACCTGCGGCTCCTCCCGCGCATTTTGCACCCCCGGCAGCGCGAGCGCCACCGCCTCGAGGGGCCGCCACCGCGCCCATGGGGGCAGCCGCACCGCCACAACAGACCCGCCAGCGCCCGCAGCGGCGCCCAGCAGCGGCGGCGCCAGCAGCGGCGCCGACAGTGACGCCCGCGGCGACGCCCGCGGCGACGCCCGCGGCGACGCCCGCGGCGACGCCCGCGGCGACGCCCGTGCCGCGGCGCGCCGCGGTCAGTCCTGGCCGTGCAGCTGCGGCCTCTCCCGCCTCAGCTGCTGCCACGTCGTCGGTCTCAGCTACGCCCGCCGCATCCACCGCCGCGGCGGCCGCGGCGAGCGACGCCACCCGAGCCTCCCGCCTCGCCGCGCCGGCACCGCGCGCGGCTGTCGAGCCGGCCGCGCCACCACGGACGTGGGCACGCGGCGAGGTCGCGCTCGTGGCGACGGGCGCGCAGCAGGGGCAGCGGGGCACGGTGGTGGGCGTCGACGAGGACGGCGACGTCTTCCTCAAGCTCGGCGACGGCGTGCGACGCGTCTTTGCGGCGTCGCAGCTGCGACTCGCGCATCAAGAGGCTGGCGACGGCGGCGGCGGCGGCGGCGGCGGCGGCGGCGAGGGCGGCGAGGGCGGCGAGGGCGCGCCACCCTCGACGCCCGCCGCTTCGGAGCCTGTTCCCGCGGCCGCGGCCGCGGCCGACCCAGCGCCCACGCCCGCGCCCGCAGGCCTCGTCGCGCAGCCCGAGGCCGCGGCCCTGGAGGCGTCGAGCACCGCGACCATCCTCACCGCCCCCGCCGCGGACGTGTGGCCGGAGGGGAGTCGAGCGCTGCGCAGCGGCCTCGAGGCCGAGCCGAGCGCAGCGAGCGTGGCGACGGCGGTGGCGCTCGGGGGGTTTTTGGAGGAGGCGCCGTCGGTCGAGGCCCCAGCAGCTTAAAGGAAATTATTCAAGGTCGCCGCACCTTCCGACTTGAGGGTGCATACCACCGCACGGTCCGAGCTAAAAAGTATAAGAGCGAGTACGCCGCTCGACACTCAAACTGCCCCAGCGCCCCCGTCCTCGACCTCGATATGCCGTTTGCCTGGACCGACCTGCCGGAGGAGCTCCTCCTCTGCATCATCGTCGCGCTGAACGACGTGCGCGTGCGGCTGACCGCCGCGACCGTCTCGCGTCAGCTCCTGCGCCTCTGCACCGAGCCGGCGGTCTGGCACCGAGTCAACTTTGTGCTGCCGGCGCGAGTGAGGTCACACGCGCTCGCGGCGGGGCTGCGTCACACGCACACGCTGCAGGTGACCGGCTCGCGCTGCAGGGGCCGCTTCTGCCAGGCCCGTCCCTCGGACGACGCGCCACTGCTGACGTGCGGCGGGCTCTCGGACGCGGGCGTGGTGCAGCTCCTCTCCCAGTGCGAGCAGCTCCGGGTCCTCGATCTGAGCGGCATGGCGCACCTGACCGGCCGCTCGCTGGCTCACGTGATCGGCACCTTCCCGCAGCTCGAGGAGCTGACGCTCCGCTCGTGCTGGCAGATTGCCTCGAGCACGGGCTGGGCGGACGGGCTGCCGGCCGAGCACCGGCTGCGGTACCTCGACCTGTCGCACACCGAGATCGACCACCTCGAGCTGCTGCGGCTGCTGCTCTGCACGCGTCACCTCGGCGTGCTCAAGCTCAACTTTTGCGAGCAGCTCCGCGAGAGCGGGCTCCGCCACGCCGTGCTGCCGGAGTCGCTCGAGACGCTGCACGTGGTCGGCTGCAACTTCTCGGGCAGCTTCGTGCGCCGCCTCGAGGAGGAGGTCGACGGCACGGTGCACTCGGACGACTCGCTCATGCGCGAGGCGATCGCCACGACGCGCCGCGCCCGCCAGCAGCAGCAGGCCGCGCAGGCCATGCTTGCCGCCAACGCGCCGCGGCCCACGGCGCCGCCGCAGCCGACGCTGGGAGGCGCCGCCGCGGGGCTGTCGACGTCCGCCGCGACGATGGCCGCGCCGAGCTCGCCGCCGCCGAGCGGCATGGGCGCGAGCAGCAGCAGCACGTCGGCCACGAGCCCACGCACGCCGCAGCGGCAGTCGCGGCTGACGCCGGCGAGGGTGCGGCTGAGCAAGGAGGAGCAGGCGGTCGCGCAGATGAACGACGTGGCCGACGCCGCCGACGCCGGCGCGTGGCTCAACGAGATGCTCTTTCGGTACCACGAGGAGCAGAAGGCGTCGTGCATCGCCGCGTTCCGGAGCTGAGTTTCGGCCGCGGCTGTATAGTTTTGGGGCAGGCGACCATGGGTATGGACGGTGAGAGGGCGCGACGGTGGACGATGGGCATGATAGCAAGTGGGCTCGATGCCCGTTCGAATCGAATTGAAACAAATTCTGTGCCCATTTAGATTACTTGTGCCTTTGGTGCTTTTCCCCCTCTTTTGCGCGCAAGACGAACCATGAAACGCTTCGTGATTTCCCTCGAGAACCCCACCTGTTCGCGTCCATCCTAATGGTCCTCCTAGAGAAGACCTCCCGTCCTCTTCGCTGCCAACGCTCCCGGCACGGTCGGCTGGCAGCCGCGCCGCGCGCGCCTCGTCGTCGGGGGAGCGCAGGTCGGCCGGCGGCGGCCCACCGAGCCGGCCGAAGCTCTCGGGTGGCAAGCCTGGCAGGCCGACGCCCGACATGGTGCACGAAACGTACAATCGGTACGACCGTGACAACAGTGACGGGCTCAGCGTGCGCGAATTCGGCGCGGCGCTGCGAGAGCTCGGGCTCGAGACGGAGAGCCTGGACTCGATCATCGAGCTCTCCGGTGCCCTCAAGCAGTACGACGTCGGCGCCGAGGGCGCCGACGGCCAGCTCGACTTTGACGAGTTCAGTCGCGCCGTGCGGACGGTCTACGAGGAGATCCGCGCCTCGCACGAGCTCGGCGACTCGCCAAACGTATGGCGGAAGCCCAGCACCCGCCCCGCTTCGTCGCAGACCGTGCGGAAGTCGTTCTTCAGCCCGAGCACGCTGCGCGCACTGCCGCCACGCGCGTCGTCCAATGGCGCCGATGCGCCCAAGGAGGCCGTGTACCAGGTGCCCGCGCCATCTCCCTCGCAAGCCCCGCCCATCACGCGCGCACACCATCACCTCACCGCAGGCCTCCTTGGCCTCGCTTTGCACGCCGCGCCGCGCCGCCGTGCCTCCTCCTCGCGTGGCCCGCCCGAACTTCCCAGTCTCGCGCAACCCGCACTACTCGGCGCAGGAGGAGGTGCAGGGCCACCGCCGCCTCGGCTCGAGCTCGATTCGGAAGCCCGTCGTCGTCCGTCCCAGGCCGACAGTCGACACCAACCGGGCGGCGCTGCGGCGCGTGCGCTCGGCCACCGCCACCCGCGCCACCGACGCCACCGACGCCGAAGCCGCCGCCGCCGCCGCTGCCGCCGCCGCTACGCCCGTGCTGCCCGCAGCGGCGTGCTGCTGGAAGGGCCCCGCCGGCCGCCCGGCCGTCGTGTCGTCGACGTCGTCGTCGTCGCTCGCCGAGCGGCGCGTGCAGATGGCCAGCAACCAGGGCGCGGCGGCGGCGGCGGCGGCCGTCGGGCGGGCGGAGGTGCGGGCGGAGGTGCGGGCGGAGGTGCAGCGCGCGCGTGCAGAGCGCCCCGCGACGGCCGAGCCGGCGGCCACACCACCATCCTCGCCCTCCTTTCGTACGGAGCATCGGCACCCTATCGAGTATCAGCCGCAACCGCGGGCGTCACCGTCACCTCCGAAGCGCGAGCCGAGCACGGGCGGCGGCCTGGGCGCCACCACCACCACCGCCACCACCACCACCGCCACCACCGCCACCGCCACCGCCACTAGCGCCACCACCGCCACTTCCACCGCCACCAAGTACCCGCGCGGAGCGGGCGGCCCGGCGCCGCACCGCGGCACGTCACTGCGCACGATCGACCTCGACGAGGCGCGCGCAGCGCAGGGCGGCGCCGGCGCGTCGTACGCCGCGCAGCTGCGCGAGGCGCTCGTGGCGCAGTCGGTGCGCGTCATCGACCTCTTCCGCGAGTGGTGCGCCGTGGCCATATCAGGAGCAGCCCAGCAGAACCCTCCCTTGCATTTGCAGAGGAGAGGAGCTCGCTGCCCTGCTGCCCACTCCTCAGCTGCCCCCTCACCTGCCCCCACCTGCCGCACCTGCACCGTCGTGGAGCAGGGACGAGGACGGCTCGGGCACCGTCTCGCGGCGCGAGTTCCGCAAGGCGATGCCGAGGATCGGGCTCGACGTCTCGCGCGCCGAGATCGACGCGCTCTTCGACAGCTGGGACCCCGACGGCTCCGGCGCGCTCGAGCTCGCCGAGCTCAACCGGCAGCTGCGGCGCGGCCAGGAGGTGCAGCTCGACGCGGCGCTGCAGGTGCTTCTGCCCCTCTCCCGCGCTCCTTTCGAGGTGAGGTGCCTCTGCCCCTCCCCGGTAGGTGCTCATGCCCCCCCCCCCCCCCCCCC
>Ga0209713_10003133_pt1 | contig 10432 bp, 8 predicted proteins | sample ArcOceMetagenome_3_FD_187444 | JGI IMG/M metagenome (GOLD analysis project Ga0209713, IMG submission 187444) | Marine eukaryotic phytoplankton communities from Arctic Ocean - Arctic Ocean- Svalbard ARC20M Metagenome (SPAdes) (version 2) | ecosystem: Environmental > Aquatic > Marine > Oceanic...
TTTGAGTGGCGCTAAGACGCTTAATCTATACGCTTCACAACGTTACTACGCGGCCTGCAGCGACGTCAAGCTTGCGCTCAGGTGTGACAGTTGGTGTTACAGAAAGACCTTCCTTGTGCAGCTGTGGCGATGCCAGTGCTAACACACATTTATTGTACTAACTAAAGTCACCTTTTAGGATACTCTATAAGCTGTTTACAACCTCCCTCACTCAAACTTCGCCGTGACCCAGGCCTTATAAAAGTAGCCCTAACGCCCTCCTATTGGAGCTAGGGCCATAACCTTTAGATTCACCACAGTGTAGCCACCACCATGGGTAGGAGGGGGGGGTGAACTGCAAACATACAAGAGAGTATATGTCCGTGTAAATCGCACAGGTTTTTTGAAGGCCTTCATACGGCTACCACTGTTTTATTGGAGTTCACAGGTTGCTTGAGGGAGATGCTCGTCAGACTTTACAAATGCCTCCAGACCACTCATGCAATAACGTTCGCATGCGCTTAGACGGCAGATAAAGGTGAACTTCTTTCTCATCCCTAATGGCCGACCTAAACACCCACTGTAAGAGTTCAGATACCGCATACCGATCTTGATCTAGCTTTATGCCCTTAGCGCCGAAGTACTGAAATATCGGGCTTCGAGTATAGATGTTACGAAGATATGCTAGATGACTTCTGTCTCTATATTCGTTGGTGGCTCTCACATTACAAGCTACAAAGGCCTTTTTGAAGCCTTTAGGGGCAAGGTTTAATCTGAAATCTTTGATGCATGACCACATAGTAGTGCAGCTCCTAGCGCCAAAATAGTTTTGAAGTGCGTTTCTTACAGCACGCTCAATCTCGGCACGTTGCTTGATGTTCATCTTCCTTAAACCACTGGCGCTATAGCTATACCTTTCTTCACCGGTGTCGTTTACTTTATCTCCGACTAAGACGTGAAGATGCTTCGCAATTGATAGAGCTTGAGATGCTTCTATATCATGATTCCAACTAACTAATTCGTGATTATTGGTCAGGGTTAGATGCTCCCAATCAATACCGTGACTTTGAAAATAAGCATGCATTAACGACGCATCGAACATATAAGTGAGAACGGTAATAGACTTAAAACCCCTCAGGTGATTTATAGGGAACTCCCAAAAGAATTGATCAGGCCGCTTGCTCGTCTCTACTGCGGGGCGACGCTTAATAGTGATACGTTGATTATCACAATCTCGCTTTAGGTTATAAAGTATGCTGTTATATTCGACACTTTGGCTGCCCTTCCACTTCAAATAACCATCATCACCGATACTGACATAATTGCTATCAATCCATCGGTTAATGTCATTAGAAGAGTGTTCCTGTTTACTTTTATCGCCATATTGTCGAACACACTCGAGTGTTTCGTCGGAAATGAGATCATAGCCTTTTGCAGCTAGCAGATTACATGTATCGGTGGACATAATATTTAACAGACTATGGGTGATGACAATATTTTGCTCCTCGTCGATTAGCTTCATGAGTTCCTTAGACTTGAACCGACGCTCAAGCTCAAGTTCAACCTTGGACTTAGATTTAGATTTAGATTTAGATTTAGATTTAGATTTGGATTTGGATTGGGCATCTTTCCCCTCTGGGGTTTTGAGACATAAATTAGGTACTGCCCCAATAAAACGATCAGTCTCTTTCAGGTATGGCGTTACTATGAGGAAGCGTTTACTCCGGTCCTTTTCCTTCTTCAGTTGGTCAATAATATAGGTGGTCTTTCCCGACCCCATAATAGAGTCTATAACTAGGGATTGAATTACATCCATACTTCTCACAATGAAGTCCTTATAAGCTTAGGAGAATAGGAAGAAAAAAATTCCTAAATTAAGCTAAGAACACAGCAATAGAAGGCCTTTCAGGGCATGCCTCTTAAAGAAATGTAACCTTTAGACCTGACAATTAGTGAGCATGAAGCGCACTGTTACTTTCAGTTTTTTAAGTTTACGGTTATAGGGGAAGCGGAATAAATAAAAGATTTAAAGTTGGCTATAAGTGCTGCCTACAGTATTAGTGTCTAATTCCTTTCCTAATTCGAGTTACTGTCGGCATATAGATACAGTAGCAATTACTTAATTATCTTAAGGGTCTATTTGACATGTTGTTAGCAAGAGGCCCGTCTATTGACCTAAACCCTAGATTTCACTCTGTTCTGCCCTTGGGCTAGAAGAACAGTTATATGAACATAATTTGTTGAACTTGTTGTCCAGACCAAGATGGGGCCATTAAGAGTTAAGACCTCTCCTCATGAGACCCTCCTATAAAAGCTAATGATCTATCATCAGTTATTCTTGATAAATTGTCAGACGTAACTATGTTGCTGTGACAATATTTTCAATCCACTGTTTGAATTCAAGGACTGTCGCTTCAAGGGAATACAAACACCGCATACATTAACAAACTTACCCTAAGTATCCCCTAGGAAATCACAGAAGATAAATTCTTTTGTTAACTTAATTGCTCAAATAACTGTGCAACTGCTTCCGCTCCAGGATCATTATAACCACGAAGTTTGTCTGCCGAGACATAGGTGGCCCGCCCGGCTTTAGCATGAACAATGGTTGAAGTGAAGTTGGCTCCAAGCCGCGCGGCAATCGCAGCAGCAAGCATATTTTCAGGCAATGCATCGAGCGCTGGCCGAAGAGCATCAATCATTGTTCTATCGCCCAACTGTGCCGCACCGATCTCCTGAACCCGATCAAGACCCGCATTAAGTGCACCCACATTGCTCTTGCCAGAAGCAGAGGCGTCACCAGCAGCGGCAAAGAATATCGCCAATAAAATTCCAGAAGAGCCTCCCATGGTCTGACTTAGCTCAAGGCCAATCGCGCGGTAAAGCTGTGTTATGTCAGCTAATGGTAAGCGATCTAGAGAACCAATTAGGGCCCTTGATGCTGTGGCTAAAGTTGAACCAGTGTCGCCATCGCCTGATTTGGCATCTAGTGCATTAAGGTCGGCTTCGCAGGCAATAAATATATTGCAACATTTCTCAATAAATTCTCGTCGCTCAGGATGTTTGGTTGGTAATGGGAGTACAGGTTTTAGCCCATCAGGCAGTGGAAGGTATTTTACCTTTTTTACCTCCTTGATACCCGGCCATGCGCTCGGACTAGAGTTTGATCTGAGCGCTGAAATATCTGAATCTTTGGCTGGCAGCAATGAGACAGAAAATCCTCTCATATCAAGTGAAGTCATTAGGCTGGCAGGTCCAATTATATATTTCAGTTGTGAAGAAATTTTAGAATTTAATAATTCATTTGCAAGTACTGACATCTCTAAGTCAGTCGTGCCACCTAAATTATTTAGCAGCACCACATGAGGCGCATCTGAAATGACCGCTCCAAGTTTATCAATTACCATCGCCATTGCCTCACGGGCATTGTTATAAACAACTTGTTCAACACCAGGCTCACCATGTATCCCTAAGCCCAATTCAGCATGTCCCACAGCAATTCGACCATCTTTAGGTGAACCTGGCATAGTACAGGTATCTAGTGACATACCAATGGTTGATGTACTCGAAATCACACGCTGTGCTGCAGATGTTAGTGACTCTAAACTTTCTCCAGCTTCGGCCATAGCACCGACGATTTTATGCACAAATAATGCCCCAGCTAAACCGCGCTGCTGAGGTAAATGCGGGAGTGCTGCGTCATCGTCGACAAAGACCATATTTACTTTAAGACCAAAGGCGCGCGCACGCTCCGCTGCTAGTCCAAAATTCAATCGATCACCAGTATAGTTTTTAACGATTAATAGGCATCCTGCCTCACCGGTAACAGCAAGAATGCCAGCAAGCACAGCATCAAGGGAAGGCGAGGCGAAAACATCACCACAAACTGCGGCTGTTAGCATCCCACGGCCGACAAAGCCTGCATGGGCAGGTTCGTGGCCTGAACCACCACCTGAAACCAACGCGACTTTTGATTTGTCCCAATCATTGCGAACAACAACTTTGATATGGGGGAAACCATCAAGACGTGTGAGCAATCCGCCAGAGCTTCCAATAACACCATCGACTGCATTGGTTACTGCAGTATCTTTGCCATTAATAAAATGTTTCATAGTTTTTTCCTAGACAATTAGAGATCCATTAGCATCAAAGAAAAGTGGATTTTTTGGACGAATTGCGACCACATCGCCCACCTGAATTTTAGTGTGGGGCTCTGTCAAAGTAATAATGTTATGGTCGATCAAACGTAGATGCAATCTTGTTTGGTCTCCCAAATGTTCAACCCTGGTGACTTTGCATTCTTGGCCATCTCCCAAACTAATGTGCTCCGGTCTTAAACCAATAGTTGTCGCTCCCGTTGGTGCGTCTCCAAATAGTTCGACCGGTAAAGTATTGATGCGGGGAGAGCCCAGACGTGTAGCCACATATTGGCTAGCCGGAGTTTCATAGATTTCACGCGGCGTGCCAAATTGCTCTAGTCTACCTTTGTGTAATACGCCAATTTGCGTAGCAAGGGTCATTGCCTCTATCTGATCGTGAGTCACATATAGAATGGTTGCACCAAGTTCCGCCTGAATACGTTTTAGTTCAGTGCGAAGTTCCCCTCTTAGCTTGGCATCGAGTGAACTAAGGGGTTCATCCATCAGAAAGATCCGCGGATTTCTAACTAGGGCTCGACCCATGGAAACTCGTTGCATCTCACCACCAGACAATGCGGTGGCCTTATTATCAAGCTTATGCGAAATACGCAGAACTTCAGCAACCTCGCCTACTTTCTTTTTCATTACATCTGGTGGGGTTTTGAGGATAGGTGATTTGAGCGGAAATTCTAAGTTTTCTCGCACAGTTAAATGGGGATACAGTGAGTATTGTTGAAATACCATAGCGACGTCACGCTGGGCTGGCGACTCGTCGACAACATTTAACCCATCAATTAATATCTCGCCTACCTCAGGTTTTTCCAGCCCAGCAATACAGCGCAACGTCGTTGTCTTTCCAGCACCCGTTGGTCCTAACAATACAACAAAGTCACCATCATTAATGGTTAGCGAAACATCTGCGATGCCAATCTCTTTATCAAAAGACTTACTTACATTCCTTAATTCAACTTCAGCCATGTCAAACACTCCCTATATTGAGATCGGAGCGAATTGCATTACCACTAGCTTCATTAAATAAGGTAATGGTTTTTTCATCAAAGGTTAAGCCTACAGATTCGCCAACATTAACTAATTGTGCTGAACTGATCCGGGCTTTTAATTCACCATTTAAAGTTTTGATAGTGACAATTTGACTAGTACCTAGGTATTCGGTTGTCAAAATTTCACCTTTATAGCTCGACTTTTCAGATAATTTTACATGCTCTGGCCGCACCCCAAACACAAGTTTTCCCTCTGATGATTCACGCTGTTGGGGAATAGCCATTGTATGACCAGACAGCTCAATGCTACTGGTGTGCTCTTGCACACCGCCGTCAAAAGAAAGGAAGTTCATTGAAGGTGATCCGATAAAATCAGCGACAAACAGAGTAGCTGGCTTATCATAAATATCTTGTGGGGTACCAAACTGCTCGACGACACCATGGTTCATGACGACGATTTTGTCACCCATTTGCATGGCTTCCAACTGGTCATGCGTCACGTAGACCGTGGTTGCTCCTATACGGTCGTGCAATGCCCGCAGTTCTTCAGACATATGTTCACGAAACTCGGCATCAAGTGCGCCAAGAGGTTCATCCATTAAAAATGCTTTGGGTTCTCTTACAATCGCTCGCCCTAGAGCGACACGTTGACGGTCACCACCGGATAATCCATTAACAGATTTATTGAGCATACCCTCAATACCTAGGATTTTAGCTACCTCAGCAACCCGTTTTTTCGCATCAGGCTTGGACATACCCTGACTTAGTAATGGGTATGCCATGTTTTTCCCAACATTCATATGTGGGTATAGTGCAAACATTTGAAACACAAAGGCAATATCCCGCTGAGAGGCCGGTTTCATACCCACCTCCTCGCCATCAATGTATATTTTTCCACTAGTCGGCAATTCTAAGCCTGCCATCATTCGTAGGGTGGTAGTTTTGCCACAACCTGATGGCCCAAGCAGCATAAAAAACTCACCGTCTTCAACGGTAAATGAAGATGACTGTACCGCAGTGAAATCGCCAAATTCCTTACGCACATTTTCTATTCGTATCTGTGCCATGGTTTACTCCGGAAAATGACTGACAACGATAAACATGACCGTGCCAATGAGGGTTATGATGAAGGAGTAGGTAAACATCCACAGGGCGAAGGGCTGCATAAGCATGAACACACCCAAGGCGATTAAAATAGTGGCTATAGTCTCCCAAGGTCCGCGTCTTAAGGTTAATAAGCCATTGATAAAATTACTCATTTGCGAACCGCTCCAAAAGTAATGCCGCGCAGTAAATGCTTACGCAACAAAATAGTGAAGACCATGACCGGCAGTAAGAAAATGGTAGCACCTGCTGCCATAGCTGGCCAATCAAGGCCTCCAACACCAATAATGGTCGGGATGAAGGGTGGCGCAGTTTGTGCTGTACCAGAGGTTAACAGAACTGCAAATGCATATTCATTCCATGCAAAAATTAAGCAAAAAATTGCTGTTGAGGCAATCCCAGTGGCGGCTTGAGGTAACACCACTTTGTAGAAAGCCTGAAATCGTGTGTATCCATCAATCAAAGCCGCCTCTTCGTACTCAATTGGAATTTCGTCAATAAACCCATTGATCAGCCATACAGCCAGGGACAGGTTTACCCCCGTATATAAAAGAATCATACCGGCATGTGTGTCGCTCATACCTAAATTTCTGAACATGAGGAAGATGGGTATTGCCACAGCAATCGGAGGCATCATCCTTGTCGATAGAATAAAGAACAGCAAGTCATCTTTTAACGGTACCTTGAAGCGCGAAAAAGCATAGGCAGCCGCTGTACCAAGCACAATTGCAAAGAATGTTGAGCCAAAACCGATGATAACTGAGTTTAAAAAACGTTCAGGAAATCGGGAGGGGCCAACAATAACCATATCTTTTTCTTGGACAATTTCATCGTACCAAGTAGTTGGTTCACCCAAGGCTTCAAGAGTTTCGGCAGAGGCTCGGGTTTGTGTGGTAAATAGATTTACATAACCCCCAAGACTCGGTTCAAACAACACTTTTGGTGGATAGGCTATTGAATCAGTCGGCGATTTGAACCCCGTCGCAATGATCCAAAGTAAAGGTAACAAAGTGATAACTGCATAACTAATCACCAGTATCCCAGCACCCCATTTTTGGCGACTGGAGGGTTCGTTGACTGAATAGCTCATCGTGCTTTTACTCTATTAAGTGCTTTCACGTAGATTGAGGCAAGTCCAAAAACCGTGACAAACAAAATGACCGCATAGGCTGAAGCATATCCAGTCCGCCATTTTTCAAAAGCCTCACGCTTTAAATTGATTGAGGTTAGCTCAGTCGTAGACCCTGGTCCGCCGCCGGTCAATTGTACAACCAAGTCAAACATTTTAAAGTTTTCGATACCACGAAAGAGAATGGCTAACATCAAAAATGGTAATACCATTGGGATAGTAATTGTCCAAAACTGACGCCATTTCCCGGCACGGTCACATTCGGCGGCTTCGTAGATACTGTCAGGGATAGATCTCAGACCAGCGAGACAGATCAGCATAACAAATGGCGTCCACATCCATGTGTCGACGATTACGATAGACCATGGTGCCAACGAAACGTCACCAATCATTGAAAAACTTGTTGGTTCAACACCGGTAAAGAACGAAACAACATAATTGAAAAATCCAATTTGTGGCTGATAAAGGAATTTCCAAAAATTGCCAACTACGGCTGGAGACAACATCATAGGCAACACAATAATAGTGGTCCACATGTCATTTCCTTTGAATTTTTTATTAATCAGATAGGCAAGTGCAAACCCGATTAGAACTTGAAAGAAAATCGTCCAGAACAAAAAATGTGCGGTTGACTGCATTGTCAGCCAGGTGTCTGGATCGGTCAAAATGCGCTCATAGTTGCGCAGTCCAATAAAGTCGACTTCCTTGTTGGGCCTATTCACACGGAAGTTAGTGAAGCTTAACCAGATAGTCCAGATCAGAGGGAAAATATTGATTGATAAAAGTATTATTATGGTGGGCGTCACAAAGATCCATGCTATCGCCCGATCGGAGAGCCCTTTAATTCGACGCGCAACACGCACTGGAGTCGCCATAGCAGCACGATCGGCGGGGGACTTTAGCATACAGACCTCTAGTGAAAAATGATAAAAGGGGCGAAGCCAGATGTTTATCTTCATTCTGGCTTCGCCTAACGACAGAATTAGGCTTTAGCTTTAGCCTTATTTCTTGCCTTCGTCTTCAAAGACTTCGTCCCAGTCTTTTACAAGTCCATCAAGAGCCTGTTTTGCCGTGCCTTGTCCAGCCACAACGTAATTATGAACGCGCGCCTGCATTGGTAACAATAAAGAAGCATAGGATGGCTCTGCCCAAAAATCTTTTACGATGGCCATAGAGTCAAGAAAAGTTTGAGCGTATGGCTGGCTAGAAGCAAAACTTGGGTCTTCTACTACTGCACTTAATGCGGAGTAGCCACCTGCTGTCCACCAATCCTGCTGCACTTTAGGTGTCGCAAACCACTTAATATAATCAAGCGCTGCTGCACGTTTCTTAGAGGATGAGACCACAGAGATACCTTGACCACCTAATTGAGCGAACTGACCAGCAGGTCCAGCAGGATTAGGGAAGTAACCTGATTTGCCACCACCAACATTAGGATCAGCTTCAACACCAGGCCAAATAAATGCAAAATTCATCTGCATGGCAACTTGTCCTGATTTGTAGGCGTCGATATTAGCACCCATGTACCAGTCAGAGGATCCTGGTGGGGTACAGCAATCATATAAATCTTTATAAAACTCTAGGCCTTCTATAGCGCCATCTGAATTTACAAAACCATCGATATCATAGGGCTTGTTTGGGTTTTCATATGCAAAGCCATAATTATAAAGGGCATTAGTTACCCCCATGGTAATGCCTTCAGAACCGCGTTCTGTATAGATAGCAGCACCATAAACAGTCTTGCCGTCAATATCACGTCCCTGAAAGAACTCACCAATATCTTTTAATTCAGCAAGTGATGCAGGAACCCCAAGATCTCGGCCATATTTCGCTTTGAACTCTTTTTTAAGTTCAGGGCGTTCAAACCAATCTTTACGGTAGGTCCATCCCACAACATCACCAAATGCTGGAAGTGCATAGTAGTTGGGAGTATTCTTTGGCCATTCAGAGTACCCGGTAACAGTCGCAGGAATAAAGTCATCCATTGAAATACCTTCTTTTTCAAAGAAGCTATTTAATTTAAGATATTGACCGTTTTCAGCAGCACCACCGATCCACTGACTGTCACCAATTAGCAGGTCACAAAGTTTACCACCGGAATTCAGTTCATTAAGCATCCGGTCAGCAAAATTTGGCCAGGGAACGAACTCAAAATTCATTTTATGACCAGACTGGGCTTCGAATCCCTTACTGAGTTCAACTAATGCATTTGCAGGATCCCATGCAGCCCAGCAGAGCGTTAAATCATCGGCCTGTGCAGCAGATCCATATAAAGTGGCAGCTAGCAGAGTATTGGCCATTAATAACTGAGATTTCATTTGTAATTCCTCTCTATTTTTAATTTATTCTTTTTAACGTAGCGTCTTTTTCCGAGACATAGGACATTTGACGTTAAGTCAATCTTATATGAGGTACGTACATCATGTCTAGTTTTTTATGAGGTACGTACATCATAAATATCTAATTGGCAGTTTTTAAATGCCACATACCCTGTGGATAAAAACCCATACCCTAGCAGAATGACCCAGTACGATCTCAAATTCAAACTAACCTAAGGGTATCAAAATACTAAATGTGTTTGAGTTAACCAGCATGAAACAAATTTTCTTTGAGGATGATATCAATACGAATGCGCTCTTGAGCAGCATCAATTTTGGCACCATCACTGATAGCCTTAAGCACCCGAATACCACTCCGAATCATATGCCCAATATTTTGAGCAATCACGACGTCGATCATTTCATCATGCAGCCCTTTTTTTGTTTGAGGTGTGAGGTCATGTGCGATCACAAATGAATCGTTCATCCGTCCACTCTCAACCAACATAGCTAATAAGGCACCAACTCCAGCGCCAACCGAATAAAAACCCTTAACGTCTGGATGTGCATCCAAAGCATTTCGTATTGCGCTGGCAAGAACCTCGGGCCTATTATGACCTTCGAGTGAAGGTAGGGATGTAATTGAGTGATTTTTTTCCATTATATAAGCATCAAACCCCAGTCTGCGCTCAACACTGTCACGCAATCGCATTGAACTTGCAGTGATCAACACTTTGCCACCTTGCTGACCGAGATAATTGC
>Ga0209713_10003135_pt1 | contig 10431 bp, 5 predicted proteins | sample ArcOceMetagenome_3_FD_187444 | JGI IMG/M metagenome (GOLD analysis project Ga0209713, IMG submission 187444) | Marine eukaryotic phytoplankton communities from Arctic Ocean - Arctic Ocean- Svalbard ARC20M Metagenome (SPAdes) (version 2) | ecosystem: Environmental > Aquatic > Marine > Oceanic...
AAAGTCAAAATTGAGCGCCCTCGAGGCTCTTGACTTTTCTCGACACCTTGCCAGCTGCGCGCGCACGCTGAGCATGGCGCCGCTTTCAGGAGCCGAAGCCGATGCCATCCGGAGTTTCTTTTCGAGCCCCACCCGGGCAGCCGACAGGAGACGCGGACGATAGGGGTCTGTGTAGTGATGTGATGTGTGTGTTGTCCGGTCGTGTCGTGGGCGCTGCCGCCCACCCATCGCGCATTGCCCTGGGGGCGATGGCGCGTTTGCTCGAGACACAGGGCGCGAGTTGGAAAGCTCGCGGCCCGGTGCAAGTCACTCTGGAGTTGTGGCTTGTGCGTTGTGTGTTTGGGATCCCCCTGGCTATTATCATATTATGGAGCTGTAACTTTCTCACGACTACAGTTTGCACGGCGAAGCCGCGCCACTATACATATGGAGACAGGGGGAGCGGAAGGGTAGGAAATGGACACGGTAAGGGCGACCTCAGTGCATGTGCAAGTTGTGTGCAAGTTGTTTTGGAAATTCATTATCTTGAATGACCACAACACTGGACTCACTGGACTCGGCTTAGCAAAGTCAAAATTGAGCGCCCTCGAGGCTCTTGACTTTTCTCGACACCTTGCCAGCTGCGCGCGCACGCTGAGCATGGCGCCGCTTTCAGGAGCCGAAGCCGATGCCATCCGGAGTTTCTTTTCGAGCAAACGGGGAGACCGTGCTCTGATAGTTTCTGTCCGCGATGCATTGATCACGTACTTCGTCGACGCTGGAACACCACTCGGCAGCTTGAACACCGCTCGGCCAGCACACGCGTCCAGGGAGGCAGGGTGGTTGGCGGAGTGGGGTGACGCTGCGGATGCTGCGCAGATCGCGGACGTCATGAACAAGAACAACGTGGTTCGTTGGATTGAAGAAGACGAGGTCTCCGCGGCCGCCGGTGGGACGAGGTCTGGGAAGGCTGCAGCCGTCGCAGACGCCCTCACAAGGAGTGGAGTCGTTGTGGATCGTCGTGCCGAGCTCGCGATAACGGCGGCTTTGGCGGAGACAGAGGCAGGTGAGATGCAGGCACAGAGCCAGTCCATCGAAGTGGTCTGGCTTTTGTATTTGGGGAGGTCGCCGGGGGAGGAGGAGCGTTCTGCATATGCTGAGATGAAGCATGCAGGGCAGAATGGAAGCAAACCGACAGTCGACATTCGACTTATGAAGGCTTATGCTAAGCAATTGTCGACGACAAGTGTTCCAACACTCGAGCGAGCTCTTCGAGACTCGTCGGGACGTGTTTGGAACGATTATTACGCGAGCAAGATAGCTCAATTCAGAGCTGCTGGCTTCTACCAGGCAGCGATGCGTTTCATTGACGTGGTATCCTATGCCAACAAGTTGGCTAGGGGGGACATCAGGAAGTTGTTGAGATACCTCACCATCTACTTCTTTGAGGAGCACCTTGGCTTGGGCATGCCAGAAGAGCAGTGTGTGAGCGCGGCTCTTCAGATTGCGTCTCTCGACTCGAGCTCTCAGATCGCAGAGCTCCAGCCTACAGTTCCATCCGAAGCGCAGGCACCGGCGTGGAATCCGGCTTCTATGTGGGGCATGCAAGGCGCTGCTTCCGTGCAGCAGCATATGTTTCCCCAGCAGCCAGCGCAGATGCTACCACCGATGCCAATGCCAGGCATGACGGGATGGTCGCCACACGCTCAGCAGATGCCGGTCGATCAGCTTGCAGCCGACATGGGGAGATGGAGTTTTTCTCCTCATCAGATGCAGCAGATGCCTCAGCAGATGCAGCAGATGGCCTACTATGATCAGCTTCGCCAGCTGATGACGCCATCGTCGATGCCCGGACAGCAAGCCCTTGGTGGGCCGTCGATGCCTCCTCGAATCGAGGAGTTCATTCCGGCTTCGCCAGCCGAGCAGAATCCGTGCGTTTTCTGTGGAGGAAATCACGTCCAGTCGAAATGCACGAAGTTCAAGCAGGCCAGGGACAAGTGTCATCAGGAGGCTCAGGACAGGGCTGCAGCAGCTCGCAAGAAGCGTGAGGATGCCGCCGCGGGTGCCGTCGCCGCGGGTGCCGCCCCGTCGCCCTAGGCACGCGATCGGCACAGCCGTCAGCGACGCAGGGGCTGCCGATGGTTTCATGTGGAAGAGACTTTAGCAAGTCAATTCTGCAAGACACCGTCAGGCAGCTGTGAAGCCTGCATCGACTCAACGGCGACGCCACCCCGTCGACGCGGGAGACGACATGCTCGACCGAGATCGCGCTCATCGATCTCGACTCCGTGTGTCACCCGCGACGACGATTCGAACATCGACGAAGGCATCGCTCTGCTAAGCGAGCCCAAGTCAATTGAGCAAGTTGGGAATCATTACCCCAACATGCAAGACGGGATCAACGAGCGTAGTAGACTCGACGAGCCAAGGAGGCTCGGGGATTCCAACCTTCTCGAGCACGGCCGGATAAACCTTCCAGCGACATCGGTAGCTGACAGGTCGGACGTGAACGGAAGGGCCATGAACACGCTTGGCGAGCAAGCGAGTTCAAATTACGACCCATTATACATGAGCTCCAAGGGGAGTTCTAGGAGATGTGGTCAACCAGAGCAGGTGAGCAAGCCTGCACTGTTCACGATCACCGAGGAAGAGGCTGACACTCTTCGGTGTGGCGAGTGCGGCAGTAACGACGAGGCGCTAGCTGATGCGATCGAAACAACAGGAGGAGTGCACGACGATGGAGAGCTTGAGGAGCAAACATCGACGGGCATGTTGTTTTCGAATAATCAGTTGGGGCATGCACGTTTCTTGCAGCATTTCTTTCGTGGCGCGCGTCAAGTGCGTGCTGATTGCTGGACGGCGGGGGGCCTTTCGGGAGTCAGCGTGCTCAGACGTGTGCCCCATCCGGCTTGCAAGAATGGCCAGAATCTCGCACCCGAGCGAGAATTCGAGGGCCAACGCGACATTGCAAGTCGGCTTACATTATGGTACATGCAACACGTGCTTCTGCTGAAGCGTTTTCGGTCAGGTCGAACTCCTTTGGTGCTCGATCTTTTCTGTAGTGCCGGAGGCGCCTCGGAAGGGGCGCGCCGATGCGGAGCAGGAGTGATGGGAGTAGACAAAGCAGAACAGCCAAACTTTGTGGCCCGCTTTGGTGAGCTCTCGTTCGTGTTGCATGATGCTTTCGATTTGTCGAAGTTGAGAGCCTTAGTACGGAAGTGGAAGCCCATGTTGATATGGGCGTCACCACCGTGCCAGGGCTACTCGACGGCTCCTAACGTTGGGGAACCGTCGCAAGTCGAGAGGACGATAGCTTGGCTCAGAGACGTATTGGATTCGCTGGGTTTGCCCTACGTGATCGAAAACGTCATTGGAGCCAAGTGTGATTTCGGACCTGATGCCATCTCAGTCTGGGGGCAGCTCTTTGGTAGGCATCAGGATCGCGAGCGACTCCTCGAAGGGGGGGGCGGACTGAAGCTTCACGTGGAAGAAGCGCTGTGGACCTCGGGCACCGATCTACGAAGACGATCGTGCTTGGGGCGAAACCGGCGTTTCCCGAAGCGAGACGCTTTCGGACGCACTATTTCCCCGAAGGGCCGCCATGTTTGTTGTCAAGGAAACATCCTGGCGACTCAGGGCAAGTGGAGTCACTCGGGCGAGACCTGGGAGCATGCGGATTCGATGGGCATCGACCGGGGCCACATGACTTATCGTGAGCTCGCACAGGCCGTATTGCCCGACTACGCGATGCTCGCCGTCGGCCAAGCGGCACTCCATGTGTTGAGATCGGAGTTTGGTCTTCCGGTTCGCTCGTTCAGTGAGATGCTGCGAGATGAGTCTCGAGCCCGGGGCGAGTTGCACCACTGGATCCGAGGTGCGGGCGGCACCTCGCCGTCATCCGGCTTGGCCTTCCAGGCACGAGGACGGTCGGGCGTCCCCACGAACGGGGGGGGCACGGTCGAGGCTGTTGCAAGCGACGTCGAAGTATGGACGCGAGAGCCCCATAGGGAGCCGGAGATGCCAGCTCTCGACCTCGAATCGAGCCACTGGTCTTTGCTCGAGGCCGATTTCCGTGAGTTGGAGTATACCCACGCAGGTGGTTTCGATGCAGCATGCATACACGGCGAGGCCCCGAATTGGGCAGCACGCCTGAGACCTTGTCGGCGTTTGAGCACTGAGGACCTTGGTCGGGGCAAAGCTATGCCTCACAACGTCTTCATCCATCTGCCAGGCCGGGACGGGGAGGCAGTCGGCGCGTTGTTACGAGCGCGGGCTGCTGGTCAAATCAGCAGGGCCACGATCTTGGTCGACGACAGGCACGTCGGCAAGCTCGAGGCTCAGGGTTTTAGACGATCCTTTGGTTGGAAGCAAGGCTTCGCCATGGTGGATCACGACAGGACGATTGGTGCACTCTCGCGGCGGGCCGTTGCTATGAGCTTCGGACGACGTGAGTGCCTCCCGGGCGGGATGCACCTTGACCACGAGGCAGTCGAACCTCACATGGACCCACGAGATCGAGGCTGCCCGAGCTGCGGGCCAGAAGCCAAGGCGGCTCTCGCGTGGTCCCCGCTCCATCGTCATCCCGATCGTTGGAAGGGAAAAGGTCTACCGGCGGAAGTCGAGCGCATGATGCAAGAAGGCGTCATCGTCGACACCGTCGGAGACGACGAGATCGTGTCCCACGAGATTGGTCAGTATGCTTTCAAAGATACTGAACACTTCGTGCGAGGTTCTCAAGAATGCGACCGCGCCTTGGTGGCCGGTCATCTCGAATTGGTACCAGAGGAAGAGGTTGAGTGGGCGCTTTCACACGGCTCAGTACATCCTTGGACAGTGGTCCACCAATCCGCGGACAAGTGGCGAAGCTGCCAGGACTACAAGAAGGGTACGAACACGCGAGTGATTTCATCGCCCTTCACCTTGTGCTCGGCTTCTGAGGTACGACGCGTCGTCAAACGCGATACCCATTTCGCCAAGTACGATCTCCGAGACGGCTTCTGGTCAGTTCCAGTAGCGACGAAGAGTCGTCACCACTTGATGGTTAGGCACCCAGCTACAGGCCGCTTGCTGCGGTGCACCAGCCTCCCGTTCGGATATGCGCGTTCCCCGGAGCATTTTTGTTGTGTCACTGAAGCGGTGGCTCAGTTGTTTCGGAAGCGTGTGGCCGGCATGGGAATCCACATCTTCTGCTTCGTTGACGACTACTTGGTCTGCGGCGACACACGTGAGCTGACGATAGCGGCGATGAAATTATTCTCGAGTCTTCTGCGAGAGCTGGGCCTGCCATTCGCTCCGCACAAGACGCGAGGGCCCACGCGAGTCATCGAGTTCTTGGGCTTCTTGCTGTCGAACGTGGAAGGCTCGAGATGCATGGCGCTCACGGCATCAAGGCAAGCCCGGATGGAGAATTTACTCTCGACATGGGCGGCCTATGAGCCGGCGCCGGGAAGGCCGCCAGAGACCTCTGATCCCCGAGAGCTAGCGAGTTTCTTAGGACAGCTCGTTTTCGCTTCGGAGGTCATCCCGGGGGGGCGAGTCTACATGCAGGGCATGCTTCGACAATTCAAGGGCCTACAAGTTGATTGGGCCCGAGGGTTGGTGAGACATGTGCATTCGTCATGGAGTCGAGTGCATTTACAAGACGGTTTCTGGCGTGATGTGCACTGGTGGCGCACTGCTCTTCGCGCACAGAACTGTATTCCGTTTGACGCCCCGTCGGTCGGTGAGGTAGCCATTGTAGGCACCGATGCGAGCGATTTGGCGTGCGGCGAGTTGATTTGGATCGACGGCGAGCGTGAGGAGACCATTCTGGTTTTCACGCGCGCAGAGAAACGCCGACCCATCAACTTCCGCGAGCTGCTTGGCACATTGAGAGCCCTCGAAGTCTGGGGGCCACGTTTGCGAGGCCGGTTGGTGTTGATCGAGACGGACAACACTTTCGGGCACGAGGCGACGAGCAAACTGAGGTGCAAGGCAGAGGACATGCAAGAGCTGGTGAGACGTATCCACCACCTCTCTGTGGTCCATGGTTTCTCGATCAAATCAGTCCACACTCCGGGCGTCATGCTTGACCGCCCGGACCAGACAAGCCGCGGAGAGGTTCCAGCCGAGCCGCGGTTGAGATTGACGAGAGACCAGTTCGAAGGACTCGAAAGTCGGTTCGGGCCCTTCGACGAGTTCCTAGGTGCTGAGAGAGAGCATGCTGTCACGGCTGCCGCGGTGGCCGGGCAGCCTTTCTCAAAGCTCTGGGCTCACCCAAGCTACGACACGGTCGGGTCGACCTTGAGGCTCATTTGCGAGAGACTGACGACAGATACTCGCACGTGTCCTCGAGGAGTCGTCGTAGTTCCATTTGCTCCGGAGGCGGGATGGTGGAAGCTGGTCAGGCATTTCGCCTGTGTTGGAAGTTGGGAGGAGGGGCAGATGTCTTTAGAAGCCAATGCCCTGGGAGCGTGGATCCCAGCCTCTAACGTGAGACCAACTTTGCTTCTTGCTTTCCCGCGTGCAGGTGCCTTGCTGATGCAGCTCTCGGACGCTGTCATGCTGGGTACTCCGGATGCACGCGACGAGCTCGCGCGAAACCACTCGACATTGGAATCAGGGGCCTACCGGCGCATCGCAGATGCATGGGTCAACCCCTTTTCCCCCTTGCCCACTGGGACGCTGCTGTACTCGCCTCGTCGAGTGACGCCGTCTGAAATGCGGCAGCATACTGACAGAAGTCTGCCGGGGACGCTCTACATCACGTTAGAGCCTTTCGACGGGGAAGCTCGGCCAATCTGCGCCGAGCTCCAGAGGACCCAGAGAGGTGGCCATCGACACCACTTCTGGCATAATCCGAACAGCTACGGTAAGGGCAAGACTCCGTGGGCTCCTGATGTGAGATCCTTGTGGGTGGTGAACCATCTGGGCGGTCGAGCTTACGACCAGCCCTCGGCTCGCGGCAAGCACAAGAAGGAGACTCGGTTCTACTTCGATTTCGAGCGCGCTGAAGATGATATCGTTCTGATGCGCACTCAGTGTACTGCCGCGGCCGACGGCGACGTCTCGCAATGGGCCACGGGTCCTGATGCACTTTCTATCTCTCGTGTGATGCCCGCTTTCCCAGGGACCCCTGGCGTCGCAGTCACTCGTCGACCGGCAAGGGCAGCCACCCCGAGCTCCTATTCAGACGCGTGCCTCCTACCCTTGGGATTTTCTGAGAGGTTGGGCGCACCAGCAGTGATACTGTTGCGTGACGGCCACAAGGGCACCTTGGTAGTCCCAGGTGGCCGGAAGGAGGTCACCGACGACGACGGGGCCGACACGTGCTCCCGGGAGTTCTGCGAGGAGGTCTGGGGCCTCGAGGGTGACAGGGCCCTCGACGCGGGTCGGCTGATGGTCGACGACGCCCTGCGACGCGGCAGTTTCAGCGGCCCTTACGGTCGCGCTGATCGTCATCAAGCTTTTTTGATGGTGCTCGAGCACACGGGCGAGGTGGACAAGATTTATGATTCATTCGTGCCCAACGATGAGATCACGGAAGCTTACCTGGTGCCCGCTAGTGCACTATCAGGAAGCAAGACGTCAATCATTTTTGACGGCGTCACTCATGAGCTGCACGTGAAAATCGGTCACGACCGCGTCACGGCAATTCGGGGGATGATCGCCTCGGGACCTCTGCACGCCACCTTGTCCATGTCACCCGCTGTAGGGGGGACGGACGCTGAGACGAGCGGAGACGAGCTCGACGAGCATGGTGCCGACGGGGACCGTGAACCCATGAGCCAGTACGAGGCTCAGAGATCACATCCGGAGGCCAGCCCGACTATGATTCCAGCCGTGACCCCGGGGGCGAGCCCGATGAGAGCCGAAGCTCAAGCGCGCTTTGCGAGAGCGAATGAGCCGGCACCCGCGGCAGGCATCACGGCCCCCCAGGAATGTCAGTACGCAGCCATGCGTTGCCGAGGCTGTGACCAGGAGATGGGCATAGGCGCTTGGATGATTCCGGGGGGTTGTGGCATGGTCCACAACCAAATGGTTTGCTACCAGGAAGCGGCCGCGCGGCGGATCCGCGCTGAAGCAGACGAGTACGAAGGCGAGAAGGCCCGCCAGAGACGCATCAGAGATGAAGTGACGCCGGGGACTCTAGCCACCATTGAGGAGGGTCCAGCCGGCGATCTCGATCTCGACGAGCTATCGCCCTCACGCCGGATGCCTACGGGCGACGAGAGGTTCGAGGCAAAGCCCCCCCGGCCGGACATTAACCTGCGGGGCACCCAGCTGATTGAGAGCCTATCGGTCTCGCGGCGGGATATGATCCGTCTCTGTCTGGAAGGAGGTTGCGCGCACGCGGGCACCTCGCACACAGTCGAGCCGCGCATGACCTGCATCGGGCATTGCCACCGCCAGCTGCACGGGGTCAAGTGCGCTCAGATCACTCACGGCCACGCTGTTATCGGATGTTTTGAATGTCCAGATTGCCAGCTGGCAGAGATCTTCGGCCATGACGGCCCTTTCCCGGAGCCTGCACGACGGGACGCCGAGGAGACGATGATCCTGACTTTGTCACGAGGATCAGAGAAGACGGGCAGCGGCTACGCCGACTTCGTCAACCTGCAGAGCGAATGGGCTCTCGAGTACGGAGGAGGTCAGCTCAAGCTGCCTGTTGACAACGAGAAATCGCTCAAGCTTTTCTTGACATGGATTGTCCGACAAAAGGATCGGCCGCGGTCACTCCCCAGCCTTTGGCGGGTGGCGGGATCGTACATGATCAAGACAGGACGTCCAAACCTGACGCGTTCGGGTTCGGATGCATCAGCGCACTACTCGAGCTTGCTGGACGAGCACGGAGTGGAGGAGCACCCTCGCACGTCGGCCACCCCACGCATGTTGAGCCTTGTGTTTTCATCGCTTCTCGAGAAGCACTGCCCGCAGGTCACAGTCCGAAGCCGCACAGGGGTAGCCTTGTGCTGCGAGGCGGGACTTGGCATGCGAGTGGGAGAGGCGTTGACAGGTGGGGATTACCATGGGTTAATGGCAAACCACCTGGTCATCCTGAGGCAAATGGATTCGAACTTAGTCACCATCGAGGCGATGCTCGAGCACTCGAAGACAAAGTTCAAGAGATATGCAAACTGCCTAGGAACCACCCTGGGCAAAGCCGCTCTGCCTTTCGAGATCACCTTGCGCCAGTACTGGAAGGACGCTGGCTTCAAGATTGTCTCGTGGGTCGAGGGCGGTTTCGAGTTCACAGGTGTTGACTATCAGGTGGTGCGCGTGTCTTTTCTGGGCATGCCCCCGGCAAAGTTTGAGGCTTTGCTGGCCATGCTGAAAGTCTCCCGCTTGCCCGAGGTCCGCATCGACGCAGTCGCACTCGCCGACAGGGCGAGAAAGCGATATGAGGCGAAGCACTCCAAGGATAAGAGATACATTAACATCTTCGGAAGTCACTCGGGAGACTCGCGCCTGCACGACGCGGCCCGAGAGTTGATCGAAGCCGGCTTCGGAGAGATGGAAGGGCGAGAGAGTTTTGTGACGATCGCGCCGGGCCCGCTGATTCGGGCCACGATCGGGTCTCGTTTGTCACACATGCCCCTCGACCCTTCCTCGACTTACGCCACCTTGCACAAGTTGTTTGACGAGGCGTATCACCTTGCCAACCCCACAGACGACCCGGACCCGTGGCTAGATCTACAGGGCCTTGACCATCCATTGTGGGGACATCACTCACTTCGTCGACTCGCAGACACAGTCGCCCGCGCCACGATGGCAAAGACGGGCATCTCCGAGTCCGACATCGACTTGATGTTCGGTTGGCAAGAAAAAATGTACTCACGCAAGATGCAACACCACTACGAAACGCGCTTCAACCGAGACCGGCGCTATCGAGTGACAATGTATCTGTGATGAGACATCGACAAAGGTTTGGAAGCCAGCCCAAGTCCATCGAGTGTCAGCACACCGCCGGCGTGTGGCTCGAGGGCAGACTTTCAGGAGCGCCAAGGGAAGGCGGCTCAAGCGTGTAGGATACAACAGGCGCTCGCCCTGATGCAGGAAACTAGCAGCACATGCGAGAGGGTTGCGCACGGTTGTTCGAGGAAGTCATGCCCCTTGAACAAGTCCAGCGAACGCTCACCAAGTGTGTTGGAAGCGTGCCCGGCACAGGCGAGGGGGCAAGGGGGAAAACGTTGATGCGCGGCACGTGAAGCTCCAAGAGGAAGGAGCCAGTCCGTCGGCATACAATTGGGGGTTTTGGTTTCTCGATCGCGGGTCTGAAAGCGAGGGTCGCCTAAGTGGAGTCATGCCCACGAGGGAATGGTACTGTTGGGATCAGACTTTTCTATTACGATGGAAACTACGAGATTTTTTGGGACAAGTCGATTCAACGAGCGACTCGATGGAGAGCCATTCTACGAGCAATGATTTGGAAAAAAGACTTCAAGTGGGAGCGGGCGATGGCGCGTTTGCTCG